>JAEEGJ010014963.1_pt1 | contig 18242 bp, 17 predicted proteins | sample 8958761 | NCBI WGS metagenome assembly JAEEGJ01 (sample SAMN16246546, study PRJNA631951) | gut metagenome | biome: gut microbiome; feature: rumen; material: RS-attached | host: Bos | place: Iran: Karaj | collected 2018-10
CGTCGTCGTCCATACCGTTTTGCCCTCCGCGTCCCGCGCAGTGAGCGAGAACGGATAGGTATGGATGCCGTATCTCGGGTCGGCTGCGTACGCCTGCACGGTCGGGGACAGCAGGTAGCTGTACCTCCCGTCGCAGACGAGGTTGCCGCCGTCCCACATACCTTTGCACGAACGGGCATACAGCTGCAGGTCGCTTCCGCGGAAGTCTCTCGCCCCCTGGCCTCCCGTCGTCACCTCCGTCATGGCGCCGGTCACGTCGCCGGCCTTCGCCTGCCGGAAGTCCGCGCGCAGGTCGAGCGAGATGCCTTCGGCCAGCAGCGCGGCCTTCAGTCCCGGCGCCGCCGCCAAAACGTCGCGCTGCAGTTTGTCGCTTTCCGTCAGCACGAACACTTCCGCCGTCTCCGTGCGCAGCAGGTCCAGCCCGACCCGGGGCGCCACGTTATCCACATAGGAGCTGTTCGTTGCAGAAGCGGACAGGCGGTCCGCCTCCGTCACGTATTCCTCCAGCGTTTCCTCCGTCCAGCGGTCCTTCACCGTCAGGCGCACCTCGAAAGGTCCGACGCCAGTCTGGTCGAAGCGGATCTGCTTGCCGCTGCCGAAGCTCAGGTCGGCGTAGCCCGGCATGGCCGTAACGCTCTGCCAGCTGCCGCCCTCCCGCCTGTATTCCCAGGTACGCTGCAGGGCGTCCCCGTCGGAAGAGGAAGCGCAGACCGCCGTGATGGAAGCGGCGTTGCCGCCTTCCCTGCGGTAATACACGTCCTCCAGGTCGATGGCAGCGCGTGGCGGCAGATCCGGCGCCACGTTGAACGTGCCGAAAGCCGCGTCCGTGTTCCCCGCATCGTCTTTCGCGCGGATCTCGTAGGACAGGGTCTTTGCCGCGTGCCATTTCGTCAGGAAATCCAGCTCGACGCACAGGAAGTACGCATCCGAACCGCAGTCCAGCAGGCTGCGGTACTTGATGTGCGAGGCGTTGGCAGGCGCGTTCTCCGCCCCGCCGAACACCTTGGAAACGCTGATGCTCTCGCCGCTCTCCGGCTCCGTCAGCCGGATCGTGAGTTCGTTTACCGGGTGGCGCGGATCCTGGGCGACGGTGACGATCAGCTTCTGCTTGCGGTTCTCCTTCTGCACGCCGCCGACGTCCTCCAGGATGGCCGGCGTCTTCAGGATCTGGATGCTCTTCGTATCCGTATCTCTCAGTCCGTTGTCCGCTGCCGCGGTCAGCTTGACCGAGAACGTGCCGGGCTTATCGAACACCGCGATCGCGCCGGTCCTGCCGGACTTGCGGATGCTGCCTGCACCCTTCTGCACGATGGTAAAGCTGCTTTTGCCCAGTCCCAGCTCCGCGGCCCTGGCCGCGGTCATGCTCTCGCCGTCCACGGTGTACGTGGAGCAGTCCCTCGCCGGCACGTCGTGACCCGCATAAGCCCTGTCCGGCAGCTCCAGACAGGCGTCCACCGCCGAGACCGTGCCGGGGTCGTCCAGCGGGTCGGTGGGATCGCCGGGGTCGACAGGGTCGCCCGGATCTGTGCCGGGTCCGTCACCGCCCGGCTCGTCGCCCGGATCGCCGCCGCTGCCGGGGTCATTTCCCGGGTCTGTGCCGGGATCGCCCGGGTCGCCGCCCGGATCCGGTACGCGCAGATCCGTAAACACCAGGCTGACCGGGAACTCGAAGTGCAGCCCGCAGGCGCCCGCCGCGGCGAACGTGCCGCTGCCGATGCTGTAGCCCGCGGAATCCACGACGTCGACGCCCAGCGTGATGGGATACCCCGCCTCCAGCGCGCCGTTCTTGCCCTTGATGAAGGACGGGTGGATCGCGTTGCTGCCGGTGTCGGACGGATCGCTTTCGTTATAGTAGCCCAGCCCCTGTACGGCGGATCTGCCGTTGCCGAACACCGAATAGATATTATAGCCCCACGTCTTATCGACCAGGGGCACCGTCACCGCCATGCCCGGCACGTAGTCGCGCAGGCTGGCGCCGCTGTTGTTGAAATGGAAGATGGGCGTCGCGCTGAATTCGACCTTGCCGTTCTTCAGCGCGACGTTCTGCGGACCGCTCTCCGCGAACAGCAGGGAACAGTCGCGCCAGCGGTAATTGGCGAACGTCACCTGCCAGTCTTTGCCCCGTTCGCCTTCCGAGACCAGCTGCGCGATCTCCTGCGGAACGCTGACGGAGAACACGGCCTGCTGGCTGGCCTGCAGGTAGGAATCCAGGGACGTGACGTCCTTATCGTCGATGCGGATCTTGTCGTTGCCCGCGTTGCCGACCTTCCAGTAGCCGCCGGAATAGTGCCACATGTCCAGCGTCCAGACGCCGGAGACCTTGCCGGCTGTTTCGGATGTGCCTGCCGCGGCTTCCGACGCGTACGCGGGGACCGCCCCCGCGGCAAGGCTCGCCGCGGTCAGAACGGCGACGGCCCGCCGCAGCAAATGCTTCATAAACTGCTTCATGGCCGCCACCTACTTCCACTGAAAGACAGGCGCGTCCAGATCGAAGGTGCCGGACAGCTGATAAGTCTCGGAAGCCAGTTTGTACTGCACGCTGCTCTTGCCCGTCGTCAGGTCCTGCTGCGCCAGCGCCAGGCTGCTCTCGGCCTTGCCGTTCTCCGCCGTCACCGTGACCAGCAGGCTGACGCTCCCCGCGGAGGACAGCGTGCCGAAGTCGAACGCGAATTCCGCTTCGCCCTTTTCCCTCAGGTCTTTGCGGTACGTCGGGATCTGCTCCATGCCTTTGCGGCACACCCAGACGTAGCCGTCCAGACCCGTGCCGTTCTTGTCGCACACCTGCACGTCGATCTTGCCGCCGCAGCCTTCCGGCAGCGCGGGCCACGTCAGGCGCACGAGATACGCCCCGCCCTCTTTTACGAAGCGGGCGGAGGAGACGACCTCCTGCAGATAGCTGCGGACCGCGGGATCCATAAAGCCGAGCACGCTGTCGTCGCCCGTGCGCACGAGGGCATGTTCTTCGTCCCTCTGCAGCAGCTCTTCCCGGGTCTTCGGGAAGTTGTCGCTGGGGACGTTTCCCGGCGACAACTGCGACGGTTCCGGGGCAGGTTCTTCCGTGACCCCGGCCTGCTGCAGCACGCCGTCCAGCGCCACCATGGCTGCGGCGGCTTCGGAGCGCTTCAGATAACCGTCTTTGCGGAACGTGCCGTCGGGATACCCCGCCAGAACGCCGTAATACGCGCACAGCGCGATGGGGTATTCCCGGGCGTCGTCCGCCGCCACGTCCGAAAACAGCTTGTCCGCCGTGCGGACGTTCCTGCCGCTCAGTTCCGCATTGCGCAGCAGCCCCGCCATCACGAGAGCCATGTCGCTTCTGGGGATGGCTTCGTCGAGAAAGCGCGGCGAGATCTCCTGTTCTTCGAAGACGTCCGCGGCGACCGCCGCGTCGTAGAATTTGCGGGCCCAGTGGACTTTATACGGATCCGCGGAAGGGCCGGAAGCGTTGTCCGGCAGGGCCTTTCCCCGCATGGCCATGGCGAGGAATTCCCCGTAGGTCACCTGCCGGGACGGCTGAAATCTGCCGTCCGGATAACCGGAGACGATGCCGAGATCCCTGGCCGTCTCCACGTAAGACGCGAACCAATCCGTCTGCCGCACGTCGGAAAACGGACCGGCCGCATGGATGGGCGCCGCCAGCAGAAGGACGAGCGCCCAGGTGAGAATAACGATTCTTTTCATCCTTTCTTTGCCCCCGCGCAAAGAAGTACTGGAAATAGTATACAGGAAATATTTACCATTTTCAAGCGTGCGGACAAGAAAAAAGACCTGCGCGTTTTGCGCAGGCCTTTTCGAAAGAAATGCTTTATTCGACCCGTTCGCCGTACAGAAACAGCATCCAGCCGTGCTCTGCGTCACCCGGGAATTTTCTCAATTGTTCGAACGTCGCGTGCAGCGTGGGATAGACGGTCTTCTTGCCGTCGGGACCGGTCGCCTTTTCCAGCGCGGTCACGATGCCGCAGTCGTCGGACAGCGCCTTCAGCAGTTTGGCTACCTTCGGGTCATCCCCTTTCAGCGGCGTCTCGGCGCCGTCCTCGAAAATGTCTACGAACACCCGGTACGTCGCTTCGCCGTGATATTCGGCCATGGCGTCCTGCAGCGGCTGGGAATAACCGACCTCGCCGGCTGCCGGCACCGCGTAGCTGGCGTAGGAATAATCGCCGGGATAGTTCTCGATCATCTCCGTGACCGCGTCGAATTCCTCGTCCTCCGCGGCCGGTTCCATCGGCATCTCCGCAGGTGCCCCCGCGTACTCGATGCCGTTCGACGCGACGGAAACCGCATCTTCTTCCGTTTCCGGAGCGTCCGCAGGTTCCGCTTCCGCTGCTTCCTCTAAACCCGCAGAGAGCGACGCGTCTTTCTGTTCGCCCAGCATCGGCGCGGAAGCAGGCGCCGCGTCCATGCTCCCCATTCTGCCGCCCTGCGAGATCCCCCATCCCGCGACGATCAAGACAGCGAGGCAGGCGACCGCAGTCACCCAGCGCCGCGAAGCTCTTTCGCCGAACAGCTCCCGCAGCTTCTCCCAGAAGCCCGCGGAGGCCTTCTCCTGAGCCGCGGCAGGTCTTTCGTCCAACAGCGCTTCTTCGACCAGTTTGTCGTCGATGTATCCCATGCCTTTCAGCAGATCCTGACCCTTCATATGCTAACCCCTTCCCTTTCCAGGACGTCTCTCAGTTTTTCCCTCGTGCGGAGCAGGGAGCTCTTCACCTTGCTCTCGGAAAAGCCCAGCGCCTTCGCGACTTCCGCCACGGATTCGCCGGCGAAATAGCGCCGCACGAAGATCTGGCGGTTGTCCTCGGACTGATCGCGCAGGAACGCGGTCAGCAGGCTGCCGATCTCTTCGGGCTCGAACGCCCGCTCTGCCAACGAATCCGGGATGCACTGCTGCATCTCGTCCGTCAGCTCCACCACCTGCGCGCTGCGCTTGGCGGCGCCCCGGTACTCCAGTATGCCCAGCGCCGCGTTGCGGCAGATCTTCGCGATATACGCGAAGAAATGGACCGGCCGGTTTGGCGGGATGGACGTCCACGTCTTCAGGTACGTATCGTTCTCGCACTCCTGGGCGTCCATGTCGTCCGCCAGGATGCGCAGCGCGACGGCCCGGAGTTTATGGCCATAACTCGCCCGGGTCTGCTCGATCGCAGCTTCGTCGCGCGCGAAATACAGTTCTATGATCCTGGCATCATCCAAAGCAATACCTCTTTTGCCGTAAGGGCCTTACACTATAAATGACGGGAAAATGCGCACAGGGGTTGCGCGCATCTTCGATTTTCGGTTTTACGCCTGCGGAACAGGGCCGGCCTGCGGTCGGTCTTGCTATCGTTCGCTCCTTTTACTCTGATACTGTATCTATACTACTATAAAAGGCGTTGTCCAACAAATATCCAACAAACTTAAGAAATATTTTCATTTTTTGTTTCAGCGGGCGTATCCGCAGCCGGACCCGCCACGCCGGGCTTCCAGTGCAGCTCGTATTTCTTCGCGTATTTGATCTTCACCTTTTCGTTGAACGCAGCGACGTCATCCTTTCTGATCCGGTCGAACCAGCCCTTCTTTCTCAGGAAGAGCAGCGCCAGCACGTAAACGGTGTCGATAGCCAGGGTCACGAACAGATCCAGGGTGCTCACTTCGGAAGCGATGGCGCCGATCCCCAGCCCGTCCACGTAGAACGCGATCATGTTGTTGACGATGTGGATCGCGGACGAAGCTTCGATGCCGCGGGTGATCCAGGCCATCAGGCCCATCATGCAGCCCGTCGCCAGGATCGTCAGCCGCCCCGTCAGGTTGTACGGGTGCATGGACATGAAGATCAGAGCCTGTCCGATCACGGCGATGACGGGGATGCGGAACCAGCCGCCGAACGTCTGCATCACCAGCCCGCGGAACAGATATTCTTCCGCGATGCACTGCAGAGGGCCCATCACGGTCAGCAGCAGGAACGTGAAGACCGTGAAGTGGTTGTCCAGGGGTCCGTGATCCAGCAGGACCCAGATCAGATTCGGCACGCCGCAGACGAGCAGCGCCAGCAGCATCATGCGCCCGAAGACGCCCCAGTCCCAGCCGCCGCGGGCGGAGGAATAGGACGAGAACGGCCTGTCGCGCACGATCAGGGCGGTCAAAGCCAGGATGGGAATGGCGATGGCCAGCGACCCCAGGTTCAGCATAATACCGGGAATGCTGGCGACGTCCATATTGTCATAGCCGCCGGCGATGTCCATGACGTTCTCGATGCCGCCCTGCTGGATGGCGCCAGCCACCACCATGGCGACAGTGGCGCCCATGTACAGCGCAAAAAAGAGGAGCGCGACCAGAATGGGTTTGAACCAGCGGTAGGAGAGGAACCGCCGGGGATAAGTGGGATATTCGTGTTCGGGTACGGGTTTCATGATTGGGCCCTTTCGGAATATAAACAGTTATTCATTATATATTTTATCATTTTGTAAAAAAAAGTGAATATTCCCTCTGTAAACTGGCGCGCGAGAACGAAGAGCGTACGGCCGGCAATAAAAAAGAGGCGGAGGATCGCAAGAAAGGCGGCCCTGCGCCGCAGGCGTAAAAGCGAACAAAACGCAATTCGCAAAATATTTATCGTTATACGATAAAAAATAGTTGACACACGTTAAAGGCAATGCTATCCTGTGTTTGCAAACAGGCAAACAAAAGGGGTATTGCCTTTTTCAAGGGAGGTCAACTATGGAAAAAATGAAAAGCACAGCCCGCGGGCTGGACGTCGTCTTCAAGATCCTCGCGGTCCTGGCCATCGTCGGGATCGCCATCCTGGCCGTGATCAACGTCGCGGGCTTCGCCGTCGGATACGATAAACTGTATGAGCCAAAGAACGTATCCTTCGCGATCAGCGCCGGCGGGTATCACGTCGACGCGAAGGACCTGGGCACGCCGCAGCAGATCGGCAGCTTTATCCTGATGCTGTCCCTGTCGGGCGCGGTCAGCCTGGCGGCGGCCTGGTACGGCATCCGCATCATCCGCCATATCCTCGCGCCCATGAAGGAAGGACAGCCTTTCAGCAAGGGCATCAGCGACGATTTTAAGAAGCTCGGCTGGTTCCTCATCGGCTGGGGCGCCGTCTATAACGTGTTCGACCTGTTCCTGAAGAACCAGCTCGCCCTGCGTCTCCTGCCCGTCATGGGCGACGGTCCTGTGGAGGTGGGCATCGAACACCATATCGATCTGACGTTCCTCATCATCGCGTTCGTCCTCTTCCTCTGCTCTTACATCTTCCGCTACGGCGAAGAACTGCAGCAGCTCTCGGACGAGACGGTCTAGGAGGTGCGCCATGATCATACTCAGACTCGACCGCGTCATGGCGGACCGCAAGATGTCCTTAAACGAACTGTCCGAGAAGGTGGGCGTTTCGAACGTCAACCTTTCGAAGCTCAAGACCGGCAAGGTGAGCGCCGTTCGCTTCTCCACGCTCGACGCCATCTGCAAGGCGCTGGACTGCCAGCCCGGGGACATCCTGGAATACGCGCCCGGGGAAATGGAAGAAGAATAAAGCACGAAAAAACGGGCCCGGAAGGGCCCGTTTTTCATTTCATCCAATATGGCAGCTCCGGCACTTCGTCCGGTCCCAGAGGCACTTTCACGTCCGTGCGCTTTTCGTCGTACAGCAGTTTGTGCCAGCGCATGAGATCCTCGAGACTATACGGCTCGCCGCCCGCCAGCATGGCCTGCCAGCGCATGCCGCAGGTCGCCATCTCATAAGCGGGAACAAACCCGTTGCGCTCGTAGAACGCGATGCGCCTTCTGCGGATGGCGTTCTCTTCTTCCGGAGCGTCTGCGACGGGCATTTCCGATTCGAGCACAAGCGGCCTGCCCTGTTCTTTCAGTTTTCCCAGCATCCAGGCGCCCCAGCCGCCGCTGCGCAGCTTTCCGGTGACCCCCAGATAATCCAGCAGCACCAGAGGAATGCCCGGCCGTTTCCAAAGGCACGCGAAGCCGGCAGGCATGCAGCCCTGCTCCGGGTCATCCGGAAACAGGCCCCAGATCTCATACCGGTCTTCCGCCAGCAGCCGGTCCACGTCCTCCCGGGGCTTGATCTCGTTCGGCGCAAACCCTTCCGGCAGCAGATGCGCGTACCAGTAGTCGATCTCCCCGTTTTTCATGGCACGAAAAACCATCTTGCTCATCGTTCCTCTTCCTCTGCGGTTTCCCAGGCGCCGCGATAGCCGATCGTGACCGCCGCGTTCTCCGCCCCGGCGCGCATGCAGTCCTGCAACGTGTCCCCGGAAAGCCATGCCGCCAGAAAACCCGCGATGTAACTGTCTCCCGCGCCCATGGTATCCACGACTTCACAGGGTACGACGCCCTGCCTGCAATACGTCCTGCCGTCGAACGCCAGGCTGCCTTTGGCGCCCCGCGTGGCGACGACCACTTCCGGACCTCCTGCATGCAGCGTTTTCAGCATTTCCCGGAGCGCATCCTCCGTCGAGGCGTCGTCCGAAAAGAAGAAGACCGACGCATGGGGAAGCGCGATCTGCGCCGCGGGGTCGAACGGACGATCCGCCGCATCGAAGGCCGTGGGAACGCCGCGCGAACGGATCTCCGCCAAAGCGTCCTCCGCATGACCCCACAGGGCGGTCACAACGAGATCGTGCGCGCAGGCAAAAGCGATCTCCTCCGCATTGGGACGGAAAGACGCCATGACGCCCTCGTCGTACGCGCCGAAGATCCGGTCGCCGTTCCTCATGGTCACATGGCTGACCGCCGTATGCCCCGGACACACCCGTACCCGGCTGACGTCGACGCCCTTCCCCCGAAGCTCCCGCAGAAGGAGCCTGCCGTACGCATCGTCTCCGGCTGCGCCGATATACGAAGCGTCCTGCCCGAGACGCCGAAGGTAGACGGCTGCATTGACCGGATTTCCGCCGGGGAACGCCTGTTCCGTTTCGTCGTAATAATCGATGCAGTTGTCGCCGATACATGCGATCTTCATGAGAGTCCCTTCCCTACTTCAGATGCCACTTCTCGCCGTTGGGCATCACCAGCACGTCGCCGGGCAGCACTTCCAGAATCTTTCCGCTCAGGTCGCGGACGACGGTCTCTTCCCAATAACGGTAGTCGTCTCCTTCGCCTTCTTCGTGCCATTTATTGAAGAACAGTCTGTCTCCGTCCCGCAGGAAGAAGCTTTCGTGTTCGCCCATGGGGAAGCTGACCCGCTCCGGCCAATAGATCTCGAACACGTCTTCCTGCCCCTGGCGGCGCAGCGTCAGCGGGGCCGTATTCAGGCCGAGATTGTAGCAGTCCGTGATCGAATCGAGCGGGATCTCGGCATACACCGAGGTCGCGCAGCTTTCGCAGTCGAAGCGCAGGATCTGTACCATATTCCGCGGAAAGACCACGTTCAGCACGTAGACCGCGCCGTCCAGATACACGGGCCGTTCGCTGTAGCTGCCGGCTGTTTTCGGCGCAGGCCAAAACACCGCGCCGTCCGGGTAGCGGACGAGGCACAGTTTTCTGCCCTCGATCTCCCTGCCCATCCGGAACAGTTCCTCCGCTTCGTACAGGTCGCCGTGTTCGTAACTGATCCCGTAATACCATTCGCCCGTGCCGCCCGGCACGGGTTCGACGTACGTGATCCCGCCGGTTTCTATCGTTTTCATCGATTGCCCCTTCTCTTTGTCTGCTGCCTATATCATATCGTGCGCGGGTTCTCTTTTTCAAGCCTTCAGACCAGCTGGCCGGGCAGTTTCTTCTTCTCCATCGGCGGGAACGCCGCGTCGAACCGTTCGAAGTCTTCCGGATCTTTTTCCGCGGCGAAGTAGCCTTCCGGCGGCCCGTACACGCCCGTGACCCCGTCCAGGTACCCCGGGATCAGCTCGCGGCACAGGAAGAATGACGCGTCCGCTCCCTCCGGCAGATCGTGATAGCGGATGCCGAACCGGCTGGCATAGGTAAACCCGCTCTTTCCGTAGAAACCGATATTGCCTTCGAAGCACAGCGCGCCGCAGCCGAGTTCTGCGGCTTTTTCCAGCGAATCGTCGAGCAGGATCTTGCCGTATCCCTGCCGTTTCAGATCGTTCGCGATGCAGATCGGCCCCATCGTGAAGATGGGGATCTCCCTTCCGTCGTCCGCCCGGATGACCGCCCGCATGAACATGTTCTGCCCGATGATGCGTCCGTCTTTTTCCATGACAAGGTCCAGTTCCCTGACGAATGCGGGGTCGTTCCGCAGACAGTGCAGCACGTAATGTTCATAGCAGCCCGGACGGTACACGTTCCAGAACGATTCGCGCACGAGGGTCTCGACTGCGCGGTAGTCGTCCGGTGTTTCCTGCCGGATCACGATGTTATTTTCCATTTTTCTTACCCCTTTTCTTTTCCGCCGCCAGCTGCTCCGCCGTGCGGTCCAACAGGTCGTCCATCAGCGCGAGCGCGGCTTTTTTATTACCTGTTCCGTCGTACACGCTGTACAGAAGGAACATCTGCGCGTAGAAGCGTACGGCCAGTTCCTTCGGCCGCGGCATGTTCTGCGCCGCGAACAGGTCCGCCATGTAGCCGACCGGCCCCGAGACGAGATACTGTTGATACAGCCTGCCCATCTCCGGGCTGCGGAACTGCTCCAGCGTGAGCATCTTGCGGAAGTTCGAAGCGAACTCGTCCTCGGTCCAGTAACGGAACATCGCCTTGCTGAACGCGAGGATGTTCTGCGGGTCAGCAGCCTCATAGGCGCCGGGCATCTCCTCCGCCGTTCCTTCCGGCACGCCGTGCTCTGCCGACTGCTGCCTGTCGCGCTCTTCCATACGGCGCACGATGCTGTCGAAAATGTCGCGTTTGTTCTGATAATGCCGGTACAGCGCGCCCTTCGTGATGCCTAACGCGCTCGCAATGCCGCTGACCGATACGGCTTCGTAGCCGTCCCTTGCAAACAGCTGCAGCGCTGCATTCAGGATCTTTTCTCTGGTATCCGCCATGAGAGACCTCCCCAACCAAAAAGTAAACGCTCGTTTACTATAGAGTATAGTAAACGAGCGTTTACTTGTCAAGGCGATTCGTTATTTGATCTCCGCCTCAGCCGGATTCCCCTCTTCGTAAAGCACCCGTACGGAAGCGCCTTTCGCAGGGGGTTCGTCTCCTGCATGGATCCACTTCCTTTTCGTGTATTCCCTGCCGTCGACCGTGTACGACACTTTGATGACGTATGGGAACGTCGCGCCGTCCAGCGGGCCTTTGCGGATAGGCTTCGTATTCACTTTCAGCCACCATTGCTTCGATACGGAAAGTACCGTTCCTGTCGTTTCTTTCTTCATTGCCATACCTCTTTCTACAGCCCTTCCGGCAGCTCCATCTCGTGCTCCATCGGCACGAAACCGTACCTCTCATACAGCGGTCTTCCCGCGTCCGTCGCCTCCAGTGTGATCGCCGTGACCCCGGCAGCCCTGCACTCGTCAACGAGCAGGCCCAGCGTCTTCAGCGCGATGCCGCGCCTTCTGTACGCGGGCTTCGTGTACATGTTCATGATGTAGGCCTTACGGCCGGACGGGTCATGGTAGGTCGGCATCACCTGATAGAAGCTGACCCCGCCGGCGCCGATGAACGTATCTCCGTCATACACCAGATAGGCGACATGCGAACCGTCCCGCAGCGCTTTTTCATAATAGATCCGGGACTGTTCCCGCATCTCTTCCATATCGACGTCTTCGGAAAGCAGGTTGGCCGCGCGCAGCACCTCGATCCTCGTTTCGGTCAGCTCGTCGAGATCCTCGAGCGTGCACCGTTTGTAAGTCAGTTCCATGTGAGCGCAAAGCCTCCTTATCCGCCGATCATTTCCATGGCCGCGACCGCGCGCAGCATCTCCAGTTCTATTACGTCCCTGCCGTAGGCGTCCAGGAACCGGTCCATGTATTCCGTCGTCCCGAGGTTGAAGTTGAGCGTCCAGATGCCCCAGGCCACGTCGATATGCCGGTCGCCGATGCCGCCGCTGCCCAGGTCGATGTAGCCGGAGAGCTTCCAGTCGTCCAGTATAATATTCGGCAGGCAGTAGTCGCCATGTAGGAGCACGTCCTTTTTCAGCAGCGGCAGTCCCTCTTCTGCGGCGCGTTTCGCCTCTTCGAAGGAACCGAATTCCCACAGACCCCGGAACAAGTCAGATTCGTACGCATGCCCATCGAACCCGCGTTTCACGGAATCGGTATAAGTTTGGACGCGGTCCGGGACGGGGCAGTCTTTTGCGTCGGTCTCGTGCAATGCGCGCAGGAGCGCTGCCGTCGTATCGCAGAGGCGTTTCGGGTCCGCCAGGTACCGCGGGTCGGTGCAGTCTTCGCCGGGGACCCGCCTGGTGAGCAGGTAATCGAAGCCCTCGAACGCGCCATAATACAGCACTTCTGCCGACAAGCGCAGCGAGTGGAAATACTCCGTCATCCGCGCTTCCGTTTTCAGCGCGTCCTCCGCTGCCTTTTTCAGGAAAAAGCCTTCGCCCTTGTCGATATACACGACCCGGGCTTCCGGCGAACAGCTGCTGTCGTAGATCGCGGCATCCGCCAGACGATCCGCCAGCTCTCCCGGCCATTCGCTCCGATTCAGTTGCAGTGGCGTGCGCTTCATACTCCGGGCTCCTTACTCCGAACGCAGCGCGGATACGGGGTCGCTCTTCGCGGCCTTCATGGACGGGATGATGCCGCCGAGCAGCGTCAGGACGATGCTGAGGAGGATGAGCCCCAGAGCCGACGTGAAGGGCAGTGAAGCCCGCACGTTGGCATCGGTCAAACTGCGGATCAGGGCGTTGATGGGCGGCAGCGCCGCATACGTGATGCCCACGCCGAACAGTCCTGCCAGCGCACCTGTGATGAACGTCTCCGCATTGAAGACCTCGGAGATGTTTCGTCTCGAAGCGCCGATCGCGCGCAGAATGCCGATCTCCTTCTGGCGCTCCAGCACGCTGATGTACGTGATGACGCCGATCATGACCGAGGACACCACGAGCGAGATGGAGATAAACGCGATCAGCACGTCGCGCACAACGTCGATGATATCCGTGACGGAGCCCATCAGCATACCTACAGCGTCGGTGTAGGCGATCACCTTGTCGTCTTCTCCGGCGTCACGCCTTGCCTCGTTATACCCGTCGATGATGTCCTTTACCCTGCCTTTGGCCTCGAAATCCAGGGGGTAGATCGTGATGGTGTCTGGTTTATTTCTATCCGCGTAGCCGAATTTGCGCAGATTCGACTCGTAGCTGCTGTCTTCCGGCGCATACATGGACATCATCAGGCTGCTGAGATCGTCCATGGTCATGGCGAACTGGAACGCGTTCTCCAGCGCGGAAGCGTCGAAACGGAAAGCGTTCATCGCCTGCTTGCTCAGGCCGGCCGCCATCACGGACATGGACTGGCGCAGCCGCTTCTGCACGGCGTCGCTCACCGTCTGCATGACCTTATCGAACACCGGCTGCAGGCTGTCTTTGAGGATGTTGTTGAGGTTCGTCCGCTCGACCAGGGCGTTCGCCGCATTGCGGAGGGCGGCAGTGCCTTCTTCGGTCTGGAGGTATTCGCCCAACAAAGCCGGATTCAAGCCTTCTTCGGAACCGTTCGCCGCCGCGTAGGCCTTAAAGCCTTCCGTCACGCCGCTGAAGATCTGAGCGAGTTCCTCGCGCGAGATGGACGCCTTCGAGGCCTGTTCGACGATATTCTCCAGAGAAATATCGTCCGCGGTGAGATTCGACAGATCGATGTCCGACAGATCGATGTCCGGGAAGTTCAGGGCGGAAAGATTGATCGCGCCGGGATCGAAACGGAATGCCTTGGCCAGAGCGTCCGGATCCACCGAGAACAGCGAACCCAGATCGATATCGCCGCTCTGCTTTTCCTCGCCGAACGCTGCGCCAGTCAGGACGTTCGTGTCCGGGTCAGCGAGCTGCGCCTGTACGAGCGGGCTTTCCGCCGCATCCGCCATCAGGCGCTCGACCAAGGAGGAAGGATAGCCCACGCCCATCGACAGGATCGGGTAGGAATTATCTTCCTTGGGCTGCACAACGCCGACGATTGTCAGATCTTCCCCTTCTTTCACGACGTCAGCGACATACTTCGCGTCCGAACCGTGGTTGACCCACATCCCGACCTCTTCGTCGTACGCGTACAGGTCCGCCGCGCGGATCACCTTGAAGCTCCGGCCGAGGAAATCGTCGTAGCGGTACGTCGTATCCGACTCCTTTACCTCGATCTCCGTGCCGTCCGCGAACGCCTGGACCATCTTGTCGAGTTCGGCAGGATCCTTCAGTCCGATGGCGTACAGGCACATGTCCGCGATCGCGCCGCGCGAACTTAAGACCACGACGCACTCGTTGGAATTCTCCGGCCAACGGCCCGCCTTTACGTCGTAGCCATTCTGATACAGCTCCCCATTCTCGGGAAGAGCCGCGAACGAATCGGAACTGCTGAAGGCAGACCATAGAGCATTCCCACCGCTGCCGGAGGAAAAACCGAGCGCCGCAAAACTCTGATCCGGATTGATCTGCCGCACGCCGTTTGCCTGCTCAAGATAGATCTGCGGTACGATGTTGTAGTTGTATTCGATGGCCTGAACATTGTCATAGATGCCGCTCCCGCCGCTTTCGAAATACGCGCGCAGCGACCCCAGATCGTTCGTGACCATCTGTTTGAAGAAGCCCGAAAGCATCGGGATCTCCCGGACATTCTGCCCGGCTGCAGGTTTCTCTCCTGCCTCCTCTTCCGCCTCCTGCCCGCCCTGGTCGCCCATCATGGCAGCCATCATCGCGGACTGAAAACTCGTATCGGTGATCGTCAGCGGGTAGTTCTGCAGCGCCTCCGCTTCGATGTCCGCCACGTACCGGTTGACCCCGTTGGACAGCGACATGATGAGCGCGATGCCGATGATGCCGATGGACCCGGCCAGCGCCACCAGGATCGTACGGGCCTTCTTCGTCCACAGGTTGTTGAACGAAAGCGCGAGCGCCGTGCCGAACGACATGGACGCTTTGCCCATGTTCTTGTGGACTGCCGGGTTTTCACCCTCTGTTTCCTGTCCGAACGGATCCGTGTCGCCTTCGATGATGCCGTCTTTTAGACGCACGATGCGCGTCGCGTACTTTTCCGCCAGTTCCGCATTGTGCGTGACCATCACGACAAGGCGGTCTTTCGCGACTTCCTTCAGCAGGTCCATGACCTGGATGCTCGTGTCCGAATCCAGCGCGCCGGTCGGTTCGTCCGCCAGCAGGATATCCGGGTCGTTGACGAGGGCGCGGGCGATGGCCACGCGCTGCATCTGACCGCCGGAGATCTGGTTCGGCTTTTTGTGCATGTGCTCCGCCAGGCCCACCTTTTCCAGCGCCTCCTCCGCCCTTTTCGTGCGCTCCGCCTTGGAGATGCCGCTGATGGTCAGCGCCAGCTCCACGTTGGACAGCAGCGTCTGGTGCGGAATGAGGTTATAGCTCTGGAACACGAAGCCGACGGTGTGGTTGCGGTAGGAGTCCCAGTCCCGGGACCCGTATTTCTTCGTGGAGATGCCGTTGATGATCAGCTCGCCTTCGTCGTAGCGATCCAGGCCGCCGATGATGTTCAGCAGCGTCGTCTTGCCGCTGCCGCTCTGACCGAGGATCGCCACGAATTCGTTGTCTCTCAGGGACAGCGAAACACCCTTGAGCACTTGCTGCTCAAGGGTCGCGGTCTTGTATGCTTTTTTGATGTCGATCAGCTGCAGCATCTGCCGGGAAACACGGACTTAACGGCAGGCTTTGTAGATCGCGACGATGTCGTCGTAATCCAGGACCTTGAACGAACCGATCTTGCGCTTGCGGTCGTAGGTGCATTCCATCGCGATGGCCTCGATCTCTTCGTCGGTGGGCTCGTGACCCAGCAGTTCCGTGAGAGACAGGGGCATGCCCAGGCTGCGGAAAAACGCGTTCGTGCGTTCGATGCCCTCTTCCGCGGCTTTTCCGTCGTCAGGCTCCTCGATGCCGTAGACCTTGCGCGCGAACTGCGCGAAGCGGGCGACGTTCTGGCTCATGACGTAGCGGCACCAGGCAGCCCAGACGGCTGTCAGGGTGGCGCCGTGCGTGGAATCGTACAGCGCGGAGATCGCCATGCCGAGCTGGTGGCAGGCCCAGTCGCCTTCGCGGGCGGTGTCGCCCTGTGCGCCGATGCCCGTCAGTCCGACGTGGGACACGCTGCCGCACCACATGATCTCGCTCATCGCCTCGTAATCCGACGGGTCCTGCACGCCCTTGGGACCGTATGCGATAATGTCGCGGAACAGACCCTCCGCGATCTCGTCCGTCAGGTGATTGCCCAGGATCGCGGCGAAATAGCGTTCGGACGTGTGCATGAAGATATCCGCCGCGCCCGCGCCGATCTGGTACTTCGGAAGCGTCATGGTGAGTTCCGGGTTCATGATCGCGAACTTGCAGCGGTTGAAATCCGTCGTGATGCCGCGCTTTGTCGGCGGGTTCTTCAGGTCATTCGTCAGGACGGAGGAATTGCTCGTCTCGCTGCCCGCCGCGGAAATGGTCAGGATAGCGCCGACCGGAAGGCTCTTTTCCGCCTTTGTCCCGGTCCAGAAGTCCCAGATGTCGTGGGACGGATCTGCGATGGCGTGCGCGACGCCCTTCGCCGTATCCAGCACGCTGCCGCCGCCGACGCCCAGCACGAAGTCCGCGCCGAACGCGATGCCTTCCTGCGCCATATGCCGCGCCGTCGATACCAGCGGATTGGGCACGACGCCGCCCAGGGCCAGCGCCTCGAGTCCGCCTTCCTTCAGATTATCCGTTACGCGGTCGATCAGGCCGCTCTTTTTCGCGGACTGGCCGCCGTAGACGACCAGCACGCGGCTTCCGCCGTATTTCTTCACGAGATCCGCAGCGCGGAGCTCCGTGCCCGGACCGAAAACGATCTCTGTCGGTGCGTGATAAACGAATTTATTCATGAGCGATCTCCTTTCCTTTCATGATGCTCTCTACCAGGTCGCGCTTCTCGTACAGGACGCAGCCGCCTTCGTGGTCGTCCAGCAGGACGCCGCCGTCCCGCAGCGCGGTGAACAGCGGGGAATGCAGAGCCTCCCGCAGGGAAGCGTTCCGTACGTTGACGTCGGAATAGGGCGAGAACGGACAGGGTTCCGCTCCGCCGTGGGAATTGATATGGAAAAAGCCTCTGCCGGCAGCCACGCAGCCGCCGGAGCTCTTTTCGTCGCCGGGGAAGGAGACGTAGACCATCTCGGGCGCTTCTCTGCGGAGCCGTTCGATCTCCGCGGTGAGGTAGGCCCTCTCTTCGTCGCCCGGAGCGAGTTCCTTGCTCTCCTCGGTGACCGGCACGAATTCCACGAAGATGACCACTCTGCAGCCCCTGTCCGAGAGCGCCTTCAGGAAGGACTCCGACGTCACTTCCCGGATGTTCTCCGTGGTCACGGTGACGGACGCGCCGAAGATCAGGCCGCGGCGGTTCAGTTCCTCCATATTGGCGATCAGGCGGTCGTAGATGCCCGCCCCGCGCCGTTCGTCCGTAATGCTCTTCCCGCCTTCGATGCTCATGACGGGGAGAAGGTTGCGGCACTTGTCGAAGAGGTCGAAATAGTTCTCATCCATGAACGTGCCGTTCGTAAAGATGGGGAACAGGACGTTCTGCTTTCTGCCCGCCGCTTCGATGATATCGCGGCGCAGCATCGGTTCGCCGCCCGCGAGAAGGATGAAGCTGACGCCCAGTTCGTCCGCCTCGTCGAAAATGCGCAGCCATTCTTCCGAGGTCAGCTGGCTGACCGGTTCCGCGTCCACCGTCGCGTGATTGCAGCGCGAATAGCAGCCCGCGCAGTGCAGATTGCACTTGCTCGTGATGCTGGCGATCAGGAAAGACGGAACGTGCTCGCCGTTGTCTTCCAGCTCTCTGCGCCGTCTGGACGCCGCCTTGCTGGCAGCCGCGAACTTCAGCATGAACGCGCTTTCCCGGGGATTTTTCAGCGTGGCGCGGACCGCGTCTCTTATGATATCTTCTACGCCTTTTGTCAGGTATTCCTGCAGGTCGAATGGTTCGTTTGGTTTGGTCATCTGTCATATCACCTTTTTCTGTCGTATCTTTTATTATACCATAAAAAACGGCGCCCTTACGAGCGCCGCTTTCTGTAAGACTTTGGTCTATCTTTTCTTGTAAAGGACAAGTTCCGGGTTTGCGCCTTCGCATTCGTATGTGCAGATCAGGATGAAGTCCATATTCGCCAGAACGCCGAAACAGCGGTCTCCGCCGAACTCGGGTTCCAGCTGGGTGCCCAGATACGTGGTATTATCG
>JAEEGJ010014965.1_pt1 | contig 18238 bp, 13 predicted proteins | sample 8958761 | NCBI WGS metagenome assembly JAEEGJ01 (sample SAMN16246546, study PRJNA631951) | gut metagenome | biome: gut microbiome; feature: rumen; material: RS-attached | host: Bos | place: Iran: Karaj | collected 2018-10
ATGAGTTTTCAATTGGAAGTCCGTCGTCGTTGAACTTTGGACCTGTCCATCCCTTTGGTGTGCGGAGAACGATCATAGGCCAGAATGGGCGCTCTGTCTTTCCGTTTACGCGTGCATCGCGCTGGATCTTCTGAATTTTTTCAATACACTTATCAACAGCAGCAGCCATTGCGTGGTGTACTTCCATGTGGTCTGTATCTGGGGCAGCTTCAACAAAGATTGGATCCCATCCGCAGCCGTGGAAGAAACTCTTTACTTCGTCCTTAGAAATACGAGCAAATACAGTCGGGTTAGAAATCTTATAGCCGTTCAAATGGAGGATAGGAAGAACGGCACCGTCTGTTACAGGATTAAGGAACTTGTTTGAGTGCCATGCTGTAGCCAATGGACCAGTTTCTGCTTCACCATCACCTACGATACAAGTTGTAATGAGGTTAGGGTTATCAAATACAGAACCGAATGCGTGAGCGATAGAATAACCAAGCTCACCACCTTCGTTGATAGAACCAGGTGTTTCTGGAGCAACGTGGCTTGAGATTCCGCCTGGGAAAGAGAACTGCTTGCAAAGACGGCTCATACCTTCTTCATCAAGACTTACATTTGGATAAACTTCAGAATAGTAGCCTTCAAGATAAGAGTTAGCTACGAAGAAGTTTCCTCCATGTCCTGGACCTGAAATAAGAATCATGTCGAGGTTATATTTTGTGATAGCTCTGTTTAAGTGAGTGTACACAAAGTTCTGGCCTGGAACAGTACCCCAGTGACCAACGATTTTTGTTTTTACCTGATCACGTGTTAATGGCTTTCTCAAAAGAGGATTCTCTTTCATGTAAAGCTGGGCTGCTGCAAGATAGTTAGTTGCACGCCAGTACTGATCAAGTCTGTTGAAGTATTCTTCTGAATCTTCAATGCGTTTTGCTTTTTTAGACATTTTATACTCCCGTGTGGTTAGGCCCGCAGGCTTTCCTACAAAATTACGCACTGAGTTTACTGGTATGCAAGTTTTAAAGCAATAGGAAAAACGTGCTTTAACGCAAAAATTCCCCTTTTTTAAATCTAAAAAGGGGTAAATTTGAGTTTATGAAGGATTTTGGAAATTTTATAAAACGATAAATGCACTTTTTTGAGTTTGTAAAAGGGGTAAAATTTGGTTATAGGCTGATTTTGACTTCAGAATAAGGTTTTGAAATGCTTAAAACGAGTTTGCGCGTGGTTTTGTAATATCAGAAATCAGCTTTTTTTCTGATAACTTGACAACAATATGTCATTTTGCAATAATATAGAAACAATTTAGTTTAAGGCAAAGGCGCCGTAAAAAGAGTCTGAAATTTCGGATTCTTCTTACGGCGCCTTTTTTATTTGCGAGGATAAAAATGGCAAAACCAACAGGATTCATGGATTATAAGCGTGTGGAGAACGGCAGTGTAGAGCCGCTCGTACGAATTACCAATTTCAAAGAATTCCATCCTAAACTTGATGAAAAGGCCCGCCGTGAGCAGGCTGCCCGCTGTATGAACTGCGGTGTTCCAATGTGCCAGAGCGCAATGAAGCTTTCCGGAATGGTTACCGGTTGTCCGCTTCACAATTATATTCCGGAATGGAATGACGCCCTTTATAACGGCCAGTTTGATATGGCTGCCTGGCGCCTTTTGAAAACTTCAAGCTTCCCTGAATTTACCGGCCGTGTTTGTCCTGCCCTCTGTGAAAAAGCCTGTAACTGTGGATCTCCTGTTGTAGGCGAGAGTGCCGTTACTGTTCACGACAACGAACTTTTTATTATCGAAAAAGCTTTTGAAACTGGATACATGAAGCCGGAAATCCCTGCAGTTCGCAGTGGAAAAAAGATTGCCGTCATTGGTGCGGGTCCTGCAGGTCTTGCCTGTGCAGACTGGCTTAACCGCCGCGGCCACAGCGTTACCGTTTATGAGCGCGAAGATAAGGCTGGCGGACTTTTGATGTACGGTATTCCAAATATGAAGCTGGACAAAAAAATTGTTGAGCGCCGTATCAATCTGATGAAGGCAGAAGGTGTTGAGTTTGTTTTCAATGCTGATGTTGGTCACGATTACGCTGCTTCTCAGATTCTTCAGGATTTTGATGCAGTTGCTTTGTGCTGTGGTGCTAAAAAGGCCAGAGCCCTCGCGGCAGCTGGAATGGATAAACTGAATAAGGGTGCTGCCGGCGGAGTTATGTTTGCCGTAGACTTCCTTACAGCAGTTACAAAGAGTGTCGTTCAGACAAATGAAGCTCTCGAAAAAATCGGAACAGAATCTACAAATGATCAGATTGCTTCTGCCCTTGCTGCAAAATCTGGAATTGAAGTTCGTGGCAAAAATGTTGTGATTGTTGGTGGTGGTGATACTGGTAACGACTGCTGTGGTTCTGCAATCCGTCTTGGAGCAAGCGGAGTAGTGCAGATTGAGATGATGCCTTGTCCTCCAGTTGAACGTGCCGCAAATAACCCTTGGCCGGAGTGGCCAAAAGTTTTGAAGGTTGATTACGGTGCAGAAGAATCAATCGCAAAGTTTGGACATGATCCACGTGTTTATGAAACAACTGTAAAAGAAGTGATTAGTGAAAACGGACATATCACAGCCGTAAAAACAATAGAAGTAGAGTTCAAGATGATTGATGGAAAACGTCAGCTGGTTGAACGCGCAGGAACAGAAAAAACACTTCCTTGTGATCTTCTTCTTGTTGCTGCAGGCTTTGTTGGTTGTGAAGAATATACAGCAAATGCATTTGGAGTAGAGCTTGGACCTCGCGGTACAGTTGCTTCTTCTGCCCCGGAAAATTATGCTACGGGAACTGCAAAAATCTTTACCGCCGGCGATATGCACCGCGGCCAGTCACTGGTTGTCTGGGCCATTTCTGAAGGCCGTGAATGTGCCAAACAAATTGATGATTATCTAAAATAAGTTAAAAAAAAGAAGGCCTCGGTAGTTTCGACAAGCTCAACCACCGGGGCCTTCTTTTTTCTATATAATAGAATTAGCGGTCAAATCCATCCATTGTCTGGATTTTTCCATCTGGCTTGAATGTCAGTTCGCGGAACTTTACGTTGCGCTTCTGGTTGATTCCCTTTGAGCGTTCGCAGTCATGGTAGAAGAGGTACCACTTACCGTTGAACTCAAGAATTGAGTGATGAGTTGTCCATCCCAAAACTGGAGAAAGAATACATCCGCCATAAGTATATGGACCGTAAACATTCTTACTTGTTGCATAGCACAAAAGGTGTGATGTACCAGTTGAGTATGTGAAGTAGTATGTGTCACCCTTCTTGAACAACCATGGGTCTTCGAAGTAGCGGCGAACATCATCACCACCAGTGAGTGGGTCACCATTTTCGTCTACAATTACGAGGTCGCGAAGGTCTTCTGCGAGCTCTTTCATATTGTCTTTAAGAAGAGCGATTTTTGGAGTACAAGCAGGTTCTTTTCCCTGTGGCTCTTTGTTGTCTGCGCTCCACTTGTTATTGCGGTACTGATCAAGCTGACCGCCCCAGAGACCACCCATTGTAAGGTAGTATTTATTGTCTGTGTCCTGGAAACAGCATGGGTCAATAGAATATGTTCCCTGGATATAATCATCTTCTGGAGTAAAAGGTCCTTCCGGTTTGTCACCAACTGCAAGGCCTACGCGGAACATTCCGTTCTTGTCGCGAGCAGGGAAGTAGAAGTAGTATTTTCCGTCTTTTTCGGCACAGTCAGGAGCCCAAAGCTGCTTGCTTGCCCATTTTACATCTTTAAGAGTGAAAACGCAGCCACAATCACGTGGATATGTTTCTGTGTCTTTCATCTCGTAAACATGATAGTCTTTCATGTCATACTGGTCGCCATTGTCATTACTTTCAACGTCGATATCTTCGTCATGAGATGGATAAATGTAAATCTTTCCATTGAAAACATGTGCTGATGGGTCAGCTGTGTAAAGGTCGTTTACAAGCGGCTTTTTCTCAATACTCATAAATAATCTCCTGTGGGCGGGTTTGCCCGGTACTATGTAATTAGGCAACCGGTTGCCTAATTCTCATTATATTATTAAGTGGCCGTTTTATTCAATCGGCAGTATTACCTAGCAGGGGAAATTTTTCGGTTTTTATGGGTGTAAAGTTCCCGGGGCTTCGTTTTCGGCGTTGCGGGCGGCACACCAGGTTCCTTTTTGCAGGGCGGCGGAAAGGTCAGCGGTGCGAACGTATTCGTAAATAAAGCCGGCGTTAAAGCTGTCGCCGCAGGCGGTGGTGTTGAGCGCGGCGACTTTTTCGGTTGGGCACTCGGAGAACTGGCCGCGAGCCGCTGCGTATGTGGAGTCGCAGCCTCTGGTTACTACGATGATGTTGTTGAGAGCCCGGCTTTTTTCTGTGATGGCCTGCTGCAGCGGCTGCCCATCCATTTCGGGGAAGGTGGCGCGGAATTCTTCTTCGTTGATTTTAATGATGTCAGGAACAGAAGCCGCAAGGGTTTTCTTCATATCTTCACCAATATAATCAGCAAGGAAAAGCTTTCCCGCATCACGGGTCATTCCGCAGATTGTTGCATATAAATCATCACTCCAGATTTTTGGACGGCTTCCTGCAAGCAAAACCGCATCAACCTGTGGCAATGCATCATTAATAAACTTCAGCATTTTGATTTCAGCAGAAGCAACTGCTTTCAAATCTTCTTCGCCTTCAAGAAGTGGTTCTCCAACTACAAGTTCTGTTGTAGTTCCGGCATTGCGGTCAAGCAAAGTCCAGCATTCGCGGGTATTTCCCGGAATTGTAACATAACAAAGCTCAAGTTCATCACGTTCAGCAGCATCTGTAAATGCTTTAAGATTATTTTCTCCAAGCGGGCAAACAACTGTCGCAGCACCTTTTTCAAGCTGATTCAAAACGCGTGCAGAGTTTACTGCTTTACCCGAAGCATCAAGGCGGTAATGTTCAGAACGGTTTACCTGTGTAAGATTAAGTTCCTTAAAAGAAATTGTACGCTGTAAAGTTGAACTAAGACAAATGCATAAGATTTTCATAATTATTGAGATCTCCTGATTATGGTTTCGATACGCCCTGAGGGCTACTCAACCACCGGGTTAATTCATAAATTGAGTCCATACGGAATGTTTTTCCCACTTTTCCGCTTGTGTTTGCCTTGCGAGCCTCAATCATAGATTGAGCATCTTCGGTAAGCGGTTTGCCATTTTTATCACCAATCAAAATTGCGGTTCCTCCAAGAGCAACCCAACCATCAGTGTATTTCTGCATATCATCAAGAAAAAGTGTAGTTTCTATATCTGCGCCTACTTTTTTAAGGGCCGCAAGATAAGATCCCGGATACGGCTTTCCGTTAAAGTCTGCATCACGAATATCAGTTACTGCTTCAAAAAGATCTGCAACACCAAGCTTTGCAAGAACGCGGTCTGCATGCTCATGAGGCGCATTTGAAAGAATCGACATTGGCATATTAAGGGAAATTAGAAACTCTCTTAAACGAGGTTGTGGCAGTAATTCATCTGCTTCGTTATCCGGGTGAACATGGGCAAGAAAGCCTTCAATATCATTCATTCCCTCGGCTCTGAGCCATTCAAGTGTAGTAGAATAGTGAACAATGCGTTCTGCCCTCAGCGCGCTGGCTCCTTCTAAATCTGTGTGGAAAAAATCAGCTACACATTCAAGCATGCGGCGTGTAATTCCTTTATCCATATCAGAACTTGCGGGATAAAGTGTATTGTCCATATCAAAAAGCAGATGCGTGAATTTCATAGCGAAAGTATATTTTATATGGAAATATTTTGCTAGCGTTAAAGCATATCTCGTTGTAAAATATATGTTTAGATGAATTCGTTCCTTTTCAACCATATTAGATTTCAGATAGCCTCTCTTTCGATTTTATTGATTCTCGAAGTCATCTACTTTTTACGCCCAAAGATCAAACTTCTTTCCAACAGAATCTTTACGGTTCTGATGATCAGTTCTTTTTTCTATCTGATTTTTGATTTTGCCACAGTTTTTGCCCTTGTTTATTATGATACCACTCCAAAATGGTTTGTTCGTTTTACACATCAGGGCTTTATTGTTTTCCTTTATGTTGCACTTTCATCAATTTATCTTTACATAGATATGATTAACCGTAATCAGAGACGTTATACCAAACCGGAACTGTCTTTGATTATCACATCCTATGTTTTTGCCTTTGCTTCTGTTGTTTTTGCGCCTATTGAGTATTACATCGAAGATGACGGCATTTATTCATATGGTCTGATGGTTAATTGTGTTTATGCGGTTTTGATTATTTATTCGGGCCTTACGGTTTTCCAGACTCTGCGCCACTTGAATGATAAAGAACACCGTAAACAGCAGATTTGTGTACTGATGACTATGGTTCTATGGATTGGTTTTGGTGGTATACAGATTATTGAACCAAAGATCCTTATTTCCAGTGTCGGACTCTCTGCTATCATCCTTCTGATGTTCCTGTCGCTCGAAAACCCTTCGGAATATCTGGATAGTGAAACCCGTGCCTTTAACTACTACGCGCTCAAAACTGTTCTTCAGGAATATATGAGCCGAGGAAAAAATTACGCGATTGTTAGTATGGAGCTGGATGAAGCTTCTATCATTGAAAACTATGCAAGCAATAATGTAATATCTGAAATTCTTGTCGAAATCAAAGGCTTTGTGGAAAAATCTTTTAAGACTCCTTGTTATCGTATGAACCGTATGACTCTGGCTTTTATTATGGATAACAAGAAGATTAATAAACTCGACAGCTGTCTTGAAATCCTTGCAGACCGTTTCTCACGCACCTGGGAACTTCATGACCGTTCTGTTCGTCTGAATGCTCATGCGAATGTTCTTCTTTGTCCGGAAGATTTTCCTTTTGATGGTCAGATTCTTGAGCTCCTTGACTTTGCCGAAGACTCTGAAACCTACGGCCGTTCTATCGGCTTTATCCGCCGCATTGATGACAAGGCTCGCGAAAGACGTGTACGTAGCCGCCAGATTATTCATATTGTTTCAGACGCTATCAAAAATAATGATATTGAAATGTTCTATCAGCCTATTTATTGTCTTGCAGAAAAGAGATACACAAACGTTGAAGCTCTTGTTCGCCTTAAGGACGAGTCTACTATAGGCTATATTTCTCCGGAAGAATTTATTCCGCTCGCTGAGAAAAAAGGTATGATTATGCCTCTCAGTAATCTGATTTTTAATAAGGTTTTCTCCTTTATGTCTGTGAACAGTCTCAGGAAAAAACATATGAATCATGTGGAAGTAAATCTTTCTGGTCTGCAGTCGGTTGATGCAAATCTTCCAAAACTTATGAAATCACTTCTTATGAAGTACAATATCTCGCCGGACTGTGTAAATCTTGAAATTACTGAATCCATTGCGGTTACTTCGGGTTACATGCTCAAAAAGAATATGGAAGAACTCAGAAAGTTCGGCTGTTCTTTTGCAATGGATGATTTTGGTACCGGTTATTCAAATCTTTCGAGAATTGCCAAGGCCGATTTTGAACTTATTAAGATTGATAAGAGTCTTTTGTGGCCATGCTTTAAGGAAAACGGAACTGAAGGAACTAAGAATGCCAAAATTCTCTTGGAAAATATGATTTCCATGCTTCTTAAAATGGGCCGCAAAATTGTTGTTGAAGGTATTGAAACCAAAGAACAGTTTGAATATCTCGAAAGTCTTGGCATCACTTATGCCCAGGGCTTCTACTTCAGTAAACCTCTTTGCGAAGATGACTTCTTAAAGTTTATTGAAGAGAAGAATTGTAAACCGGTTGTTGAATAATTGATTAATATACTGAACGCTCCGTGCATTTGCCACGGAGCGTTTTTTTTTCTATAATTTGCCCTATGAATCTTAATAACATTGTAATTGTATTAGACCATCCTGATGAATCACGCAATATTGGTGCGGCTTGTCGTGCAATGGCGAATAATGATATAAGCGATCTTCGAATTGTTGGTAACAAAGCAGATTATGATATTGAACACATTCACGTACTGGCAATTCATGCAGGCGGAATTTTTGATAATGCACATTTTTATAATTCAATAACAGAAGCAACAGCCTACTGCGCAATTTGTGCAGGTACTACACGCCGACGTGGAAAGAAACGCGGTAAACTTTTACTTCCGGAAGAATTTGCAGATATGGCAGATGACATAACAGAAGGCTCAACAACCGAGGCCGGCGGCAAAGTAGCTGTTATTTTTGGAAACGAGCGCACAGGCCTTACAGATGAGCAGCTGGACGAATGTAATCTCGGAGTTACTATTCCTTCTTCAGATAATTTTGGCTCTCTGAACCTCAGTCACGCAGTTCAGATTATGAGCTATCACCTCTTCAGAAAATCTCTTGTTGAAAAAAAAGGCGAATACAGAGGCTATACTCCATTAACTTTGGAACGCGTAGACCGCACAGTGCAGACAATCACAAATGATATGCAGAAAATTGGATTTTTCAAAATGCCGGGCCGTGAAGATATGGAAAACTTCTGGCGCAGCATTTTAAGCCGTGCCAGCCTTTCTGAGGGAGAAGCTCAGTATCTGGAAAAGACCTTTGATAAGATGGCAGGATTAGCTAAGAAGAACTCCGAAAAATAGTATGCGTATAATAAAAATTTGCGTTAAATACATATAAAATTGAATTCAAAGCGTTTTTATATGTACGTTTTATGGATTTAACCCTAATATTTTGATTTTTAACTTGATAAAACTGGATTTTGACTAAATTTCAAGCTGAAAAACGTGGTTTATATTACAAAAATAGCTGATTTTTCATTTTTCGTACATATAATTTTGCAAAATTTGTTATTTTATATGTATTTTAACCAGATTTTCTTAATCATAACTGTGGAAGAATTAAATTTTATAGATAATACTGATTATCCAGAAAGATAAACGGGGTATCTTGGAAAAAAAAGATACCCCATTTTTTTGTTATTTTGATTTCTTCAGCAGTCTGAGGCTGTTCAAAACCGCGAGAATTGTAACACCGACATCGCCAAATACCGCGATCCACATGTTCGAAATGCCGAGGGCGCTGAGAAGGAGAATTGTTCCCTTAATTCCCAAAGCACCGTACAGGTTTTCGTAAACTATGCGGAGGGTGCGGCGGCTGATTTTAATACCGTCTACAATCTTCGAAGGCTTGTCTTCCATGATGATGATGTCTGCAGCTTCGATAGCGGCGTCGCTTCCCATACTTCCCATTGCAATACCTGCGTCGGCGCGGGCAAGAACCGGAGCGTCGTTAATACCGTCTCCGGCAAATATCAAAGTGCCTCGCTTCTTTCCACCCTTCTGCAAATCAGCAAGTAACTCTTCAACCTTTGCAAGTTTGTCTGCACTAAGGAGCTGGCCGAATGCCTTCTTAAGTCCGAGCTTAGCCGCAACAGTATGAGCCGCTCTTTCATTATCACCAGTAAGCATAACAACATTTTCAACGCCGATTTTATGAAGGCCCTCAACAGTCTGAGCCGAATCATCCTTAATCTCATCACTGATTACAATGTGGCCGCTGTATTTTCCTTCGCTTGCAACATGAATTACAGTTCCGTCCTGATGCTCGCTGCACTCATTGTAAGCAATTCCAAACTGCTCCATAAGCTTTGTATTTCCGGCCAGAACTTCCTTACCGTTTACAAGAGCTTTAATTCCCTTACCGGCAATTTCTTCTACGTTTTCAAGCTTTACATTGTCGCAGCACTTGTCGTGGTGTGCAGCCTTGAGCGAAGCCGAAATCGGGTGAGTAGAGAACATCTCTGTGTGAGTTGCAAGTGCGAGCAATTCAGTTTCTGTAATTGCTTCATCTGTTGCGTGAATATGAGTTACAACAAAGTTACCTTTTGTGAGGGTACCAGTCTTGTCGAATACGGCAGTTTTTGTGCGGCCGAGTGCTTCAAGGTAAACGCTTCCCTTAATCAAAATTCCCTGACGAGCTGCGGCTGTAATACCACCGCAGAACGAAAGCGGAATAGAAATAACCAGTGCACAAGGACAACTTACTACAAGGAACATAAGTGCGCGGTAAACCCAGGTGCTCCAGGTTTCCTGCCATGCCCAGTTACCAGTTGTAAATCCAATAACTACGCTTGGAATGATTGCCAGAGCCAGTGCCGAGTAAACAACAATTGGTGTGTAAACGCGGGCAAAGCGTGTAACAAACTGTTCAGACTTTGTCTTGTTTTCAGTTGCGTTTTCAACAAGGTTCAGGATGCGGGAAAGGGCAGAGTCACCGGCGTGACGTGTAGTTCTGATTTCGAGAACGCCCTGCTTGTTGATTGAGCCAGAAAGAACTTCACTTCCAACTCTAACGTGCTGAGGAATACTTTCGCCAGTCAAAGCTGATGTATCTACAAAACTGTCACCGTCTACAACAATTCCGTCGATAGGAATACGGTCGCCCGGTTTTACGATAATTACAGAATCAGTTTCTACTTCTTCCGGATCTACTTCGCGGGTTTCTGTTCCAACTTTTACAGTTGCGTGATCTGGACGGAGCTTTGCAATTTCTTCGATTGAGTCGCGTGACTTATCAACTGCATAGTCTTCAAACTTTTCACCAACCTGATACAAAATCATAATTGCAACTGCTTCTTCATATTCACCAAGAAGAATTGCACCAATGGCTGCTACAGACATAAGAAAAGATTCGTCCATCAATTCGCCGTGAATAAGGTTCGAAACTGCGCCGATTACAATATCCTTTCCGGTAATCATAAAGGCAACAAAATAAAGAACCATGCAAACAGCTTCATGAATCAAATCAATTTTTGAAACGTCTGGAAGCCATGCTTCTACCGGAAGATGTTCGATTACAAGGCCGAGTACAAACATTACAGCCGCAAAAATCAGCTGTTTTACAGTAAGTTCTTTTTCTTCACCATGTTCGTGCGAGTGACCGTGTTCATGCCCGCAACTGCAGCCTTCTTCGTGGTGATGATGATGTCCATGTTCGTGTCCACAGCTACAGCCCTCTTCGTGATGATGGTGTTCGTGCTCATGGTGGTGGCCATGCTCGTGATGTTCATGATGCTCATGATGATGTTCGTGTCCGTGGCATTCGCAGTGGTCATGTTCTTCATGCTCATGCTCGTGATTATGTTCGCTCATTATTTTTCTCCTCCAGATGTTCTATACCGCACTCTAATATACTTCTGACGTGTTCGTCGGCGAGGCTGTAGTAAATTACTTTGCCGTCGCGCTTAGTGCGAACCAGGTCAGACTCGCGAAGTGTGTGTAGCTGATGAGAAACAGCCGAAACTGACATTCCAAGCTTTGCTGAAATATCGTTTACACAAAGTTCGCTTTGATCCAGCGCATAAAGAATTTTTACGCGCGTCGTATCCCCAAAGATTTTATAAAAATCAGCGAGGTCAAAAAGCATTTCTTCAGAAATCATTTGAGTCTCCGTTCAATTGAATGACTGTTCAAATAATAGCTTCATTTGAACGGTTGTGCAAGTGTTTTTTAAGAGAATTTGAAAAAATTAAAGGAAATTTTCGATTTTTTCGTTGTAAATCGAGAATACGGTCTGATCAATTTCAGAAAGCTTCATAGGAATTCTCTGGCGAATAAACTGTAATCCGCCTTCGGTAAATTCTGTTTCAATATCTGCAGCTTTAATAATTGAAGAAGTTGCAAGAATTGGTTTCATACAACGCTTGGTCATTTCTTCAGTGATAATTGTGGTATCAATATCATCAGAAAGAGAAACTGCCGCAATATTGTTATTGCTTTCACCGGTTCCAAGAATTATGTTTCCGTAGTGAAGACCAATACCGATTCTGATGCGAGGCATTCCGCGTGAAGCAAATTCTTCGCGAAGTTCAATCATAGCTTCCTGAATTTCCAGTGCACACTTAAGGGCAGGCTCTGCACGATCCGGGAAGATTACGATAATGGCATCGCCAAAGTGCTTTTCAATTACGCCGTCATATTTCTGGATAATCGGAGTAATCCGCTTAAAATAAATATTCAGCATATCAAAAACCTGAATAGGGGCAAGCTTTTCGCATTCGGCAGTGAAGTTTCGCATATCTGCAGAAAGGATTCCCGCTTTAGTAACCTTGCTCTCTCCAGGCTGGAAATCACTGATTTCTTTGTTGTTTATCAGTTTAAGGAAATCTTCCGGAACAAAGCGATACCAGGATTTATTTGTTTCCTGAAGATTGCTGTTTACTTCCAGTGTTTTCAGATACTTTTTGTTCTGCATAGATGCCATAAAAAGAATCTGAGTCAGCGAGAAGAGTACAAAGGCTGGTGTAATAGGATGAGTACCTTTCAGGAAAGCCACATGATGAATCGAAAGGATATCTCCAATTCCGCCAAAAGCCAGAATCAAGAATGAAATTATAGCAGTAATACTGATAATGTCTCTGTCTTTGAAGATTCTGATAGCAAACAGAATGCTGAGCAATCCGATTACTGTAAACATATAGGCCTGCATTAATGGCACCATACGGTTTGTAATTCCAATCGGAAGTGTAAAATCAAGAATAAACAAAATGAAGCTTGGCAGTGCAATAATCCAGGCTGGAATATGTTTAAAGATATTTTTGTTTAATTCATTTGTATAAAGAGTGATAAAGCTTGGAATAAAGAATACAGAAATATATTCAATTCTCAGCATCAGCTCAAAAGAAATGCCAGGGAACATCGCAATAAGCAGTGGGAAAAGATATGAAGCAATTCTTGAGTAGATTGTAAGAACCAGGCAGGCAAGATAAATATTTGCCTTACTCTTTTCAAAAATCGAGTTCAGAATACAGAAAACAACAATCATTATAAGAATGCCGGAGAAAATACTGTAACTGCAGATCTGGCGTGTATGATATTTTGCGTAGGTTTCTTCTTCATATAGAGTGAAGCTTCCGCGGAAGCCACCTTTGCGGTAAAAATCATTTGAGATAAAAATTGTAAGAGTTACACTACCGTTTTCGTCTGCGGAAAATACGGCTTTATCAAAAGCCTGCGCTGCAATTGTATTTTCCCATTTTTCATTAGGACTTCCAGAGCGGAAGATTAAAGTCTGGTCGGCAAAAATCTCAAAGGCGGTGTATCCGAGTCTGTATGCTGGGAAAGCATATTTTTGATTAGGTCTGAGATTTGTAAGTTTAAGACGGTAGGTACCCGAGCCCTTACCGGTCTTTGTTATCTGCTTTATATCATCAGGAAGTTTGTATTTATTCCAGTCTGAAGGAACCTGAACTACAAGGTCTGGCTTTGTTTGAGTATCAGTTGGCGGAACAAATTTTCCCCAGTAAAAATCCCAGTCGGTAATTATGTTTTCTGAAGAAAGTTTTAAGGCATCCGCGTCTTTAATTGAGTAGGTGGAAACTGCAAAAATTGAGAGGTTCAGGAGAAACATTGAAAGCAAAACGGAAATGCATTTTTTCATTTTATTTGTCCTCCTTTTTTGAATTCTTCTTTTTGTTTAATTCATAAAGCTTCAAAGGCTTTTCTTTTCCCTTTACATAAATTGGTTCAAGACCTGTGAGGGTAAGTGAAGTCTTAAATTCTTCCGAGAGATTTTCTTCAGCGCTTTCAGAAATAATTATCTTATGACAGTCGCACTGTTCTTGAATTCTAGAAGCTGTATTAACGGTTTCCGAAATAATGGTTTCGTGCAGGCTGTCTTCTACACCAACAGTTCCAATAATCATCTTTCCAAAATGAATACCGATTTTCGGATTAAAGGTATAACCTGCTGAATGCATCTCATTAAAAATCTGTGCCTTGTCTGAAATCTCAATAGAGGCTTTTACAGCGTTTGTAGCAGATTCCGGGAAGAGGGCAATAAAACTTCCGTTTAGAATCTGATTGATATGACCGCCATTTTTCTTGATGATTGGAGAAATGATTTTAAGATATTCATTAAAGGCTCTGAAGCGCTCTTCAAGTTTTGGAGCTTTATCATCAAAAGAAATATTTGCAGTAGAGTAGATGATTGCCATTTCGATATTTGAATAGTCGCCAAGCTTTGTTTTTACGATTGAATCTTTATGAATAAGACTGAGGAATTCTTCTGGAACATAACGGAAATATGCATCGTTAAGTTTTTTGAGGTCTCCCGAGCCGCTGATGGTTTCTTTCGAAATATCATTTTGAATTGCAGAAAGCATGACAATCTGAACAATTACAAAAACAAGAATAAAGAAAGGCAGGGTTGGAATTGGAATGATGTCCTTTGAACTCTGATGAATGATATCAATAATTCCGCCTAAGGCAATTGTGAAGAAGCTCAAAAAGTTGTAAACGGAATAGCGCTTATGCTGAGCAATATTGTAGGCTGCATAAATCAAAATATAGAAGGCAAAAACAAAGAGCATTATCTGCAGCGGCGGAATAAGGCGGCTTGTGTACCATGCAGGAAGAATAACCGATGCAATACCCAGCGCGAGCTCGACAATAAACAGGACACAGCGGATATGGATTTCGCGTAAGAATGGGAAAAGTATAGTTCGGTTGTTTGAAGGATAAATCAAAAAGATTAACTGAAGAATTGCTACCGGAACAACCCACATAGGAATCATTTCCAGTTTGAGTTTTAATTCTGCAGTAAGGCCCGGAAAGAAGATATCTAAAGAACAATAACTGGCAGTTGCAATTCTTATGGCAAAGGCAAGAGATGCAATTCCCAGGTAGAAATATTCAGTACGGTTTTTATTTAAGGCAAACTGTACAAGGTTCAGCATTCCTGTAAATAAAAGGCTTCCAATTACAATACAGAAAAAAATCAGTGTAACAATATTCTGATGCCAGATAGCCTTTGCAGGACCAACATAAACAGAATCCCACAAGCCGCCTTTTCTGTAATAATAATTTGCTACAAAGAAGATGATTTCTGCATCTCCATTATTGTCCGGAGTGAATTCAAAATAAAGTGGCATGCTCTTTGAATGAGAGGGGCCGTAATGGTTTGGCTTTTGAGTATAGTTTTTGGCGGTCATCGCGTAAGGATTTCCGGCCTGGCCAAGAAGTGTGCGGTTTACAAAAACAGCGCAGGAGGTTCCCGGAGATTCCTTTGTGTGCACGGCATATCTGAAACCAGGAATTAAATCATGACATACAAATCTGTAACAGCCGTAAGTTACAGGAGAAGAAAGACCTGCCTGGGCAACCTGCTTATTCCATTCATTTGGAACAGTCACAATAAAATCTGCAGGGATGTTTTTGTCGGTAAGATAGAAGGTCTGTTCTGGCGTTTTCTCAAGAAAAAGTTCCCATTCACCATTAAGGTTCATAATAGGAAGCTCATCAGCAGACTTTGACTTTGCAAAGGCTGAGGAAAGGGAAAAAAGGGAAAGTAATAATATGACAGTTAAATGCCTTATTTTAATCATTAAAAAAATCTCTCTCTCGTTTTACTTTTTTCCGAGTACAGTAAAATTCTGTGCTTCGTTACAGAATATAATACCACTACCTGCTTGGTCAAAACAAGGTAATTCTGTAATTGCATTCACAATAGCATCTTTTTTGTCAGAAGGTACAAGAATCATAAGCATATCTTTTTCCGGCACAATAGTCATACCAAAAAAGGCAGCATCACCTTCTTTTGCAGTTCCGCGGGCACTTATAATTGTTCCACCGCCGGCTCCTGCTTTGCGGGCTGCAGCCATAGCATCTTCTGCATAACCTTTGTTTACAATTACGTTTATCATCTGATAGGTATTATCTGCCATAGTTTCTTCTCCTTTTGATTCTGATATTACATCTGATTTATTGCTGCCGGCTTTTACAAAACTTCCAACATTGAGCGTAAAAAGAACTCCAAAATGTTTTTTTGATTCTGAGGCCTGAACAATGGCTGCTTTTACATTTTCACATTTTTCTTCTTCAAGAATGATGTAAACAATATCCTTTGAAGTATCTCCCAAGCCCAGAAGCTGGAGAACCCCATTGGATGCGGTTCCTCTTCCCATAGCAATAGTTCCGCCTCCAGCGCCTGCGGACTTTGCGGCATTGGAAATCAGTTCTCCGCTGTCGTGAGGAACTATACTTACCAGAAGCTTATAACTCATTTACGGCCTCCTTGTTTGATCTTATATATTATTCCCATCAACTGAATCGCAAGCAGCGGCATCATTGCAACAAGAGCAATAACACCAAAAGAATCATTTCCACCTTCACCGCTTGCAGCAGCACCAAGAGTAAAAGAAAGTACAAAAGTAGAAGTAAGAGGACCCGATGCAACTCCGCCAGAGTCAAAAGCAATTCCTGAGAAGAGAGAAGGGCAGAACAGCATGAGTACCATTGCAATTATGTAGCCTGGAATAATAATGAATTTCAGATTAAAGCCGGTTACTGCACGAAGCATAGAAAGTGCAATTGCAATGGCAGTTCCCACAGAAAGGAATATAAGAAGAACTTTTCGTTTTATTGTACCACCGCTTACACTTTCTACCTGTTCACTTAAAACCCAAACGGCAGGTTCAGCACAGACAATAATTGCGCCAAGAAGAAGTCCGGTTATGATTAAGAGTACATACCAGCCACCACCGCGGGTAACTGCAAGCGAGCCGAGTTTTTTTCCAAGCTCTGCTCCAGCCTGAGAAAAGCCTCCGTTTACGCCAATCAAAAAGATTGTAAGGCCAATAAAGGCATAAATAAAACCGATTATGATTCTGATAACCTGACGTTTAGTCATCTTCAAAAGAAGAATCTGAAAGATGATAAACAGTGCAAAAAGCGGTGCAATAGAAATCAGCGATTCGCGGAAAACATGAGCCGCAATCTGTGCAAAGCTTTCAGATGCTGCAGAAATTGCGGTGTTTGAGCCTTCCGAAACTACCGCTGTTCCGTCTCCTGAACGGAGTCGAAGAGACAGAATTATCGCATAAATCAAAACAGCCATTACCGGCCCGATTGAACATACGCCAGTAAGACCAAAGCTGTTATCATCATCTTTAGAAACGCTTGAAACACCAAGACCAAGTGCCATGATAAACGGAACCGTCATTGGGCCAGTAGTTGCTCCACCAGAATCAAAGGCAATTCCAAAAAAGCTTTCAGGTGCAAAAAACGAAAGAATAAAAAGAATGGTGTAGGCAATAAAAAGCGTCCATTTAAGGGAAAGCTTTAAAACTGTGCGCAGAAGGCCCAGCATAATAAAAAGCCCGACACCGGCTGCAATTACAAAAGTAATTGCAATTTTATTTACAAACGGAAAAATGCCGCGAACCTGATCTCCAAAAACCTGAATATCTGGTTCTGCAGCAGTAACAATAAAACCAATTACGAAAGCGACAAACAGAAGAAGGGCAAGAGAACGCTTTTTAGTGAGCTCTGCACCACAGCGTTCTCCCATAGGCTGAATGCCAAGGTCTACACCAAGAAGAAAAATTGTGAGGCCAATAATAAGTAAAAGCCCGCCTACAATAAAGCGAGCGAGCAGATACTTATCAAGAGGTACAAATGTAAGACCAAGAAACAGCACGATTGCCATTACCGGCAAAACCGAAACTGCTGTTTCTTTGAATTTTGATAATATGTTCATCTACAGATTTTATGCATCAGCAAAAGTTTTGCCGTCTTCAAGCTTAACCTGAAGCTTTGTGTATTCACAGTGGAAGTCATTCTTCAGGCGGTCAAGATAGCGTTTGCTTTCCCATTTACACATTGGAAGATCATGAAGAAGATAGTTACCGCAGGCTTCTGGGCGTGTAGCAGGAACTTCATTCTGAGTAAGAATCCATTCAAGACAGCGGATAGTAAGCTGACGCATATCTTCTACAGTATATTTTCCAAGCATGATGATATACATACCAGTGAGACAGCCCATTGGTCCAACGTAAACAACATCATCCTTTACTTCTGAATTACGGAACCATGTAGCCATAAGGTGTTCCATACTGTGGATAGCACCAGGGCCCATAGCAGGTTCTTTGTTAGGTTCAGTAATGCGAAGGTCATAAGTAGTAAAGCCCTTGTCTTCGCGGGAAATATAAATACCAGGCTTTAAATGTGTATGATCAATAGTAAAACTCTGTACAACTTCCATTTTATTCTCCTATTTTCTTAATTACTTCCAGAAGGAAAGTGCTGCTCAATCTTGAAGCAGTTTCTTCTGAATAGGTTTCCTTTACAGAATCATCAGCAGTATCAGACATACAGCGGATAATTACAAAAGGAACATTGTTAGCATAGCAGGTATGAGCAATAGCGCAGCCTTCCATTTCTACACACTGTGGGTGGAAAGTAGAAATGATATATGATTTTTTTTCGTTTCCAGAAATAAACTGGT
>JAEEGJ010014966.1_pt1 | contig 18235 bp, 16 predicted proteins | sample 8958761 | NCBI WGS metagenome assembly JAEEGJ01 (sample SAMN16246546, study PRJNA631951) | gut metagenome | biome: gut microbiome; feature: rumen; material: RS-attached | host: Bos | place: Iran: Karaj | collected 2018-10
TATAAAGTTTTCTAACTATAGAGAGTTTGTTGATTGGGGGAATAATAGAGTCATTAATGCAGGACCTCGCAGACGACTTTGGAGGACTTTGTCTTCGGATGAATGGACGTATGTGTTTCATGAACGCAATACAGTCTCAGGAATGCGTTTTGCTAAAGCTGAGGTTTGTGGCATTAATGGTGTTGTCCTCTTTCCTGACGATTGGATGAATGAATATTATAGGTTTAATCATGTCAATAACTCTCTATCAAGTTTTCATGAAAACATCATACTAGAAACCCAATGGTTAGTACTTGAACAGTCTGGAGTTGTTTTTTTGCCTTGCGCAGGCTATCGCGGTGGTGATTCTTATTATGGTTTTGGCTCTTTTGGAGGTTATTGGTCATCATTTCACTATAGAAGTGATCATGCTTATGCTTTGTGTTTTGACGATTCTAACTTGAATATTAAAAAAACGCGTTATTTGGGTCTCTCGGTGCGATTAGTTTATGCTAAAGACTACGTTTAATAAAAAGCCCCCTCAAAACCAAAGCGTTTTTTGGGGTATTGCGGGGATTTCTGTTTCTCTAATTTTCAAATTCTTGATAATCAAAGTTTTTCAAGATTCCTCTTGGCAAACACGCTCAAATCCTTGCCCTTCAGCAGGTTCTTCGAGAGCAAAGCGAGGTCGTAGATCTGCCGGATGGTGGCTTCCTATGCGGCTTCCTCCTTGTCAAGTAAGTCGGTGATGACAGTACTGTTCGGGTGTTGAGATGATTCTCTATCAGTTGTAGCTAATCACTGGAATTCCCAATTGCTTGCATATTGTTTTTGCCGTGTAATCTGATACGTCTGGGTGACGGGGTACGGCGGCGACATTGCCATTTGAGCTAACATACAAACTGTGCCTCGCCCCTTCGCGATACAAGGTACAGTTGTTTTGCGTCAAATGCTTTATGAGCAAATTCCTTTTCATGTAAGAGCCAGTTTTCGGTAAAAGAACCGTTCACCCTTGAAAGCTTGTAAGGCTTGTTCCTTATTGTATTCAAGCACAAGTTGAATGGCATCCTTCATGTTTTCCATCAACTCGTCAAGGGTTTTGCCTTGTGAGATGGCTCCAGGAAGTTGTTGACATTGGCCGCAGTACCAACCTCCATCTATATCTTTGTGAATCAGAATCGTGTATTCCATATCGGTTTGTTTTTCACCTGCAAAAATAATCATTTTCTGCGAATTCGCATCCCCGACCTTGCCCAATCACGTTTTTTTTTGTTTCTTTGCAATGTCAAAAGTATTCAAAATCCCCGCAACACCAAATGGCGTTGCGGGGATTAGTTTTCTTCTCTAATTCTTGATAATCAAAGCTTCTCCATGTTCCTCTTCACAAACTCACTCAAGTCCTTGCCCTTCAACAAGTTCTTCGAGAGCAAAGCAAGATCGTAAATCTGCCGAATCGTGGCTTCCTGTGCGGCTTCGTCCTTGTCCAAAAGGCCGGTGATGACGGGACTGTTGGTGTTGAGCATCAGCGTGTAGCTGTCGGGCATCGAGCCGTAGAACGACATTGGGCCGCCGCCCATCTGCTCCATCTCCTTCATACGGCGCATCCACTCGTTTTGGGTGACCTCCACGGGCGCGGCTTCGGCACCTTCGTTGCTGAACTCCACGTTGAACTTTACCTTGTCGATGACCTTCTCGAAGGCGGCTTTCAAGGTCTCCTTCTGCTTGTCGTCGAGGCCAGAGGCGGCTTCTTTGTCGTCTTTCACGATGAGCTTGTCGATGGTGTTGGAGTCAACACGGGCAAACATCGCGCGGCTGTCGTCGCCCTTCTCGCCTTCCTTCTGCTCGTAGGCACTGATGAAATGCGGATCGAGGATGCCGTCCATCATCAGCACGTTGTAGCCCTTGGCCTTGGCGTTCTCGATGTTGGTGTATTGGTCGTCCTTGTCGGTGGCATACAGATAGACGAGGGCCTTGTTCTTGTCGGTCTGGTTTTCCTTAATCAAGGCCTTGTATTCCTCGATGGTGTAGTATTTGTCGTCGGTGTCCTTGAAGAGGAAGAACTTCTCGGCGCGCTCGTAGAACTTCGGGTCGCTCATCATGCCGTATTCGATGAAAACGCGGATGTCGTCCCAGTTCTTCTCGTAGGCTTCGCGGTCTTTCTTGAAGAGTTCCTCCAGTTTCTCGGCCACCTTCTTGGTGATATAGGTCGAGATTTTCTTCACGTTTTGGTCGCTTTGCAGGAACGAGCGGCTGACGTTCAGCGGGATGTCGGGCGAGTCGATGACGCCGTGCAGCAGCGAGAGGAACTCAGGCAGGATGCCTTCCACGCTATCGGTGACGAAGACCTCGTTGCAGTAGAGTTGGATTTTGTTGCGCTGGAACTCGTAGCGGTTCTTCACCTTTGGGAAATAAAGGATTCCCGTGAGGTTGAAGGGGTAATCGACATTGAGGTGGATGTGGAACAGCGGCTCGCCGAAGTTCATCGGGTAGAGCGTGTGGTAGAAGTCGTTGTATTCCTCGTCCTTGATGTCGGTTGGGGCTTTCTTCCACAGCGGGGCCACGTCGTTGATGATCCAAGGTTTCTCCACTTCCTTGGTCTTCGGCTTCTTGTCTTCTTTTTTCTCGTTTTCTGCGTTTTCGTTTTCAGTGTTTTCTACGGATGCCTCTTCCTCAATGGGTTCCTGTACTTTGCGTGTGCCGAATTGGATCGGGATGGGCAGGAACTTGCAGTATTTGTTAAGGAGTTCGCGGATGCGGCCTTCTTCGAGGAACTCTTCCGATTCGTCGGCGATGTAGAGGATGACATCGGTGCCGCGGTCGCCCTTGGGAATCTCGTTCATGGTATATTCCGGGCTGCCGTCGCATTCCCAGATGACGCCGTTCTTGCCTTCTTCGTGGCAGGATTTCGAAATCAAGGCTACCTTCGAGGAGACCATGAAAGCGGAGTAGAAGCCCAAGCCAAAATGTCCGATGATGTTGGCAGCCTCGGCTTCACTTTGTGTCTTGAACTTGGCGATGAATTCCTCCGCGCCCGAGAAGGCGATTTGGTTGATGTACTTATCGACTTCCTCGGCAGTCATGCCGATGCCGCGGTCGCGCACGGTGAGGGTCTTTTTCTTCTTATCGACTTCCACCTTGATGGTGAGGTCGCCCAGCTCGCCCTTGAACTCGCCCGAGGCGGCTAATGCTTTCAGCTTCTGGGTGGCGTCCACGGCGTTGCTGATGATTTCGCGCAGGAAAATCTCCTGGTCCGAATAGAGGAACTTCTTGATGACAGGGAAAATGTTTTCTGTCTTTACTCCAATGTTACCGGTTTGTTGCATATCTGTTTGTTTTTAATGATTCCAATACTAACACCGTATGACTACAATTCTCCTCTCAAACCGTCATTGCGGACTTGATCCGCAATCTCTTACGCGGAAGGGTACGTCTCCGCGCGAAGGAGATGGCGGATCCTTGTCCGCCATGACGGTAAAAGGCTGGATGTAGTCTTTCTCGGTCTGGTGTCCGTTGGTCAAATTGTGTGCCATGGCAAAAACTGACATTTTGGCAAGGAATTGTTGCGTCAATCAGATGAAAAATGTGTTTTAGCCCGCGGTGAACGCATATTTTTGTATCTTTGCCGCTAAATAAAACGATGTTTTAAGGTGAATATCATTGGCAGAAAAGACGAAATTACTTTGCGTAAAAAAGAAAGACTAATGAAAGTAAAGAATACTAATATACTTTTTATAATAATCGCTTTGAGCCCGATATGGATAATTCCTATAGCTTTTTTATCTGATTATCTAGAAAAGAAATATCCACCCACGGTAGTAGAAAAACACTATGTATACCCAAGATATGAATATCCAGATGATACAGTTATCAAACATCCGGAAAAATTACTTCAAAAGGGCCAGCTGATTATGCCTCAAGTGAATAACCAGAATTTAAATGGTCATGGGGTAATCTTAACATTGCCCGGAAATATTCAGGTAAACACTAACCTATCAGCTGAAGAGATCTTAGAACAATTGGAATTGGATTATCAAGACTTATATGATTATTACGGAGGAGCTGATGAATTATACTAATAAATAATATAGGGATAGTGTAATGTAAATAAAATGAAGAAAATACTATGTTTGAGATTTTGAATAAATATAGCCATACAGGGCATTTTGATTTCCATGTAGATGATGATTTGGGAGATGTCTGCAATGCCCCAACGGACAAAAGTGGAGTCTATATTATCTGGACTATTCTGGAAGGCAAAGAGCAACTTCTTTATATTGGTCGATCTGGTGAAAAAAAGAATGGCGTAATAGTTCATCGAAAAAGTGGCTTGGGTGGAATTAAAGACAGGTTGGTAAATGGTTATCAATTTGGAAAACTCCCTCGTAGACGCATTTGGCCAGAGAAAATGCGAGAAATGGGATTTTCTGTGCTTTCTGTCTTTTGGTATGACACAGAAGAAGATGATCCTAAAGAAGTAGAGAGACTGTTACTTGCCGAAGCCACATATAAGAATGGAGTGTTGCCACCTTGGAATAATCAGTTATAATAGAAGAATTAACTATGAAAGGGATAGAAGATTGCATCAAAGAGATTACCCGAACCATGATTAGTAACTATGAAAAGAATGTAGTCATTATTGATGATTTGTTTGAGAAATAACAAATCGTTGATAATAAATTAGTTGTGTTTTAAAAAGTGTTTTTTTATCTAGCGGTGAACCACTAAATTTCCCCATTCGCCGCTAGATAAAAGCATGTTTTTGAATAAAAATGGAGTAAAAAATGTGTTTTATTCAGCCGTGAACGAATGTTTTTGTATCTTTGCCGCTGAATAAAACGATGTTTTATGATGAATATCATTGGAAGAAAAGATGAAATTGCTGAAATCAAAAGACTGTATTCCAGCAAAATGCCACAGTTTTTAGCGGTGTATGGCCGTCGCCGTGTGGGAAAGACCTTTCTCATCGATGAGGCTCTGAAAGGGAAAATCACCTTCCGCCATTCGGGATTGTCGCCTGTGGACAAGCAAAACCACAAGAACAGTTTGAAAGAGCAACTGAAGCACTTTTATCTGTCGTTGCAGCGGCAAGGCATGAAGAAAAGCAAGTGCCCGACTTCGTGGCTTGAGGCTTTCTATATGCTTGAAATGCATCTGCAATCCATAGACGACGGCTCGCGGCAGGTGGTCTTCCTTGATGAACTGCCTTGGATGGACACACCGCGCTCGGGCTTTGTCACGGCTTTGGAGGCCTTGTGGAACGGTTGGGGCTGCCATCGCGACAATTTCATGTTGGTGGTTTGCGGTTCGGCAACATCATGGATTACGGACAACCTTATTAATAATCATGGAGGCTTGTATGGGAGGCTTACCAGTCAGTTGAGGCTGTCGCCATTTACGCTTAATGAATGTGAGCGTTTTTTTCACAGCAAGGGCATTCGAATGTCGCGTTACGACATTGTGCAAAGTTACATGATTTTTGGCGGCATTCCGTATTATCTGAGTTATTTTGAACCAGGCCGAAGCCTTGCACAAAATGTTGACAATCTGTTTTTTAAGTCACATGCAGTGCTGACCGAAGAGTTTGACCGCTTGTTTTCTTCCGTGTTTTCGAGGCCAGAGGAGATGAAGCAAATCGTGAAGGTCCTCGGCAACAAGAGGTCAGGATATACACAGGAAGAACTTGCAAAAGCCGTAGGTCTAACAGTGGGTGGCTCTTTCAGCACGATGTTGAAAGCGCTTGCCGCTGGCGATTTCATCGAGCCATACATTCCATTCGGGAAGGGCAAGCGGGAGAAACATTACAAACTGATAGACCATTTCTGCCTGTTTTACATGAAGTTCGTGCAGGGTAGAAGGGAGATTGACCCTGAGTTTTGGATGCACAATGTGACTTCGCAGGGTGTGTCGTCATGGCGTGGCTTCGCGTTTGAGGAAGTTTGTTTTACGCATATTGCACAAATCAAGAAATCGCTTGACATACTTGGTGTTTCATCAACACAGTCGTCATGGGCAGTGAAAGGTGACGACGGGACAGAAGGTTCGCAAATTGATATGTTGATTAACCGCAAAGACAATGTGGTGAACCTCTGCGAGATGAAGTTTTACAACGAGAAATTCACGGTCAATAAGGCATATTATTCAAAGGTGGTTCATCGGCAGAACGTTTTAGAAGAAATGATACCCCGGAGGGCTGTAGTTCACAATATTTTGATAACGACGGAAGGCTTGACCTATAATGAATATAGCGGTGTTTTTCAAAAAGTACTCACAGTTGATGATTTGTTTGAGGAATGATTGAAATGTGTACTTTTGCATCCATAATTAAATACGATCATGAGCGAAATCTACGACTTCTATAACAACGGTGCCGAGATAGGCCGATTGGAGCGCGGTCTGGGCATCGTGGAGTTTCACAGGACAAAGGAAATCTTGGCGCGCTATATTGACAAAGGCAAGGTGGTTTACGACATTGGAGGCGGCATCGGGATGTATGCGGCTTGGCTGGCCAAGAAGGGCGATGAGGTGCATTTGATTGAATTGGCCGAAAACGCCGTGGAATATGCCAAGGCGAACATGATGCAGGACTGCTGTTTCATCGCCGAGACGGGTAATGCCTTGCAAGTCAAGCGTCCCGACGAGAGCGCTGATGTGGTGCTCCTGATGGGACCACAATACCATCTGCGCGATAGGGAAGAGCGCTTGCAATCGCTCCGCGAGGCGTTCCGAGTGCTGAAGAAAGGCGGACTCTTGGTGGTGGCGGGCATCTCCAAGTTCAGCTCCATGACTTGGGCTTTGTCGGTGTATGGCGAGAAGAAGAATGCCTCGCTCATGGAATTCCTCGACGACCCTGTGTTTTTCAATATGATCAAAGGCGAGATGACCACGGGCAACCATATTCGACCAGCGGAATACCCGAGGTTCATTGCGGAATCGTATTTCACTACGGCGGAAGAGATGAAATCGGAAATCACCGAAGCGGGATTCATGGTGGAGAAAGCCATCGCCGTGGAAGGCTGCATCTGGTTCACGCCGCACCTCACAGAGAAATGGGAAGATGATGCCAGCCGCGAACGCCTCCTTGACATTGTTCGCATCACTGAATCGGAGCCCGAGATGATGGGAATGAGCCCGCATTTCTTGGTTGTGGCGAGAAAATAAATGTGATGATGACGGCCCTTAGACAGGCTCAGGGACCTGCTTGCTCAATTGTTTAAGAAAAATTGTTAATTGTAACAAAACAATCCTTACTTTTGTGGGCAAATATAAAAAAGAATCGAAATATGAAAAAACTGTACGCTTTAATTGCGATGTGGCTTCTTGCAGGAAGCGCCTTCGCCCAAGTGCTTGTCAACGAGACTTTTGAAAATGGTAACACGGTTGGTCAGACCCCTGTGGGCTGGATTGGCGATGGCGGCTGGAAAGCAGGCATCACCATCCTTGACGACAACGAAGCCCGTGGCAGAAAGCCGCATACTGGCGACTGGTACATGTATGCCACCTATAACACCGACGTGTGGATTTACAAGGAAATCGACGTTACGGCAGGGAATTATTACCGCGTTTCGTTCTGGTACGCCACCTGGCATGTCGATCACTTCAATTTGGAAGTGAAAGCTGGCGCAACCGCCAACCCTTCGGCAATGACGGAGACGGCTGTGCCGATGATGGTGGTCGCCAACGAGGACTTTGAACAGACCTCAGGCGTGTTTCAGGCAACGAGTTCGGGCGCTTACTATGTAGGTTTCCACAGCGTGGCCGACAACGGACCTTGGTATTTGTCCATTGATGATATCATCATCGAGCAGACCGCGCAATACAACTTCAACGTGGAGCAACTCACTGCCGACACTTCCGTCTATTTCGGTGAGCCTGCCTATCTGCGTTTCCGCTTGAATAACACTGGCGAACAGTCGGATACCTATCAGTTCAACAGCACGGGCAACCTGCCTATTGAGTTTTACCAGAATGGCACCCAGGTGACCCAAGTCAGTTTACCATACAATAGTTCGGTTGAGTTGATGGCCAAAGCCACCTTGCCGATGAACTTGAACAACAACGAAGTCGTCCACGCCACTTTCGATGTAGTTTCAGGCCATTCCGCTCCTACACAAAGCGCTGACTTTGCTATCACAGCCTTGGCACCTTACGCCGACTTCCCGCTTGAGGAAGGTTTTGAGAACGACTTTGTGCCTTTCGGCTGGCAAAACAACATCACCAACGGCAACTATGCCTTCGACCGCATCACGGAAGGCTCCACGCCGAGTGCAACACCACATGAAGGTAGCCAGTATATGGCGCGATTTTACACCTATACCAATCCTTCGGGAGGTTCGGCTGAACTGATCTCGCCCAAGATGAACCTGAACGATCATGACAACATCGTCAGCTTCTGGATGTTCCGTAATAGTAACCCGAACATCAATAAGGACGACCGTATCAATGTGTATTATAATGCTGTGCCGCGTTCGGAAGGCGGGCAATTGCTCGGTACCATCCATCGCTGCACCTATAAAGAACCTGTTGTTGCCGATGTGGACGATTGGTACGAATATGCCTTCACTTTCGATTGCCCCGACGACTATGGCTTCATCATTTTCGAAGGCGTCAGCGACTACGGCTGGAACCTGTATCTTGATGACATCTTCATCAATAGTTCTTCGGAAGACCATGAGGCGCCCACGGTGATTGCTGTCAACGGTAATCAAACCTACGCCGACACCGAGATGAACCTCACTTTGCGCGTCCACGATGCATCTGACATGCCTGCTATGTTGGCGGCCACCTATACCATTTGGGGCGTGTCACACGATTTGACTTTCACGAGGGCAGGCAAGGGCAACTATGACTATACAGCCACCATTCCTGCTTATGACAACCATACCCACGGCACTTTGATAGTGCAGCTCGTGGATGACTTGGGCAACAGCGCAACTTCAGAGGAAATCCCGATTCGTTGGGACTACCAACGCCCTTTGCTCTATGAGACCTTTGAGGAATGCAACAGCATGTTCACCATGCCCGAAGGCTGGACCACCGATGGTAACCCGACTTGGTGGGATTGGACGGTACAAGGCACGGTGTACTATACGGACTACTACGAAGAAAACTTTGTTGTGAATCCCCATCGTGGCAACAAACAGGCTGTGTTGGAATGGGATAGCAGCGAGAGTCCCTCGGCACAAGACCAGACTTTGATTACGCCTGTTTTGACCATCACTCGACCCACCGTTTTGCAGTTCTGGACTTGGGTGCAGTACGGCACTGACGGTTACGACCGTTTCGTGGTCAGGGTGTACGACACCTACAACGGCACTTGGGACGACAAATGGGATGCTGCCGACATGCCTTACGGACAAATCAATGCTTATGACGAGCCGATTTCCATTAACTTGGATGAGTATATCGGCCGTAACATCAAGATTGGATTCAGAGGTTACAACACCTTTGGCGAGTGGTTGGCCTATGACTGGTTTGTCGATGATGTGAAGGTTGTCCCGACGGATACTACCGATGTGAATGTGAATGAGTTGGCTGCCATGAAGTTTGATGTCTATCCCAACCCGGCAAAGGACAAGGTTGTCATCGAGGCGCAAAGCAACATCCAACAGGTGACACTGATGGGCATTAAGGGTGAGATGCTTGAGGATAGGAAAACCAATTCAAATAAGGTGGAACTGAACCTGGAAGGCTATTCCAAAGGCATTTATGTCGTCCGCATCGTTACCGAGGATGGCGTGGCCACACAAAAAATCAACTTGATTGAATAGGAGAGAAGCATATAGAAAACGCATTCCGCTCTATGCCAAAATCTTACTGGGCATGGGCTTGGGTCTGGGCTTCGGCTTCCTAGCCTTGGCCTTGCATTGGGAAGGCTTTGTGCACGACTGGGTTGCCCCTTGGGGCGACATTTTCATGCGCCTGCTCAAACTCATCGCCGTACCATTGGTGTTGGTGTCGCTCATCTTGGGTGTCGTCAACCTGAAGGACATCCGCAACCTGTCGCGCATCGGCTTGAAAACCATCCTGATTTATGTCTGCACTACCATATTGGCTGTGAGCATCGGTTTGGGCATGGTCAGCATCATCAAGCCAGGAAAGGTCTTCCCGAAAGACCGGCAAACGGAGTTCATGGAGCGCTACCAGCAGACCATGGTGGAGCGCGAGGCACAGATGCAACAAGTGAAGGATGAGTCGCCCTTGCAGTTTGTGGTCGACATGGTGCCCGAGAACCTCTTCAAGGCCTTGGGCGACAACTCCAAGATGCTGCAAATCATCTTCTTCGCCTTGCTATTTGGTGTGGCGTTGATTGTCGTGGGACCTTCAAAAGTGCCCTCGCTGGTGCGTTTTTTCCAACAGTTGAACCTTGTCTTGCTCAAGATCATTGACTTCATCATGGCCTTTGCGCCCATTGGCGTATTTGCTTTGATGGCCGCCTTAATTGTGGACTATGCCGGCGATGTGGGCATCTTCTCCGCCTTGGGCTTGTATGCCCTGACGGTGGTACTGGCTTTGGCCGTAATCATCTTGTTGGTGTATCCGTTCATCATGCGGGTCTTCGGCAAGCGGACGATGAAGCAGTTTTTCAAGGCGGCAGCACCCGTGCAGATGTTGGCCTTCACCACCAGTTCGAGCGCGGCCACCTTGCCTTTGACTTTGGAGCGGACTCAGAAACATTTGGGCGTTTCCGAAGAAGTTTCGTCATTTGTTCTGCCCGTGGGTGTGACCATCAACATGGACGGCACCAGTTGTTATCAGGCAGTGGCAGCAGTGTTTTTGGCGCAGGTCTTGGGTCTGGATTTGACCATCGGTCAGATGTTGCTTATTTTGGCCACGGCCACCATCTCCTCGATAGGCACACCTGGCATTCCGGGAGGCTCTATCGTTATGCTGATGATCGTGCTCGATTCGGTCGGTATCCCGATTGAGGGTTTGGCGCTCATCTTGGGTATCGACAGACCTTTGGATATGTTGCGCACCGTGGTGAATGTGACGGGAGACATGACGGTGTCGTGTGTCGTCGATAGCGGAAATAAGAAAGAGTCATTGTAAAGTTTTGTTACACCACTGTAAAAAAACGTTACACTTTGTTTTGAATCAGAAATTTTAAATATTTGAATTTCAAATAGTTAAATTTTTGGCATGAGATATGCTTTCTTTTGGCACGTGTAAAACATGTGTAAAATGAAAGCTAAACATAACTTTTTTATTTTGATGACAGTCCTGGGAGCCTTGACCAATGTCAAGGCCCAGGACACCACTATCATGGACCTCAAAGCCTGCATGCGCTATGCCGTGGAGCATTCCACCAAGATGCGCATTGCCCAAGCCGACAACCGCGATGCACAGATCGATCGCCGCGATGCCATCCTTGCGGCCTTCACGCCTACGATTGAGGGAAGCACTTACGCCTATTCCAACTTTGGCCGCAGCATTGACCCTGAGACCAACACCTATATCAGGACGACCTCGTTCCACAATGGTTATAGCCTCTCGGCGGGCATCAACCTCTTCAATGGATTTCAGGCGGTCAACAACCTGAAAATCACTAAGACGGCACAACTGATGGGTTTGACCAAAGAGCAACAAACCGAAGACCAGATCTGTCTCGCCACCATGGAAGCCTACTGCAATGTGCTGTATTACACCGAGATGCAGAAAGCCTTGCAAGCTCAGGTGGCCACAGCAGAAAAAGCCGTGCAGTTGGCCACAAGGCAGGAACAACTAGGACAGAAATCCCATGCCGATGTGGTGCAGATGCAGAGCGACCTCGCCGAGCGCCAGTACCAACTGACCACCTGTCGGAACAACCTCAACAATGCCATCATCACCCTGAAGGATGTGATGTTTTGGCCCATTGAAAAACCATTGAAAATTGACGAATCGTTTTTGCGGCTGCCGCAATGCGACAGCCCTACAAACGAAACGGCTGTAGGGCTGTCACACCGTGGCAGCCGAACGGATGAAATTTCCCAAATGGTGGAATTTGCCAAAACCAACATGCCCGCCGTCGTTTTGGCCGAAGGCACGATGAAGAATGCCCGTCTCGCCCTGAAGACCGCCCGTTGGCAGTTGCTGCCCCGCCTCTCGCTTTATGGAGGCTGGTCGTCGAGTTACTTCACCTATCCAGGCATGGAGGGCTATGTGCCTACGCCTTATTTCGAGCAGATGAAGAACAACGGCGGCGAGTATGTGCAACTCTCGTTGAGCATCCCCATCTTCGACCGCCTCTCGAAGCATTCCAATATCGCAAAGCGGAAGAATGCCTACGACCGCGCCCAAGCCGATTATGAGCAGACGCTTCAAACGGTGGAGGCCGAGGTGCGCCGCGCCATCGCCGACCGCGATGGCAGCGCCGATGCCCTGCGCCAAGCCGACACCCGCGCCGAATTGCAGCAGGAGGCCTTCGCGCTGAACACCAAGCGTTTCGAACAGGGCTTGATTTCGTCCATCGAGTACCAGACGGCCTCAAACAACTACCTCAACGCTCTTGCCGAACAATTGAACGCTAGGCTTCAATACTTTATCAAAAACAGCGTTGTAACATATTATAAAGGGATATCGTATTTAGAACAATGACACTCGACTGTGAGACACAAGAATCAACCACAAACCGTCATTGCGGGCTTGACCCGCAATCTCCTGAACGAGAGGGCGTCGTCTTCGCGTACAGGAGATGGCGGATGCTTCTCCGCCATGACGGTAAAAGGCGTTAGGGTAGTGCCCCCCAGTCTTGCGTCTCGAAGTCCCCTGTCGAACAAACAATTCAACAATTAAACAATCAACATTCAACAATATGAAAACCTACCTGAAATTCCTATCCCGCAACAAGCTCTACACCGCCATTGAGTTCATCGGATTGAGTGTGGCCTTGGCTTTCGTCATCATCAGTTTCTGCTATGTAGTGCAGCAATACGCCGTGACGCGCGAGAACCCCGACCGTGAGCGGATTTATGCCGTGGGCGAAAGTGAAAGTTTCCTTAATTGCTACGGCATGAAAGAAGTCTTCGACGGCAAACTGCCCGAGGTGGAAACCGTGTCGCATTTCCAGTTCGTGCAAGACCAATTGATTCACGTTGGCGAACAAAACTTTGTGGGCAATATGCTTGTCTGCGACGTGGATTTCTTCAGCATCTTTCCCGTTCTGTTCAAGGAAGGCAGTCCTGAAATGCTTTCGGAACGCAATGCAGCATTCATCTCCGAAAAGTTGGACAAAAAACTAAATGAAGCGTCTTCTGAACGACCATTGATCATTCAAGATGATACTTTGCACATTGTAGGTGTCATTGCCGACAAAGGCAGCTCGTTGCTTCCCGATTTCGATGTGATGTTTAATTATGAACACGGGCAGTCGTATGCGATCCAGAGTTATCGCGAAAACCCTTTCAACAATTGGGGTAATCTTGGCACTTTCATTAAGGTGCGACCTGATGTAGACCAAGAAGAGCTGGCCTCGAAATTGCAGGCACTCTGTGACATGCAGTTTGAGAATAGTCCGACATGGAAGGGACTATTAATGGTCCGTTTCGATGAGTTGTATTTCGCATCAGTTTACACAGGTCTGAACAAAGGAGACCGTTCCATGCTTCGCACGATGATCATCATCGGATTGTTGCTGCTCATTTCGGCCTTGCTGAACTATATCAACCTGAATGTCGCTTTGGTCGGAAAACGTGCCAAGGAGATGGCTTCGCGACGGTTGCTCGGTGCACAGAAGTCCGACATCGTTTGGAAATTCCTTGGCGAGGCCTTTGTCTTTACCTTGTTTAGTTTCGTCGTCGGGTTGGCAATAGCCCATGCCATTGTCCCGACGGTCAATCGACTGTTGCAGTCAGATGTGGCGATTACCATATCCTTTGCTTTGCCTTACCTCGCTGCCTATCTCCTGATGGTGATAGTTGTGTCGTTGCTGGCTGGCATCTTACCAGCCGCCATCATCTCCAAAGCCCAGCCTATTGACGTGGTGCGTGGCACTTTTCGCTTCCGCAACCGTACCGTGCTCTCGAAGGTGTTCATTGTGGTGCAAAATGTCATCGCCATCTTGCTCATCGCTCTTGTGTTGACGATGGAACTTCAAATGCACCACATGGAAGATCGTTCTACAGGATTGAATGTGGAGAACCTGTTTTTCTTAGGCTCCGACCTCGACTACACGGCGGAAAAGGAAGCCTTTGTGGAAGAACTTAGGGCTTTGCCTTGTGTGAAGGATTTGGCATCGGCACAGAATGTTCCTGGCGTGATGTATTATAGTTTCAATTTGAAGAAACTACATGAATCCGAACCTAAGAATCTCGTCTCGATTCTCAACTGCGACTCGACGGCATTCCGTATGCTTGGCTTCGAGGTGAAAGAAAGGTTTTTTGATGCCGATGCCCATAGTTTTTGGATTACTGAGGCTACCGCTGCTGGCATGACTGGCCTGCCATACGGTGTCTACAACTTCGACACGATTATGATGTGGCAGAAGCATACGATAGGAAACCCTGTCTGTGGCGTGATTGCCGATTTCACGATGCGCGATGCCTTACATGCAACTGATGAGGAGTATGTAATTGTCTTTGGCAATGGCGGTTGGAACCCTGATTCCCATCTGTTGATTGATGTTGTTGGCAACCATCGCGAGGCAAAACACGCCATTGATGCGGTCTATAAGAAACACTGCGAGAAGGTGTTTGGCGCCTATTTAGAGCCTGATTACAACGATTTTGTGGAGAACGTGATTGCCAAACAATACGAAAAGCAACGTCGCCAGATGCGTCTCATTGAGTTGATCATGGCGATTTCAGTCATCCTCTCACTGCTCGGCCTCGTGGCCATGAGCACGCATTTTGCTTCCGAGCGCGAGAAGACCATCGCCATCCGCAAAGTGTTTGGCGGCACAATGCAGAGCGAAATCCGCCGCAACTTGAAGGAATACATCATTATGATATTGATTGCCAACGCGATTGCCATTCCCGTAGCGGTGTGGCTCTGCAAACGCTATCTGGAGGACTTCGCCTATCGCATCGACTTGCACCCATGGATTTTCGTGGTCACGGTGGCGCTGTCGTTTGTGATTGCCATTGGTTCGGTGCTTTGGCAGATTGTCTCGGTGGCGCGGGTGAATCCGGTTTGGGCACTGAAAAAAGAGTGAAAAACAATACTGAGTTTTTTCCAAAATTGCTAAAAATCGATAATTTTGGAAAAAACTCATTTCTATTTTGAGGAATTTCCATACCTTTGCTTGTGAAAACAACAAAGGACAATTATGGATAAGCTGATAGGTAGAGAACAGGAAATCAAGTTGCTAAAAGAGTACACCAAATCAGAGCGGCCTGAGTTCGTCGCCATTTATGGAAGAAGGCGGGTCGGGAAGACCTTTCTCGTCAATCGATTGTTTGCTGGGAAGATGTCTTTTTCCATAACAGGTGTCCTTGACGGCTCCATGGATGAGCAGATGGAGGCATTCATCGATGCCATGCAGGAGTACAGCGGCGAGTTGGTTGAAAAGCCGAGGACATGGATGGAGGCGTTTCGGGTTCTGAAAGTGTTTTTGAAGAAGGAAGTCGTGCTGAAGCAACGCTGCATCGTTTTTTTCGATGAATTGCCTTCTATGGATACGCAACGCTCGGGCTTTATTAGGGCATTGGGCTATTTTTGGAATAGTTGGGCCTCGCTTCAAGACAACTTGACACTGATTGTGTGCGGCTCGGCCACTTCATGGATGATTCGCCATATTGTGGATGACAAAGGCGGTTTGCATGACCGAATCACCCACGAGATGCACTTGAGACCTTTTACATTGCGCGAAACTGAACGCTATTTGAAAAGCCGAGGCTTCAAATGGGAACGATTATCTGTAATGCAGGCTTATATGGCTCTCGGTGGCATACCTTACTACCTCAGTTTGCTCAATCGGGAAGAAAGCTTTGCCATAAACATCGACCGCTTGTTCTTCGGTGAGGATGAGGAACTGCGAAGGGAATACAAGCGGCTTTACAGAACATTGTTCAAGTCACCCGACTCGTATACCGCCATCGTTTCGGCACTCTCGAAAGTACGGTCAGGATTGACACGTAATGAATTGAGCAGGGTGCTTGGTAAAGACTCGAGTGGCTCCTTGAGCAAGAAGTTGGAAGACCTTGTCAATTGCGATATTATCCGCAAATATGTGGTGAGGGAGAAAAATGTAAAGAAGAACTCAGCCATCTACCAGCTGACGGATTTCTATTCACTGTTCTACTTGACGTTTGTCACCAAAGCTGAGGCGGAAACAGGTTATTGGTGCAACCATATCGGGACATCAGAAGTGAACGCCTGGCTAGGTTTGAGTTTTGAGCGGTTGTGCATGGCACACGTCGCCCAAATTAAACAAGCATTGCGGATTGACCGTATCGCCACCAAGTTCTACTCATGGCGAAGCAAGAGCACAAACCCCAAGGCCCAGATAGACATGATTTTGGAACGTGCGGACGGAATTATCAACATTTTTGAGATGAAATATAGCGAGGCGGAATACATGCTGAGTAAGGAGGAAGAGGAAAAGTTGCGCAGTAGGGTCTCAAAGTTTCGCGAGGAAACGGGAGTCAAGGAAGCATTGTGGCCAACACTTGTAACGACCTATGGCCTTAAGAATGGCATCCATTCTTCCAGTTTTGTCGCTACATTAACCACGGACGACCTGTTTTTGTAAAGCAGATCCTTTCTCTGAATCTTCTTGAGAAAGCATCGAGTTTTTTCCAAAGTTGTCAAAATTGATTGGTTTTGGAAAAAACTCAATTTTGTGCGATAACTATGCACTGTAAAGTTTCTTTACACCACTGTAAAATAACTTTACACTTTGTAAAATAGCTGTTTTTGTATTTTGTTGATTATTATTGATTTGCAATTTTGGCACGAGGGTTGGTATGAGGGTGCATGATATAATAGAGATTCCCTGCGGGAATGGAGGTTAGAGTTTTTGTTTACCGCGGCGGCCTGTGGCACTACAGATTGGCAACTTGTTCTTGCCGCCGCTATATAACTAAGACAAGCACTCCATTCCCGAAAGGAAACTCAACAAACAGTTAAACAGTTAAACAATCAACGATTAAACAATGAATAGCATCTCCGACAAATTAATCAAAATCCTATCGTTGGGCATAGGTCTCGCCATCGGCATCGTGCTGATTGCCAAGGTGTGTTTTGAACTTTCTTACGATAGTTTCTACAAGGACGTGGCCCGCGAGTGGATAGAGCAGTTCGCGTTCCGTATCACGTTGTCGCCGTGGTATTTCATAGGTGCGGCGGCGATTGTTTTGGCCGTTGTCGCCTTGGTGATTGGCCTCAGCAGCTGGCGCATTGCACGGATGAATCCTGTTAAGTCGCTTAGAGATAATTAATTCATATGTGCAAACAGATCCAAATAACGGTTGAGCGCGGTGAGCGTTTCCAAATCGCCTTCAAGGAAAGCTCCGCAGTAAAGTTCCCTGAAGCGGCAAAGTTCCTTCAAGAGGGCTTTGCGGTTGGGCGCGTCCTGCCTGCCGTAGGCGATAGTGAGGTCGATAAGTTCTTGCATCCGTTCGAAGGCTTTCTCCGCATTGTCGCGACGACCTTTGGCGAGCCATTTGGTGGCCCTGTAGGTCTCGCTTCCGATGTTGGCCATTTGTTGGGGAAAGGTCAAAGAAAGCCATGCGCCGTTCTGAAGTGTCTGGTGCTGCATCATTCCACGAATTTTGAAACAAGTTCCTTGATTTGTTTTCTCACGCTTTCGTTCTCCACATCACGGCTGCGGTTGCCTTGCCATGCGCGGATATTGATTAAGGAGTCAAACTCGATGAAATCGTCTCCAGTCTCATCAGGATACAGGTTGAATCCCCAAAGGTTTTCTTGCTCAGAGCCATTCTCAAGCAGCATGGATTCCAAGTCTGCATGGAGTTCGGCATCGACAGCCAGAAGGCCGCGATTGACATCGGCCACACACTTAATCATGTCAACAAAAGTATTGGAAGCCAATTCTTTAAGTTGCTCTCTCGATATTTTTTCAGTAAGAATCTGCATAAGTCAAATTTTCCGCAAAAGTAACAAAAATCGGATAATTGAATCTTTGAATCTTAAAATTGCTGAAGAACAATTGATTATTATCACAAAACATTCAAAACAATGCAAAACCTTTTCAATAATCTAAAAACTACAGTCAACGGCTCGCAACCGCTTGCCGTTGGAAAGGAGCCGTTCCGAGTCAAGTTCGGAATGACGGGCGACTTTCCATGTGAGAAAGAGGTTTTGCAGGTTTTGCAAG
>JAEEGJ010014967.1_pt1 | contig 18235 bp, 16 predicted proteins | sample 8958761 | NCBI WGS metagenome assembly JAEEGJ01 (sample SAMN16246546, study PRJNA631951) | gut metagenome | biome: gut microbiome; feature: rumen; material: RS-attached | host: Bos | place: Iran: Karaj | collected 2018-10
GGTCGAAGATGGGTTCCTTGCCTTCGTAGAGCTTGACGATCTTCTCCTGCTCGGGAGAGATCAGGGAGATGTACTTGCGCGTCTCTTCGAAGACGGTGCGGTCGTTCACCTGGATGTTCGCGAACGAATCGTTGAGCAGATCGCGCAGTACGGTGGTGGTCTTGGAGTACTCGGTGAAGAGGAGTTTCACCCCCTTGGATGCGGCCACTTTCTGCCAGGAGCCCTCCCATTTCTCGATCAGCAGGCGGAGCTCGGCCACCAGGACGGCGGCCGTCTTGCCCTCCGCCGCGGTGCGGATGATCGCGCCGTAGTTCTTGGGAAGGATGCTCTTGACGAGGGTCTCAAGTCTCTTTTTCTCCTCCTTCGAGGAGATTTTCTGGGAAACGCTCACCTTCTCGGCGAAGGGGAGCAGTACGACGTTGCGTCCTGCCAATGAAATCTCCGCAGTCAACCGGGATCCCTTGGTGGAAATCGGCTCCTTGGTGATCTGGCAGATGATCATCTGCCCGGGTTTGAGGTGATCCTCGATGCGGCCCTCCTTCGCGAGGGGGTGGCCGATCTTCATGCTCGCGTAGAGCTTGTCGAGCTCCCGGTTGGGATTGCTTTCGCGCACGAAGGTGTCGAAAGCGTTGAAATACAAGCCCAGGTCGAGGTAGTGGATGAAGGCCTCTTTGCTGTCGCCGATGTCCACGAAGGCGGCATTCAGCGCAGGGAGGATCTTCTTGACTTTGCCAAGGAAGACGTCCCCGACCGAATAGCTCTGACCCTGGTTCGATTCACGGTTCAGCTCGATCAGCCGGTGATTCTCCAGCAGCGCGATCCGAACCTCGGCGGGCGCGACGTCCACCACCAGGTCTTTTTCTGTCTTCGCGGTTTCCATTGTTTTCGCAACTGTATAAATCAAGAAAAAGCCCGCCGGATCTCCCGTCAGGCTTTCCTCGACTTATTATTTCTTCTTGTGGCGGTTCAGACGCAAGCGCTTCTTACGCTTGTGGGTCGCCATCTTATGTCTCTTATGCTTCTTTCCGTTAGGCATAATTATTTGGATTTGGGTTTGACGTTCTCCTTGACCGCAGCGGCGAAGGACTTGGCCGGCTTGAAGGCGGGAATGCAGTGAGCCGGGATCGTCATCGTGGTCTGGCGGGTGATGTTGCGGGCGGCCTTCTGGGCGCGCTGCTTGTTGATGAAGGAACCAAATCCACGCAGGTACACGTTGTTGTCCTTGATAAGAGAAGCCTTGATGCTCTCCATGGTGGCCTCGACGACGGTCTGGACGGTCACCTTCTCGATACCGGTGGCCTTGGCCACTTCGTTCACGATTTCTGCTTTAGTCATTGTCTTGAATATTAAATAATTTATTAACTAACTAATTCCGTTTTTGGGAGTGCAAAAATAGAGTTATTTTTTTATTATTCAAAATGTTATTTTCAGTTTTTTGGACATGGCACGGAGATTGACTATATTCGCATGCGGTTCCAGAAAACCGACTTTACTGACAATTTGGCAATATAGTATGAGACAAGATAAAGAATTCACCCTCCCCGCTGGCGCAGAAGTCAGCATCATTCCCGTTATGCAGGGAGAAGGCCTGCTGAAAATAGACGAGTCCGAACTGCCGGAGATCCTCCCGGTGCTCGCGCTCCGCAACGCGGTGCTCTTCCCGGGCGCCGTGTTCCCGATCACGATCGGGCGCGAGAAATCCGTCCGCCTGATCCAGGACGCCGAGAAGGAAGGTTTCTTCATCGGCGCCGTGCCGCAGAACGACGTGATGGTCGAGGAGCCGCAGGAGGAAGACCTGAGCCACTACGGCTCGGTGTGTAAGGTCCTGAAAACCTTGGAGATGCCGGACGGCACGATCACGGCCATCCTCCAGGCGTTCAAGCGCCTGGCGATGGACGCCGTGCTCGGCTACGAACCTTATATCACCGCGCGCGTGCATTATCTCCCTGACATCCTGTCGGAGGACCAGCACAGCACGGACATCAAGGCGCTCGCCGAGGCCCTGAAGGAGAAGGCGATCAACCTGCTCCGCGCGAGCAACATCGGCACGCGCGAGACCATCGGCGCGCTGAAGGCAATCGACGATTTCAAGTTCCTCGTGAACTTCATCGCCACGACCATCGAGGTGGAGAACTTCGAGTCGAAAATCCAGCTGCTGGAGTACGACGACGTCCGCGTGCGCGGCCTCAAGCTGCTCACCGTGCTGGACGCGCAGGTGGAGCTGATGAAGATCAAGCAGGAGATCAACCAGAAGGTCAAGAGCGAGATCGACCAGCAGCAGCGCGAGTACTACCTCAACAACCAGCTCCGTACCATCCAGGAGGAACTGGGCATGGACGACGCCGAGGAATTCGAGAAGTTCCGCGAGCGCGCCGCCAAGAAGAAATGGCCCAAGGAGATTGGCGAGGCCTTCAACAAGGAGCTCGCCAAGCTCGAGAAATACAATCCGTCCTCGCCGGACTACAGCGTCCAGTACAACTACCTGGAGTTCATGCTCGACCTCCCCTGGGGCGAAATGAGCCAGGACAACCTGGACCTCAAGCACGCCCAGAAGGTGTTGGATGGCGACCACTACGGCCTTGACACGGTCAAAGACCGCATCATCGAGTACCTCGCGGTGCTCAAACTGAAGGGGAACATGAAGTCCCCCATCCTCTGCCTCTACGGCCCTCCGGGCGTGGGCAAGACCTCGCTGGGCAAGTCCATCGCCAAGGCGCTCGGCCGCAAGTACGTGCGCATCGCCCTGGGCGGCATGCACGACGAGGCCGAGCTGCGCGGCCACCGCAAGACCTACGTGGGCGCGCTCCCGGGCCGTATCCTGAACGGCATCGCCCGGGCCGGCACCTCCAATCCGGTGATCGTGCTCGACGAGGTGGACAAGCTGGCGGCCGACTTCAAGGGCGACCCGTCCTCCGCGCTGCTGGAGGCGCTCGACCCCGAACAGAACGCCACCTTCCACGATAATTATCTGGACCAGGACTACGATTTGAGCAACGTCCTCTTCATCACCACGGCCAACAGCACGGCGCCGATCCAGTCGGCCCTGCTGGACCGCATGGAACTCATCAACGTGACGGGCTACCTCGCCGAGGAGAAGATGGAGATTGCCAAGAAGTTCCTCGTGCCCAAGCAGCTATCCGAGCACGGCATCGCCAAGGACGCGCTCAAGATCGACCGCGCGGCCCTCGCCGCCATCATCGACGAGTACACCCACGAGTCGGGCGTGCGCGGCCTGGAGAAGCAGATTGCGAAGATCGCCCGCGTGACCGCGAAGAAGATCGCGATGGAGCAGGAGTACCCCTCCGTCATCAAGAAGGAGCACCTGAAGGAGTACCTCGGCCTGCCGACCAACTTCCACGACCTGCAGAAGGGCAACGAAGCCCCCGGCGTGGTCACGGGCCTCGCCTGGACCCAGATGGGCGGCGAGATCCTCTTCGTGGAGAGCTCCGTGAGCGGCGGCAAGGGTGTCATGACCATGACCGGCAACCTGGGCGACGTGATGAAGGAGTCGGCGACCATCGCCTACCAGTACATCAAAGCGCACCCGGAGATGGCCAAGATGGACGCCAAGACCTTCGGGGAAAAGGACCTGCACGTGCACGTGCCCGAGGGCGCGACGCCGAAGGACGGCCCCTCGGCCGGTATCACGATGGTGAGCTCGATGGTGTCCGCGCTGCGCGGCCAGAAGGTCAAGCACGGCATCGCGATGACGGGCGAGATGACCCTGCGCGGCCGCGTGCTGCCGGTGGGCGGCATCAAGGAGAAGATCCTGGCCGCGAAGCGCGCCGGCGTGCACACGATTGTCATCTCAGAAGACAACCGCAAGGACATCGAGGACATCAAGGAAATCTACATCCGCGGCCTGGAGTTCCACTACGTCAAGACCATCCAGGACGTCATAGATTTCATCTTCTAGGCTTTATTCCTCGAAGAGGTCGTCCGGCTCGAAGAGGCCCTCGCAGGAGGAGTCGTAGGTGTAGCCGGCGAGCGGGAAGTCGAATTCATCGTCGCCGACGCCGAAGAAGCGGATGGCCTCGGTGGACATCCAGACGCCGGCGGTCTCGTTCTCGGTCTTGAGCGCGTTCCAGTCCTTGACAATCATGTGCTCGGACGGCTTCAGGTTGTAGCCGTCGAAGTCGAAGACCTTCAGGTCGCGCGTGTCCGACGTGTAGCTGAAGACTTTCCAGGAGGAGGGGAAGCCGAGTTCGTCATACTCGGCGTAGATCCGCATGTGGACGTTGTCGCCGTCGAAGCCGTGATAGGTCTCCTCCACCTCTTCCGGGTTGCAGCCCAGCATCCGGGTGATCGCGCGCATCTGCACGTCGTCCAAGTCGTCGAAGTCCTGGCGCACCAGGCGCTGGCCGCTCCAGCCGTAGTCGGCGTCGAGGGTGGTGCCGGGATACGCCGCGTCGCTGCCCTCCTCGGGATAGAACAGGTAGTCGACGTCCAGCGAAACAGTCAGCAGGCCGTCCTCGCCGGATCCGAAGTTGTAGCTGTAGTTGTTGCCCATGTAATCCCATTCGCCGCTCTCGCGCAGCGCTTCGACGAGGTCCGCGGAGAGCAGTTCCTCCTTGGGTGGCGCGGGCAGGAGCCAGAACTCCTCCTTGGTGAGTTTGCCGTTCACGTAGTTGTAGGCGCCGCCCCGGTCGAAGCCGCAGAGGCCGTCGTAGCCGCCGTAAGCGGCCCAGTAGGCCCGCCAGCCGCCGCTCTCGAGCGGATAGCACTTGACGTTGATGTAGCCGTAGAAGCCGGTGTCCATGCCCTCGACCATGTGGCCCTCCACGCCCGCCGCGAAGAAGGTCGGGTCGAATGCGGGCACATCCGCCGGGTCGTAGTCGCTGTAATCGGTCTGCTGCACGTGCGCGCAGTAGTCCGGCAGGTCCTCCTTGGGGATGAGGTCGAAGATGGTTTTGGCAATGTAGTCATCGGCGGCGGCCGCCTTGTTGCCGCCCTTGCAGGCGGTCAGCGCCAGGCCGGAGCAGAGCAGTGCGGCCAGGGCGATCAAGCTGAGTTTTTTCATGGTATCTACTAACTAGAATAATTTCGGATGGCTCTCCTCGAGTCCCTCGAGGACGCGCTCCATCACCGCCTGGCGGATCAGCGCGGAGCGGGAGGCGACTTTGAAGCGCTTGCAAAACGTGTCGATGGCCGCGAGCTCCTGCGCGTTGAACAGCACGGACTTGCGGTGGATGCGGCGTAGCGAGGCGCGCTGCTTGTCGAGGTAGGCGGGGTCGACGCCGGCGAATTTCTTGCTACTCTTCTTTTTCCTGGCCATAGAGCATATTGATATATTGGATGATTTCCTGCAGGCTGTCCAGCTCCAGGCGCCGCCCGAGGATTTCTCCTTCCCAGACCACGAAGAGCTTGGGGGTGGAGAAGACGCCGTAGTCGAGCAGCATGGTCGACTCCGACTTCGGGTCCCAGAGGTGGATCATCTTGATATTCTTGTTCTTGGTTTTGAGCGACTTGCGGAAGGTCTTGAAAGCCTGCTTGTCGGCGTCCACGTCGATGGCGTAGAAGTTCATCGGGAACTCCACCTTGTCGAGCACAACGGGCAGCCCGATGGCCTCCAGGCGGCATTTCGAGCACTCCGGCGAGTAGAACATCAGCACGCAGGCGCGGTCGCTGACCGGGATGGTGCGGCGGCCGCCGCAGGGCGTGCGCAGGGTCAGCTGCGGCGCCGGCATGCCGATCAGCGTGTTGCGGTGTTCGAGCGAGAAGCGCTCCGCTTCGAAGAGCTCGAACTCGCTGCGCGGCTGGACCTTGCCCGTGGCGATCCACTCATCGTAGAGGTGGACGGCCACGGCCTCTTCGCCCATCACGCGGCTGTAGCGGTAGTGGTCGAAGACCGCGAGCGCCACGTGCTGGCGCATCAGCGAGTCGGTGCAGGAGGCGATCAGGTCGTCGAATTCGGCGTTTTTCGTATCGATGTCGTCGTAGAGCAGCGCGCCGTAGAACTGCGTCAGCAGGCTGTCCAGCGGGGCGTAGCGGGCCGCCAGGGAGTCGGCGGGGGCTTGCGCGCGGGCGGTCAGGCCGCAGAGCAGGGCGAGCAGCAGGACGAACTTTCTCATAAGGCTTCGGGCAGGACGACCCCTTCGGGCAGGAACTGGCTGGTGTCGCCGTGGTGGCGGAGCAGGTCGCGCACGGCGGAGGAGGAGATGTGGGCGAACTCCTGCGCCGTCGGGATGATGATGGTCTCGATCTCGGGGGCGAGGCGGCGGTTGGCGTCCGCGATGGCCTTCTCGTTGTCGAAGTCCATCATGTTGCGGATGCCACGCACGATGTGGCGGATGCCGAGCTGGCGGCAGATGTCGATGGTCAGGCAATCGTAGGAGATGATCCGGACGCGGTCGCCCAGCGAGGCCGTGGCCTGGCGGATGATGTCGATCTTCTGCTCGTTCGTGAAGAATCCGCGCTTGTCCTGGTTGATGCCGACGGCCACGACGACTTCGTCGAACATCGTCAGCGCGCGGCCGAGGATATTGAGATGGCCCGCGGTGAACGGGTCGAAGGATCCCGGGAAGAGTGCTATTGTATTCATAACAAACAAATATAGGCAAAAATTGCGTATATTTGGAGTATGACCGTAAAAATCGAACCCTCCTGGCGCGATGCGCTCCAGAGCGAATTTGACCAGCCCTATTTCGCCGCGCTGGCGCAGCAGCTGCATGCCGAGAAGGCGGCGGGGCGCACCATCTTCCCGCCGGGCGGGCAGATCTTCCGGGCCTTCGACCTCTGCCCGCTGGACCGGACCAAGGTCGTGATCCTGGGGCAGGACCCCTACCACGGCTATGGCCAGGCCATGGGCCTGTGCTTCAGCGTGCCGCAGGACGTGCCGGCGCCGCCTTCGCTGAAGAATATTTTCCGGGAGATTGAGACCGACCTCGGCGTGCAGATGTCCGGCAGCCCGGACCTGACGCCCTGGGCGCGGCAGGGGGTGCTGCTGCTCAACGCCGTGCTGACGGTCCGGGCGGGCGAGCCCACCTCGCACGGCGGCATCGGCTGGCAGACCTTCACCGACGCCGTCATCCGCACCGTCTCCGAGCGGCGCGACGGCGTCGTTTTCCTGCTCTGGGGCAATTACGCCCGGGGGAAGGCGCCGCTGATTGACGCCTCGCGCCACCTCGTGCTCGAGGCGGCGCACCCCTCGCCCCTCGCCCGCGGCGCCTTCTTCGGCTGCCGCCACTTCTCCCAGTGCAATGCGTACCTGACCGCCCACGGCCAGCCCCCCATCGACTGGAAGCTCTAAACGGGGATTCTGCAGGGGCGCTGGGGCCCCTTTCCGCCCCTGGTGACCGGGAAAATCCAGTCGCCGGGGGCAAAACACCCCTCCAGCGCCCTTCGCAACCGAAAAAATGAGTCGCCGGGGGCAAAAACACATCGTTTCGCCCCTGGCAGCGTGTTATTTCCCCAGGAGCAAACGAATATCGCTTTCGGGGACTCTCAGCATGCGATGAATCTGCTGGGAACTGGCTTTATATTCATAGTACATCGTTTTGGCCAGTGCTTTCTTGCACTCCGGAGGAAGGGTGTCCAGGCGAGAAGATCCATATTTGTCTTTGCTGATTTGACGGACAATGGTAAACAGCTCGTCATCCGTGCAGAAGAATTGATCCCCAAGCAGTTTGGCTATGTCCTGATACCCTTCGACGCTTCGGGATACCAGCGAGAAATAGTGCCGCGCATTCCGGAACAATCCTTCTCCCAGTTCCAAATCACAGAAGCTGGCAGGAGAAATATACCCATCCACAAGTGCGTGTCTTTCAGGATATTCAATGGAATTGCTCCGGAACAGATGCCGTTTCTCGTCGTAGGTCAGATCGCGGTAGTACCTGTCGTTCCGCCGTTTGGCGTCAGGATTGAAATAAAAACGGTTGGCGCCCCAAGGGTAGGAGAACGGAGTATGTTCCGGATGGACGAGATAGCCGTTCCTGTTCACATACGCGACGGAGTTCCGCAGGAAGGCCAGATCCCCGATCGGAATGATATTGGCCTGAAAATCATCCAGATTCCGAACCCGTCCGGTTGAATGGTAATAACGATACAGCCGCTTCCGGATTTGCCCGAACCCATCCTTCAAGCTGCTGGCAGCCCCCTCCGCAACAATATGTATATGGGATCCCATCACCTCAAAGGTAATGATTCGGACGCCCGGAGTCAGATGCGCTACCAGCGCGATCAGATTCATGGAAAAACAAAAATCCTCTTCTGATTCAAACAGAATCAGCGTGTCATCTCCAGGAGTACACAGGTGGAAGAAGGGACCTCGGGAGAGGAAGAGTTCCTCACATTGCCGCTCCCGTTCCCCGAACGAAGGCGGACGATTCAGTTTGGCGTCGTTCATGTGGGCAATAATACGGATTCTCAGTCGTTTTTTTTCCCGATTAATCGTTTAATTTTGAATTAGATACTTCTCATTCTGATAATGAGCGCTTTGTCGATTCTGTGTCGCGATAAAAAACGTATGTTTAACGCGGAATCGAGCGGAGAATAGGATAATTTGAGCAGTGCCCGGGGCACTGAGACCCCTTTCCGCCCCTGGTGACCGGGAAAAACGGTCGCCGGGGGCAAAACACCCCTCCAGCGCCCCTCGCAACCGGAAAAATAAGTCGCCGGGGGCAAAAACATATCGTTTCGCCCCTGGCAAACCCCTTCCCGTCACCAACCGGGAGAAAAAGGGACCGGCGAGGGGCAGGGCGAGCAACCAGCGGGCGGGAAAGGGAAACCGGGAAAAGTGCCAGGGGCGCTGGGGCACCTTTCCGCCCCTGGTGACCGGGAAAAACGGTCGCCGGGGGCAAAACACCCCTCCAGCGCCCCTCGCAAGCGGAAAAATAAGTCGCCGGGGGCAAAACACCCCTCCAGCGCCCCTCGCAAGCGGAAAAATAAGTCGCCGGGGGCAAAACACCCTTCCAGCGCCCCTCGCAACCGGAAAAATGAGTTACTGGGGGCGAACAACGGATGGCTTGCCGTGCGGGGCGTTGTGGAGGTAAGCCTGTTCTAAGATTGCTTCGCGGGGACGAAGAGGCGGACGAGGAGGAGGGCGGCGAGGAGCAGGAAGACGAGGGTGCAGACGCGGCCGGCGATGTCGCCGTGCTGCACGAAGAGCGTCTGCTCCGAGGAGAGGTTGACCGAGCCGGTGAGCGTCTCGCGGGTCCACCAGGCGGAGGTCTCGAGGAGCTCGCCGCGCTGGTCGATGAAGGCGGAGATGCCCGTGTTGCCGCAGCGGGCGATGTCGCGGCGCAGCTCGATGGCGCGCAGCGCGGCGTAACTGAGGTGCTGGCGGTAGCCGGGGGTGTTGCCCCACCAGGCGTCGTTGGTGATGATGGCCAGGGCCTGGGCCCCGGCGCGGACGTATTCCGCGCAGTATTCCCCGTAGACGGACTCATAGCAGACGGCGCAGCCGAGGGGCGCGCGCTGCGGGCCGAAGTGCAGCAGCGACACGCCGTCCTGGCCCACGCAGCGGCCCATCAGGCCGCCGACTTTCATCTTGGCGGAGAGCCAGTTGTCCAGCGGGACGAAGATCTTCGGATAGGGCGTCAGCTCGGTGCCGACCACCAGCTTGCTCTTGTGGTAGACCTCGACCGGGCCCTCCGGTCGGGCCATCACGGCGCTGTTGTGCGAGACGATCCAGCCCCCGCCGTACGGCCGGGCGAGCAGGGTCGGCGCCGCGTGGGTGTCGTAGATGTCGTAGGTGCTGGCGCCGAAGAGCATCTCCGCGCCGGGGTGCTCCGTCAGGAAGGCGCGGACGCGCTGCAGGGTGGCGGACTGCTCCGGCTCGTTCAGGACGAGGTCGCCGGTGAAGGTCTCGGGGCCGAGCAGGAGCACCGGCTGCTCGGCGCGGTGCGCGAGCACGTCGTCGAACTGCGAGAGCAGGATGTCGGTCTGCTGGGCCTGGGAGAGGGATTGGAATTTCTCGTAAGGGTCGAAGTTGGGCTGGCCGATGACCACGTCCACCGTGGCCTCGGAGCGCTCCTCGTAGGCGTCCCAGATCAGCTTGGAGGCCACCACCGGGCCGGCGACGACGAGGATGATGCCGAGCGAGGCGCAGGCGCGGGCGAGGCCGTTCCAGCGCTGCCAGAGCCCGTCGGAGACGGCCACGAGCAGACCGTAGATGCCGAGGTTCGCCACCCAGACCCAGAGCGAGCCGCCGAGCATGCCGGTGTACTCGTACCACTGGACCGTGCGCGTGCTACGCGCGAAGGCGCCGCCGAGCGTGAGCCAGGGCCAGGAGATGTCCACGTCGAAGTAGTGCCGCTCCCAGGCGATCCACATGGCCGCGAGGAAGATGTAGGGCAACGCGCCGCCCATCTTCTTCTTCGCCAGGCGGAAGAGGAGCCAGACCGCGAGCATCTGCACGGCGTTGCCGAAAATGGCGAACAGGCCGCCGCCGACCGTGGCGTTACACACCCAGAAGGTCGTGGCGGCGTTCCACGCCACGAAGGTGAAGGCGGGCCAGATCCAGCGGGCGCGCGGGCGCAGCTGGTCGGCCACGGCGTCCGCGATCAGCAGCGGCACGAAGGCGACCAGCGCCAGCGCGCCGGTGTGCGGCACCAGCCAGGGCAGGCTCAGCAGGAGCGCGGACAGCGCCGAGAGCAGCCAGAGGATCGCTTGCGGTTTTCTCATTCTTCAGGCATCTGACCGCAGTATTTGCGCCATTTGTCCAGGAGGGCGGTCATATCCTCCGGAAGCTCGGAATCGAATTGCAGCCACGCGCCGGTGCGCGGGTGCGCGAAGCCCAGCGTGCGGGCGTGGAGCGCCTGCCGGGGGCAGAGCGCGAAGCAGTTCTGGATGAACTGGCGGTACTTGGCGTAGATGGTCCCCTTGCGGATCTCCGCGCCGCCGTAGCGCTCGTCGTTGAAGATCGGGTGGCCCAGCTGGGCCATGTGGACGCGGATCTGGTGCGTGCGCCCCGTCTCGAGCTTGCACTCGACGAGGGTCACGAAGCCGAAGCGCTCCAGCACCTTCCAGTGCGTGACGGCGCGCTTGCCGTGGTCCTCGTCTTCGACGGAACGGAAGCGCAGGCGGTCGGACGGGTCGCGGCCGATGAAGCTCTCCACCGTGCCCTCGTCTTCGGGCATGTCGCCCCAGACGATGGCGTTGTAGCGGCGCTCGATGCTGTGGTCGAAGAACTGCTTGGCGAGCTTGAGCTGCGCCTCGTCGTTCTTCGCCACGGCCAGCAGGCCGCTGGTGTCCTTGTCGATGCGGTGCACGAGGATGCCCATGCGCTCGTCGAGCGCGTCGGCGTCCTGGCTGAGCCCGAGGTGGTGCGCCAGGGCGTTGATGAGCGTGCCCTCGTAGTGGCCGTGGCCGGGGTGGACCACCATGCCGGCGGGCTTGTTGACCACGAGCACGTCGTCGTCCTCATGGACGATGTTCAGGGGAATCTCCTGGGGGATGATCTCCAGCCCGCGGCGCCGGTAGGGCATCACGAAGCGGATCACGTCGCCGGGGCGGACGATGTAGTTGGCCTTGACGGGCGTCTCCCCCACCCGCACATAGCCTTCCTTAAAGGCCTGCTGGATGCGGTTGCGGGAGGTGTCCTCGAGGTGGGTGGACATGTATTTGTCGATCCGCACGGGCGCCTGCCCCGGATCCACTTCCAGGCGGAAGTGCTCGAACATCTCCTGCGGCTCCTGCGGCGTCATTTCCTGGCGGCGGGGAGTTTGTTGGTATCGGTGGTCAGGGAAAGCGTGACCTCGGTGCCCATGCGCACCTTCTCGGACGCGGTCGGGCGCTGCTGGTACACGAAGGCGCTGACGGAGTCGGCGTAGGTCTTGACGGTCTCGTCGAAGTGGAGCTTGCCCACGTTGAGCGAGCTCTCGAGGGTCTGGTCCACGGCGGGCAGGTACTGCTTGCCGACGAGCTTGGGGACGTAGGTCATATTGTCGCTGGGGTTCAGGCCCAGGACGAGGTTGATCGTGGTGCCGCTGGCCAGGACCGTGCCGGGCTTGATGTCCACCCCGCCGCGCTGCTGGCGCAACACGCTGTTGGTGGCGATGTCGCGGGTGTAGATCAGGCGGCCGAGCGTGAGGCCGTGGCGGGCCAGCTCGGCCTTGGCCTGGCGCATGGAGTAGCCCACCAGGGAGGGCATTTCGACCTCCTTGGGCACCAGGGTGTTGGTGGTCAGGCGGATGCGGCGGCCGCGCTTGACGTGGGCGCCGGCCTCGGGCGTCTGCAGGTAGACGACACCCGGCTTGAGGCGCTTGACATAGACGGAGTCGGCCAGGATCACGCGCACGCCGCGGTCGGAGGCGGTCTTGCGGGCCTCGGACCAGGTCAGGTTCGTGAAGTCGGGGACCTCGATCTCCCGGCCGTGCTGGGTGCCGAGGCTCAGGAGGATGCTCACCAGCGTGACGACCACCAGCACGGCGGCCACCGCCAGGACGACATTCCGGACAATCCAGTTGTCCCAAATTTTCTTGATATCCATATCTTTAGCTTCCTATTATCATCCAGGCGCCGCGGGCCATCAGGACCACGGCAAAGACGCACACCACGATACCGGCCACGAGGTTCATCATCCGGAGCGCCTTCATATCGAGGCGCAGGTAGCGGGACAACACCCAGGTGACGGCGAACCAGTAGATGCTCTCCCCCAGCCCCACGCAGGGGGCGTACAGCACCCCGGCCGAGCCGAGCTGGAACAGCGCCATCAGCGCCATCATCACGCCGATGGCGAGCGGGTTGGAGAGCGTCGTGCCGACGCCCTGCCAGTAGCAGGTCCAGGGGTTCATGCGCCCGCCGCCGTCCTCGCGGGTCACGGCCACGCGGCGGCGGAGCATCCCGATGCCGATCAGGCCGACCAGCAGGCCGCCGATGAGCATGATCCAGCGGGCGTTCGCCGCGATGAAGTCGTCCAGCATCTGCACGGCCATCAGGCCGATGGCGGCGTAGAGCATGTCCACCGAGGCGGCGCCCATGCCCACCATCCAGCCGCAGCGGCGGCCGTAGCACGTCGTGCGCTGGATCACCATCACGAGGATGGGACCGATGGGAATGGCGGCGATCACGCCGCCCAGCAGGGCTTTGAAGACCGAAAGGACCATATAATTCACAAAGATAGTCAAAAAATCAGAGATTCCGGGTCAAGCCCGGAATGACTATGGGAGAAACAAAAAGCAGCCTGCGGGAAGCAGACTGCTTTTCGAATATTAGCGTACTAGCGATTATCTCATCGGGGGCATACCGCCACCCATCATACCGCCACCCATCATGCCGCCACGCATGCCGCCGCCCATACCGCCGCGCATGCCGCCGCCACGGCGACCGCCGACGGTGCCGAAGTTGTAGGACAGGGAGACGATGACATAGCGTCCGAGGGTGTTGCTGACGGACTCGACGTGCTGGGAAGCCTGGTCCGTGACCCGGAGGGCGCGGGACTGGCCGAGGAGGTCAGCCACGTAGAGGGAGACATTGACGGGACCGAAGGACTTGGCCACGGTCATGTTGATGATGCACTGCGGATCCACCGGCGTGGTGTAGCCGTTGTACCAGCGGTAGTTGGCGTTGGCCGTCACGGAGATGCCGGTCAGCAGCCAGTTCCAGGTGAGCTCGGCGGTAGCCGCGTTGCTCCAGGTCTGGGAGTTGCGGGAAGCCTTGGTGGACTGCGCCACGGCGTCGCCCTTCTGGCTGTACCAGGTCTGGTTCATGTTGGTGCTGGCACCGATCGTGGCCTGGAACTGCACGCCACGGTAGGTGATGCGCAGACGCTCGTTGAGGCTGAGGTTGTCGGTGTAGTTCTCCACGATATGGGCCTTGTAGTAAGCCGGATCGTTGAACTGATCGATGAACCAGTTCATGAAGGCGTAGAAGCCGTCGGTCTGGTACTTGCTCATATCCACGCCCACGCCTTCGTAGGCGAAGGACTGACGCCAGTTCAGGCCCGTGTTGTTGTTGAGGGAGAAGACGCCCTTCTTGTCGAGCGGAACGTTGTTGAAGAGGTTCACACCGGCGTTTCCGGTGGTCGGGGCGTTGAACGGGATCGTGTACTGACCGCCGTTGTTGCCCGTGATCACCACGTTGGAAATCTGGTTCTGCGTGAAGCCGCCGTTGAAGCGGATGTTGAAGGACGAGAAGTTCGCGCGGTTGCTGTAGCGGTACTCACCGTTGATGTTGTGGGTGAAGTACGGGGTCAGCGTCGGGTTACCGAAGGTGACACGCAGCGGGTTGGTGTTGTCCGGCACCGGCATCAACTGCTGGGTGGACGGCTGGCTGGACTGGCCGCGGTAGAAGAAGCGCAGGTTGGCGTCGTCGCTCAAGTCGAACATCATCATGACGGTCGGAGAGAAGTTCCAACGATTGTCCTCATACTCCTGCAGCTTGTTGGTCTTGGAGGCGGCGTCGTAAACCGTGGTCCCGTTGTAGGTGTACTGCGGCATCGCGGTGAAACCGGCCTGGAGGTGCATCCTGTCGTCCTGGTAGAGGACGTTGGCACCGATCTCGTGGCGACGGTTCAGGTTCGTGATCTGGTTGGAGTACATGGCATCCAGCACGCCGCCCTTCAGCAGGTCGTAGGTGTTCTTCTCGGAGATGGACTTGCTCCAGTTGAAGGAGTAGTTCGCCTCGACATAGAAGTAGTTACCGAGCGGCTCGGTGTACGTGGCGCGCGTGTTGACGGAGTAGCTCTGCTGGTCCTGCTTCGCGTTCTGGTACACCTCGTTGGGAGCTGCACCCACAAACCCGTAGTACACGGTGCTGTTGTGGTTCAACGCGTCCATCTTGTTGTCGGACAGGTTGAAGTTGGTGTTCACCGTGAGGGTACGGCCCGGGAGGCCGAGACGCTGGCGGAAAAGCAGGAAGCCGCTGGTGCTGATGTTCTTGTTGTCACCGCTGTTGTCGGTGGTGGCGGAGTTGACCTTCGTGTAGTTGCCGGTCACGCCCGGATCCTGGAAGGTCGTGCTCTCGCTCTTCTGCGAGTAGTTGCCGGTACCGAAGCGGACGCGCGGCTCGAAGACGATGGACGTATTGTCAGAGAACTTGTGCTCCAGACGGAGGCCGAAGTTGTGGCCGTCGTTGTTGTTGATGTTGCTGCTCTGGCTGTCCACCATCCGGTTCATACCGGAGAGGTAGTCGATGGTCGAGGACGTCTGCTCGGAGATGCTGTTGCTCTTGTTGAAGTTGTAGTTACCGCCGATTTCCATCCGGTCGTCGAAGAGATCGGCCGCGGCGTTGAGGCCGGCCATGTAGGAGGTGGTGATGCCACCGCCGCCGCCCATCATGCCACCCATGCCGCCGCCCATCATGCCGCCCATCATGTTGCCGGAGAAGTTAGTGGCACCCTGGACGTTGGCGTTGTTGGCATTGAGGATGAGGGAGATCTGGGTCTTGCCGGCGAAGTTGCCGAGGAAGGCGTTGCCGGAGAAGCGCCAGTCGTTCAGCGGGTTCTGCTTGCTCGGGATGTCGTGGCCGGCACCTGCGGTGACGCGGCCGACGATACCGTTCAGGTTGGCGCCTTCCGTCAGGCCCAGGTCAATGACCGTTTCCTCCTGGCCGTCATCGATACCGGTGAACTCGGCTTGTTCGGACTTCTTGCGGATGACCTTCAGCTTCTTCACGAGCTTGGCCGGGATGTTCTGCGAGGCGACCTGCGGGTCGTCCAGGAAGAAGGTCTTGCCCTGCACCGTAATCTTGCTGACGGACTGGCCGTTGACGCTGATCGTACCGTTGTCGGCGACCTCGATGCCCGGCATCTTCTTGAGCAGGTCGATGAGGTTGTCGTTGTCGGTGGTCAGGAACGAGCCGGCGTTGTACTCGATGGTGTCCTTCTTGACGATGACCGGGTTACCGATCGCGGAGACCTCCGCAGCCTCGAGCTGCTCGCGGTCGACCTTCATCTTGATCTTGCCGAGGTCGACGGAGTTGTTGTTCTCGATCTTGATCTGCGCGGAGTAGGGCTCGTAACCCATCAACTCGACGACGACGGCGTAGGTGCCGTTGCGCACGGAAGTCATGGAGAAAGCGCCCTTGTCGTCAGAAAGGGTGTACTTGGCCGGTTTGGACTGGCCGTCACGCGTGAGAGATACAGTCGCGAAGCCGAGGGCCTCGCCGGTAGTTTCGTCGATCAGGTTGCCCGTCACGGCGTTCTGGGTCTGAGCAAAGCCGCTGAATCCCAGCAGCATGAGACCCATCATCAGGAAAATTCTCGCTTTTTTCATTCAATCACTTTTTTATACGCTCCGGATTGGATGCAACAAATTTCTCCCAGGAAGTGCTGCCCTGTGCGCCGCTAAGCGGACTGGACAGCTGGTAGAAGTGGCACATCGCGAGAGCAAGTGCATCTGTCGCATCGAGGTATTTGTTTGCAATTTTTATGCCAAGGGTGCGCTGCACGATGAGGGAAACCTGCTCTTTGGAAGCGGCTCCGTTGCCGCAGATCGCCATCTTGGCTTTACTGGGGGCGTACTCGTAGATTTTCGCCCCGCGCTTCAGGCCCGCGATCATCGCCGCGCCCTGCGCCCGGCCCAGCTTGAAGGGCACCTGGGCGTTCTTGGCGTAGAAGGGCGACTCGATCGCGAGGTCGTCGGGGTGATGGAGGTCACAGAGGGCCCCCACCTTCTCGTGGATGACCTCCAGTTTATCGTAGGGAGAGTCGATCTTGCGCAGGTCCACCACGCCCATGTCCACGAAGGAGGGCTTGCCGGCGGCATCCACGCGCACGACCCCGAAACCCAAAATGTTGGTTCCGGGGTCGATGCCGAGGATGACTCTTTCCTTAGTCAATTTTGTCGAAGCCTGTGTAGGGACGGAGGATCTCGGGGATCACGATGCCGTCCGGGGTCTGGTTGTCCTCGAGGAGGGCGGCCACGACGCGCGGAAGCGCCAGGGAGCTGCCGTTCAGCGTGTGCGCGAGCTGGGTCTTGCCCTCAGCGTCGCGGTAGCGCAGGTGCAGGCGGTTGGCCTGGTAGGTCTCGAAGTTCGAGACGGAGGAGATCTCCAGCCAGCGGCCCTGGGCCGCGGACCACAGTTCAAAGTCGTAGGTGATGGCGGAGGTGAAGCTCATGTCGCCGCCGCAAAGCCGCAGGATGCGGTATTTGAGGCCGAGCTTGTTCACGAGCGACTCCACGTGCGCGACCATCTCGTCGAGGGCGGCGTAGGAGTTCTCGGGCTTCTCCACGCGCACGATCTCGACCTTGTCGAACTGGTGCAGGCGGTTCAGGCCGCGGACGTCCTTGCCGTAGGAGCCGGCCTCGCGGCGGAAGCACGGCGTGTAGGCCGTCAGGCGCTGCGGGATCTCGTTCTCCGCCAGGATGACGTCGCGGAAGATGTTGGTCACGGGCACCTCGGCCGTCGGGACCATGTAGAAATCGTCGACCTCGGCGTGGTACATCTGGCCCTCCTTGTCGGGGAGCTGGCCGGTGCCGAAGCCGGAGTCGCGGTTGACCATCACGGGAGGTTCGACCTCCTTGTAGCCGGCCGCAGTGTTCTGGTCGAGGAAGAAGTTGATCAGGGCGCGCTGCAGCTTGGCTCCCTTGCCCTTGTAGACCGGGAAGCCGGCGCCGGTGATCTTGACGCCCAGGTCGAAATCGATGATGTCGTATTTCTTGGCGAGCTCCCAGTGCGGCAGGGCGCCTTCGGGGAGGTTCACCTCGGGGCCGCCCATCTTGACGACCTCGTTGTCCTCGGCTCCCTTGCCCGGCTTGACCAGGGCGCAGGGGGTGTTGGGCATCAGGACGAGCTGGCTGTCCAGCTCGGACGCCGCCTCGTCCATCTTGGCGAGGAGCTCGGCGGAACGGGCCTTCAGCGCGGCGACCTCGGCCTTGGCGGCCTCGGCGGCGTCGCGGAGTCCCTGCTTCATCAGGTTGCCGATCTCGGCGGCCTTCTGCTTCTGCTGGGCGAGCAGCGCGTCGCTCTCGGTCTGGAGGCTGCGGCGGCGGGCGTCGAGCTCCAGCACCTTATCTACGATAGGCTGCGCGTCGAAATTCTTGATTTTCAATTTCTCGATGACGGCTTTCGGGTCATCGCGAAGCATCTTGAGCGTCAACATATGCTTGTTCTTAAAATGAAAGGACCCACACTCATTCCGGAATGCAGGTCCTTTGGTTCGACTTCAGTCCCGGATTAGTTCTCGAACGGGACCACCGACACGTAGGATTTGTTCTCGCGCTTGCGGGTGAACTTCACCGTGCCGTCCACGAGGGCGTACAGGGTGTGATCCTTACCCATTCCGACGTTGCGGTCCGGATTGTGGACCGTGCCGCGCTGGCGGACGATGATATTGCCGGCTTTCACGCCTCCG
>JAEEGJ010014968.1_pt1 | contig 18235 bp, 17 predicted proteins | sample 8958761 | NCBI WGS metagenome assembly JAEEGJ01 (sample SAMN16246546, study PRJNA631951) | gut metagenome | biome: gut microbiome; feature: rumen; material: RS-attached | host: Bos | place: Iran: Karaj | collected 2018-10
CAGATAAATGGCACAAACAGAGCAATATCCTATTCTTCCGTCTTTCCATGGAACCCATCTACATTTTCTGGTCGAGATTGAGGCCCTTCTCTTCGTGGGTGAAGCTTGGCAGGTATCTCTCCAAACAACACACGACATCCTGCTTGGTGAACGAATCGTCAGCGAACAATTCACTGAGTCCATCCATAAGGGCATCGACTTCTTCTTTTGATTTCCTGTCACTTCCGGTTATGACGCCAAGAGAGGCATACCTATCCATCTCGATTTCCTCTCCATCAGTATAGAACTCCTCATAGGGTTTTTCCCCCGTGGTATCGCTCTTTGAATATACAACCGGATATCCTCCGGACTCACCGGAGGGAAGGATCTCGGCAGCATATTTCCTGGCTTCATCGTCTGAATCGAATTCGATTTTGTCCAATCCGTTCGCTTCGAGGAACCTGTCGCAGATGTCAGAAAAAGACATCATGGATTCCTGTCCGAGCTTAGGGAAGAAGACTTCACCGGAATTGCCGAGGACGCAAGCCATGAGACATATCTGACCGCTCTCCTGAGGAGATACGAAATAACGTTTGACATCATTAGGCGCTGCCAGCGGTTGCTTCTTGGACAATCTGTTCAGGAACCCGTCCAAAAGGGAACCGTTGGAAAAGGCGACATTGGCGAATCGGGCCGTGGTGACGGTGAACCTGTCACCGTATGACATTATGAGGTCCTCCAAGACCCTCTTGCTGGCTCCCATCACATTGACAGGATTTGCAGCCTTGTCCGTCGACACGCAGAAGAACCTCTCCGGAGGGCAACTCGACAGAAGTTCCATCAATCTCCTGGCCTTCAACAAGTTGTTTTCTATCAAAGCCTCGACGGAATACTTGTCCTTCTCGCTCCTCACGTGCTTGTGCGCCGAGAAATTGGCAACGATGTCAAAACCATTCTCCTCCCTGAATATGCTCTCGAATATCCTGCCTGCGAAATCAATCGTATATGTCCGGTAATCCTCGGGGATGAACAATCCATCCGTCGACCTGAGATCACGGGACAATTCAGCAAGACCGTTCTCATTCAAGTCCACGACTACCAGTTTGGAAGGGTGGAAAGGAAGGATCGCCTTTATGAACTGGGAGCCGATGGACCCTGCGCCTCCGATAACACAGAGCGACTTGCCGGAAACCCGTTCGGCAATCAAGTCGTGATTTGACTCGACATCAGTCTGGAACAAACTTCCAGACCTACCGGTAACATATTGGCTTATAAATGATTCAACGTCAAACATCCTGATTCTCTTTTAAGGTATATACCGACTTGAACCACTCGATGAACCGCCCGATACCATCGTGGAGGGTGGTGGAGGGATGGTAGCCGAGTTCGGACTCAAGATTCGAGCAGTCAGCGAACGTCTGGTAGACATCCCCCTGCTGCATTGGAAGGAACTCCTTCTTTGCCTCGACACCCAGGGCATTCTCGATCTCGCCGATGAAATCCATGAGCTTAACCGGGTGGGAGCAGCCGATGTTGTAGACCTTGAAGGGGACGGCGGACGGCCCTTCGACAAGCTCAGGGACCGGTTGGTGAGTCCCATGCTCCGGTTGGTGAGCCTGCCGAACCACCGGAGGATTGTCAATCACCCGGATGGTCCCTTCGACAATGTCATCGACATAGGTGAAGTCCCTGACCATGTCGCCGCCGTTGAATACCTTGATCGGTTCTCCTTTGGAGATAGCCGTTGCAAAGAGCATCGGGGACATGTCGGGTCTTCCCCAGGGACCGTATACCGTGAAGAAGCGCAGGCCGGTGGTCGCGAATCCGTACAGCTTCGAATAAGAATGAGCCATAAGCTCGTTGGCCTTCTTCGTTGCTCCGTACAGACTCACGGGACTGTCAGCCTTGTCTTCCTCACTGAAAGGAACCTTTGTATTAAGCCCGTAAACCGAACTGGATGAGGCATAGACAAGATGCCTGACCTCGAAGTTCCTGCATGCCTCGAGGATATTGAGGAAACCCTCGAGGTTACTGTGCAGGTATGCGTATGGATTGGTAATGGAATACCTGACACCCGCCTGTGCGGCGAGGTTCACCACAGTATCGAAGCGCTCTTCCGCGAACAGTGCGTCCAGGGCGGCCTTGTCGCAGATATCCAGCTTCAAGAACCTGCAGGATGGCCATTTAGAGCTTACCTTGACACGACCATCCTCGAAAGGACCGTCAAAACCATTGACACAAAGGCGGCCGTACTTGAGGCGGACATCGTAATAATCGTTTATGTTGTCCAGACCGACGACTTCGTCTCCCCTTGAAGCAAGACGCCCCAAAAGGTTGGAACCGATGAATCCGGCAGCTCCGGTAACCAGTATCTTCATATTCAGTTCTTCTTTTTCCGCAAGACCCAGTCAGGATAAGTCAGCTTGGGTTCCAGCGCCGATATCTGACCGGCACGGGAGCTGACGTACGATGACGGCTTTCCGGCATTCCTCTTGAGAGGATTGGGAAGGCAGGCGGCGATCAGGCAACTCTGCCTCCTGGTCAGATTGGCAGCGGAGGTGTTGAAATATGTCTCGGCAGCAGCCTCGACACCGTACAACCCCTTGCCGGTCTCGATTACATTAAGATATACCTCCAGGATCCTCTCCTTGCCCCATATCTTCTCGATCAGGACGGTGAAATATGCCTCAAGGCCCTTTCGGATATATGATCTCGTGGGGAGCAGGAAAACATTCTTGGCAGTCTGCTGGGATATGGTGCTGGCCCCACGCATCTGCTTCCGCTTGCCAGACTTCACCTCCTCCCTTGCCTGCCTGATAGCCTTCCTGTCGAAGCCGTCATGCTGTTCGAAGAGGTTGTCTTCAGATGCGATCACCGCCTTTGACATCTCTGAGCTGATCCTGTCCAGTGATACCCATTTCTTCTGGGTGCGGAACGAGTCATCCTTCCTGAACTCTATGGAACGCTTTACCATCAAGGGGGTTACATACACAGGGCACCATTTAAGAAGCAGTACCCATAGCACCGTGATCATCACGAATGCTACAGGAATCTTTATGAGAAGCAACCGAAGAAGCCTCCCTCTCTTTGTACGCTCCCTGGACACTATTTCAATTTATCTAGACAGGCCTTGATGTTCGCCTCGATCGTGCTCTCTGAATAATCAGTCTTCTCGAACCGGTCTCCGGTGATATGGTCGTAGAGTTCAATGTAACGGTCGGTTATACCGGACACGACAGCGGGAGTCATCTCCGGGACCTTCTGCCCTTCCTGTCCCTGGAACCCGTTTGCCATCAGCCATTCACGTACGAACTCCTTGGAAAGCTGCCTCTGGCGCTCTCCCTTTGCAAGTCTCTCCTCATACCCATCGGCATAGAAATACCTGGAGGAGTCAGGAGTATGGACTTCGTCCATCAGATATATACGGCCGTCCCTCTTACCGAACTCGTACTTTGTATCCACGAGGATAAGTCCTTGTTCCGCAGCGATTTCCGTTCCGCGCTGGAAGATGGCCCTGGTATAATTCTCTAGCATCTCGTAGTCCTCCTTTCCGACCAGTCCGCTGGCTATGATCTCCTCCTTGGTGATGTCTTCATCATGGCCTTCCAGAGCCTTGGATGTCGGGGTGATTATAGGCTCGGGGAACTTCTGGTTCTCGACCATGCCCTCAGGAAGCGGAACACCGCACAGGGTACGTTTCCCGGCCTTGTATTCCCTCCAGGCATGTCCGGCAAGGTAGCCTCTGATCACCATTTCGACCTTGAACGGTTCACACTTGTATCCGATCGTCACAGCCGGATCCGGAACCGCCACCTTCCAGTTCGGAAGGATATCCGATGTTGCATCCAGGAACTTGGCGGCAATCCTGTTCAGGACCTGTCCCTTGTAAGGGATACCTTCGGGAAGCACCACGTCGAAGGCGGAGATCCTGTCGGTCACCACCATCACAAGATACTTTCCATCAATATCATAAACATCACGTACCTTACCCACGTACTTCCCTTTCTGCCCGGGAAGGTTGAAACCGGTCTCTACGATTGCTTTCATATCAGATCAATAATTGTAAAATGCAAATTTAGCTATTCTTCTTCAATATATCATCCACCACGGGAGCTATCTTTTCATACTCATATCCCCTGGTCAGGCCGAACTTCAGCAACTTGAATTTTTCTTGCGGATCACCCTGGAGGACCTTGTATTTGGTTTCGAGAACCGCCCTCATCCTGCGGTCAGCCTCATCCAGGTCGATTTCCTTCAGGGCCTCCGCAATGACTTTCCTGTCAATCCCCTTGCCGGCAAGCATATAGGTAATCTTGGCCGGTCCCCATCCCGAGAGGCGGGACTTTTCCCTCGCGAAGGCAGCGGCGTAACGCGAGTCATCCACGAAACCGTCGTCCTGCAGGTCCTTCAGGAGCTTTCCTGCCTGGCCGCGGTCCCCGTCGAAAGCGGTCATCGCCTTCCTGAATATATCGGCGGAACAGTACTCCCTCTTCGAGCACTGGGCCTGCAGGCGGTTCAGGACTTTAGGATACTCTTCCATCTAGAAATCGAAACCGATACTTACGTAATACCCGACTTTCTTCGTATAGTCCGACCAATGGACATTCAAGCACAGAGGCCCTACGATCGAGTTGTAGGTGTACTGGAACCCTACACCATGGCAATCATATACCTTGTCGGACCAATTCTGGAAATCCCTGACCTTGTCCGTGGACAAGGCGTAATTATAGATAGCGGTGATGAAATTGTTCCGGTAAAGCTTGAATCGCAGGTCCGCCCTTCCCACCCCGAGGATATTGGACATGACCGCGGAGTTCGTGAACCCTATGAACGCCATCTGCTGATCGAAATAGCGCCCCTCCAGGCTGCCGCCCATGGTGTTCATGAACGGGACCGGGACATTTTCTCCAAGGACCGCCCTGACGTTGACCGAGGGGATGAATGCAACGGATTCCCCTCCGAAAACCTTCTTTGCATCGATCTGGGCTACGTGATAATGCTTGATCTGGTCGGGGAACCCTCCGAAAACCCATGCATATGACAGACCTATGGACTGCCCCTTGGTCGGGACATAGCTGTTGTCCATACTGTCGTTCCTGCCATTGATGAATGCGGAAAGGTAATTGTTGCTGAGCTTGTTGACCTTGGGGTCCCACAGACCCTTTTCCGACATCACCGAGCTGATGTTGTAATGTTCATTCCTCACTCCTGCCTTGAGGAAGAACTGGGACCACTTGATATTGGAGACATAGAACTCCTGCCGGCTGTTAAGGATATTCACCCTGTAGTTGTTGGTAAGGGTGCTGAAGGTGTTCCTGTCGGAATACCGGATGCTTGCCGATGCGTTGACAGACATTCCCCTCCTTGCGACGTAGGAATATGTCAACCCGGCATAGGGATTCGTACCTATCTTGCCGGTGAAATCCCAGGAAGCCCCCTGGAGCTTCTGTACTCCCCATCCGATGTTGACGAGCACGGCGACGACCTCCTCAGTGTCAAACCTCGCACCGATTCCGACCTTGCTGATCGGGCCCTTCTTGCAAATGAATTTCAAACGGTAAGGCTGGTCATCTCCCAGAAGTTCATAATTGACGTAATCGAAGGAGTTGGTCCCGAAGATGGTTGCCACTGCATCCTCGATCTCGTCCCTGCCCATCATGGTTCCGGCCGCAATCTTGATCTTGTTCTGGAGGTATGCACTCTCCTTGTCGCTGACACCCACTATCTCGACTCCCGAAATCATCACCTTGCCCAGCCTGATGTCATCGGCGGGGACATCCTGGAGGGTGGTGGTATCATTCCCTACGATCGCCTTCAGGGAATCCAGCTGATGTGCAGAGGCGACCGCGGCCTCATATCCTCGTCTTATGATCACGTCGATGCTTTCAGTATCGAAGCTCATCATATTGTATTCATGGAGATCCGGCTTGATGGATATATCCGGAAGATACTGGTTGACCTCAAAGGACGTACGTCCCATCATATCGATACTGGTTCCGATGACGTCTCCGATATTGTTGATCTCGGAATAGTCCTTATAACCGCTTGAGAGGTCCACCCCTACCACAATGTCGGCCCCGCATTTCCTGGCGATGTCCGTCGGATAGTTATTCCTCATTCCACCGTCGACCAGGACCATGCCGTCCACCTTGACAGGGGTGAAAAGGCCCGGGATGGACATGGTGGAACGCAGCGCGGTGTTGATTTTGCCCTTGGTCCAGATCTTGGCGGTACCGGTCACAAGGTCGGTCGCGACGCAGAGGAAAGGTATGGGAAGGTCCTGGTAGAAATCGATCTCATCCTGATAGCCTACGGAAACGGAACTGAATATGTTGGTAACGTTCTGGCCATATGCCATTCCAGAAGGCAGGCTGCCCATGAGGTTGTCACGGACCAGCTTGGATGCATCATTCCCTTCAGCTCCGAAATGTATATCCTCCGTCCGGTGAGGGTACTGAAGTTCATCCTCCTTCTGCTTGAGGAAATCCTCCCTGTTATAGAAGAAAGGGAATGACAGGACGTATTTCTCCTTGTATTTGATCGAAGAATATGAGAGGTATTCGCGCGGGACCTTGTCCGAAAGGGCCCTGTCCCAGTCGATGTCCCGGATAAGGGAATCCAGGTGGTCCGCATCATATCCAAGCGCATATATTCCGCCCACCAGGCCGCCCATGCTGGTACCCATCACGATATCGACCGGCATGCCTATCGATTCAAGGTATTTTATCACACCGACGTGGGCCGCTCCCTTCGCTCCTCCTCCTGACAGCACGAGTGCGACCGTGGGCCGATGCTTCTTGGTTCTGACGGCATCCAGTTTCTTGCGGATCACGTCCAGCCGGAGATCCCGGGCCTCGTTTATGGCATCCAACCGCGCATGGCTGGTCTGGGCACTTACTTCGGATGAGAAAGCCCACAGCCCGATCATTACGGCGACAGCCAGTCTTGTTATCTTTCCAATCATAGTTCAGGTATACGTTGTTCAATCCGATTTCTTCCTGTGTTCTCCTGCCAGCATCCCGCAGGCGGCCATTATGTCTTCTCCTCTGGAAGCCCTTATGGTACAAGTGATTCCGTGATTCGAGAGCCTGTCCCTGAAATTCTCCATTATGACCTGGGGGGAAGGCTCGAACGGAGCGTCGGGTATCCTGTGGAAACGAATCAGGTTGACCCTGCATTCCAGCCCCTTGAGCATACGTATCAAGGCATCTGCATGTCTCTTGTCGTCGTTCAGGCCTGCGAACATGGTGTACTCGAAACTCACCCTCCTCTGACCGCTGAAATCATATCCGTGAAGCAAGTCTATCACATCCTCGAGCGGCCAGGCTTTCTGGACAGGCATCAGCTGGGCCCTCTCATCCGGGAAAGGGGTATGGAGGCTCACAGCGAGATGGCACCTGGTCAGGTCCAGGTAGCGGCGGAGATTCGGGATGACGCCGATCGTGGAAAGGGTGATGCGCTTGGGACTCCATGCGAAGCCCCAGTCAGATGTCAGGACCTCTATCGCCCGGAGCACATTGTCGAAATTGTCCAACGGCTCGCCCATACCCATGAAAACGGCATTCGTAAGGTCCGGCGCTTCATCGATGGACACGAACTGGGACAGGATGCCCGCGGCCGACAGATGCCCGTGGAAACCCTGCCTTCCGGTCATGCAGAACTTGCAGCCCATCCGGCATCCGGCCTGGGAGGACACGCACAGGGTCTTCCTGTCATCGTCAGGAATCATCACCGCTTCGACGGCATTGCCTCCGCCTAGAGGGAAGAGATATTTCTTGGTACCGTCCCTCGACACCTGGCAGGTGGAAGGAGGGGTGACGCCAAGGTCATATTCCTCCTTGAGCCGGTCCCTTCCCACCTTGGAGATATTGGTCATCAAGTCGATGTCCTGCACCCTCCTGCCATACAACCAACCGGCAATCTGCTTGCCCGCAAAGGGCGGCAGACCTACCTTCAAGGCAACTTCCTTCAACTCTTCAGGAGTCTTTCCAAGCAAAGTCTCTCGCATCTCGGAAAAGTATCTTTCTAGATTACAAATTTAATGAAAATAAATGTCAGTTTTAAGGTTAATTTAATATCTTTGTTAGACTAACATTATTTCATTATGGCAAAAGAGGTAGAAGCAAAGGCCGCAGACATCAACGCCGCAAAAATGAAGGCGCTGCAGGCCACGATCGACAAGATTGAGAAGGATTATGGGAAAGGGACGATCATGAAGCTGGGAGAGCAGCCACAATGGGACGTTCAGGTTATTCCAAGCGGTTCCGTCGCACTGGACCACGCTTTGGGAATCGGTGGTTATCCGAGGGGCAGGATCGTAGAGATCTACGGTCCGGAATCCAGCGGAAAGACCACCTTGGCTATCCACGCTATCGCCCAGGCACAGAAGACCGGGGGCATAGCGGCCATGATCGATGCTGAACACGCTTTCGACAGGACCTATGCGAAGGCATTGGGTGTCAACCTCGAGACCCTCCTGATTTCGCAGCCGGACAACGGTGAGCAGGCCCTGGAGATAGCCGACAACCTTATCCGCTCCGGTGCGGTGGACATCGTCGTGATAGACTCCGTGGCCGCCCTCACCCCGAAGGCGGAAATCGAAGGCGAGATGGGTGACAACAAGGTTGGCCTCCAGGCCAGGCTGATGAGCCAGGCCCTCAGGAAGCTTACGGCCAACATCGCCAAGACCAACACTTGCTGCATCTTCATCAACCAGCTGCGTGAGAAGATCGGTATCATGTTCGGCAACCCCGAGACCACCACGGGTGGTAACGCCCTGAAGTTCTACGCCTCCGTGCGAATCGATGTCCGCAGGACTACACAGCTCAAGGATGGCGAAGAGGCCCTCGGCAACAGGACCCGGGTCAAGGTGGTCAAGAACAAGATGGCTCCGCCTTTCAAAAAGGCCGAATTCGACATCGTGTTCGGTGAGGGAATCTCCAAAGTCGGTGAGATCATCGACCTGGGCGTTGAGTACGGCATCATCGGCAAGAGCGGCTCCTGGTTCAGCTACAACGACCAGAAGCTCGCCCAAGGACGTGAGGCTGTGAAGCAGCTCCTCAAGGATAACCCCGAGCTCTGCGACGAGATCGAGGCCAAGATCCGCGAGGCCCTCAAGAACGTCAAAGATTAGGCGGAGGGGCACATCTGACCGGTATTGTTTATGATCCGGGCACCGATATTGATTATCGGTGCCCGGATTACTCTTTCTGATCTGCACCCCAAAAGATCTTTGGGGCACCAAACAGCGGATTCCGTGCCCGAAATGGTCTCTAGTCTCATTTATTAACCTCAGCGATCCTGCAGCGGAACAGTTTCAAGCCTTTTTCGTCTTCAAGGATTCCAGCCTTTTGGAGATTGACGATGGTCCAATCCTCCTTCGGGCTATTTTCCCGGAAAATGATTATTCCGTGGGCGGCCCTTTTCCCTATGTACGGATGCTTGGCCAATTCGTTTTCGGGCAAGGTCCAGAGCGGATACGACTCAGAGGGACCTACAGTAATCAGATCCTTCAAGCCGTCGTACTTCTCTTGGTCGAAATGCCAGATGTCCATCAGTTGCTCAGCGTAGGAATATCCCCGGAGCTCCTTTCGATAGCTTACCATCTTGGAAGCGAAGAACTTCCCTATTCCGGGAAGAGTCTCGAAAGCGGCCGAGTCAGCCCGGTTGATGTCTATTTTCGGAATATCGATGTACTTCTCCAACCTCCGATACACCGAGTCTTCCACAACATACGACTTTGCGAAGTCCGACTTTCGCCGGAACCGCCCGCCCTTCTTTCGGTAATTGTCGATTGCCTGAGCCTGCTTCGCACTGAAACCGAGGCGCATCAAGTCGTTGATACTGACCGTGTTCGGATCGAACCGAAAACTCTCGTACCGCCTCGGTGCATTCGCCCGCCAGATGGTCCTCGCCGTTTTACCATACCTATCAGCTGCCGAACGACCGTCCGCCGCCAGCTCTGGCGGCTCGACCGCCTCGCTTCGCTCGGCCCCACCGCTCGCGTCGCTACGCTCCGCTCCGGTCTCCCCTCTTACAGTGCCGAGGGTGGCATGGGTCTCGCCATCCAGACTGGCAGCGGCCGGGTCAGCCGTCGAGCTTAGGCCGTACTCAGCCGCAGCGGTCCCTGAGTGAAGTCGAAGGGCGCGAGGATGGACGCGGCCGGGCTCGAGCGGCTGACCGGCCACTACTCTGGCACCGACAGAATCGACATAGACGAAGACGGTGTCGGGATGGTCGTGATTGGCGACTATCCGGGCAACGGAAGCTTTGGTTATGAAAAGAGCGGCCTGATAGCCGATGATTAGAAAAAGCAGGGCAACAGAGCCCACGACAAAAGAGGCAGAAGGCCTGCCCCGCTTTGAGTTTTTCATGTCTGACTTAGGTTTAAGCGTTTATTTAACTTATTCTTCTACATTATTGTTTTTCAAATGTTTACGATCGGCTTCATATCCCGCCACAACAATCACTATCTCCCCCTTCGGCTCATGCTCCCTGTACCAAGACGACACCTCGGCCAGAGTCCCCCTCCGATGCTCTTCGTGAACCTTCGAGATCTCCCTCGCGACAGAGCAATGGCGGTCAGGACCAAAGTACTCCGCGAACTGCTCCAGAGTCTTGACAAGCCTGTATGGCGACTCATAGAACACCATCGTTCTCGACTCTGTCGCAAGCTCTTTAAGCAAGGTCTGCCGGCCCTTTTTCACCGGCAGGAACCCCTCAAAACAAAACCGGTCGCAAGGAAGACCGGACGAGACAATGGCGGGAATACATGCCGTAGCCCCAGGAAGCGTCTGAACCTCAATACCTTGCTCAGAACAAGTACGAACCAGAAGAAAACCGGGATCGGATATTCCCGGAGTACCTGCATCGCTTATCAAGGCGACATTCAGCCCGGCCAGGATACGCTCCTTTATGAGCTCAACCGTCTGGTGCTCATTGAACTTGTGGTGCGACCATAGCTTTCCGTGGATGTCGTAACGCTTGAGAAGAACAGAACTTGTCCTTGTGTCCTCAGCAAGGATGAGATCGACCTCCTTAAGAGTCTGGACAGCCCGGTAAGTCATGTCGTCCAGGTTGCCGACGGGAGTAGGGACTATGTAAAGGATTCCTGCCATCCCAAGCTAACTGAGTTTCCTCCTGACAGCCATCATCAAACGATAGACCGGTTCGGAGTTCATGTCCCAATCGGGGTGATTCTCGGCGATGAATGCCAGAGCCTCGGAAAGGGAGCCCATAGAATTGAATTTCGCTATGGTATCCTGGAAGAGCATCGGATCCTCCCCGAACAGCACATTGATAAGCAACACCCTGTCGTTCAAGGATATGGCGCTGATAATATTCTTGACAGGCATACCCGGACGGTCTGTCCTCCACGCCTGCTTGGCGGCCATCACATCCATGACGGCCGTGTCCGCCTTCGCCGTGTCAAGAATGGCCTTGCGTTGCTCAGTGGCGGTCAAGACCGACTCTGATTCGGGTCGTACGGACATCTCCGGAAGGTCTTCAATGCCGGTAATGTTGATGTCGATCGGCGTGTCATCCTCAGGGGCGATGTCAATCGGTTCCTCCTCAGCCACAGGCTCAGGTACTGGCTCAGGCACAGGCTCAACAACCGCCGGTTCAGGTTCGATCTCAACAGGTTCTGATTCAACTGTTTCCGGCACAACCACTTCAGGCTCTTGGGCTGCCGGAGCAGCCGTCGAGCTTAGGCCGTACTCAGCCGCAGCGCCGTCCTGAACTTGTTGAAGGGCGACGCGAGAATGGACGCGGCCGGGCTCGAGCGGCTGCCCGGCAGCCACAGTGGCCTCCTCTGGAAGGTCGGCGCTTTCATCCGGCTCTTCGACGGGCTCTTCGACAGGCTCAGAGGCCGGAAGAACAGGCAAAGCTCTGACCTCTTCCTCAAGCAAAGAAAGCTCGTTCTTCAAGGCCTCAATCCTCTCGAGGATGGCGGAAAATGTTTTCTCGTCAATATTTCTCATAAACATTATCTTTTTCTATATTTGTAAGACAAGTGAAATCCTTACAAATCTAACGAAATGTTTTCAGAAAACATAAAAAAAGCGGGAGAGATCGAGGTCATCTGCGGCTCCATGTTCTCAGGTAAGACTGAAGAACTCATCCGCAGGATCCGCAGGGCAAAATTCGCCAACCTCAAGATCGAGATATTCAAACCCACAATCGACACCAGGTACTCTGAGGATGACGTCGTCTCCCACGACTTCCACAAGATCCCCTGCCATGCGGTCAAAGACCCGAAGGAGATGCTCTCAGTGGCTGATGACGTGCAAGTTATCGGTATAGACGAGGCCCAGTTCTATGACATGTCACTGGTGGATGTGGCCCAGGAACTCGCCGACAGGGGCAAAAGAGTGATCATCGCCGGCCTGGACACCGACTATCTCGGAAAGCCCTTCGGCCCCATGCCCTACCTCATGGCCGTCGCCGAGGAAGTCCGCAAAGTCCACGCTATCTGCGTCCGTTGCGGCAACCTCGCCAACCACTCCCACAGGCTCTCCAACAGCATGGAGCTCGTGGTTCTAGGGGAGAAAGATGCCTACGAGCCTCTTTGCAGGGACTGCTATAATAAAGTCATGGCCGAAGAGGCGGCCAAGCACTAGTTTCTGGGATGATGCTCCAAGATGGCCTTCTGCCAGGTTGAGCTGTCAATGTGGGTATATATTTCCGTAGTCAGGATGCTCTCATGACCGAGCATCTCTTGGACGACTCTAAGGTCGGCCCCATTTTCAATAAGATGGGTAGCGAAACTATGCCTGAAGGTGTGGGGGGATATTTCCTTCGCGACTCCGGCCAACATGGCCTGCTTCTTCACCATATTGAATAAAGCGACCCGGCTTATCGACTTCCCGAACCGGTTCAGGAACATGATGTCATCATACTTGGGAGATTCTGGTACCGGCCTGACTTCCAAGTATTTCCGAATAGCGTCCACGGCCATCTCCCCCATCGGGACGATTCTTTCCTTATCCCCTTTGCCAACTACCCTGACAAAGCCCTCGTCAAGGTAAACATGCGAGATCAGAAGTCCGGTGGCTTCCGAGACCCTGAGTCCGCAGCCATAAAGGACCTCAAGGATCGCCCTGTCCCTAACCCCGTTCCAGGAAGATAGATCGACAGAATCCATGATCGCGGACACCTCATCAACCGACAACACTTCCGGCAGATAACGGCCAAGCTTTGGAGAATCCACGGCGTCGCAAGGGTTGTCTTTCCGGTCCCCTTCCAGCACAAGCCAATCGAAGAAAGACCTCAATGCGCTCAGAAGCCTGGATTGGGACCGCTTGGAGAGCTTGTCAACAGAAGCGAGATAGTCAAGCACATCCTTCGTGGTGACATTGGCAGGCTCCACCTCGACCTTGGAAAAGAAAGACTCCACGTCGGATGAATATCCGGCGACAGTGTTCGGCGACATAGCCCTCTCTATTCTCAGATAATAGTTGTAATCCGAAAGGATCTTATGCGTGAGGTCCATGGCTACAAGGTCTTGTATTTTTTGCCGTACAAAAGCTGCTGGGAGAGATAATCATCAGCCGGTACGATCTTATAATCAATTACTTCCCCATTCTCCGACACAGGGACAATGTCGGGATTGACAAAGCCACCGTAGGGTTTGAGCCCGAGGGAACCATAGCGTTCCCTGACCTCTTTATGAAGTGACGGATCGATATCGACGGCATACCTCTCAACCAAGTCCTTCCCAGCTTCGTAATCGCCCTCCGACTTTATCCGCTGAATCTCCTTGAGCAGGGAGGCGAAGAGGCCTCGCAGAGCCTGGAAGTCATTGATTGTGAAATATGTTTTCCCGTTCCTGACTTTCTTCTCGATCACTTTCGCGGACGCACCTTTCTCGTAGCACCATCGGGCGATAAGGGCCCGGTCACGCATGTGTGCCTCCGTGTTCTTCTTCCCGAGCTCAATCCTCGAGAACTGCACGAAAATGCCGTTCCTGATGTAACTGGAATAAGAACTCTTCCATGCTTCGTCATCAGGCAATATTCCCAGCTCAACGAGCTTGGGATCAGCTATGTAATACAACCCGAAAAGGTCCGCCCTGGCCTCTTCCAGAGTGCTCTGATACTCTCCGAGGGCATTTGGAGACACTCCGGGAAGGATCTGCCCCGAGCCATGGCCGAGGCACTCGTGAAGGTCGGTGTGGATCTCATCGACAAGGCAGCCGTATTTCTTGTGAGCATCGATCTCGTCCTGGTCATAGGCGAACTCGGAAAGGACGCTCTTCGGAGACTCAAGGGAAGCCTGGTCATAGGCTCGGGTGATGTTAGCTATCGTTACGGATTTGGAACCGTATTCCTTCCTGATCCAGTCAGCGTTGGGTAGGTTGATGCCAATAGGTGTCGTTGGATAAGTCGCGCCTCCGAGGGTCACGGCAGTCACGACTTTGGCCGACACTCCAGTGACATGCGGTTTCTTAAATCGTTGATCCACGGGAGAATGATCCTCAAACCACTGGGCATTGGCGCTGAGAGCCTCCGTCCGTCGGGACGCCTCCTTGTCTTTGATATTCACATACCCTTCCCAAGTGGCCTTCCTTCCCAACGGATCGTCATAGTCCTCAATGAACCCGTTGATGAAGTCCACATCGCCTTCGGTCTCCCCTGTCCAAATGATGTTGAACTCGTCCCATAGCTTCAGGTCTCCGGTTTTGTAATAATCGATCAGTATTCCGACAGCCTTCTTTTGCCGCTCATTTCCAGCCACTTCCAAGGCTTTTTCCAACTCGGCGATGATCCGGTCGATAGCGGCTCCGTAAAGCCCTCCGGACTTCCAGGGTTTCTCGACGATACGTCCGCCTTCCTTGACCACCTTTGTATTCAACCCATAAGACACAGGCCTGGGATCGTCAGCGTCTTCGATCGAAGAATAGTAATCCTCGACCTCATCCCTTGTGACTCCCTCATAGAAGTTGACGGAAGACTCCAGGACAATGTCACCTTCCTTGGAATCGGACCTGCGCCTTTGGCAGATTTCTTGTGAATATATCACATCCAGTAGCGACTTGGCATCTTCAGAAAGCCCTGACGCTTCCATCAAAAAGAGCATGTAGTCTTTGGAACAACCCGGGAAGAACTTGTCCTCCGCATAGTGATGATGAAAACCATTGGAGAAAAACAGCCGCTTAGCGTAAACCAGAAACTCCTGGAAATCAACACATTCCCTGTCGCCATCAAAGCGATCGAGGATGTCTTCAACCACTCTTCGCACCGGAAGGTTCCATTTGCAGTACTGGTCCCACGTAATGTCCCTTCCCCATTTGGCCGCCTCGCTGAGGTGGTAGGCATATTCCTTCTGACGCAGGCTCAATCCCTCCCAACCCGGCACTTCAAAGCGCATGATCTTGATGTCGGCAAACTCGTCAATCATTGTTTTCATGAGGTAAATATACGCGATATTCCGGATTTTTCATATATTTGAAGATTGATACCCTATAGACAAGGACTATGAGTGCGAAACAAATCATACTGTCTACCATCCGTTACGCCGCCATCATCACTGCGGCCGTGGCTTTCGCATGCTGCGACAAGGACCCTGATTTCGGTGTCTCCAGTGAAGAAGAAGGCATACGGTACACTTCTCCCGGCAACAGGGAGCCCATAAAAGAAAGCCGCAGGGTGTTGTTGTTCTACGAGTGCGGTTTCAACTCGCTATATTCCAATCTCGCCGCAAATATGGAAGTGGAGCTCCCTTCGGGGAATCTCCCAGGAGGAGGCAGGCATGACGATGTGGTGCTCGTGTTTTCAAAGATTGCGAAAAACCTTAATTACAAGGATGTTCCCTCCTACCTCCGGAGGATTTACAAGGACGCTAAGGGTGAGACTGTCTCCGACACTTTGAAGATTTATCCAGAATCCACGGTGGCTTCGTCCGGAGCCACGATGAGGGATGTGCTGTCGTTAGTGAAGTCCACCTTCCCGGCCAAAAGCTACGGCATGGTGTTCTCTTCCCACGGCTCAGGCTGGCTTCCGGCAGGGTATTACTACAGTCCATACGGTTTCGAAAGAGATCATGGAGGATCAAGCAGAAAACTCTCCAAGGCGCTGAACCTCTACGACATTCCGCAAGGGACAATGGCTGACGACCCCTATGCACAGATGGTCAGGAGCATTGGACAGGACGAGATGTATTCCGGAGATATGGAGATGGACGTGACCGAATTCGCGGAAGGGATTCCTTTCCACCTCGATTATCTTCTTTTCGACATGTGCCTGAGCGGCGGGATAGAAATAGCCTACGCCCTTAAAGACAAGGCCGATTATCTTGGAATCTCACCTGCCGAGGTCCTCGCCGCGGGTACTTACGACTACACCAAGATCACCCAATACCTTTTCAAATCTCCAGACGCTGACCTCCAACGTCTTTTCAAGGACTCGTTCGACAGATATGACAAGAACACCGGAGACATGCGATCCTCAACGGTCACTTTGCTCAGGACCAACGGGTTAGACAACCTGGCAACAGTCTGCAAGGCCCTTATCGACAAATACAGGAACGAGATAGCGAACGCTCCCACGAGGAATATCCAAGGTTATTTCAGGGAGAACAGGCATTATTTCTACGACCTTGAGGACATATTCGCGAAGAGTGGAGCGGCAGAGTCGGACCTTGCAACACTCCGGTCGGCGATTGACGCCTGCATAGTGTACAGGGCAGCCACTCCCTACTTTCTCGGCACCTTCGCGATCAACACTTATTCAGGGCTCAGTATGTACCTCCCTTGCGCCGGCACTCCCCTCCTGGATTCATACTACAAAAACGAGCCTTGGAACAAGGCCGTGGAACTCGTAAAATAATTGCGTGTTAAATAATTAATTCCTATCTTTGCCGCCGCTTTAAAAGCGCGTCGGCGCTTTTGGTGCAATGGGGCCCCGGCAGGTCCGGGGTTGAGTAACACATTTTAAACAAAGTACAATGAAACATTTTGAAATCAACGGTAAAGTCCGTGAGGTCGGCAACAAAGCCGTCATCAAAGCGATCCGCAAGCAGGGTCTTGTCCCTTGCAACCTCTATGGCCAGGGAATGGAGAATGTCCTCTTCACTGTCACCGACAAGGACCTCCAGGGTATCACCAACACCCCCGCTTCCTACATCATCGACATAAAGCTCGACAACGGTAAGGCTTATCAGGCTGTCGTCCATGAGCTCCAGTTCCATCCTGTCAAGGACAACTGCCTCCACGTCGACTTCCTCGCCGTCTCTGAGGACAAGCCTATCGCCATCAAGGTTCCCATCGTGGTCAGCGGCCACCCTGTGGGTGTTCAGAAAGGTGGTAAATTCGTTCTCGTTTCCAGGTTTGTCAAGATCAGCGCCCTTATGAAGGACCTTCCTGACACTGTCAACGTCGACATTACTCCTCTCGACATCGAGAAACGCATCGTCGCTGGTGACATCAAGATTGAAGGTGTCAACGTGGTCTCCCCTAAGGACACCATCATCTGCACCGTCAAGGCCACCCGTAACATGACCGCTCAGGCTGCTGATGAATCTGCTGAAGGCGCTGAGTAGGCTACTGGTTAAGAAGCGTCAACCCGTCGAGGATCCCGGTATGAACTACCTTGTCGCCGGTCTCGGTAATATTGGTGCGGAGTACGCTTCGACCAGGCATAACGTAGGTTTTATGGTATTGGATGCCTGGGCTCAGGCATCCAATGCTTCTTTTTCGACCCAGCGCTACGGTGATGTGGCCGAGATCTCTTTCAAAGGCAGGAGATTCTATCTCCTGAAACCTTCCACTTACATGAATCTGAGCGGCAACGCCGTACGGTACTGGATGGACAAGCTGAAGCTTCCCATCGGGAATCTTATCGTGGTCTGCGACGACATCAACCTGCCCTTCGGCACTATCCGCATGCGGAAAAACGGCAGTGACGGAGGACATAACGGCCTGAGGGACATACAGTTCCGCCTTGAAAGGACTGACTGGACCAGAATCAGGATAGGAGTCGGCAACGATTTCAATCCAGGGAGCCAGGTCGATTATGTTTTGGGAGCTTTCACGCAGGAGCAGAAGGAGGATGTCCCTGGTATTTGCGAAAAGGTCATCGAGGGCATTAAGAATTATTCCACGATCGGACCTGACAGGGCGATGAATCTGCTGAACACCCGTCCAGCGAAGGGTACAGACAAGGGCAAAGAGTAATTTTATTGATTTTTGTTTGTTTATTCCATTTTTTTACATAAATTGCAAAGCGAAGAATTATAGGCCTTAGATAGCACAACACAT
>JAEEGJ010014969.1_pt1 | contig 18234 bp, 15 predicted proteins | sample 8958761 | NCBI WGS metagenome assembly JAEEGJ01 (sample SAMN16246546, study PRJNA631951) | gut metagenome | biome: gut microbiome; feature: rumen; material: RS-attached | host: Bos | place: Iran: Karaj | collected 2018-10
TATGATTTTGAGGTATTAATGTGGATTTCTAATGGTGCAATTTTACTAAAAAACTCCAATATATCCAAATCCATTCACATCCAAATTATAAAATCTCCCTCTTTTTCTTTCTTTCCTCTCAAAACAATCAATTGCACAAAGTCAAAATAACCCCCTAATCATTCCACTTCAAACCCTTATATTTGAATATAACTTTTACTAACAATTTACTATCAACAATACTAACTTTATGCAAACTACTACTATCAACAACACCAACGGAGCATCGGCTCCAATTCCAGCTGAAATCGAATCAAGCAATCAGCTGGAACGTACCCCCTTTATCCTGGGCAACACTCAGGAAATAGGTTTTGAAGAACTGGCTGACATGTTAACGCCGGTCTTCTCACGCGATAACGTGGAAACGATCTCTCACACCGAGGGTATCTCCACTATCTTAGACGCCGTGAGCACATTCTACGACGGAGAGGAAATCAATTCTCCAGTCATTCGTGTCTCGCATGAACTCAAACTAAGGAACCGCTTTGGCATGGGCAAGCTCGTAGAGAACCTAAGGCCCGAAGACAGCGATTCCTATTACCAGAGGATGATGGCGATGATTGAAATCCCATCCATCACTCAAGTAATTAACGGCTGCCAATGCAACCTGCAAGTCTGCCTCGTAAGAAACTATGCGGACTGCAATCTGCTTGGCAACTCCTCCCAAAAACAGTCATGGAAGCTCTGTGTGGGCTTCTTGAACTGTGTATGCATCAACATGCTCTGTCGCAGCTATGACGGCTGCAACTTCAACATCAAGGTGACGAACACAGCGGACCTTTACAAGTACACGCTGGAACTTCTCACCAACTATGACTACAAGCAGCATGTCGAGGAAATGACAAGGCTCAACGACACCATCATCGATATTTCAACGCTCGCCCAGTTCCTGGGCCGTGCAAGGATGGTTTCTCAGATGCCCAACTCAATGAAAAACGAACTGGGACTTCCGGAGTTTATTCTCCCTGAAGCCCAGATCAACTCAATGATCCGTGACTATTACACCGATAACTCTTTCGGTGGATTTGGTCATGAAATCACTGCATGGCAATTCTATATGCTACTGACCAACTACCGCAACAACTACATCGACGTGGCTCTCGAACGATCAGCTGCATGTTATACCATCTCAAAAGGTATCGCAGCTGCCGTAAACCACACCGATCCAACATGGGAATGGTTCATCAGCTAACTTTGCCATTTTGACCCGAGACCTTGTGTCTCACTACCCTACTATCGACCAGGGACAACAGTATAATTTACTTCAAAATGTATCTTTATGCTGTTGTCCCTGGTCTGTCTTTTGTCTTCAACAAACCCTATTTACAAACAACTTAAAACAATCAAAACAATGGAAAAGAAAACCAACAACTTCGAAGAACTCTTTGTCAAGGCTCTCAACTTCGAGATTCCAAAGGAAAAGATCGAGACCATCAAGGACAAATCCAACAACACCCGTCCATTATCGTATATTTCCTGGGCATACGCTTGGGGAATGTTTAAGCAGATTTACACCGATGCGACCTACAGGGTGATCAAGAATCCGGAGACCAATCTCCCTTATTTCAGCGATCCTGACACTGGAATCATGGTTTACACAAGCATCACAGCAGCAGGAGAAACCCATGAAATGTGGCTTTTCGTTATGGATTCGAGCAACAACGCCATGAAGCTCAAGCCCTACACCTATCAGAAGTGGAATTCCTTCTCAAAGTCTTTTGAAGAGAAGACCGTTAAGGCCGCGACTATGTTTGACATCAACAAGACCCTTTTAAGGTGTCTCGTCAAGAATATGGCCATCTTTGGCTTTGCCCTTAATATCTACAATGGTGACGATCTTCCCGAATTCAATTTGGAAAGCGACAATGAATCTGCACCAACCTCTGCTCCCAAGCGCACCACGCGTAAGGGAATGACCCAATCTTTGCACTCGGTTCCTCAGCCCCAACCACAACCCCAGTACGACCGCTATGCAGGAATTCGTCAGATGTTATCAACAGTCAATACGGTTTCCGAACTTGTAAAGATCTGGAACGAACACCGCTCTGAAGTCGAGGGAAATGACGAGATCAAGGCCCTCTTCACAGCCCGAAAGAACGAACTATCTTTTAATGCAGCATAACAACTATGGCAAAAGTAATCATCCCCCAATCTCCCGTTATCTTCAACCCCGAAGACCACACCTACTATCTTCCAAGTGAAGACCGCTACCTTTCTGGTATAACCGATCTTTTACATCGCCAGCTCTTCCCCAATAAGTTCGATGGAATTGATGAAACGACCCTTTCCCAAGCAGCGGAATACGGCAACTCCGTCCACGAGGCTCTTGACGCATTTGATTCCTGCTTCTACAACGATGGCCGACAGGAAACTTTGGACTACATCGACCTTTGTCGTCAATTCAACCTGTCCCATGAACTATCAGAATTCACGGTTTCAGATGGACAAAATTGGGCATCAAGAATCGTTCTCTCCGCCTCGAGCGCCTGCAAGAATTTGCAGGCGCTTGTTGTGTTTGTATGGAATGACGATTACCAGATGTTGACTCGGTCGGAAGGAGCGACGTAGAGCTTGTCGCCCTCCTTGATGTCGAAGGCCTTGTACCACTCTTCGCACTGGGCCAGACCGCCATTGACGCGGAGGAAGTTGGCCGGATGCTCGTCGTTCTGGGTGAGGAGGCGGAGTACCTCCACGGTGCAGACACCCGCCCAGACGTTGGCGAAGGAGAGGAAGAAGCGCTGCTCGGAGGTGAAGCCGTTCTCGTCCCCCATATAGGTTTTCGAGCCTTGCTGCCTGGCGAGCTGGAGGGCCTGGAAAGCGATGTTGAGCCCGCCGTGGTCGGCAATGTTTTCGCCGAGGCACAGGCGGCCGTTGCAGTGGAGCTCGTCGGGGATGACCCAAAGCGAGTTGAAATAGGTGGCCATCTGGTCGGTGGATGCCTTGAAGGCCTCGATGTCGGCATCAGCCCACCACTGTCGCAGGTTACCTTCCTTGTCGAACTTGCGTCCCTGGTCGTCGAAGCCGTGGGTCATCTCGTGACCGATGACGACACCGATGGCTCCATAGTTGACAGCATCGTCGAAGTCCTTCGAGAAGAACGGCGGCTGGAGGATGCCTGCGGGGAAGCAGATCTCGTTTCTTGTGGAGCTGTAGAAGGCATTGACGGTCTGAGCTGCCACGTGCCACTCGTCCTTATCGACGGGCTTGTTGTAGCGCTTCTTTTTTCTGAGGTTCCAATAGAACTTGCCGATCCTGTAGATGTTTTCGACAAGGGTCAGCTTGGGATCGACGGTGAGGCCGGAAATGTCCTCCCACTTGTCGGGATAGCCGATCTTGATGCGTAAGGCACCGAGCTTCTCGAGGGCGGCCTGCTTGGTCGCTTCGCTCATCCAGGTCTGTGCCTTGATGCGTTCGCCGAGGATGGTCTGCAGGTTGTGGACGAGGTCGAGCATCCTCTGTTTCGACTCGGCGGGGAAATACTTCTCGACGTACATCTGTCCTACGGCATCGTCCATGAGACCATCCACGAGGTAAACGGCGCGACGCCAGCGGGGCAGCTGCTCCTGGACGCCGGTGAGCTTCTGGTTGAAGCGGAAGTTCTCTTCGACAAAATCGTCGCTGATATAGGAGCAGTAGCCACTAATGCGACACCACTCGAAAATCGACTTGAGGTCCTCCAGTGGGGCCGTCATCAGGATTTCGCAGGCCTTGGCGACGGGAGCAGGCTGGCCGAGGTCAATCTCGGTGGTCTGGTCGTAGCCGTAGTTCTTGAAGTAGGTGTCCCAGTCGAATTTGCAAAGCTCGCTGGCCTCGGCGACGGACATCTTGTGATAGTTCTTCTCGGGGTCGCGGAGCTCCTCGATCGAAAAGCTGACCTCGGCAATCTGTGTCTCGTATTTCAGGAGGTTCTCCATCTTGGCCTGGGCCACTTCTTCGGTGGCGCCGGTGAGCTTATAGACGTTGACGACGTGCTCCTTGAAGGCCTCGCGCACCTTGACGAGTTCGGGGTCGTCGGAGAGATAATAGTCGCGATTGCCGAGACTGAGGCCGCCCTGGCCTACGCCAATGATATAGAAGTTGGAATTTTTCTCGTCAGGGCAGATGCCGATGCCGAACAACAGGTTGCGGTGCTCGGTGGCCATCATCTTGAGGAGTTCCTCACGCGAAGAAATGGCATTGATCTTGTCCACGAACGGCTGGATGGCGCTGAAACCCTCCTTGTTGAGGCGTTCGGTGTCCATCATGAGGTTGTAGAGGTCAGCAATCTTCTGAGCCACGGTGCCGGGCTCGTGTTGCTCGGCCGCGATGCCCTGGATGAGTTCGGCAATCTGCTTGGTGTTGTCGTCATCCAGCTTGACGAATGAACCCCAGGAGGGGAAGATGGGAGGTTGCGGATTGTTTTGGATCCAATTGCCGGTGGCATACCGGAAGAAGTCGTCGCCGGGACGAACGGTAAGGTCCATGTTGCTGTAGTCGAGGCCTGTGGTCTTGTCGGCAGTATTGTTGCCGGCCTTTGCCGACGCTACCTCTGCATCATTTTTGAATGTTTCCATGCCGTTGTATTTAAGTTTTTAGTTAATAGAATAATTGGCGTATATAGGTGCGGATTGGGCCGAAAGGTAAACATCGGCCCATTTGTTCCGCACAAAAAGTTCCCTTCACGCAAACTTACGATAGAAAGGCGCGAACTTGCCGCTGCGGCCCTGCGGACCATTGGGAGCCTCCAGAATGGCGAAGACGATGTACTTGAACTTGTCCTTGAACTCCTCTTCCTCAAACGTCTCGTCAAACAGTTGGGCCACCCGCTCGGGATGGAGCCGGAAAGCGCCGCATCCGAAGGCACCAAGCACGATGCCGTCGTGTCCGTTTTCGAGGGCAATACGGAGGATAGTGCGAATCTTGTTGCGCATGATCTCTTCTCCTTCTTCGGTGAATCCGCCGCCCCTTGCCTGATATTCGCGATTCTTGCCATGCCTCTCGTTGAAGTCGAGGGCAGCCAGCGAAATGATGCCCACCTTCCAGGGTTGGTCGAGCAGGGCATAACCATCGTCAACCCCTTCGCGGAAAACGATGACCTCGGGAGAATAGATGCCACCGTAATTGATGTCCATTGGATACCCTTCGCCCTTGAATTCCGTCGAAACCGTTTCGGCCCATTTCGGCTGATAGTACTGATAGAGCGACTGGGACAATGTGGACATCCGGCAGAGGCTCTCCTCCTGGGCATTCGACCCCTTGTAGTACCATCCGCATGCCGTGTAGGCGTCCGCGAGGTTCAGCACCGCAGGGTTCAAGCCGGCGTCAACCAGCTTCTTGGCCATCTCCAGACATCCGATGTTGCGGACGTCGAAAGCCGTTCCCTCTTCAATCGTTTCGACGGTACCCAGTTCGATGGGGCGCGAATAGACCTTGGTTCCTGCCAGGCATTTCGCGTTCATTTCCCTGATGTTGACAACCGTTCCACGTGCCGTCTCGTAGCTTCCGCATTTGAAGATCTCATTGTTGTTCTTATAGACATCGATACGTACAGCCTTTTCGGCGAAACTTCCCTTGCTTGCCTTTGCCAATGCTGCACTGGCATCCCATTTGATTGTTTCCATATTTTCAGAATTAAAAAGATTAGATTGTTACATTATTAAATGTAAAACTTGCCAAAATGTAAACAAGCTTAACGTGCCGGCTGCTGGCAGGAAAAGACGCATTTTCTAATGCTGCGGAAACATTTTGTCGGCCGATAGAATGCTATTTCCGAACGAAGAATGAACTATTTCGGCCCAAAAAGTTCTTTCGACAATTGCGGAAGCATGCAGTCGGGCGTCGGAGAACTTTGTCCGATTGAAGAATGAGCAATCTTGGCCAGGAATGGACATGCGAGAATCGTAGCAAATGCTGTGTCGGCGAAAGGGTGCATTTTTCCGAACGAAGAATGTCCAATCTCGGCCAAGAATGGTTTTTCGACAATTGCGGAAGTATTCTGTCGGCCATCGGAATACCTTGTCCGATTGAAGAATGACCAATCTTGGCCAGGAATAGACATCCGCAGATTGCGGAAGCACTTTGTCGGCCGACAAGGTACTATTTACGATTTCGTCGAAACATAATAGTCGCTGAAGTCCTTGCAATCGGGTGGCAGCTGATGGTGCTCGAGGTTGGGGAGTACCCGCTGCAACTGGAGGAAGAGGCGTTCGCCTGGCTCGTCGCGGTCGGGATACATGTGGAAGGCAGTTGAGAGTTCAGAGTTGAGGGTTGAGAGCAGTTCTTTGTCCGAGGGCTTGAGCAAAGTGGCCGAAGGGATGGCTATCGCCTTGTGTCCTGCCGAAAGCATCGCCCAGCAGTCGGAGCAGCCTTCGGTGATGTAGAGTGCCTCGCCTTGTTGAAGCCTGTTCAGGACGGGCAGATTGTAGATGCTGCATTGTGCCCCATAGGGAAAGCGGAAGCGAGGCGAAGTCCCTTTCGAGAGAAGGCGGTTCTGGATGCCGATCAGATGGCCCTCCCTGTCGAAGTAGGGAATCTGCAGCCAATCCGTGCCTTGCTTGTCCCGCCATGAGGTGAGTCGGCACCAGCGGATGACGCGCTCGTCGAGCTTGCGTTCGTCGAAAAGGAAGTGGCGAGCAGGCTCGCTCAGGAACGGATGCTCGAAGAAACGGGCGTAGCGGGTGGGGTCGAAGGTGGAGGGGTGGCAGCCAAGGATGGCTGCCGACTGGGACACAACGCCGGGGCCGTGGGGGGCATCCGTTTGGATCAAGACGTTGTTCGCATCGGCTAACCAATGGCAGGCTGATTTGAAATCGAGATGCAAATGGTTCATCACCAGGTCGATGGTCCCTCCCGAAGCACCGCACACGAAGCAGCGATACCGGTTGCTGCGCACGCTGAACGAGAGGCTGGCGTGATGGTCGTCGTGGAAGGGGCAAAGGCACTTGTGGCGGCTCACGTGGAGTCCAAGTCGCTCTGCGACCCCCTCGATGGGGAGGTCGCGGAGCTTCTGAAGTTCTTGCTTGTCCATTAGCGTTTGCGGTTAAGGTAAACCTTCGTCTTTCGGTAAAGTCCTGTCTGCGCCGAATACTCGATAAAGCGTCGGCTCATCCAGACACGCAACTGGCGTTTGGTGCCTTCCTTTGGCTTGCCTGCATCGGCACGAAGAGCCTCCAGTTCGGCTTCGTTGAACGTATCACGCAGGTCGTCGAGCATGTTCTTGGGCCCACTCTTGCCAGCCTCCACAGTGCTCGTGTCGCCATCTTTCAGCATATCGCCGAACACTTGCATCTTGCTCCAAAGGTCGTGATAGACCAGCCACTCGACAAATTCGCCTATGACGCGTGTCCAACATTGTCCGTTGAGGATGAAGAGGATACAGCCATTCTTCCAAGCCGAAACGATGGCACGTTTGCCCATATCCCACACCTCGTCGTCATCGGCAAGGTCGGCGATCTTTGCCACATCGTCAGCCAGTTTGTCGGCCAGCTTGTTCAGCTGAGGGATGATGAAGCGCCCCTTGCAATCCTCCAGGCGGGTGATGTACTCGTCGAGTTTCGCGAGGAAATCCTCATCGAACATGCCCACGCGAGGAATCTTTCCACTGCGGTTTTCGCGTGCCTTGTAGGAGAAAGGTATGCGTCCGAATGTGCCCACGTGCAGCTCGTTCTTGTAGAACCTGCGTGCAGCAATAGGCGTAGAAGAGAAGGTGAGGTTGACACGAAGCGTAGGGTTGCCCGTCACACCGTCGGCCGTAGCACGAAGGGCACCGGCCCGCTGCTTGTCGTAGATGTTTCGGATGGTCTGGCTCACCTGCTTGTGTCCTCCGCAAAGTCGGTCGGCCTGCTCTATCTCGGTCATATTGAAGAACTGGGTATGACCGCCATAGGCTTCGCAGGCCATGGCATTCTGGAGGAAGGCCGGATTGGTTGCATCCGAAGGAGGGAAGAAGAATGCGACCTCCGGACGAGCGGGTTTCTCCTTGTTGGCGCCCTTGGTCTTGACTGCCTTCTGCCAGCTCACCAGCTTCTGCAGTTCCTCCTCGTCGTGCTTTCGGTTCTTGCGCATAATCGCTTCAATGCAAGACGTCAGTTGGCCCTTGCCCATGCCCGATTCGGCAATCAGATGGGCCATTGAGCCACAAAGCTCCTTCCAAGAGAGGTCGGCATACTGGAATTCTGCTCCGCTGACATAAGCGGAAAGCGCAGGGAAAATCGCGGGAATGATGGCCTCGCGCATATCCGGACTGATCTGTGAGGCTATTAATTTGATGCACTCCAACCCATTTCCGAGGTTAGGCATCTTAGGTGCTGTTGCTTTTGAAATGTCGTATTTCATTGTAAATCTGCTTTTTAGGTGAAACATAGATTGACCAAGCGTTTCAGTTTCAGTTGTTTCAGTTGTTTTTCGAAGGGTGTCATTTTTTCACTTCTTATATATAATATATTAATTATTAATTAGTTATATAGTATAAAAGAGGGGTTTTGAAAAAATGGTGTGCCGAAAAAAACGAACTGAAACTGAAACAACTGAAATTGAAACATGGTAGTTGATTTTTACTTACCTTTCCCTACATGGCAAGCGAAGACGAACAGTTCCTCGGCAGCCTTTCGGCAAAAGTCCTGGAAAGTGAATTCCTCAGAGAATTGGGGCCTGTTGAAGGTCAGGAGAAGTGAGCCATCCTCCTTCTTGTGGACGTTGATGCATTCTCCTTTATAAATGATAGGGCTACGATGAACCACCATCTTTTTCTTCTCATTGGCATTCTGGATGAAGGTGAAGTGATCTTCGCCATCGTGTGTGAGGACGCCATCAAGGCACTCTCCTATGGGTGTCCTTCCAGGATTGCGGGTAAATAACTTAAGGTCGGTACCCAACTCGGTGTTCGGGAAGACGTCCTTGAAAAGTTGATTCTCGAGTAGGATCTCTCCTACGGTGCGTGAGCCGTACTGTACTTCAGGCTTCACGCGGGTATTTTTCTTTTTTTCCATATTTGCTGAAGAAAGGCAGATTTGCTGCTCCTTCAGCAATGGGGAAACCATCCCTCAATCCGTAAGCGAAATACGACAAAATGCTTACATAAATGAGGAAAAGACACAAATAAAGTCGGAACTCTCTGTATTTCAAGAGTGTTCCGACTAAAATATTTTTCAAAAAATTTTTAATTCGCTTACAGGATTGCTTACATTTTCATGCAATCGCTTACAGGCTAAATGCCTTTGGTCGAACGAAGCTGGCCTGCAAATATCTCTTTTAGAGCGGCATCTTTTACATCGTATTCTTCGTTACTATTCCTTTCGCGCGGTTCGGGCAAGGGATTCCTGGTATCTAATATAAGGAGAATAAGCTTTATCCTGTCTTCGGATTCCTTATCAAGACGGTTTCTGTCCGAACTGGCACTCTTTCCAAATTGCTGTTTAACCAGCGACTTGGCCGAGCATCCGGTTTGCTTGGTTATGTATGATTGTTCCAGAAGTTCCTGCAGAAGAATCGTCAATATTGTGGAGTTGGCAGTCCACGTGATGTTGCAATGCCTGGGTTCTCCCTCAAAGAAAGCATCGAAATCATTCGCCGGGGTTTCTTTGTCTATCCAGCCCCATTCGTTAAGCTTTCGGAAGACAATTTTCACCCTTTTTCGTTGCTCCAAAAGCACACCATTATTCCCATGAATATAGTATTTAAGTGTCTTGGGCTTTTCGGTGCTGGGCTTCCTTTCGCTCTTCTTATTAGCTTTTGGAGACGTGGATTTCTTCTCGGAATTAATAATCTGAATGCCGATGCCACCATTCTCCACATTGCCGATTTCATTTTCCACATGCTTCTCCAAGACAAGATCGCCAGCCACATGTATACCGCTCTTGCCGAGCATTTCAATCATTTCTTCCTTAGTCATAACTATTCCTTTTCTGTTTTATTGGTGCAGACGCCTGTTCCTCCTGCACTTACATACTTTACTTCATTTTCAACTTTTTTCTCTACCACATAGTCGCCCTGCACATTAACTGTCAATGTTTTGGGTTCCTCCTTTTTGTTCAGAATTTGTTCTTGAATAGTAGGCGCATATTTCAGCCACGTCTTGTTTTGAGTAAGCAGGTTTGATACGCTGCCAAATAAAGTTAAAGCCATATCCCTCGGAAAGCGTAGGAACGCTTCAGTCAGGTCTTCGGGTGTAATTGCTTCCGACTCCACATCCTTCACGGCCTTGGCCAGTTGTTCCAGCACCTTGTTGTATCGGATGGTCAGATCGTCAATCGCAGCCTCCAATTCTTCGTAGGTTTTTGGTCGGGATTGATTGAACAATTTCTTGATGACTTTCGGGAACAGGATGTCAAACAGCTCGTCGAGTTCGGTCGAAGGGTTGGTCTTTTTGATAATCTCCTCCATCTTCTTCATGTGAGCCATCGCCTGATCCCTTACACTCCTGCCATCGTGTCTATCATTCTCTTCTTCGGGGCAGAGCGCATCGAAGTTTTCGTTGAACGCCTTGTAGAACCAGTGAATGTAGGGTTCGTACGATTTACAGCATACCGACTTGGCTACAGCCGCAAAGTTCTTCACTTTCATGCCGACGATATAGTGAATCAGTACCGAATACATGTGCTTGATGAACTGCCAATGACTTTGCAACAATCTCTCCAGTTCTTCCTTTTTATCTCGGGTCAGATCCGCACGCTCAATCATCGTAATGCCCATCAGAATACAGTACAGCTCATTCGTTTTGAAGTGGCCGTAACTCCTGGATTTAGCCAGTTTATCCTTCAAGTCGTTGTACAGTTTCTTCCAATCGGCACTATAGTCTCTTCTCAAAAGGGCATTCAATAATAGGAAAAAGAAAGTTGGTTCGTGATTGTCGGGAGCCAGTCTTTCCGCCCAGTTTTCGGCTGCTTTGATGACGTCGAGGCCAGCAAACAAGCGCCCTGCATCATTGCCCTCGCCCTCAATGGCTTCGAGCAAGGCATATTTGACTTTGACATCTGAATTTCCATTTCGAAAGAAATCCTTGTCGGCCATAAAAAAGCGATGGTAATAGGGCTTCAGCGCTTTGCGAACTACAGAAAATTGGTATTTATCTTCCCTGATATTGGAAACAGTATATCTCCAATTACTATAGGGGAACCTATTATCGGAGATTTTTCCTGCCAGAAAAAGGTCGAGGGGCTTGATGATATCTTCTTCAATATAGTTGTCTTTGGCCATGTCTGGAGTAATTTCGAGTTGTGCTATTAATTTTTTAGCCCGCAAAAAAACTGTTTACTCGGGGTTGTAGCCGAAGCGATTGAGGTCGCGCAGATTGTTGCGCCAATCCTTTTCGACCTTGATGAAGGTGGTAAGCATGACCTTCTTGCCGAAGAAGGCCTCGATGTCCTTGCGTGCCAAGGTGCCAAGCCGACGCAGCATGGAGCCCTTGTGGCCGATGAGGATGCCCTTCTGGCTGTCGCGTTCGCAATAGATGATGGCTGAGATGTGGATGATGTCGTCGCCCTCCTTGAAACTTTCGACGCTAACTTCGCAGGAATAGGGGATCTCCTTGTCGTAGAGCAACAGGATCTTCTCGCGGATGATTTCGGTGACGAAGAATCGGGCAGGCTTGTCGGTCAGGGCGTCCTTCTCGAAATAGGGCGGGCACTCGGGCAGCAGCTCCTTGATCTTGGTCATCAGCAGATCGGTACCCAGGCCATGCAGGGCGGAAATGGGGATGATCTCGGCGTCGGGCAGACGCTGATGCCACTCTTCGACAAGCCGGACAAGTGTGGGCTGATCGACGAGGTCCATCTTATTCAGGACCACGATGACACGAGGCTGTGGGGCGGAGGAGTCGTCGGGTTGCGAGGACATGGCCTTCACCTTCTCGAGGAACTGCTCGTTCTTCTCGGGGCTCTCGACCGTGTCGGTGAGATATAGGAGGATATCGGCGTCAACAAGGGCGCTCTGGCTGAATGCCAGCATCGACTCGTGGAGTTTGGATACGGGTTTGAGCACACCGGGCGTATCGCTGAACACGATTTGCATGTCGTCGGTGTTGACGATGCCCATAATGCGATGACGCGTGGTCTGTGCCTTGCTGGTGATGATGCTGATGCGTTCGCCGACAAGGGCATTCATCAGCGTGCTCTTGCCGACGTTGGGGTTGCCTACGATGTTGACAAAGCCGGCTTTGTGGGTTGGAGTCATGGAGTTGAAGGGTTTGAGGGGTTAAGAGAGGTTCGAAGGGTTAAGAGGGGTTATGAAAGGTTAAGAGGGGTTCGAAGGGTTAAGAGGGGTTATGAAGGGTTCAAGGGGTTCGGGCGCGAATCCTGCCATCTACGATGTAGAAACCTGGGCGGGTGGATTGGGACGGAAGTCGGAGGCCCTGGAGGTCGAAGCACAGAGGGATTTCGGCGGGACCATGCAAACGTTCGGAATCGGGTGGAAGCTCCTCGATGCCGGCCATCGACAGGACTTCGCGGAGACCGGCCAAGGCGTCGATTTTGCCGAATCCCGCCTGAATCGGGCCACCGGGAGCCTGCAGACAAGCTTCGTCGAAGCGGGATGTACGCTGCAGAATGGAACGGATGTCGTTGACCGTCAGCGTCGGACACGCCTCCATCCACAGGGCAATGATGCCGGCCACAACGGGCGATGACTGGGACGTGCCAACGGAATGGATCCAATAATAGGGATGGTCTTCCCCTTCGGGCGTGACGACATACATCATCGGAGAATCAAGATAGCGGCGACTGGTGTAGTAATAGATGATCTTGTCCTCCCAATAGCTCGAGAAACTGGACACTACGCTGGCACCTGGTGCAATCACATCGGGTTTGGGCGTGCCATCGCCCGAGGGACCATAGCTCGAAAAGGAACAGACCTCGCCTCGTGGGGACCAGGGATAGGCAGTCCGACCAAAGATATTGGTCAGGGAATCGACTGCGCTGTAGGCGCCCACTGATATCACCGCATCGGTGCAGCACAGGTCGCTGATGCTATGGACGGGTGAGCCAGAGAGCCAGCGTTCGTCCTGCCCGAAAGCAGTCATAGCATATCCTACACTATTATTATTAATGTAATAAAGAGTGACCTGCGAACCGACGGATCCGCGCACACGGGCAGCCATCAGCTTATGAGGGAAGGGCTGCATGTCGCACGTATCGGCATCGATGCAGAGGTGGCGACGACCCGCGTGCCCGGCCTCCAACGTGTCGAGCAGATGCTGTTCGAATGGCAACGGCTCGAAGGCATGAGCGAGCGTGTCGTAGAGAACGAAGTCGAGTGCCATGGGGAGGCTGTCGCCGCAGTAGGCGTCGATGTTGGGATTGACATAACAGGTCTTGCCCTCAACGACGGCAGGCTGGAGCAGCGTGTAGTAGGCGAGCGTGTCGGCAAACTGATGGTCGATGGTGAAGTCCTTGGCTCCATCGTTACCCGCCGAGAAGACAATGGCACGACCTGGGGCATTCCCGTGGTCGGTCAGCTCCTCACAAGCCAGGCAGAGTGCCGAACGCCCGTCCTTCCAGCCAACGGGATTGCCGATGCTGAGGTTGATGACACAAGGTTGTCCCAGCTCGTCGGCCCGCGCAAAGGTCTGGGCGAGGGCATCGATGATGCGGTCGTCCTCGAGCACACTGGTCCCGCACAACATCAGATCGGCTTCGGGCGCCATGCCCTGCTGATTCAATCCGGGGTAGCTGCCCCCTGCGATACCCGCCGTATGCGTTCCATGGGCATTGTTCACTTTGTCAGTCGTCAGCGTATCCAGCTGCATCGACTCGATGTAATATTCGCGAATGCTGTCGGCGGCACCCTCTTCGGGACGATAGAGGACAGCACCGCAGTGGCGTGCAGCTCCGGTTTCCGGGTTTCGGAAGTTGATATGATCGTATTGGATGCCCGTATCCACCACTCCAACGACGACGCCCTTGCCCGTATAGCTGCGTCCTATGCCGCAAGCCGAAGCCTGCGCCTCATCGTGCAGCTGACTGACACCGCTTTCGCTTCGGGTATTGAAGCAGGTGACCTTGTGCCGGCGACTGGCATTCAGACTCTCGACAGACGGATGAAGCGACAGCTCCTGCAGGCTTCCCAAAGGAACACGAAGCAACACCACCCGCCCAACCTGCGTGCCAATCCGGATGCCAAGCGACTCGAAATCCTCACGCGGAAGGACGGCATCGGGAGCCAGGATGGCCAGCACGGAAATCAAGGTGGACTCCTTCGGCTTCCCACCGATGCCCTTCGCTTCGGTGCGCATAGAACGGCTCAGCTTGAGCAGCTGCAGGTCCATCCTGCTCTGGGCCGAAAGGCTGAGAACCAGGCAAAGATGCAAAACCAGTAAAAGGAATGCCTTCTTCTTCATCGGGAAAAGGTTCTGAGTCGGAATTTTCAAATGCAGATTGGAATTTGTCAAAAGAGACAAAAGCCGGAGGCGGCAGTCAGGCTGCCATCACCGGCTCTTCAGTTGGGAACGTCCCGAGACTTCGATTCGTGCTCAGGGACTATTGGTCGGTCCCTCTCGGGGGATCATTTGGTTACCTTCACCTTGCCATCGACCGCACGGTTGCCATAGTGGACAATCCTTCCTTCGGGTGCCTCTACGCCACTACGAGTCGGAGCATAGTAACCGGGACGTCCGTAGCCATAGCCGGCGCCGTTTCTGTAGTCACCATAGGCGTTGATGTAGGGTGTCCAGTCGTAATAGTCGGTCAGCTTATAGAGTAAGAAGGTGGAGTTCGTATTTCCGAAATAGCCAGACAGACGATCGTTGGTCATCCTGTAGTCGCGCAAATAGGTATCCAACTCGGGCTCGCCCCTGTAGTCGAGGTAGATGGTGCCATAGCGAACCTCCCACGTGAACGAATGATAGACCTCCTCATAAGGCGAACGGCGATCGTAGTAGAAATCGACCTGATAGCCATAGCCCCGGTTGTAGGAATAATTATAGGGGACAAACGAGAGATAGGTCTCGTCGGCATCGAACGTCTCATAATAGTCCCTTGAATACTCATACTCATAGTACATGCCGAAGTTGCCTCTCCACTCGCCTGAAAGGACCATGCCCTTGACATCGTCGTCGTCGGTGCAGGACGTGAAGGATACGAGAGCCACCAAGGCCCCGATAAACAGCATTGCTAAATTTTTCTTCTTCATAGTAAAATAGTGTTTTAGTTTTGTTGTTTTACTATAAGACGAGATACACGTCCAAAGGATTAAAATGGCGTCAGAGAATTGACTTAACCGAAAGAATGGCCGACCAATCGCAATACTTGGGCATATTCAGCCTGATATAGGCAGCATTTGACGGGATGGAATACTGATGATCCTCGAAGATCACAGATCCTTCGGTATAATTCTTATCCTCGATCGAACCGATACAATTCTTGTTGGCATCGTAGAAGGCACCCATCTGGGCCGTCACAGCATTAAGAAGCAGATAGGAATAGCCCTTGCACGCGATGAAGTCGGTGCATGAGAATGAGTCGCTATCGGCCATCTTTCCAGTTGATGGTTCGATATACTTGGAAGCCTTTGAATTGAAAACGGTGGTCGATTCGGTGGTCACCGAGTAATCAAGATGGTCGGTCTCCTTGCTCAAATCCTTGATAAGGACAGGCGACTGGATGGTTGGGGTGATGAGCTGATTGCGTAGTTGGGTAATAATCGACGAGCCCTTGTCAGAACGAGTGGAATAGACCTTGGTCTGCAGCCATTTGGTGACCTGCTGCTTGAGGGTGGCACCACTTGCTCCGCCATAATTGGTATAGAGATAATCGAACACAGCTCTGAGCTCGGAGGGTTTGGATTTCAATTTGCCGGTCGAATCCTTGTAGTAATATTTGATCTCCTGCTGGTTGATGTACTTTCTATAGCAGACAGCATTGAACGACGTAAGTTCCCAATCCTTGACAATATCTTCCTCGGACATGCCACAAAGGGCCTGGATGAGGGCAATAACGGTACCTGTACGATCAGCGCCCCATTTGCAATGGATGTAGGTGGCCTTGCCCGCCTTCATATTGCTGATGAGCAGATTGATAAACGAAGCAAATTTATCATAGAAGTCCCCCGAACCCACCTTGTTCTTGGGAAGGGTATTCTCAAGTAGATACAGATAATGATCGATGTACAGGCTCTTGTAGGTCACACCTGTGCCCAAGGGACTGGCATTCAAAGTGACCTCGTTGCGCAGATCAATCTCCGAACCGATGCCAAGCACCTTCTTGAGCTCCGTGATGTCGGCAGCCGAAACGGGACCTGCCTCCGATGTGATACCTTCGAGTGCGGCACCACGGAAGATCTTGCCGTAGGCGAGTTGGCCGCCGTCGCACTTCCAGCCACCGATATCGCGAACGTTCAGCACCTTTTCGGTATGAATCATGCGCACCTTGCCCTGTGTCTTGATACAGCCCTTGGTCACCTGCTTTCCGTTGGCATCAAATACCTTATACCAATAAATGGTCTGAGGAATCAGATTATACACATCGACCGAAGACGACAGGGCCGAGAAGGTCAAATGGTTATCAAATTTAGGCGAGGAAGACACCCATACCGTACCACCCTTCACGGCAGGAAACGTAACAGGAGCACACTGTTCGGGCCATCCGGGAAGGCCTCCGGTCTCAGCTACCTCAAGCATATAGGGGGAGACATCGGATCCGAGCAGCCAATAGCAAAGCACACTGGTTCCTGTCCGTCCTATTCCTTTCTTATAAGTATTATCTGCATGCTTCAGATACCGACCGACCAGACTGTTCTCCAGGGGGAAATTAACCGTCTGTGCTGCATCTGTGTCAGACGAAGCAGGCTGGGCTCCCAGAGCGGGATGAAAGGACTGAATGCCAAAAGCAAATAAAAACAAAAGCGATTTGAAAATTCTTTTTTTCAAGACCATGACAAGAATCAAATAACGACGTAAGACATAACAAAGGATTCGCGACGAACGAGCCGAAAATCCACAAATTTAAGCATAAAAACCTTGCAAAGGAAACCATTATTTTCCAATTATCCAAATAATTTTAGAAAAAAATCATCTTTCAACCATAAAAAAATAACAAATTGGCTGAAATGACACCTTCACTTTCGAGGAAAAACCGATGGAATTGTAAAGTTTGGGTGTATTTGTCGCTCAAAAATGCCTCATTAAATATGCAAAAACATGCCAATATCACCTTTTTTATGCTAAAAAACACATTTTTTTGACAATAAATTTGGTGGATTCGAAAATAATCCGTTACTTTGCATGGGAAAATTTGGGGATAACGGGCCCCAAAAACATTTCTTGCCAGATTAATACGAAGTGCGTTACTTCAGGTCTTTATCTTACGGTTCGAAACTTATCACAGTCCAAAAATGTCCTTTTAAGATTCTTTACAATCCATAATAGCTTTATCTTGAATCTTGGACTATTTATTAAGAGAAATTATGGGATGCTTATAATTAGGCATTCTGATTTTTCGCCTTAATAACTCGGGTGATCCCTCGGGCCAAAAGACAGAAATCTCAAAGTCAGCTTCCCTCGCTCTTCTTGACAATAAACGCCGGCTCTGGGGAAACTATCGGCGAAACAAATGGTTCTACAATGATGGCAAACCGGTCATTCTTCTCACCAATCTCCACGTCCTTGTGCATGATCGCATTCTGTTTGATGTCATGGACGACTGTCAATGCTGCAAATTCTGTAATCAGCTACACCTCTTGCAACGGGGCAATAGATGCTCCCCAAGGCAACTTTTATGATGCCTCGGGCAATCTGGTATACCTTGCCAACAAACCGACTTCGAAACTGCAGTTTGACGGCGTTATCACAAAAATCGGCAGTTATGCATTTCATAACTGTGAAGGATTGACCTCCCTCACCCTTCCGAACAGCGTTACCGAGGTTGGCTATTTTGCATTCTCGAACTGCAACACCTTGAGTAAGCCCATTTGCAACAGGACCATTTTTGCTCGTCTTCCCGAGAACTATCGTTCGGCCTACACCATTTCTGACGGCATCAAGGAAATCGCTTCGGCGGCTTTCCGCAATTGCTCGTACCTGCCATCGGTAACCATTCCCCAGAGTGTCACAACGATTGGAGAAAGCGCATTCGCCTATTGCTCCAAGCTCACCACCATTACCATCCCCAGCAGTGTCACCTTGATTGACGAACACGCATTTCAGAGCTGCAGCGCTCTCAAATCAATCTATGTTGGAAAAAAGCCAGCTCAAGTAGCCGCTTCTGCGTTCAACGACATCGACAAGACCCA
>JAEEGJ010014971.1_pt1 | contig 18234 bp, 16 predicted proteins | sample 8958761 | NCBI WGS metagenome assembly JAEEGJ01 (sample SAMN16246546, study PRJNA631951) | gut metagenome | biome: gut microbiome; feature: rumen; material: RS-attached | host: Bos | place: Iran: Karaj | collected 2018-10
TGTACTGCAGGTATCTCCTGTGGCAGTCCAGCCGCGCCGAAAGGCGGCGGATAATGGCCAGGCAGAGGATCATCACGCCGCAGGCAAGGATGAGCCCGTGCCACTCTGCCTCGTCGTAGAGCAGGAAGGCCAGCGTCAGCAGCGTCCCCGCGGCGGAAAGCGCGAGCAGGATGCGGCGGTGCTTTTCCGCGTTTGCGACGCTGAGGACGTCCGCCGCCCCGAAAAGCGCGTCCGTCTCTTTGAGAGCGGAGCCGAACTCCCCCTCCGTGACGTGGGTGAGCGGGAGGCGGCACCCCTCCCTGTCCCGGAAAAACGTCTCTTTTTCGTTGATGCTCTTTCGTCTCACAAATATCACCGTTTCGGCGCGCTCACTGCAGGCGCATCCTGTAAGTCTCGCCGTCCTTAAAGCAGTAGACGTCCATTTCCGTCCGTGATACGGGATAGATACCCAGCATGGGCGTATAGTCCTCCGGGTCGCTCGAATATGCCCGCACCTCGCCGTCCCGGATGAGATAGTTATCCCCCGCCCTGTAATGCGGGAGGGTAAAGGTCAGCTTTCCTGCCTCCGTCATTCTCAGATCGTAAGTCAGCGCGCCGGTTATCCAGCGGCCGGTCAGGTATTCGAGCGTGAAATCGTCGGTCAGTATCGTCCTCGCGTCCTCGAAGACGACCAGCGCGAGCAGCGCGTCGATCGCCGCGTCGTCCGAGGAGAACATGCACTCGCCCAGATGCTCCGTCCCGGGCAGCGCGTCCCACGAAAGGCTCGCGTCCTTCCGGAGGCGGTCATAATAGACGCAGTGGATGAGGATGAGGAACCTGTCCGAATCCCCGTGCGGAGACAGCGCCGCGAAGCGCTCCGCGGCGGCGGCGTAATCTCTGGCGCGGTAGAGTTCCTTCGCCTCGGCTTCAAGCTTTCTCGTGACGGAGTCGGCGTAATAAGCCGAGTTCCGGCACCCGTCAAGCTTTTTGAGAATGTCATATGCCTGCAGCAGATCCCCCTCGTCCGCGCACGAATGCGCCCAGAGCCAGAGGGTCTCGTCCGCCATGTCGGCGGCTCCCTCGTGCCTGAGCTCGGCAAGGGCGCTGAACGCGGCGTAGGCCTCCTCGTAGTTCTTCTCCTCGTTCAGGGCGCGCTCGGCCTTGCGGAAATACGTCTCCCGCGAGAGGTCGGCGGCGTTGGAGTATTCCTTCTCCGCGAGCCGGTCGTATATCGCCATGGCGGCGTCGAAATCGCCGCGGTCGGCCAGCGAGGCCGCCTGCCTGTAAAGCGCCTCATACCTCAGCTCGTCGGATCTGCGGTAGTCTCCGAGGCCGGCAAAGAGCTCCGCCGCCTCGGCGTATTCGCCCTTTTCCATCGCCATTCCGGCGCGCACGTAGTCCGGGTAGCTCTTGTCGACGAGCCTGACGGTCTGCTGCAGGGGTATGAGCTTCCAGGCCTCGGAAAACCTGCCCTTCATCGTCAGCGACAGCGAGCGGACGTATCCGCCGTATATGACCCCGACCGCGACTATAGCCGCGGCCAGCAGGCACAGCAGCGCCGCGAGGACGGGCCTTCTGACCCGCCGCCTTCTGGCGCGGGCAGCGGCGCGCTTTTTATCCCTGCCCGTCGGAAGCTGCCAGCCCTGCATCCTGTTGAAGGGCATGAGATCGTATATCAGCTCCTGCATGGAGCCGTAGCGTCTGTCCGGATCCGCGCGCATGCCCTTTTCCGTTATGCGCCGCAGATTCGTGACGGAGTAGGCCTCGGCATAGGCGTAGACCGCCGGAGCCCCGCCGGAGCCCGCGTCGGCCCGCGTCAGCGCGTCCTCGGGCGCCTCCCCGTCGACGGCGTAGCGCAGGAGGGCGCAGAAGGAGTAGACGTCGCTCGCGGCGCCGCAGTCCCCTCCGCCGTATATCTCGGGAGCCGCGAAGCCGGAAGACAGCCTTGCCTCGGAGCCTCCCGTCGGCTCCTCAAGACGCAGCCCGCCGTTTTCGACGACGACGCTGTCCGGAGAGAGCTCCAGATGCGCCCTGCCGGCTTCGTGCAGGCGCTTGAGCTCGTTGGCGACCGGCATCAGCACGGACACCGCAGCCTCCGGCGACGCGAAGGCGCCGCGGCGCTCCACGAAGCGGCGGAAGGTCTCTGTTTCGTTCTTGGCTTTCGCTTTTTTACTCATCTTTTATCCCTCAGGGCCGCCTCGGCGGCGATGACCGGAACGCGGGACCCGCCCGCGTATATTTCTTCAACTGTATTATACCCTTTTCACGGCCCGCAGGCAAGCCGGAGAAGCCTCTGTTTCTTTTTCTCTTGCGCCGGGGCGCGGCGTGTATTAAAATGGGAAAAAACGTTCGAAAGGCGGCCGTGACATGAAGACCGTTACACTTGGAAGCACGGGGATAGTATCCCCTAAAAATGCGTTCGGCGCGCTCCCGGTCCAGCGCGTCAGCGAGGAATACGCCTGCCGTCTGCTGCGCAGGGCGTACGACGCCGGTTTCACCTTTTTCGACACAGCCAACGCCTATACCGACAGCGAGAAGAAGATAGGCTTGGCTCTGGCCGACGTGCGAGATAAGATAACCATAGCGACCAAGACCGGCGCGAGGAACGTCGAGACCTTCTGGGCGAACCTCGAAAACAGCCTTCGCATGATGAAGACCGACCACATCGACATATACCAGTTCCACAACCCCGCCGTCTGCCCGAAGCCCGGCGACGGGACCGGCCTCTATGAGGCCGCGCTGGAGGCCAAGGCGCAGGGCAAGATACTCCACATCGGCATCACCAACCACCGCCCCGCCGTCGCGCGCGAGGCGATAGAGTCCGGCCTTTTCGAGACGCTGCAGTTCCCCTTCTGCTATCTCGCGACGGAGACCGATCTTGAGATCGAGCGCATGTGCCGGGAGAAAAACATGGGCTTTATCGCCATGAAGGCGCTCTCCGGCGGACTGCTCAACAACGCCGCGGCATGCTACGCCTGGCTCGACAGGTTCGACAACGTGCTCCCCATCTGGGGCGTGCAGCGCGAGAGCGAGCTGGAGGAGTTCATCTCCTTCATGGCCGACCCGCCCGCCATGACGGCGGACATGGAGGCGCTCATCGAAAAGGACCGCGGCGAGCTCATCGGCAGTTTCTGCCGCTCCTGCGGATACTGCATGCCCTGCCCGGCGGGCATAGAGATATCCAACTGCGCGCGCATGTCCCAGCTTATACGCCGCAGCCCCTCCGCGCCGTTTCTGACCCCGGCCTGGCAGGAGAAGATGGAGCGCATCGAGCAGTGCCTCGGCTGCGGGAAATGCAAAGAAAAGTGCCCCTACGGGCTCGATACCCCGGAGCTTTTGAAGAAAAATCTCGCAGACTACCGCCGTATCGTCTCCGGCGAAGTCAGCATCTGACGGGCAAAACACAAAGAGCGCAAAAGAGAGGAGCACGCTGCCGTGCTCCTCTCTTTTATCGCGCAGTGGTCATGTTCCAGCCCGGAGAAGGGCCGTTTCTGAGCTCCCAGCCGGTCTCAGCGTATATCTTCGCTATGTATTCCACAGAGCGGCCGACGCCGTCGGTCTCGGTACGGCCGCTGAAATCTCTGGGATTGAAGCCGCACTCGGCCCAGCAGAGATTCGCCCCGGAATTGGCGGCGAGCGTCGCGTTGGCGGACCCGGCGAGCGCCGTTTTCCCGTCCAGCAGCCTGTATATGGCGATGAGGCGCGCCTGCTCGGCCTGATCGAGCTTGCGTCTGTCCTCGACTCCGGTCCCCTTGACGGGTATGCGCCTGCCGACGCCTCCGGTCAGCGGATCGTATTCAAGATGCAGAGCGATCTTTTCCGCGAACTGCCGCGCCGTATGCTCCTCGCCCACGGGCTCTACGCAGAAGGAGAGCGGAAGCCCCGCGCGAACGAGGTTTTTCATGGTCTGCTCGCGCGTCTCGGGCGGGATGTCCGTCAGGACGCCCTCACTCATGCGGGAGGCGTGGTAAGCGCCGTTGAAGCCCGCCCGGCGGAGGCTCAGCGCCTGCTCGAAGGTCACGTCGCCCGTATTGACCAGCAGGGGCATATCCGGCCCGACGGTCTCTCTGACCCGCTGCGCGGCCTCCAGCAGCCGCTCGAAAGGAAAGGCTGCCGAGCTCATTAGAAGCAGCAGATTCGCCCCGGCCTCGCGGAACGCCCTGGCATAGTCCAGCACGGCGGCCATTGGCGTTATTTTCAGCTCTCCGGCAGGGTTGTTGCACTTTGCAAAAGAACAGAAGGCGCAGTTTTTTACGCATGGGCCCGCGTCCAGCCCTATCTGGGCGTGTATCTCGGCGACGCCGCCGGAAAGCTCCAGGGCTCGCCTGAGCCCGGCGCAGCGAAGCAGGAAGGCCTCTGGCGAATTGGCCTCCAGTCCCCAGAGGAGCTCGGTCTCCTCCATGGTCAAGGGCTCGCCGGCAAAGGGCTTCTCCAGGATCTCGTATACTTTTTTCAGCTTTTCGGGAATGCTCAAGGCCATCTTCCTTTCCCCGCCCGGAGGGCCCTATCTGAACCAGCGCAGATCGTCCAGCCGCAGCAGGACGGGCTCGCGCCCGTAGGCCGCGCCGGAGTCTATGTCTATCCACGTGTCCGTAAATACGGGAAGGCCGTCGTACTGCTCGCCGTGGATGAAGGTCGGCGTATGCCCGGCGACGGTCATTATATCCTCGAAATACCGCTCGTCGAGCGCCGGGCGCGTCCAGACGAGCTCGTCCGGGGCGTACTCGGACAATTTCTTATCCGGGCTGAAGTTCCCGAGCCCCGCGTGCACGAGGATGAAGTCGCGCCCGCCCGCGGTGACGGCCTCCCAGAGCGGCGTCTCTCGCAGGAAATCGAGGATATCGTTTCGCTCCTCCTCGCTTATCGAGCGCAGGGCGTTCAGCGTGACCTGCCCACCGTTTCGCAGATAGCGCTTGAGCAGGCGCATCTGCATCTCCTCGAGCGCGTCGATGTTCTCCTCGTTTATCTCGCCGAATACGAACTCGCACGAGAGCAGCATCGCCTCATGGTTTCCGAGGATGAACTCCGCGTCGGGCGTCTCCATGAGCCAGCGGAGCAGGCTGAGCCCGCCGTCGCCGTTGCGGTCGACGACGTCGCCGAGGACGAAGAGGAAATCCCCCTCCCCGAAGCCCGCCCGCGAGAGCAGATCCTTTAGCTTTTCTATGGGTAGACCGTGCAGGTCTGAAATGCAGTAAGTTGACATAATTTATAATATCTCTTATTATTGTAATTCTATTCCGCCTTGTCAGGCAGCATCGCCATGAGGAGCTCGCCGTTTTGCCTGAGCCACTTCTGCCTCTCCTTATAGTCCGGCAGTACGCGCAGGACCTCTGAATAAAACTTCGCCGAATGGTTCGGCTGCCTGATGTGACACAGCTCATGGACGACGACGCCGTCGAGCACCGCGGGCGGGGCCTTCATGAGCAGGCAGTTGAAACTGAGGCTGCCCTTCGCGCTGCAGCTTCCCCACCGCGTGCGCTGGGAGCGTATCGTTATGCGGGCGTATCTGACCCCGACGAGCGGGGCGAAATAAGCGCACCTCTCCGGGATGATCCTTCGCGCCTCGGCCGCGAGAGCGCGCAGCTCCGCCTGCGTAAGCTTCGGGACGGCGGCCTTCCGCTCCTCGGCCTCGCGCGACACGGCGAGCGCCTTTTCGATGCGCCCGCTCTGCGAGGCGAGGAAGCGCTCTATATCCCGCTTCGACGCAAGATACGGCGCTCGGACGATGAGGCGTCCGTTTTTTATCTCCGCGCCGAGAGTTCTCCGCGCGCTTCTTATGAGTTCGTATTCCATGTCTTTTCCGCGCACGGCTCGCCGTGCCTTCTTATATCCTTATATCCAAAACAAGACGGTATCCGTGGACCGGGTACCGTCCTTGTTCGTTTCTCGGTTTTCGGGCGGAGATCCCGCCGGATCAGCCGGTCGTGATCGGCACGACGGGAGGGTCGGTTATTCCCGCGTCGGGCTCGGGTTTTTTCAGCTCGACGGGCATGCGGGTCTCGGACTTGAGCAGGCGGTTCACCACGGCAGCTATTTCGCAGCGGAGGATAGAGGCGGCCGGGCGGAACCTGTGGTTTTCATCGCCGACCATTATTCCCGCGCGGTAGAGCACGTATACGGCCTCGTCGTCCGCGGCGACGTCGGGGATCGCCCCGTCCTCGACCTCGTTGACGGGCTCGAGGGCCTCGGCGGGCATCGCGGCGGCAAAGAGGGCCGCGCAGAAATCGCGCGTGGCCTCGGCGTCATAATCTTCGGGCTCAGCCTTGAGAAATCCGTTTTCGAGCGCGTATTCCGCGTAGACCGCGTACCACTCGTCATGGCGCTCAAAGGTCTCGCCGTCCTTGAGGTAAATAGAACGGGCGCGCGCGGCAAGCGCGACGGCCTCGGCGACGTTCAGGGGCCGATCCGGATCGAACTTTCCGCCGGGTATCCCCTCCATAAGGCCGAGATCGTGCGCGGCGAGCACGTCCGCGCGGTACCACGCGCCCTCGGCGACGTCGGTGAAATCCGCGGGCGAGTCCGCGAACGCGGTCATGCACAGGCAGGAAAGCAGAGCAATAACGATAAATATCGAAAGCAGGCGTTTCATATGCATCCTCCTCGCATTTCGCCGCGTACGGCGCCCCCTCCGGCGGGACCTGCCCGGCCGGCGCGAAGGAGCCCGGCTCCGCGGCGGATGATCTGTCTTATATATATTTTATATCACACTTATCATTTTTTTACAATCCGAAAAAAGAGACGGAAACTCGCTCCGGTCGGATATTTTCTCTGTCATGCCGGGACTCTTCGTGCTATAATGGACGCGGGAGAGGCGGCGGACGCCCTTCCCGGAACACATAAAAGGAGAACGAAAAAATGGCGTACCAAAAAAATGAAGATATCAAAAAAGCTCTGGACGAGGTCTATTCCGTAATGACCGCGAAGGGCTACAAGACCATCGATCAGATGACCGGATTCATCGTCAACAACGATCCGTCGTATCTCTCCGGTTCGGTCAGATCCGCCGTCAGGAAATTTGATGTGGACGAGATCGTCGAGGAGCTCTTTCACGTATATTTCGACCTCTGACGAGGGCTGCGCCTTCGGGCGTACGGGGAAAGGCAAGGTATGTCTGTCTTTATTCTGAAGCTGCTTGCAATGGCAACGATGCTCGTCGACCACGTCGGCTACCGGCTCGCGGGAAATCCCACGTGGATGCGGGTCATAGGGCGCACGGCGTTCATCCTCTATGCCTTCATGATGGCGGAGAGCTGCTTCCAGCTCAGGGATAAGCCCAAGCGTCTCCTTTTCCACGGCGTGAAGCTCGCCCTCCTCGTTCTGATAACGGAGGTCCCGCACGACCTTTTCGCGCGCGGCGTCACGCTGGAGTGGGGCACTCAGAACGTCATACTGACGCTGCTGCTCGGATTTCTGGCGCTTACGGCCTGCGGCCTTCTGCGCGGTAAGAACGCGGCCGGCAGGGCCGCGGCGGCGATATGCGGCGCCGTGATATGCGCGGCGGCGGCTTTTCTGGCATGGCTGACGAAGGCCGAATACAGCTGCGCGGGGGTCGTGCTCATCGTGCTTTTCTATCTCTATCTGCGCAGGGCGGACGGGATGAGCCCCTGGGCGCGCGTCGCCGCGCTTATCGGTGTCTTCGCCGCGTATTTCGTCATCTATACCTTGACCTACGCGAATTTCGGAAGCTGGGCGGCGATAACGAAGGTGCTCACCCGGCAGCGCTGGTGGTATCTCGGCATGCTCATCCCCGCCGTGCCCATTCTGCTCTACAACAGAAAGCGCGGGCCGAACGGCAAAGGCTTTGGCGTCGTATACAGTCTTTTCTATCCGGCGCATATGCTCATACTGTACCTGCTCGCCCGATTCGTTCTTTGAAATGAGCCGCGCAAAGCGGCCGTGCAGTATACTATAATTATATTTTTACTTATTTATGTTAACTAAACAGTCAATTAAAACGACGGTATCCGGCATGCGCCCGGGTACCGTCTTTTTGAGCGCGGCATTGCGTGGTGCGGATGATCTCCGCGCCGCGGGGGCGCCGCGTCTCCGCTCAGTTCAAAGATAGATGATGAGCAGACCCGTCAGCATGCCGAGGATGGCAAGCGCCGCGGGAAGCTTGGACTTCCACATGAGTATGGATTCAGGGAGCAGCTCGCCGAAAACGACGTAGAGCATCGCGCCGGAGGCGAAGCTCAGGGAGACGACCATTGCCGTCGGGCTTATGGCGCCGATGAAAAAGCCCAGCACCGCGCCGAGGATCGTCGGCGCGCCGGAGAGCGCCGTTATAGCGACGGAGCGCCATCTGCTCATGCCGCCGGAGATGAGAGGCACAGCGACAGCCATGCCTTCGGGGATGTTGTGCAGGCCGATGACCGCCGCCATGACGAGGCCGCTCCTGTTGGAGAGTATCTCGTCGGCAGACCTCGCGAACGAAGCGCCTATGACCATCCCCTCGGGGACGTTGTGCAGCGCTATCGCAGCCGCCATGACGAGCCCGGCAAGGAAGAGCCCGCTGCGGGGCTGACGGCCCTCTATATGCTCCTGCAGGTGGTTGGCGTGGGTCAGTTCCTCCGGGGAGTCGGCGGTGCGCGGGTGGTTTTCGTCTATATGCGAGACCTCGTGGTTGGTCGTCCTGTCTATGAGGGCGTTGAGGAGCGCGACTATGACAAAGCCCGCGACGACGCCGCAGAGCACGAGCCAGAGCGTGCCTTTTATCCCCTCCGTATGCAGGGCTTCCGAGAGCAGGTCGAAGCAGACGACGGAGGTCATGACACCCGCGGCGAAGGAAAGAAGAAGGCTGACCGTCTTATTGGAATCGCGGCGGAAAAGGCAGGATACGCCGCCGCCGAGGCCCGTTCCTCCCACGCCGGCAATGGCGGTGATGCCTATAAGAAGCCATATCGAACCCATTTGCTTACCTCTTCTGTCCCCGGGGCAGCGCAGACCGCCTCATACGGAATATCGGGAGCGATAATTAGCTCCCGCTAACAATTTATCACTCCCGATATGTTTTATCAAGCAGATACTTATTATTTGTCGAACTGAAAACGCAAACGCGGCGCCCCCTTCCCCGCACGCGGGGAAGGGGGGCGCTTTTTTATTCTGCATCAGGCTCGCGCCACATCCAGTAGAGCAGGCCGTCGGAAATACGCAGGCCGAGCTTGCGCTGGAGCGCGAGGGAGGCGGCGTTGTCCTCGATGATCTGGGCGTAGGGAACGCGCCCCTTGCGGAGCTGATCGTTTATGAGGGTGCCGTAGATGGCTTCGGCATAGCCTCGCCTGCGGTGGGGCTCGAAGACGTGCAGCATGCCCATGGAGCCCTCGCCGTGAACGCCGATGTAGCCGACCAGCTCCCCGTCCAGATACCCGCCGAGGAAGTCCGGCCTTTCAAAAGCCTCGCGCACTTCCTCGTCGAGCCCCAGGTCGTAGGAGTCCCGGATCTTCGGGAAGTCGCTCCCGTCGGGATGTCGTATCGTCAGCTCCGTCACGACGGGGACGGGCTCCGTCTTTTCGTATACGGCCTGACGGCAGGGATTGACCCCGCCGAAGCCGCGCTCTGCCGCAAGCTCGCGCAGGCCCTCGCATCCGCGCAGGACTATGACGCCGTCTGTCGGTATCCCGGCGAGCAGGCGCCGCGCCTCCTCCGGCTCGAACGCCGCGATCGCGCGGAGCCATTCGTGCTTCCAGTGAAGCGCGAGCGCCGTCGGGCTCTCATACTCGATCCTCCACTCCCCGGAGCGCAGGAACGACTCCATATCCGCGTAGAGCGCAGGGTCGTTCTTAAAAAGCTTTTCTATTTCCATCAGGAACACCTTTTCGGGATCTCACGCCGGCTCAGACGAGCCCCTTGCGGCGGCATTCGGCCATGAAGCGCTCGGTATCGCCGCCCACCGCGGGAGACGGATAGACCTGTATCGTCGGCGTCAGCGAGAGGCGCGGCGCGCCGTGGTTGGTGCGCAGCATGCCGATGCCGGGATGATACTCGCGCTTGGTGATGCCGCGGGCCTTGGCATAGTCCTCCTCGGGCGGCTCGTCCATATAGAAGCGACAGCGGCGGGCCGTCACGCCCGGCGCGTTCAGCAGGCTTACAATGGCATCGGTATCGGCCTCGGCCGCGCGGGCCTCCAGAGCCCCGGCAAGAGCCTCCGGCTCCTCAGGAAGGCCGGAGAGCTGCGGTATGGCGCGGATAGCTGCCGCGTCCTTCGCGGCGAGGTAGAACCAGCCGTCGCGGGTCTTGAATATGCGGTCGAGCGGGCCGTAGCCCTTGGCGTCGGGGCCGGCGGGCTCGTCCCAGACCTTGCCCTCCCAGCCGAGCATGAACGGCAGCTGCGTCAGCGTTGAGCTGCGCGACAGGCTGGCCTGAACGCGCTGGCCCTCGCCCGTGAGGAGCCTCGCATAGACTGCGAGCATGACGCCGAGGCAGCCCATCTGCCCGGTCATATGGTCGAGCACGAGCAGAGGCAGCGTCTCCGGCTTTACGGAATCGCCGTAGCGGCAGGACATTCCCGTCGCCGCCTCGCCGAGGTCCTCGTGGCCGCGCATCTCCTCGCGCCCGCCGCCGAGGGAATGGATGTTTATCTGGGATAGGATGATATTCGGGTTCTTTTCGCGCAGCTGCTCCTCCGTCACGCCGAGGTGGCGGTAAGCGGCCTGGGCAAAGTTGCAGTGGAATATGTCGGCCTCGCGGATGAAATGATCCATGAGCTTCTTCCCGTCCTCGGATTTGAGGTCGAGCAGGATGCAGGTCTTGCCGTTATTTTGCGTCTCATGGCCGGCGAGGGCCGTGAAATTCTCCGCGAAGCGGGGGTTGTTTATCTTCAGGACCTCCGCGCCGTACTCGGCGAGAAGGCGGCCGCAGGTCGGGCCTGCGACGACCTGGCACAGGTCGAGGACCTTTATCCCCTTCAGGGCGGGCTCGGCGGGGCCGCAGCTCGCGGGAACGGGCCTCGGCGGGAGCGTTTCGAGCTCGGCGAGTATCTCCGCGCGGTCGGCGTCCGGCAGATGGCGAGGCATGCCCGCGCAGTCGCCGCTGCGCAGCATTATGCTGGGGACGCCTGGCTGCATCGTGTGCCCGAGGACGGGGTCCTCGACGGGGATGACGCTGCGGCTGTCGAGCGCTGTAGGGTCGTCCATCCACTCGGCGGCCGTCTGCGAGACGGCGACACCCGCCCCGTGCTCGCTCTGGGCGTACTCCTCCCACTCGGCCATGGTGCGCCCGAGCATCGTCCTGCGGACGTCCTCGTCGGCTTCGGGCGGGATCTCCCCCTCTATCCACTCGGACGGGAAGAGAGCGCGGGCAAGGCTCAGCGCACCGCGCGGAGGCGGCGTCGTCTGGATATATCTCCCGTCCCTGCAGGGGTACTGCGCCATTTTCCGCACGAGGGCGTAGCTGTTCGTCCCGGCGACGGTGCGCGTCGTCCCGGGCGGGAGCATGCTCTGCGGCGGGGTGACGGTGCGCGTGCTGTCGACCTCGAAGCAGGCGTCGTACATGGCGGCCTCGATATACTGGCCGCGGCCGCACTTGCGGCGCACGATGAGAGCGGAAACTATACTGTGGCAGGCTATGACGGCCGCGAAGTTGGAGGCCAGCGGCAGCGCGTCGAAGCGGATATAGCGGCTCCGCGTCGCCATGTCGGTGCAGGCGTAGAGCCCCGCCTCCGCGCCGACTATGCCCTCCCAGCCGGGGACGCCGCGGCGTGCGGCGTCGTATTTCGAGAAGCCGGGGATGGAGCAGTAGATGAGCGTCGGGTTTGCGGCGGCGCAGGCCTCGTAGCCGAGACCGAGGCGGTCCATGACGCCGGGGCGGAAGTTCTCGATGAGTATGTCCGCCGTCGCGGCGAGCTTTTTCGCCGTCTCCAGATCCTCCGGCTTTTTCAGGTCGAGGATGATATTGCGCTTGCCGCGTGAGAGGACGGCGTTGGCGTTGTACCCGTCCCAGCGCGGGCCGCCGGGCGGGTCTATATGGATGACGTCCGCGCCGTAATCTCCGAGTATCATGGCGGCCAGCGGCCCCGGGATATACTGCCCGAAGTCCACCACGCGCAGCCCCTTGAGTATGCCTCGCTTCTCCATAGAGCTCAGCCTCCTTGAGTTCGTCTTTTTTATTTTTTATAATAATATCACGGACTGAGCGCCATATCAATAAATGCCGGGCGGCCCCGCATCGGAGACCGCCCGGCGTTATCTTTTTGCCGCTTCAGGAAGCCGCGGCGTCCTTCTCCTTCGTCTTGAAGCGTACCCTGTTCAGGACGAGCAGAGCCGCGACGAGGAGCACCGCGCCGACGGCGAGGGATATCCACGGCGTGAGCGTGAAGCCCGCTATGAGGTAGCCCACGGCGCAGACGGCGGCGACGAGCGTCGCGTACGGAAGCTGCGTCTCGACATGGCGGATATGGACGCAGTCGGCGCCCGTGGAGGCGAGGATGGTCGTGTCGGATATGGGCGAGCAGTGGTCGCCGTAGACCGAGCCAGCGAGCGTCGCGCCGAGAGCCGGGATGAGCATCCTGCCTGCGCCGTCCGCGGCGCAGATCATGGTCACTATGGGGATGAGCATACCGAAGGTGCCCCACGACGTGCCCATGGAAAAGCTCATGAGCGCGGCGACGACGAATATGATGAATGGCAGGAAGTTCAGAGCGACCCCGCCTCCGCTGACGAAGCCGGAGATGAATTCGCCCGTCCCGATGAGCTCGCGGCACACTCCGCCGAGGCTCCACGAAAGCACGAGAATGAGCATGGGCGGGATGATGCTCCCTATGCCGCTGACAATGTTCATGATGAAGTCCTTGGGCTTCATGAGCTTTCGTGGGATATAGAGGATAAAGGCCGTAATCAGCCCCGCGAAGGCGCCGAGCGTCAGCCCCGCGGCGGGGTTCTCGCCTATCGCCTCGGAAAAGCTCACGCCGCTGAAGAAGCCGCCGACGTAGGCCATGCCGAGCACGGCGCAGATTATCAGGACGACTATGGGCAGCACGAGGTCTATGACCCTGCCCTTCGGCTTTTCCCCGTCCCCGGAAGAGGTCTCCGCCTCCTGAGCGGCGGCGAGCGCCGCCTCCTCGGCCCGCTTCATGGGGCCGAAGTCCTTCCCCGTTACGCAGATGAAGACGACCATTATTATCGTCAGCAGCGCATAGAGGTTATAGGGTATCGTCGAGAGGAAAACGCGGAAGCCGTCCGTGTCGCTCACTTCGCTCGCCACGGCGACCGCCCAGCTCGAGACGGGGGCTATGATGCATATGGGTGCCGCGGTCGCGTCAATTATGTAGGCCAGCTTCTCGCGCGAGATACGCAGGCGGTCCGTTATGGGGCGCATGACCGTCCCGACGGTCAGGCAGTTGAAGCCGTCGTCGATGAAGATCAAAACGCCGAGAATGGCCGTCGCGAGCCCGGCGGACCTCTTGTTTTTAAGTCTCCTGCCCGCCCAGCGGCCGTAGGCCTCGCTGCCGCCGGACTTCGACACAAGCACCACGACAGCCCAGAGCAGGGCGAGGAAAATGATCATGTACGCGTTGCCGGAGATCTTGGAGTACATCATGTTGAACGCCGTGGCCGCGGCCTTGACGACGCCTCCCCCTCCCGCGAACGCGTAGATGAGCACGCCCGAGAAAAGGCCGATGAACAGCGAGGAATATACCTCCTTCGTCGCCAGCGCGAGAACTATGGCTATTATCGGCGGCAGTATTGACCACCAACCGGTCTCGATCATAGCAAACTCCATCAAGTCACCTTCGTTTCGTCAAACGATCTGCCGCGGCGGGCGTCCGCGCAAGGCGCCCTCCGGGCGCGGAAGACCCGCCGTCTTTTAATTATACGCTTATTTAAGCATCCGGACGCCCCATTTGTCAATAATTTCAAATCCATCCGCGCATGAAGGCGCAGGAACATAAAGCGGGAAACTGTGATCCTCTCTTGAACAACTCCTCCAATACTGATATAATATAGCTAATAATCAGCGGGCTGTTGCCGGAGCTTCCGAAGCGCGGCCGTGCCCGCGAAAAAAGGAGCGATTCGAATGAAAAGAAAGGCTTTCAGATCGGTCGGCGTCCTCCTGGCGCTGTGTATGCTGCTGTCGCTGCTGTCTGTTGCGGCTCTTGCGGCTCCGTCCTACTCGGTCACGCTGCTGCCGTACGAGCACGGCACGGTCAGCATCGATAAGACCCAGGCCGGCCCCGGCGAGATCGTCACTGTGACGGCGGAGCCCGAAAGAGGCTACGTCGTCGAAAGGATGTACTACACCATGCGGGACGGCACCGACGTCATGATCCTGTTCAACGGCTCGTTCAGGATGCCCGACAACGACGTGCTCGTCACGGTCGATTTCGCGGTAGACGACTATATGCTGACGGTCCTGTCCAACATAAACGTTCTTCCCTGCGAGCACGGCTCCGCCTACGCCAGCAAAGACTCCGCCGTTCCCGGCGAGACCGTATCGATCAGAGCGGTGCCCGACGAGGGCTGGGAAGTCGACTGCATGTACTACACCAGAAGGGACGACTCCGACGTCATGACCTTCTTTATCGATTCCTTCGTCGTTCCGCAGTGCGACGTTTACGTAAGCGTCCTCTTCAGAGAGGCGCCGACTCCGCCTGCGCAGGAGACTTACAGCATCACCGTGCTCCAGTCGGCAAACGGCGTCGCGAAAGCCGACAAGCGGGAGGCCGCCGCCGGCGAGACCGTGACGGTGACCGCAGTCCCCGACCAGGGCTACGCCGTCGAGCGCATGTTCTATACCAGGGACGACAACTCCGACACGCTGGTCGAATTCAACACCACTTTCGTCATGCCCGCGTGCAACGTTCTGGTCAGCGTCGATTTCACCGACGACATCCCTGTCATCCCCGTTCTTTACCATATAAACCTTATCCAGTCGGATAACGGAACGATCTTCTGCGATAAGCACGAGGCCGTCCCGGGCGAGACCGTCTCGATAAGAGCAGTCCCCGACGAGGGCTTCGAGCTTAAGGAGATCGGATACACCAAGGGCGACGACTCCGACGTTCTGACTCTCTTCAGCGGCACGTTCGTGATGCCTTACTGCGACGTATACGTCAAGGCCGTATTCAGGGAGATCCCCGCAGTCAATCCGGACGCGCAGCCCGAACCGCCTTCCACGGTCCCCGATCTTCCGTTCACCGACCTGCCCGAGGACGAGGAGCTGATCGATGCCGTCGAGTGGGCCTATGTAAACGGCATAACCCTCGGCGTCTCGGCGACCGCCTTCGCTCCCGATGGTCCCTGCGTGAGGGAGCAGATAGTGACGTTCCTCTGGAGAGCCGCCGGCAAACCTGTTCCCGGCATCTCCTCCGTGCCGTTCGAGGACGTCGCAGAGGGTTCTTATTACCGCGACGCGGTCCTCTGGGCATATGAAAACGGCATAACCCTCGGCGTGGACGCGACGCACTTCGGCGTCGGCGAGCCCTGCACCAGAGAGCAGGTCGTCACCTTCCAGTATCGGGCCGCCGGCAAGCCCGAGGCCGGAGACGGCGCTTCTTTCTCCGACGTGCCTGAGGGCGAATTCTATGCCGACGCCGTGGCATGGGCAGCCGGAAAGGGCATCACTCTCGGCATCGGCGGCGGACTTTTCGGCACCGGCGAGACCTGCAGCAGGGGCCAGATAGCTCTGTTCCTCTACAGAGGCAGAGAAGCCTGATCGGTCCTCTGCCCAAAGTAAAACAGCGTTTCATCCGGGGCAGCCCTCCATACGGCGGGCTGCCCCGGTCCTTACCCGAATCGAATTGACTTTTTTCTGCGGCGCATCTATAATTAAGCATATAATAAATTTCGGAGGTCATCCTATGAAACCGAATGAATTTGAAGGAATGGCGGTATTCCGTCCCCCGCTCGTCTACGAACTGACCGGCAGGAAGTTCACTCTGGTGTTCGACGACGGATTTGACCGCAATCTGTTCTTCAAGGACCGCAGGACCCTCTCCTTCGGCAAGCCCGGAGAGGAAAAGGACTACTCCTACGACTGCCTGAAGGCGGCCGACCGCTGCTACTACGTCAACTTTGAGTACGACATGTCCCTGCGCCCGAGGCTCGCCTACACGCTCGTGCTCGACCTCGAGACCAGCCTCGTCACGATGGCGCTGTCTCGGCTGCATACCAATCCGAAGATCCCCCGCATGCCCTATGTCGATTTCATCTTCGGCGCGATAGTCCGCGAGGACGGGACAGTCCCGACCGTGCGCCACGGCTATACGGCGGACCTCGTGCAGACCTCCATCGACTGGAATTACGGCGTCTTCGACATCGCCCACGTCTATACGACGGAGCGCTATTACCGCGTATCCTTCTCCCCGCGCGGCCTTGTCCGCGTCCGCCGCGGCAATCCCGATATCGGCAAGGCAACCGGCCAGCCGACTCCCTCCTCTTCCCCCAAGCCCGCGCAGCAGGACGTCTACGAGGATCACGCCACCTTCATCAAGATCCGCGACAACGTCTATCTCGTGAACCTGCTCGAGACCCAGCTCGCTCTCAGATCCGGGCACGGAAACAGCCTGCTCGTGCTCATGGATCTCGACGAGATGCACGACGTCGGCCGCTCCTTCGGCACCAGCGGCGCCGGCGGCGAGGAAAACTACACCTTCGGCGCCTTCGGCGTCCGCCACGACGCGAGCGAGGTGCTCGCGAAAAAGAGCGGCTGGTATATCCGCTGAAGCGCAGGGCATCCTCTGTCAACAAATCCTGCGGAGGGCGCGACGCCCCTCCCGAGGGAAATAATAAAACCGGAGGTCATCTTATGAACCCTGATAAGTTTACCGGAATGCTGTCCGTCTACCGTCCTCCGCTTGTTTTCGAGCTGACCGGCAGGAAATTCAAGCTGGTCTTCGACGACGGATATGACCGCACGCTGATCTTCAAGGACCGCAAAACGATCACGTTCGGCCCGGAGGGCGAGGAGAAGGACTTCTCCTACGAGTGCCTTAAGATCGGCGACAAATGCTACTTCGTGAGCTTCGAGGATCCGGACGCGCGCCCGAGATCCGGCATAGTGCTGGTGCTCGACCTGGTGCAGGACCTCGTCACGATGGCGCTGGCCTACATAGGCACGAACCCGAAGATCCCGGGCCTGCCCTCGGACGAATACATATTCGGCGCCATAGAGCGCGAGGACGGCACTCTTGCGACAAAGCGCCACGGCTATACCACCGACCTCTTCGCGACCGCCGTGGACTGGAACTACGGCCATTTCGACATCGCCCACGTCTACGCGACCGAGCATTACTACCGCGTCTCCTTCTCCGCCCGCGGCCTCGCCCGCGCCTACAGGGGCAGGCCGGACCTCCGCCAGGGCAACGCGGGCGAATCCCGCAAGCCCTCCCAGTCGGACGTCTATGAAGACTACTGCACCGTCATCAGGATCCGCGACCGCATCTATCTCGTCGGCCTGCTGGAGACCGTCAAGGCCAGACGCGGCGGCCACGGCAACAGCATCCTCGTCCTGATGAACCTCGACGAGATGCACGACGTGGGCCGCTCCTTCGGCTCAAACGCCGAGGGCGGCACCGGCAACAACACGCTCGGCGCGTTCGGCGTGTTCCACGACGCAAGCGAGGTGCTCGCCAAGCCGAGCACGCTCTACACCCGCTGATCAATAACAGGTAATGAGGTGAACGATATGAAAAACAGACTTTATGATTATATCTCCTGCGGCGGCAGGAACGTCCTCTACGGGCTCCCCGCCACGGAAGAGCTCAAGGGCAGGAAGGCCCTTCTTCCCGACGGGACCGAGGTCAGCTTCGGCGACGAACTCGCCGTAAAGGCCGACGACGATCTGTTCCTTGCCGAAAAGGACGGCAAGATCTATCTCATCGAGGAGCTCCCCGACGAGAGCCTGAAGGCGATCGACGCCGGCAAGACCGCCGGGGCCGCCGACGCCCTCCCCGCTGACATAGACGGCTGGGAGACCGACCTCTGCTTTGCCTCCGGCTACGTCCTCACGGCGACCTTCAAGGGCGGCGAGCTCACGCTCAAGCCCTCCCCCGAGCCCGTCGTGGACAATCCCTTCTCCTCATCCGGCAAGCCCGGCGGGGCCAAGGCCCCGGCCGCTCCCGACGCGCCGCCGGCGACGTTCGCCGTAAAGGCCGCCGAGGTCGGCGAAAAGCGCTTCCTCTTCCGCTTTGAGGAAAACGGCGAGATCGTCTTCTTCAACGCGCGCCGCTTCCTGCTCTACGCGCTGCTGAACGGACGCATCGTCTGCGGCTTCGTCGAGATCCCCGCGAGATAAAAACAAACAGCAAAAGACGGCACGGTC
>JAEEGJ010014972.1_pt1 | contig 18234 bp, 16 predicted proteins | sample 8958761 | NCBI WGS metagenome assembly JAEEGJ01 (sample SAMN16246546, study PRJNA631951) | gut metagenome | biome: gut microbiome; feature: rumen; material: RS-attached | host: Bos | place: Iran: Karaj | collected 2018-10
GACGGGTTTTCCGTACGCGGCGGTTTCCCTGTGGAGCAGAAGAAGATGAAACAGTGGCAGCTGCGTGTCTCCGCCTATGCCGGAAGGCTCCTTGAGGGACTTGACAGGATCGATTGGACTGATTCCCTCAAGGAGATGCAGCGCAACTGGATTGGCAAGTCCAACGGTTGCGAAGTAGTGTTCAAATGCTACAACGGAGAGACTGAGCATGACGTGACCATATTCACTACCAGGGTGGATACCCTTTTCGGAGTAACCTTCATGGTCCTTGCGCCCGAAAGTGATCTGGTTCAGGTACTTACCACTCCACAGCAGGAAAAGGCCGTTGAGGAGTACCTCGACTATGTCAAGAAGAAGACTGAGAGGGAGAGGATCGCCGAGACCAAGACGGTCACAGGAGTTTTCTCAGGCTCCTATGGCGTCAACCCACTTACAGGGGAGCGTGTTCCCATCTGGATCTCTGAATATGTTCTCGCGGGTTATGGTACTGGAGCCATCATGGCGGTCCCTGCGCACGACAGCCGTGATTATGTATTCGCGAAGACATTCAATCTTCCTATAGTCCCTATCATTGAGGGCTGCGATGTGAGCGAAGAGAGTTTCGATGCCAAGGAAGGGAAGATGGTAAATTCCGGCTTCATGGACGGAATGGAGGTCAAGGAAGCCATCCCTGCGGCTATCGATTATGTCGAGAAGCATGGCCTTGGACACAGGAAGGTGAACTACAGGCTCCGTGATGCCATTTTCAGCCGCCAGAGATACTGGGGAGAGCCTTTCCCGATATATTTCAAGGACGGAATCCCGACCCCCGTACCATTCGAAGATTTGCCTCTGACCCTACCGGAGATCGACGAGTTCAAGCCTACAGAGAAGGGAGAACCTCCTCTCGCCAGGGCCAAGAACTGGACCTACAAGGGTTATCCGCTTGAGACCAGCACTATGCCTGGCTTCACCGGGTCCAGCGCCTATTATCTCCGCTATATGGATCCCCATAACGGTGAAGCCCTTGTGGATAAGGAAGTGAATGCCTACTGGCGTGACGTGGACCTGTACATCGGAGGCACCGAACATGCTACCGGTCACCTTATTTATTCCCGCTTCTGGAACAAGTTCCTCTTCGACCTGGGTTATGTCTGCGAGGATGAGCCTTTCCGCAAGCTTATCAATCAGGGAATGATCCAGGGCCGTTCCAATTTCGTCTATCGTATCGTTGGGACGAACAAGTTCGTTTCCCTTGGGCTGAAGGATGGCTACCAGACCACTGAGATCCATGTGGACATCAGCCTTGTCAGGAACGACAAGCTGGACCTCGAAGCATTCAAAGCCTGGAGGCCTGAGTTCGAGGATGCAGAGTTCATTCTCGAGGATGGTGAATATATCTGCGGATGGGCGGTAGAGAAGATGAGCAAGTCCATGTTCAACGTCGTCAATCCTGACCAGATCTGCGACGATTACGGCGCTGACACCCTCAGGCTCTATGAAATGTTCCTCGGTCCTCTTGAGCAGAGTAAACCCTGGGACACCAAGGGAATCGACGGCGTCAACCGTTTCCTCAAGAAATTCTGGAGATTGTTCTTCGAGGGCGATGAGCTGGCAGTTTCTGATGAACCTGCTACACCTGAAGAGTTGAAGGTCCTTCACAAACTCATCGGCAAGGAGGAATATGATATAGAGCACTTCTCGTTCAACACAACTGTGAGTGCCTTTATGATAGCCCTTAACGACCTTGGAGCCTTGAAGTGCCGCAAACGTGCCATCTTGGAGCCGATGACTGTCCTCCTCTCCCCGTTTGCCCCTCACATCGCAGAGGAACTCTGGTCGCTCCTCGGGCATGAAGATAGCATCACCTATGCCAGTTTCCCTGTCTTTGATCCTGCCCTGGCTGCTGAGGACAGCGTGAAGTATCCGGTTTCATTCAACGGCAAGATGAGATTTACGGTTGACCTGCCCAAGTCCATGCCTGCCGCTGAAGTGGAGTCCACCATTCGTGGAATGGACCAGACCTCCAAGTGGGTGGCAGACAAGTCGATAGTCAAGGTTATAGTGGTTCCCGGAAGGATTGTCAACATAGTCCTTAAATAGTTTTGATAATGGCAAATAAGGAAAATAAGACACTCAAAGCGTCGATCTTATCCACAGTCGGTGACTATCTGGTCATAACCCTGGGAGTGTTGTTGTACACTTTTGCCTGGTCTGCCATGCTCATCCCCAACGGGATAGCCAGTGGCGGCCTTACGGGAGCTTGTACGATCCTCAACTTTGCAACCGGTATCCCGGTCTATTTATCATACATAGTCATTAACTCGCTGTTGATAATTACAGGTGCATTGATTCTCGGAAAGGGATTCGGACTGAAGACTCTGTTTGCGATCGGCCTTTCCACTTTGTGCCTAGACGTTATGGCCAACTGGGAGTTCCTTCATGTATTCTTCGACAACAAGCTCCTTCTGGTCGTTGTCGCCGCCATCATCGAGTCAATCGGAATCTCATTCATCCTCGCCAGGGGTGGCAGTACCGGAGGAACCGACATAGTAGCACTGGTTGTCAATAAGTTCTGGCCGGTTTCCTTGGGCAAGGTCTTCCTTGTACTGGACATGTTCATCATAGCTTCCGTTCTCCTCATCCCCGGCAAGACCGTAGAGGACATGGTGTACGGATATGTTGCTATGGTTATTTTCTCAGTTTTTGTGGACTGGGTGATGCTGGGTCGCAATTCGACCTGGCAGATAATGGTTTTCTCAAACAAGTACAAGGAGATTGCAGACACTGTCATCAATGACCTGAACAGGGGAGTGACTGCCCTGGATGCCCAGGGATGGTACTCCGGAGAGAGCAAGAAGGTACTCCTTATTCTGGTTCGCAAGGCCGAACTCCACACCATCACCAAAGTCGTAAAGGAAATAGATCCCAAGGCTTTTGTAACCGTTTCATCGGCCAGTACCGTTTACGGTGAAGGTTTCGACGAGATGAAGACCGGAATCAAACTGAAGCTAAAGAAGAAGGAAAATGCAAGAAAAGAACTTACTTCGAACAATTAAGGAGTATGTCCTCATCACCCTGGGAATCCTGATCTACACCTGCGGGTGGACGATATTCCTGACCCCGAACAACATGTTCGGTGGCGGTGTTTCGGGTATCAGTGCTATCATCCAGTACGCTACCGGTATCAAGATGGGTTATACTTACTTTGTGATCAATGCCATCCTTCTGGTAATTTCATTGTTCATCATAGGCCCCTCTTTCGGAATCAAGACTGTCTATGCCATCTTCCTGGCGTCTTTCTGCCTGAATATCGAGCAGACCCTTATCCCTGCCCAGATCATTCAGGATTTCGCCCTGTCGAATGGAAAACTGATGTGTGCCATCATAGGCGGTTCCATGGCTGGCCTGGGGATAGGAATGTCGATTTCCCAGGGCGGCAGTTCGGGTGGAACCGACATCATAGCCCTTATCATCACCAAGTACAGGAATATATCCCCGGGCAAGGTCATCCTTCTGATCGATGTCTTCATCATCGCCTCGTCCTTGCTGGTGCCTTCCTTCACCGCTGACGGTCAGCCGCTTCAGTTTGTCGACAAGTTCATCACCGCCGTTTACGGAATGATCATAGTGACTGTATGCGGCAATATTGCCGACATATACCTGGCTGGTTCTAAGCAGAGCGTACAGTTGTTCATCCTCACCCACAAGCATGAAGCTGTAGCCGACATGATTGCCAGGGACTTCCACAGGGGAGTCACCGTCCTGGACGGTCAGGGTTGGTACACAAAGAGGGTCACTTCCGTACTGATGGTACTCACCAGGAAGACGGATGTCAACCTTCTCCTTCGCGCAATTAAGCGGATAGATCCCGAAGCGTTTATTTCAATCTCTTCAGTGACAGGTGTTTACGGAAAGGGCTTTGATTCCATCAAGGATAAGAAATCCTAATTTCCGTTCCTTTTTATCTTTTTTTGTGAAATACCCCCGGCATGTAAGTGCCGGAGGTTTTTTTCTTTCATAAATTGATGCCTGAACTATGATGGACCGCTAAAACTATAGCTTATGAAGGTAGTGATTGCATTTTCGTTGCTCTTGGAACTGTTTTCCTTCCTTATCTTCGATCTTGCAAAGAACCGTGCTGGAACGACACTCAAACTCTTGATCCGCCTCCTTTCAGCTTCAGCTGGGCTGGTCTTGATTTCCATGGACCTTATTCTTGTAAGGCCAAGTTCTTCCGACAGCATCCTTTCAGACATGCTAGTCGTTACGGCAATCCTTTCCATGTACCCTTGTTCGTTCGAAAAACCCGCCTTAGCCTTCAGGATTTCTGTGATTCTGGCCTTGGCCGGTTTTGCTATGTCGTTATCAAGGATTTTCCTCTCGCCTGGCCATGGTTCTTTCCGGACACAAGGATCTGTCTCGACCATGTCCCTTGTCCTCCTTGTCTTTGCCGTTTACTATGTGATCGTTTCTGTCCGCCGGTTCAAAGGATTAAGGCTCTTCTTCAGGAACGCAGCTGTCTGGTACGGCATTGAAGACTATTCCAGGTTCCTCTATTCCATGGCCTTCCTTTGTGTCTGCATCCTTACCATGTGTTCTGCCTCCGTGCCTGGTGATGCGGGGATTGTCCTGGATCTGGTGTGCGGGGGAGTACTGGCAGTACTTTACATGCTTCTTTACCTCAGGGCAATGACAGGCCGTACTTTCATATTGGACGAAGACACGGAGATCAGAATCAAGGACATAATCAAGGGTAACCTAAGGACTTCCTACATCGACAAGGCCGAGGAAGACCGTATGATGAACAACCTTTACCGCAAGGTGATGCTTTACATGTCCGAAGACAAACCCTATCTGGATCCTTCGTTCTGCATGAGCGACCTTGCCACCAAGGTCTATTCCAATAAGCTTTACCTTTCCAGGACCATCAACATCCTCTCCGGCAGGAATTTCCGTCAGTTTGTAAACTACCACAGGGTCCAGTATGCAATAGCCTTGTTCAAGAAGGATCCAAAACTGAAAGTGGCGGAAGCCGCAGAGATGTCCGGCTTCAATTCAGGTGTGTCATTCAACATGGCATTCAAGGTAAATACCGGCAAGACTCCTTCCGAATGGCTCCGGGAGTATGTGATGGAGATGAGGGATCGATTGTGAAGTTTTTTATTATATTTGTAAAGTTGTGAACTTGATAACTCTATAAACTATAGCTGCAAATGAAGAGAATCATCCTTATCGCCCTGGCCGGCCTGATGGCATTGGCTCCGGCAGGAGCCCAGGGCAGGAAAGCCGTCAAACAGGCCAAAGAGGACAGCAAACCTGTTATCAGTCAGCTCAAGCAGGATGGCTATAAACCCCTTGACAATATCAAACTTGACGATGCTGTAAAAGATTACCTCGCAGTCAAGTATTCCGAGAAGAATCTTATGGAAGTGGTCGGACGTGGGAATTCCAAGACCTTGAATGAGGCCAAGTCCCTGGCCCGTGAGGATGCAATATCCTTCTATCCCCTTGGCGATGTTGCAAATTCTTTCTTTGTCTATAAGAAGGACAGGAGAAGGTATGATGTGATTTGTTATGCCCTTCTCAGGACTTCTTCCAGGGGTTCCGGTTCTGTCCGGAATTCCAGTGGAGCTCCTTCCGCTTTCGAGAGGGCTGAAAAGGCAACAAAGGAGACTCAGGCTGAAGTCAGGAAGCAGCAGGAACAGGCCAGGAAGGATATGCAGAAGGCACAGAAAAAGGCCCAGAAGGAGGCTGAGAAAGCAAGGATAAAGGCAGACAAGGCCCACCAGAAAGCAGTTGACAAGGCCAATGAAAAAGCCCGGAAAGCTATCGAGAAGGCAGACCGGGAAAGGGCAAAGGCCCTTGAGGGCTATAGGTACTAAAGGAAATCCTTGATTCCTTTCCAGGAAGCCGGTGGTGGAGCTATGATGTCCACTTCGTCCTTGCGGACGGGGTGGACAAACTTTATCTCACGGGAATGCAGGCAGATGCCTCCGTCAGGATTTGAGCGGGGAGCTCCGTATTTCAAGTCTCCCTTGATCACGCAACCCATGCCTGCGAGTTGGCAGCGGATCTGGTGGTGCCGTCCTGTAAGGAGCTCGACTTCAAGCAGAAAATACCTGTCAGTCGAGCCGATAAGTTTGTAGAGCAGTCTAGCCTCCTTGGCTCCTGATGTGCCGGACTTGACGATGAAACTCTTGTTCATCTTTTCGTTCCTGGTGAGCCAGTTGATGAGTTCTCCTGATTCCTTTTCAGGAGGATTGCAGCAGAGCGCCCAGTAGGTCTTGTGGACGTCTCCTGTACGGAACATCTCAGTGAGCCTGGAGAGGGCTTTGGAAGTTTTGGCGAAGATAACTATTCCACTGACCGGCCTGTCAAGACGATGTGGAATGCCCAGGAACACTTTCCCAGGCTTTCCGTCTCGTTGTGCGATAAAGGCTTTCAGGGTTTCGGCAAGGCATTCGTCTCCGGTCTTGTCTCCCTGGACGATTTCACCGATGGCCTTGTTGAAGACCAGGATATGGTTGTCCTCAAAGAGGATCCTCGAGGAGATGTCCGCATCTTCTGCGGCTTCAATTCTCCTGTATTCCATTTTACTGCTGGATAGGAACGAGTGCGAAGGAAGGCTCTCCCTTGCAGCAGAGTTTCCCGTTCACTGTAAGCTTGGCCGAGCAGAAGAAAAGCTGACCGCGCCTGTCGTCCAGGCTTGCAGTAACCTCGCAGAGATCGCCGGGCCTGACAGTGTTTTTGAAGCGGACCTTGTCAATCCCTGCGTAGAGAGTGATATTGCCGGGAATCTCGTCCTTTACGAGGATAGCACAGCTCTGAGCCATTATCTCGCAAAGGATAACTCCGGGGACTACAGGGTTGCCCGGGAAATGACCCCTTGTGAAGAACTCGTCTTCCTTGATGCGATACTTGGAGTGTGCGAGACCTTCGTCATCGATGTAGGCCTCTTCGATAAGAAGCATGGGCTCCCTGTGGGGCATGAACTTCTTTATGTCTTCCTTTGTAAGTATTTCAGTCATGGTCGTTCAGTTTTAGTCTTCGCATTTCCTGAATGCTACGCAAGCATCATGTCCTCCGAAGCCGAATGAATCTGAGATACCCAGCGTGAGATCAGCTTTGACAGCCTTGTTAGGGGTGTAGTCAAGGTCGCACTCAGGGTCAGGGGTGTCCAGGTTGATCGTAGGAGGGCAGATACCGTCCCTGAGAGCAAGGATAGTGGCGATGGCCTCTGCAGCTCCGGCAGCTCCGAACATGTGTCCGGTCATGGATTTGATGGAACTGATATGGGCCTTGTAGGCGAAATCTCCGAGGGCGTTCTTGTAAGCCTGGGTCTCGGCCGCGTCATTGAGCTTGGTGCCGGTTCCGTGAGCATTGATGTAGAGAGTATCCTTCTCCTTGTCGAAACAAGCTTCTTCAAGAGCTAGTTCGATACATTTTGCCTGGGTGGTACCGTCAGGCCTGGGGGCGGTTGAGTGATATGCGTCACAGGTGTTTCCATAACCGACCATCTCTCCGAGGATCTTGGCTCCACGGGCCTTCGCATGCTCATATTCCTCGAGAATCAGTGAGGCAGAGCCGTCACCCATAACGAAACCGGCGCGGTTGGCATTGAACGGGAGAGATGCATACTTGGGATCGGTCGACCTGGACAGGGCCTTGAGATTTGCGAAGCCGGCGATACCAATTGGAATTGTCGCATTTTCGCTTCCTCCGGTGATGATGGCATCTGCATAGCCATGCTTGATTGCCCTGTAGGCCTCTCCCATCGCGTTCGTAGATGTTGCACAGGCAGTTACTATATCGAGGCAGGGACCTTCGGCATGATTGAGGATGGCAATCTGTCCTGCAGCTATGTTGGAGATCATTGTGGGGATGAACAGGGGAGAAATCCACTGGCCGGAAGGATCATCGATCATCTTTGCCATCTCCCTGAACTGGGTTGCAAAGCCTCCGATACCGGATCCGAAATAGACGCCGAACCTGAAAGGATCTATGTTACAGTCATCACCTGTCGAGACAAGTCCGGACTGCTTTACCGCCTGGTAGGCTGCTGCCACTCCAAATTGGGTGAACAGGTCCTGTTTGCGGATAAAAGGCTTGTCCATCCCATACTCTTCTGCATGGAAATCTTTCACTTTTCCAGCGATTCTGACAGGAAGCTGCTCGGTGTCCTCACTTTCGATGACTTCGATTCCACAGTAACCTTCGCAGAGGTTCTTCCAGAAAGTTGCGACATCATTACCAACGGGGGAGATGACTCCCATTCCTGTTATGACTACTCTTCTGTTCATCTCGATATGTTTCTTTATTATTTTCAGTAATTTACAAATATAGCAATTTTTATGTGACTACCATTCAAGAATTGCGGCGCCTGAGAGCAGTCCTGCTCCGAAAGCGCTGAATACTATGAGGTCTCCTTCCTTGAACATCCCTTTCCGGTTACATTCATCCAGAAGGATCGGGCAGGATGCTGAAGATGAGTTCCCATGGTCATGGATGTTGACGGGGAATCTGCTGGAAGGAACTTTCATGAAATCGATAATGGAATCGATGATTCTCTTGTTGGCCTGGTGTACCATGAACCAGGAAATATCATCCTTGTCTATTCCTGATTCATCAAGGAGGTTCTTTACCCCTTTCGTACATGCATTGACGGCAAAACGGAAAACCTCCCTCCCCTTCATCTGCATCGGTACAAGTCCTTCTTTCCAAATGGCGTAGGGGTTGTCAACAAGGGGGCGGGTCATCCAGATCTTGTCCACATCAGGCTCTGCATTGAGCTTGATGCCCTTTATGTTGTCACCCTCGGTGAGAACCACAGCACCGGCTCCGTCACCGAACAGGATGCAAGTTGCCCTGTCATCCCAGCTGGCCATCCTTGACGGTTCTTCAATGCACGCGATAACAACATTCTTGACTTTGCCTGCCTTGTAATATGACTCAGCCATGTCGAGGGCATAGATGAATCCGGGGCATGCACAGTTGATATCGAACATGGGACATTTCAAGCCCGTCTTGGCGGCAACTATGCAACTGAGGCTGGGGGTATCGTATCCGTTGAGTACATTTGAAACGATGAAGAGGTCGATATCGGAAACTCCCAGTCCGGACATTTCAAGAGCCTTGTTTACGGCCTCCGTTCCAAGATCCTCGAGTTTCTCGTCAGTGATTATATGACGGGATTTGATACCGGTCCTGGTGGTGATCCACTCATCGCTTGTGTCGAGGAATCCGGCCAGCATTTCATTTGTGATGATCTTTTTTGGCAGGGCGCTTCCTGTTCCGATAATTTTCATAATATAATCTTCAGTCTTGTTAAAACGATTACAAAATTACCACCCCTCGCGCACGCGACAAAATAATTGTGGCGAATGTGACTCCAATAATGCGAGCACCATTTCTGTGGGGTGATTTCTCTTTATTTGTGGTGTAATCGTTATTTTTATTAATCCTAAAAAGTGTCTATCTTTGTAAGATTAAAGGACAATTATGGCGTCTCCTACCAAAGATTTGCCCGACTATTTCAGGGGCAAGAACCAATTGATCTACACCGTGACTTTCGCGGCGTTGTTCTCTATTGTGTTCCTGCTTCTGAGCCTCCCTTTTTCGCATAACAGCTGGATGGCGCTTGGTAATTCCAGGTTCTTCGTTTTCACCGTCCTTTTCGCGACAGGATCGCTTCTCCTCGTAGTATTGAGCAAGTTCTTGATGTACAAGACGAGGAACCGGATCAGGATGACCTATCTTGGCTATGTCCTGTGGTGCCTTGCCGAGGTACTGATAATCTGCCTTGCCTATTCCTTCATCACCGTTCCGTTGACAAAGATCGGTTGGGAACGTTTCCCTGAGACTTTGGGGAATGCCCTTCTCTACGGAACCATTTCTCTGGTTATTCCATACATCCTTTCCGGAATGTATTTCGCTATCCAGGACAAGAACCAGACTATCCGCCTGATGAATTATGGCAATGTTGTCCTTGACGAAAATGTGCTTCCCTCGAAGCTGGAGAAGATCACCCTCTTTGACAATAGCGGTGACCTTAAGCTCTGTGTCAGCGCATCCAACCTTTTTTACATAGAGTCCGACGACAATTACATCCGTGTCTGGTACTCCGATAGCAAGGGTGACCTCAAGCGCTACATGCTCCGTTGCCGTTTGAAGACGGTGGAGGAAAGTTTCAGGGGCAGCAGTCTCGTCCGCTGCCACAGGAAGTACATTGTGAATATGGACAAGGTTGAGATCCTCAGGAAGGAAAAGGAAGGATATGACCTGGATCTTGACCAGGACTCCATCCCGCCTATTCCTATCTCCAAGACATACGAAAAGAACGTCCTGGCTTATTTCAATAACAATCCAAGACGTTCGGTCAATTGATTTCTCCAGGAATCCGGTCTATCTCGTAAGCCTGTCAAGTGAAAGCTCGGCAAGGCCCTTTATCATGGATTTGTAATCCGGATTGCTGCTTTTCAGATAGCGGTTTGCTATCGCGCAGCAGATTGTCCCGGCCTTGTGACCAAGATGCTTTGCCAGTCCGGAGATTGCAGAGCTTTCCATCTCGAAATTGGTGATGCGATAATCTCCGTGGCGGAAGGATTCGAAACGGTCAAGCATGTCAGGCATGGCAAGTCCCAGTCTGATCACCCTTCCCTGGGGACCGTAGAATCCGGGAGCTGAAATAGTCACTCCCTTGACTGTGCAGTCTTCGAAACGGGAGATCAATTCGTCGCTGGCCTTGACGAAGTAGGGCGAAGGAAGGTTCCTGTCCCATCCTGTGTATTCCTTGAAGGCTTCTTCCATCTCTTTGTCAGTAATCTTGTCACGGTCGGCATACCAGTTAAGAAGGCCGTCGCAGCCGATAGAGTAGTGGGAGAAGATAGGAGCTCCGATTGGAATGTCAGGCTGGATGGCTCCGGTGGTACCGATCCTGAGGATAGTCAGGCTCTTGAGATCTTCCTTTGGTTCGCGGGTTTCGAAATCCACGTTGGCAAGGGCATCGAGTTCTGTCATGACTATGTCACAGTTGTCAGTTCCTATGCCGGTAGAGAGTATGGTCAGTCGTTTACCGTTGTACTTTCCGGTGATTGACACAAATTCTCGTGAGGCATGGCGGAATTCCACATCGTAGAGGTATTCCCCGATCATGTCCACCCTTCCTGGATCACCGACAAGTATGACTTTGTCAGCAAGTTCTTCCGGCCTCATGTGTATGTGGAATGCCGATCCGTCTTCGTTGATGATTAGTTCAGATTCTGCTATTCTCATTTTCTTCGTTGTTGTGGTTAAAAATCAAATATAAGAAAATTCAATGGAAATAGCTATTTTTGCACCATGTGGCAAAGAATTCAGACATTGTACCTGGCCGTTGCGACAGGTCTCGTAGTGGCGCTCTTCTTCTGCGTCAAGTCATTTTCGTTAGGTCCCGGTGGGGCTCATGTCGATGAGTTGAAATATATTCAGTTCTTCCCTTACCTTACCCTTCTGATCCTGACAGGCCTTCTTCAGTTGATAGCCTTGGGAACATTCAACGTACGTGTTCTCCAGATGCGTACGGCCGTGCTCTCAGGCCTTCTCCTGATAGCTTTGCAGGCATGGCTTGCCGTGGATTATTTCACTGCAGCCGATGGAGTGGTGTTCAAATGGACGGCCATTTTCCCTATCCTGGCGGCCATTCTTGACTTCATGGCAGCCAGGAACATCCTTCGTGACCAACTTCTGGTCGAGAGTATCTCCCGCCTTAGGTCAAGGAAGAAGAATCACAAGATCTAACTGTTAAGGAACTCTGCAAAATCGGACTCGAGTTTCTCGCCGAGTTCCTTGTCTCCACTTTTCTTGATTTCGTTTGCCAGATAGTAGATCAACTGGCAGTTATACTCGAATTCCTCCTTGTAGTCGGGATAGAAGTCGAGGTACAGCATGGTGGACTCCATTAATTCCTTGACAAGTTCAACAATCACCGTTCTGGCTTTTTCCGTCTTTCCGAGGGCATAGTAATCCTTGATGAGCTCAATCGGGTACAGGGCATTTGAAGCCCACCCGTAAATGGAGTTGTCATAAGGGAAAGTCTCGGGTTTCATCACTTCGCAGCACCTGTCCAGCATCTGCTCTGCCCGGTCAGTTTCTCCGGCTTTGAGGAAGGCACTTGCGGAAGAAACGAACAGGTTCCTGATTGACATGACTCCCAAGAATGTGTACATGTTCTGAAAGTCCGCGAAGTAGTCGTCCCGGGAGAGGGCGTCAAACTTGAAGACTTTGGTCATCTTTTCATAAAGCTCATCAGTGTCCACCAGCCCGGGCTCAATAGAACTGACTTTATTACGAATCGGAGTCAGCCTGGTCGAGAAACCGTCGTACATCAGATAATCCTTCAGGCCGATGTTGAGATCACCGCCCTGATTCAGCATGTTGATGGGACGGTCCCATTGGTAGTTTGAAAGCAGGTCCAGGATGAAGAGTTCAGGCTTGGTAATGGCCGACTTCCCCTCGGGAATCTCCAACACGATGGAATCTGGTATTTCTGAAGCGAATTTTTCACTTACTATTCCGTACTTGAGGCAGTTCTCCTTGTTGACCGGAACAATCACCTTTCGTGAAACCCAGTAATCCAACTTCCTGCCATCTGAAGTTACCACTTTGGCATCAGGGTGCTTGAAGACTTTAATGCAGTCCGAAAGCAGGACTGCCTGGCCCCTGCTGTCCTGGATCGGTACCCAGTCGTTGGTGCCATACAGGTACTGTTCCTGACCCACAGAGAGGTCGAGAGGGGCGGAATTGTTGATCGCATATCTCATCTGGTCTATGTACCAGTCGGTACCTAGCAGAGAGGTGTTACAGATCCTGACGTCATTCCTGATCCCTTCTACTTCCTGTGCATACCAAAGAGGGAAGGTATCGTTGTCTCCATGGGTAATGAGAAGGCCGTTCTGGCCTACGGAGTTTAGATAGTTGTACGCGATTTCCACCGCAGTCCTGCGGTTGCTGCGATCATGGTCGTCCCATTCCTGGGCGCACATGAGGGCAGGTACACCGAGGCATGCAACAGTAGTTAAGGCTGCCACAAGGGTTTCCTTCCTGTGTTTGGTGAGGGAAGTGATCCATGAATATATTGCTGCAACTGCAAAACCTATCCAGATGGTGAATGCATAGAAGGAGCCGGCATAGGCGTAGTCCCTCTCACGAACCTGGTAAGGAGGTTGGTTGAGGTAAACCACGATTGCTATTCCGGTCATAAAGAACAGCAGGAATGTGAGCCAGCAACCTCTCTTGTCCCTGTCGAACTGGAAGAACAATCCTAGAAGACCGAGGAGCAGAGGAAGGAAGAAGAGGTGATTCTTTCCACGGTTTTCCTTCAGCCACTGGGGAGCATTATCCTGGTTACCGAGCCGGATGTTGTCTATGGCCTTGATTCCACTTTCCCAGTTACCGGTAAAGAGATCGGAAGCCGGGGAATGGATCTCATTCTGCCGCCCTACGAAGTTCCACATGAAGTACCTCCAGTACATCCATCCCAGTTGGAAATCGAAGAAGTATGATAGGTTGGCTCCGAATGTGGGTTTCTTGTAATCAGCACCGGGGATTGCCCTTCCTTTCCCTCCGGTGTAGGTCTGGTAGAATTGGATAGCCTTTTCGTCGCTGCTGTACATCCTTGGGAAAAGCATCTTTCCGGAAGAGTCATAAACCGGTTCGACAGGGCTTGCCGCCTTGATGTACTTTCCGTTCATTGGAGCCCAATACCTGCCTTGCTTGAGTTCATAAGGCGATCCGAAGTAATGGCCATAAATCAGAGGATTGGATCCATACTGTTCACGGGACAGGTACCTTACAAGAGTGAAAGCGTTGTCGGGCTGGTACTCGTTGGTAGGGGTCTTGGCAGATGAACGGATGATCACTATGCTGAAGAGGGAGAAACCGATGATGATGGTAGTGAAGCAGAGGAGGGCAGTGTTCCAGAAAACCTTGCCCTTGTCCAAAGTCCTGAAAAGACCCCAGAAGCAAGCCACCAGCAGTACGATCATGAAGAAGGCGGCTCCACTATTGAACGGAAGCCCCAGGACGTTCACGAAGAATAAGTCGAAGTAAGCCGCGAATTTGGGCACTAACGGTACTATTAAGAACAGGATGAATGCCAGGATAGCCACCGACACAAGGAAGATCTTGACTGTTTCCCAGAAGGTGTAAGGCTTGTCCTCGCGCATCTTGTAATAGTACATGAAGACAATCATCGGGATCGCCAGCAGATTCAGCAAGTGGATTCCGATGGAAAGTCCCATAAGGAAGGAAATCAGCACTATCCAACGGTTGGCATAACGCCTGTCCTCAGTCTCGTACCACTTTGTCATGGCCCAGACGACCAGAGCAGTGAACAGGGACGACATCGCATAGACTTCACCTTCTACGGCTGAAAACCAGAAAGTGTCTGAGAAGCAGTAGGCAAGCGCACCTACGGCACCGCTTCCAAAGACAGCGATTGACTTGCCCGATGGATAGACTTCACTTCCATCATCTTTCTTGTCTGGTCTGATGACCCTTTTCACCAGGAAAACGATAGTGAGGTAAAGGAAGAAAATGGTCAAGGCAGAGCAGATTGCACTCATCGAATTCACCATGACGGCAGCCTTGTCAGGGCCGGTGAACATGGTGAAGAACCTGGCTATTATCTGGAATACAGGGTTTCCCGGGGGATGACCCACTTCCAGCTTGTAGGAGGAGGCGATGAACTCACCGCAATCCCAGAAAGATGCCGTGGGTTCGATGGTGGAGAGATATGTTACCGCCGAAACCAGGAAGACCGCGGCTGCGGTCAGGATGTTCCAGCGCTTGAATTTCTTCATGTCCATGATTAAAAAAGAATATATTCGGACAAAGATACAAAAGGATTGGCTATCTTTGCAAAAATAGATTCAATAAAATGAAACCGGAAAACGACTGGAAACAACGCCTCGGAGTGGTCTATTCGACCGATCCCGGTTTCAACTATGTCAAGGAGGAGACCTCCGAGGAAACAACCCTGGAACCATCGAAACAGAAGTTGATAGTGACGATCGACCGGAAAGGGCGCGGTGGAAAACAGGTTACCCTCGTTTCTGGTTTCATAGGGACTGAAGAAGACCTTGCTGACCTTGGAAGGACGCTCAAGATGAAGTGTGGTGTGGGCGGAACGGCCAAGGATGGACAGATCACAGTCCAGGGTGACTTGCGTGAGAAGGTCACCTCTCTTCTAAAGGAGATGGGTTACAACGCAAAGAGGGGGAACTGATGGACATTTTCGACAATCCTGTCTTCTCCGGCCTGGCCGTTTTCTTTACCCTTCTTTTCCTTTTGAATCTCAGGAGTTTGATAAAGATAACGCCGTCCCTTGCCGATTGCGTGATGAGGTGGAAGGGAAGCCTCGACCTTGAAGACAGCATCCAGTTGAGCAGGAGCCGTAACTGGATAGCTGCCATCTTATTCATCCCCTTCTGCATGGTAGTCTATTCCTACAGGCTCTACGCTCCTGACATCATCGCTGACCAGCCATCCTTGATCCGTCTCGGGGCCATAGCCGGAGCCTTGGTAGTTTACCTTCTCTTGAGGACCTTCCTGAACTGGCAGCTTGAGATGCACAACTACAGGTCCAAGGCTTTCACAGCGGCAAACAGGGCGTTCCTAAATTATGTGGTCATACTCTTCTTCCTGCTGTTTTTTACCGGTGCCATAGTGAAGGCGTTGGGAGGAGATGAATTCCTTGTCAAGAGGGTTCTGCTATGGATTATCGCATTGACTTACTTGTTCTTCATCATCCGCCGCGGGCAGATTTTCGCCTCTACTTGCAATCCTTTCACAACATTTTTGTATCTTTGCAGCCTTGAATTGCTCCCTACTGCAGCTCTGGTCATTTCGGCCGTCCTGCTTTGATCGATAGGGAGATATTAAGACTGGATATGGCCATTAAAAAGATATTGATATCCCAGCGTCCTCCTCTCAATGAGGCTCCTTACAATGCATTGAAGGAGAAATATGGCGTTGACATCACTTTCCGGCAGTTTTTCCTCATTGAGCCTCTTTCTTCCAGGGAGTTCAGGGCCCAGAGGATCAACATCCTGGATTATACTGCCGTCATCTTTTCCTCCCGCCATGCTATAGACGCTTTCTATGGGCTTTGTGAGGATTTGAGGGTTAAGGTTCCTGAGACAATGAAGTATTTCTGCACCACTGAAGCGGTTGCGATGTATCTCCAGAAACACATCGTTTACCGCAAGCGCAAGATATTCTTTGGCAACGGTACCCCCGAGTCTGTCCTTGCCCAAATAGGAACCAAGCACAAGGGAGAGCATTTCCTTGTGACTCAGTCCGATTCAAGTGGCAGCAATGCCTTGACCAACTTGCTCGATGCACAGGGTATCGACTACAAGACAGCTGTTTTCATCAAGAGCGTTCCCCAGGATCTCAAGGACATCTCCATGTCTGACTATGACATGGTAGTGTTCTACAACCCCTATGACGTCAAGTCACTGTTGGAGAATTTCCCCGGTTTCGAGCAAGGGGATATCAAGTTCGTTTCCTATGGTAAATCCATAGTCAAGGCTATGGAGGAAGCGGGACTGAGGATTGATGTAAAGGCTCCCACTCCCGAAGCTCCCTCGGTGGCGAGGGCGATTGAGATATACCTTCAGAATCAACAATAGAATCTTCCGATGAACACCCTACCGAAATCCGAGCGTATCAAAGGGAAGGCTCCGGTTTCGGCTCTGTTGTCAAAGGGCCGCTGGGGTGTCGTGGGAGGAATGAAATACTGTTATCTTGTCCATGGAGGAGATGATACTGTTTCTCCAAACAGGGTACTGGTCTCTGTCCCCAAACGTTTTTTCAAAAGGGCAGTCAAAAGGAATCTTCTCAAAAGGAGGATGAGGGAAGCATACAGGACACATAAGGACATGCTCCCTCCGCTTGGAATGGATCTTATGCTAGTGTACAACAACACCGAAGTGATGGATTCAGCTCTTGTCGCCAAGGATGTCGCCGGTGTCTTGAAAAAAATAAGTGATGAAAGACAGTTATAGCATACCGTCATGGCGTAGGACGTTGAGGAATGTTCTCAGCTTTCCTTTTCTTGCACTTATCTGGTTCTACAGGAAATGCATAGGCCCTTATATTCCCAAGACCTGCAGGTTCGAGCCATCATGTTCGACATATGCGATTGAGGCATTCCGCAAATGGGGACCTTTCAAGGGGCTGTATCTTACTGTCTGGAGAGTTCTCAGATGCAATCCCTGGGGTGGCAGCGGTTACGATCCGGTGCCTTGATTACCTTTTCAGCCTGACGAATATCGAGAGAGGAAGGACTTTCCCGAAACCGTCCCTAAGCGCCAATTCTCCGGAATCCAGGGGATAATCGGGAGAAAGGCCAAGGGCTTGTCGTACGACTGTTTCTCCAAGTGATGCCGAGAAGCCATTTGAGTAAAGATTGAGGACCATGAAGCTGTCCTGAGGTGCCAGTATTCGTCCAACATCCTTCATCAGGTCGAAAAGGCATTCGTCCAATTTCCATTTTTCCCCGTCCGGTCCGTGCCCATAAGCGGGAGGATCGAGGATTATCCCTTGATAGACATTTCCTCTACGGGCTTCCCTTCGTGCGAATTTCATTGCATCCTCAACAACCCAGCGGATACCGTCAAGACCGCTCCTGTCCTGGTTTTCATGGGCCCAGGTGACAACCTGCCTTACCGAATCAAGATGGGTCACATCCGCTCCGGCCTTTCTGGCTGCGAGGGATGCGGCTCCTGTGTAGGCGAAGAGATTGAGGACTTTGGGGCGTGATGCAGTCTTTTCCGCAATTACCTTGGTCTGGCTGAAAATATATTCCCAGTTTGGCGCCTGTTCAGGAAATACACCGACATGCTTGAATGATGTAAGGCCCAGTCTGAGGGAAAAATAGTCCTTGTACCGGATCCACCATTGGTCAGGCATCTTGCGTAGCCTGTCCCAAGTACCGCTGTCTTCCTTCCCGGCTTTGCCGAAACCGGCGCCAGGGGTAAAGCGGGTGTGGGTTGCGGACTCCCATTGTCCGTCACTCATATCCTTGTCCCAAAGGGCTTTGGGCTCGGGACGGGATAGTACGTAACTGCCGAACCTTTCGAGCTTCATGCCCCCGCCGGAGTCAAGGAGTTCGTAGTCTTTCCAATGTGTTGAGGGAAACTCTGTCGCCATGATGGTGCAAAGATAAAAAAATAGTATCTTTGCTCCGGAAAAAAACGACAACAAAATAAT
>JAEEGJ010014973.1_pt1 | contig 18233 bp, 13 predicted proteins | sample 8958761 | NCBI WGS metagenome assembly JAEEGJ01 (sample SAMN16246546, study PRJNA631951) | gut metagenome | biome: gut microbiome; feature: rumen; material: RS-attached | host: Bos | place: Iran: Karaj | collected 2018-10
CAAGATGAGATATCCCCTCCTTCAAGGAGATAAGATCCCTTAAAGACGATAAGGTAGATAGGTTCAAGGTGTAAGTGTGGTAACACATTCAGCTGATGAATACTAATAGATCGAAGGTTTATTCTAAGAAGATGTAAGCGTGTTCTCGAGCACTGTATGAAGTTTTGAAGTTGCTAGATTTATAATAATCCTCAATAGCTCAGTTGGTAGAGCACTGTGGCGAGTTCCCTGTTTTACCGTTGAGTTGAAAAATACTAATAATCCTCAATAGCTCAGTTGGTAGAGCACTCGGCTGTTAACCGAGTTGTCGTAGGTTCGAGTCCTACTTGGGGAGCTCATGATTGTTGATTTTATCAATAAGTTGTGATAATATGATTCAGTCGCTGAACACAGGCGTTGTGAATTCAGTAAGTTTGGCTCCGTGGTCAAGCGGTTAAGACATCGCCCTTTCACGGCGGTAACACGGGTTCGATTCCCGTCGGAGTCACTTGCCTTTAGGCAAAACTTAGCAATAAGCCGATGTGGCTCAATTGGCAGAGCAGCTGATTTGTAATCAGCAGGTTATCGGTTCGAGTCCGATCATCGGCTTTTTTCTATTGAGTAGAAAGAGGCCAATTTTTTTTATAAAGGTCTTGTTTGTACTAATTACAATATGGACCTTTAGCTCAGTTGGTTAGAGCAACCGGCTCATAACCGGTCGGTCCGGGGTTCGAGTCCCCGAGGGTCCACTTTCTTATAAATTATATGGCCTCATGGCTCAGTTGGTTAGAGCGCCGCCCTGTCACGGCGGAGGTCGAGGGTTCAAGTCCCTCTGGGGTCGTTTTCCAGTTTTTTTCAACTATGGGATCTTAGCTCAGCTGGGAGAGCATCTGCCTTACAAGCAGGGGGTCACAGGTTCGAGCCCTGTAGGTCCCATTAGTCTTTTAATTAAGACTATGCCGTAGTGGCGGAACTGGCAGACGCGCGGGACTTAAAATCCCGTGGTGGCGACATCGTACCGGTTCGATTCCGGTCTACGGCATTTACTCATTAGAGTAACTAAATAATATGTGTGTGTAGCTCAGCTGGATAGAGCACTTGGCTACGGACCAAGGTGTCGGGGGTTCGAATCCTCTCACGCACGCTAAAAGAACGATGAGTTTATCTCATCGTTTTTTTGTTTTAGTTGTCCAAGTAATGTAATTACAATTATAATAATTTAAATTATATAAAGTCTAATATAATAATTATGTAGACACTTATAGATATAGTCGATAAAATTATTACAGCTGAAGTGGAAGATATTGCAGTGATTTCAAGACAGAGAACTTCAAAGTTGACTAGTTGGGAGGATTTGAAAAGTGCAGTTTACAGATATTGATAATGGAAAGTCTTTTGACTGGGGAAATACTTCAAAGGATTATGCCAAATATAGAGATATTTATCCAGATGAGTTTTACAAGTGTATTTTGGATTTAGGATTATGTAAGGATGGGCAGAAGGTACTTGATATAGGAACTGGAACAGGTGTCCTTCCGCGGAATATGTATCAGTACGGAGCCAAGTGGATTGGCACTGATATTTCTGAGAATCAGATAGAACAGGCAAAGTTACTTGCAAAAGAGAATGGCATGGATATAGAGTTTTATACTTGTCCAGCTGAAGATGTAGACTACCAGGACAATACCTTTGATGTAATCACAGTATGTCAGTGTATTTGGTATTTGGATGCTAAAGTTATAGCAGATAAATTTGCTCGCATGCTTAAGCCGGAAGGCAAGCTGCTTATTCTATATATGGGATGGCTTCCTTACGAGGATAAAATTGCAGGCAAAAGTGAAGAAATAATCTTGAAGCATAATCCCAATTGGTCATCTTACGGGGATAAGATTCAGCCGGTTTTCATTCCGGAGGAACTGAAGACAAACTTTGATGTGATATTACAAAAAGAGTTTCCAGTAGATGTGAAGTTTACAAGAGATGGATGGCATGGTCGCATGCGCGCATGTAGAGGCGTAGGTGCAGCGATGAACTTGGAGCAACTTAGTGCGTGGGATGATGAACACAAGATGATGCTCAATGAAAATGCGCCAGAAGAATTCATTGTGAAGCATTATATATCTTTAGCAGAATTACAAGTTTTGAAATAATTTTTAAACGATAAATCAGAATTTATATGTGAACAAGAGATTGTTTTGTTACATAAAAATCAAGTAGAGAGTAATACAATTAATACTTTTGTAGAGAGACATTTTTATAAAGGAGATTGCAGAGTTAATTCCCACACAGTAAAAAGCACAACCCTATGGTTGTGCTTTTTTGAAGAAAAAGTATTTGCAGGAGAATTCCATTCCCAGTATTTTACATATAAGTTACTGTTTCAGATAAAGGCTTTCTGCTGTTGTGTGTTGGAAGTGGACCAGCACCCTCTGAAGCATAACCAAGATCAAGAAGCATTAAAACTTCCTCATTTTCTGGAAGACCAAGCTCACGCGCTGCCTGCTCTGGGTCAAAATAGTTTAACCAACAGCTATCAACACCCTCATTATATGCAGCAAGCATAAGGTGTGTAGCTACGATAGAGGCATCCTCAACACCTGAATCTCTCTTTTCACCAGGATAAGTAAATACGTTGTTCTTATCAAAAGCAACAACAAGTACAGTAGGAGCGCCATATCTGCAAGGTGTAATCTTATCAATCTTAGCAAGAATATCCTCAGATTCTACAACATATATATGTTGTTCCTGAAGGTTTTTAGCTGTAGGAGCAAGACGACCTGCCTCTAAAATAGCCTCTAGCTTTTCTCGCTCAACTTTCTTTGTATCATATTTCTTACATGAATAACGATTCTTTACTAGTTCTTTAAATTCCATTTTTTCCTCCATTTAATTAACTTAATGTATCCCTTCGTAATAGAATAATTAATACTCAACTTCGTTGTAAATTTCTACTGGGTCAGAACCTTCTGTTAGTGCACCAAGAATTGGGAATGTCTTTGTAAAATGCTCTGTTGCCTCGTGAGCCTTAAGTGCATCCTTATCCTTCCAGCACTCGATAAAAGCAAATTTCTGGTCATCCTCAACATTTTGGTTTAAGGTATAGAAGATATTCTGTTCCTCAGCATTAGATTTTCTAATAAGATCCTCTGCAGTCTTCTTGAATTCTTCTATTTTGTCTTTTTTTACAGTAAGTTTTGCTACTACCTTAAGCATGATATACCTCCCGATCATATATTAAGCGCTATTCGATTGCGCGCAACTATTATTCATATAATACACTATCAATATAAAAAAAGCAAATGTAAATTTTTACTTTCAGAATAAAAGGTCCCCCCCTAAAAGCTTGTAATCAAAATTATGTAAAAATGAACAATGTAGTAATAGTTATTTTAAAGGTATTGCCTATTACATTGCTGTTGTTTTTTTTTAAATAATAAAAAAATAAATCTTGAAAAAATTATTCGGAGGGTTTATTATAAACGAAAACAGATTGAGCACAATGGAATAGTACAAAACAAATATATTAGGAGGCCATTCATTATGAAATATGCGGTTAGATTCTATACTAAAACTGGTAATACTAAAAAGCTTGCTGAGGCAGTGGCAAGAGAACTTGGAGTAGAGGCACTGCCAATAAGTGAGCCTATCACAGAAAAGGTTGATGTCCTATTTCTTGGTAATTCATATTATGCCTTTAGCATTGACCCAGAGGTGCGACAATTTATTGCATCTTTGGATAAGAACCTTGTTGGAAAGATTATTAACTTTGGTTCTGCAGCCATGCTCAACTCAACCTACAAAAAGGTTAAGGCTGAGGCTGACAAAGTAGGTATAGTAATGGATGAAAGAGAGTTTCATTGCAAGGGTGAATTTAAAGGGATTCATAAGGGGCGCCCAAATGCTGATGATATAAAGGCGGCAGCAGCCTTTGCTAAAGAAATAAAAGAAGAAAATTGTTGATTAAATAAATTAAAAGTCAAAATCACAAAAGAATAAGTCAATTGTGTTTATGTAGAAACTAAACCTTCTTAAATATAATGAGGATACGCTAAAACTCATTATGTTTCGGGAGGTTTTTTTATGAGAAAAAAGCTATTAATGCTTGCGTTGTCGTTGGGGCTAGCCATTACAAGCGCTCCAATATTAACTGTGGAAGCTAGAACCACAGGTCAATACACAAATCCTCTAATGAATGGAGCTGACCCAACAATAGTCCGTGGAGAGGATGGATATTTTTATTCGGGATTTGGTACAGATAATGATATCTATATCAAGCGTTCTGAAACTTTATTAGGTTTGTCTACAGCCGATAGCCATTTGGTTTATGACAATCCTAGGTCGGACCACTATATTTGGGGGCCATATATCTACCACATTGATGGAGCATGGTACATCTATTATTCATCAAGCACGGAGAATGATTTTGGATATGGTCATCCATCTTGTTATGTTATGAAAAATGATTCAGATGATCCTTTTGAGGGAGAGTGGTATTTCCCAACTTCCAACACAAATGTAGATGACTTTGAGGGGAATGAGTCAGAAAAAGAAGGATTGATGAATACTGAAAGTTATGGTTTGGTATGTGGTCTATTAACGATAAATGGGGAGCTTTATTACACCTATACCAAATATGATTATTTTGCTAATGAGCCAGGTCACACAAAGTTTAATGAGTGCCCAACAATAGTAAAATTGGAGAATCCATATACTTTGACAGGACCAGAGTGTACAGTGGCACGCCCAACCTATGGTTGGGAATTGAAGGCGACAATATCGATGAGGGCTGTGCATATGTAGAGCATGGTGGATATGGATATTTTGCCCATTCAGCAAGCTCTTTCATGAATGATAACTACTGTGTTGGCCTCTCAGTTGTAGACCTTAGCACAGATGTTATGGATGAGACTAATTGGAAAAAGTCTACTACTCCAATTATGTCTCGTTCAGATGAGAATAGCTCTTACGGACCAGGTTCACCACTTTTTGTTAAGTCGCCTGATGGAACAGAGGACTGGATTATCTATCACGGTGGACCAATTGGAGGCCAGACAGCTACAGATAGAAGAGTTCGTGCTCAGATTATAAACTGGACTGACGAAGGTGAAATTAATCTTGGAATTCCTTCAAATCCAGATGCTGTTTTGGATGCGCCATCTGGAGAAATGAAGACAGATGTTTATGAGGCTGAGGACGGAACTTGCTCAAGTGTTACAAAGCATATGTTCAACAACACAGCCAAAGCTTCTGGTTCAGGTTATGTGAAATATGATGTTGGCTCAGGCTATGTATTGTTTGACGTAGACGCAGCCGAAGCCGGAGATTACATACTTAACCTACGATACAACAATCTTGGCGAAGCAATGACTGCTGATGTAACTGTAAATGGAGCTGATGGCTACACAGCACATTTCAAGAAAAACGGAAAATATGCAGTTGATTTGGATACATCAAAGGTATATAACGTTCATCTTGATGAGGGGCAAAATACAATTAAAGTTGCTGTAGAAACACCATGTGAGTTTGCTTTAGATGCAATGGTTATTACAAAAGGACATATGTATGATGCAAGCGGAGTTGTGAATGTAAGTGTAAACGTTCCAGCTACGGGCTCATACCAGGTACTTTTTGAGGGGACAGATGGAAAAATCATTAGAAATCTAAATTTAACTAAGGGACAAACAGTAATTAATAATCCAAACGGAAAATATGATAAGGTGACCGTTTGTGAGGCGTTGACAAGCACATATGAAGTATTTGGAAGCGAGGTCAACGTAAAAGTCGAATCTGAGGGAATTTATGATGTGACATTTATAACAGCAGATGGTTCTACAACTAAGACTATCAAGCTTAATAAGGGTGAAAATACAATAGCTGTTTTGGATGGCACAACAAAAGTACATTTATATCGCAGAACACCTTGGCATTATCAGGCTGAAAATGGCGAAATGTCTGGTGTTTCAGCACAAAGTGATCATCTGTATTACAACGGAACAGGATTTGACGGAGGCTTTGATAATGCAGGAAGTAGCGTTTCAGTGGTTACAAGCGTGGCATACTCTGGCACACACACATTATCGATTAGATATTCCGGCACAGGCGAGCAAAAGTCATTATCGCTATATATCAATGGCCAGAAGGTTAAGCAGCTATCTGGCGAAGGAACAGCTGACTGGGATAGCTGGAAGGAAATTGATGAAGAGGTATATCTACGTGCTGGGAAAAATACCGTTGAGCTGCGCAGAGATGGTGATGATACAGGCGTAATTAATATTGATGAAATTGTGGTGGATAAATATTCCATGGGCGAGCCAACTGTCACAGTTAATAAGCTTATAGCTGGAGAAGTCTATGCGATTAAGGACAAGAACAGCGGGCTTTCTGCAGATATTGATGGATATTCACCAGATGCTGGAAAGGAAATACATCTTTGGCACTATCTTGGAAACAACAACCAGAAGTGGAAGATGGTAGACCTTGGAAACGGATATTGGGCCTTTAAGGGCACATACGGCAGCAAGAGATTTTCAATAAATGAAAACTTAACTGCTATGACAGCAGATGAAAATAATAACGACGATGCACAGCAGTGGAAGCTTGAAAAGGTAGGAAACTACTACAAGATGATTAACAAAAAATATGAGAAGGTACTTACAGTTGATGGTGCATCTAAGGCTGCAGGAGCTAGACTTACAGTTGCTGACGATGAGGAATTGGATAACCAGTTGTTTAGTATTGATGGAGGACTTCCTTCTGACACAACAGAGGTTAGAGAGATTCAAAATCCTCAGAATCCTGATGACTATGCAGCCTATGGTAGTCAGTATGAATTGGCTGAGCCAAAGATCCCAGAGCCATATGATCCATATGTTGAGATTGAGAATGGAAAATATCGTAGATACGATGCTGTAAATGGATTGCTAGAAAATGGAGCATCTGTTGAAACAAATCATCAGGGCTATTATGGAGATGGATTTGTGGGCGGTATGTTCAATGGAGATGCTGCAGTAACATTTAGAATTAATGTAGATGTTGCTGGAATATATAAAGTCCGTTTGGGATACTGCAATGGTTTTGGACAAGAGCAGGTTAAGGCAGCGGCAACATATGTAAATGGAGAATATGTATCAGCAACTGAGCTCCCATCAACAGGGGGCTGGGATGATTGGGGAACAGTGGAGTTTACATTACAGTTTAACGAAGGGGTAAACAAAGTAACCTTCAAAAATAATGCTGAAACAGCAGGATATTCTGGTGATGTAAACTATGACTACCTTGATATCAGCAAATATCCAGTAAATGTAACAGCTGACGAGAGCTCATACGAATCTAAAGCCGATGGCTGTATCAAGAGATTTGAATTAGAGAATTGTGAGTTGGAAAGCGGAGCTAATTTAGCTACTGACCATCATGATTATTCTGGAAATGGATTTGTAGGGGGTATGTACAACGGAAGTGCAAAGATTGTTTGCAATGTTAACGTGCCAAAAACAGATACATATAAAATGCGCTTACGATACTGCAATGGTCACGGCGAGAACGTGGAGGATAAAGTGGTTGCCATTACTGTTAATGGCGAATACATAAAAGGGCTAGCGCTGCCTAAGACAGGCAACTGGGATACATGGAATAAGGTTGAGTTTGAACTTGAGCTTGAGAAGGGAACCAGTGCCATTGCATTTGTAAATTCATCAAGCTTAACGGGATATGCTGGAGATGTAAACTACGACTACCTTGATTTCTTTATGAGTGAACCTGAGGTAGATCCAGATGATCCAGACAATACAGGAAACCAAGGCGACCCAAATAACTCAGGAGATACAGGAAACCAAGGCGACCCAAATAACTCAGGGGACACAGGAAACCAGGGCGACCCAAATAACTCAGGAGACACAGGAAACCAGGGCGACCCAAACAACTCAGGAGACACAGGAAACCAGGGCGACCCAAACAACTCAGGAGACACAGGAAACCAGGGGGATCCAAATAACTCAGGAGATACAGGAAACCAGGGCGCCCCAAATAACTCAGGAGATACAGGAAACCAAGGTGACCCAAATAACTCAGGGGACACAGGAAACCAGGGCGACCCAAATAACTCAGGAGACACAGGAAACCAGGGTGATTCAAATAACTCAGGAGACACAGGAAACCAGGGTGATCCAAATAACTCAGGGGACACAGGAAACCAGGGCGACCCAAATAACTCAGGAGACACAGGAAACCAGGGTGATTCAAATAACTCAGGGGATACAGAAAACCAGGGTGATTCAAACAACTCAGGGGATACAACAAATCCAGAGGATACAAACAACCAAGGAAACAACGATAGCCCAGAGACTGTGAACCCACCGGTAAATTCATCTAGTGAGAATAAGGCATCATCACCAGAGAATCCTAGTGGTCAGGCGCCAACTGGATATGCTGCAAGCTCAAATAGAACAATAAGTACTTCAGATGAAGTGATAATAAGTTCTGTTGCAGCAGTTTCTGATAAGGAACTTGATAAGAAAGCAAAAGAGAAAGAGGACAAGAAGCAAACAACAAGTAAAGTATCAGAAAAAATCAAAGATAAGAAAGATGAATCTTCAAAAGATAAAACACAAGAGGTAACAGAAGATACCACAGATGAAGATGTAATTACTGAAACGCCAGAAGAAACAACAGCTTCTCCTGAGATTTCCTTAAATGAAGAACAGGAAGCAGAAAAAGAGACATCAGTTGAAAACGAAAAAGAAAAATCACCTGTAGTTCCAATTGTTGGCGGAATCGCTGCTGTAGGAGCGATTGGGGTAGGCGGATATAGTTTCATGAGAAGGAGAAGGCGTTAAGATGAAGATTAATGGTTTTATATTTGATTTAGATGGGGTTATCGTATTTACGGATAAATATCACTACAAGGCTTGGAAAGAAATGGCAGATGAAATGGGAATCTATTTTGATGAAAAAATCAATAATAGACTCCGAGGAGTCAGCCGAATGGAGAGCTTAGAGATTATTTTGGAGAACTATCACGGTGAGCCACTTTCCAAAGAAAAAAAGCTAGAGCTAGCAACTAAGAAAAATGAAATCTATAGGAAGTTGTTAGAGACTATGACAAGAAATGATGTTAGTGATGAGGTTCGAAATACCTTGGAATGCTTACATAAGCGTGGGAAAAAACTTGCTATAGGTTCTTCAAGCAAAAACGCAAAATTCATTCTTGAGAAGGTGGAGTTACTGGATGTGTTTGATGCTATTAGTGATGGTACCAATATTTCCAATTCAAAGCCAGATCCAGAGGTATTTGTAAAAGCTGCAGATTTTATACATCTAAATCCAGATGAGTGCGCAGTTGTTGAGGATGCTTATTCAGGTATCGATGCAGCAAAATCTGGAAATATGTGTGCTATAGCAATAGGAGATGCCGCAAATTATGATAAGGCAGATTACAAGATAAAAAATTTTTCAGAGATTCTTAACATATGTTAGATAATATTCTTCTAAAGGAAACAAAAGATATTTATGGTACAACTCTACATGAACTGTGGGTTGACAACGGGACAATCAAATTCTCCCTCATCCTCGAGAGGGGGATGGAAATAGGGCAGGTGTTCTTAAAGGACACCTGCATGTCCTGGAAAAGAGATGAAAGCTTTAAGCTTCATCCACAAAATGTAGATTTAAAAGTAGAGGGCTGGGAGAAAGGATTTTACTCAGCGGTAGCTGTATTAGGGCCTGAGGTTTTTGGAACTCCAGATAAAAATGTAACTGTCCATGGCACAGGTTCATATTCCATAGCAAAAGAAAATTCTCTAAAGATAAGGCACTGTGGAAGTATAACTGAAATAGAGGCAAATGTACCAATCCAAGGTTATTCAAATAAACAAATACACCAAAAAAAGGTATTGATACAGACAAAATTAAATTCAAACTTTATAATTAGAAGAGAAGTTTCAGTTAACCTATCTGATGAAAAGGTTCCCTTAGATGACGGCTATCACGTACAGTTTGCTGGGGAATATTTAAGTCAGGGCGGAAGATATATCCTGCCAGTAGCAACAGATAAAATGCTATTGAGGGACAGTGCACCAATCGAGGATGACCCAAAGACAATATATCCTTTTATAGAAGTCCTTGAGCCAATCAGGTGCTATCAATATGTTCCGGAAAAAGTTTATGGTTTGGATAAGCCCGATGAAACCGGCTGGATAGATTTCATTCAAAATAATCCAGACAATCTCACTGCTGAAATGCTTGTAAACAACGAGCGAAGCAAGGGGGCAATTATCATTAGACCTTTGGATTGCTTTCCTCGTACTTTAATAGCAAAGAGAAATGAAGGCTGCGCAATGTATGCCATAGAGCCTTGCAAAACAAGGCCAAACTCTTTAAGGCAAAAGGCCATTGATGGAGAACTGCAGTATCTATCCCCAAAAGAAGAGAGGGAGTCCTTTATAGCCTTTGGATTTTTTGATGATGAAGCTTCGATAAAATATTATGAGAAGAGAATTGAAAGTGCAGCGAATTATGAGAAAGAATTGGTCCAAGTTTTATTTTAAAATTATGTTGATTCTTTTGGTTGCATTTATGGTTTATGGAGCAATCGTTACTTTTTTTGTATATAAAAATGTACTAAAGGAAAACTACAATAGCATTGAAAGTATGCTTGATACAGGTGCGGAAAATATAGGCCGTACCTTTGAAATGATGGATGGAACCACCATTGCTCTTTCTGGAAGTGAATCTATTGCTAAGTGGAGAAACAATAAAACCTACTTTAGTGCAAAAGATAAAAATAGCCTTCTGCATACGGAGACTCTGAACAAGGAGATGCAGAGGGTACTAATATATAATAACGTATGGAATTTTGACCTTTTTGACTATTTAACTGTGTACGAAAATGACAAACTTTTGGCGTATACTTATACCAAATCCTACAGTACACAGCAGATAAAAGATAGAACCAAGAAGGTCTTTTCTGCTGTAAAAAGCAGTGAGAATTATAAACAGATGATTCCTCCAACAGCAGAGGATCCAACTATTTACACTGTGCTTAAAATTCAGTCTGATTTTGCCAGTGATGATGCCATGTATATTATTGGCGGTACAAGCGTCAGCTACTTGAACGATAAGCTCAAGGCTATCTCAAGCTTTGAAGGTGCAGAGGCTCATCTGATTTATAACGACGGCATTGTTTTTGCCAGCTCAAATATGGATAAGCTTGGCGATGTTATAGACAGTCAGATTCGCGATGCCGAGGGTAAGCGAAGCCAGGTGCAAATAGATGGCAACAATTACGATTTGATTCGAAAGCGCGTAAACAATGATTTTCAAATCCTATATATGTTTCCAAAGCAGGCGATTATGAGGCAGACCCTTATAGGTATGGAGTCTCTCATTATTTTGTCGGTGATTATTGCGGTGATAATGGTTTTCATATTAACAATTGTGGACAGCAGCTATGAAACCAGACATTTAAATGATGAGGCCGAGATTAAATTCCTGCAGCAGCAAATGAATCCTCATTTTCTTTTTAACATTTTGCTGACTATACAGATAAAGGCCAAAATGTCAGGGGATGAAACCATTTACAAGATGATTGGCTCCCTTTCCAGCTTGCTTCGGGCAGGCATCTATGGCGATAAACGCAGCTTGATTTCAATAGAGGAAGAGCTGAAATATGTAGAATATTATCTCTCCCTCCAAAAGGAGCGATACGAGGATAAGCTTTCCTACAGTATTACCTTGGATGATCCGGAGCTTAACAAATGTGAGATTCCAAGGCTTTCTGTGGAGCCCATTGTGGAAAATGCAGTTATTCACGGAGTGGAGACTGTGGACAGGCCTGCAATTGTTCAGGTCAATGTCACTTCTGAGGACAATCAGTTGATAATACATGTTACTGACAATGGTGTTGGCTTTGACGTTAATGAGCTTGATCTGGAGAGTGCCTCAGACAGAGTGGGATTACGGAGTACGCAAAAGCGCATTCAGCTAATTTATGGAAAAAAATATGGTTTAGATATTGTTAGTTACAAAAATGTTGGCACAGATATTGCTATAAGAGTGCCACTTAAAAAATGGGTGGGAAGTAATGAATAAGGTATTGATTGTTGATGATGAAAGAAATATTAGAGATGGAATAAAGGCTCTCATAGACTGGGAGAGCCTGGATTGCCAGGTGGTGGGAGACTGCGTAAATGGCAGCCTTGCCATGGATTTTATTTCTAAAAATGAAGTGGATATTGTGGTGACGGATATTAAGATGCCAGTGATGGACGGCCTTCAATTGAGCCGCAACCTTATGGAAGAATATCCAGATATTAAGGTTATTATTCTTACCGCATATTCGGAATTTGAGATGGCAAGAGCCGCTCTAAAAAACAAGGTTTTTGATTTCATAATAAAAAATGAGTTTATTGATGAGCTGCCTAAAACCATCATGAGATGTGTAAAAGTAATTGAAGAGGATAAAAAGCTTAAAGAAAATCAGACTATAGACAAGGATAGCCAGGAATATTTCTTTAATATTTTAAAGGGCCTGCTGGTTTCCAACAGCATATCCAAAGAGGATATCGAAAAGTACCAGCTTGATAAATATAATTATTGCATTTGTGCCTGCAATATTAAAAGCTACGAAATTGGAAACTCAGATAGGGATATGATGGATATTTTTAATAACATTCTCAAAATATCTCTTGGCAAGTGCAAGTACACAATTATGCCAATGTCTGAAAGCCTTTATACAATAGGTGTGTGCTACGAAAAGAAAAGTGGAATTGGCATAAATCAGATTGTTAATTACTTCAGCAATATTTTAATTATGATAGAAGAATTTATGCGAATTGAGGTAATGATAGGAATCAGCACACAGATAGAGGATGTAAACGACCTGAAGCTTGGTTATTCCCATGCAAGGGATGCACTTTCTAAGCTGACAGGTAAGGGCTGCAAGCTAAAGGTTTACGATGGAGATGTTATATCTGCAGAGGGTGAGTCAATTGATGTGAATTGGTATTCTCAGAGAATTTCCGAGGCAACCTTTGATGAAAAGAAAAACGAGGGCCCAATCATTCTTGAGGATTTTACAAACAAGCTGCTGATTTCTCAGCTTACCTTTGAGCAGTGCAGGCTTTACATGCTGGTGATTTTCAGCTCACTTATTCACAAGGCTGTCCGCTATCAGGTAAATACTGAGACAGATTTCAATGAATACGAAAAGCAGATTTATAACAGCGTCAAAAATGCAGGGACCATTCAGGATTTAACTGCAATTGGAAGCGATGTTATAAGTAATCTTAGAGAAATTTGCCTAGGTAAAAAAAATACAAGGAACGAGCTGGTTAAGAAAGTGGATGATTGCATCAAGGCTCACTATAAGGAGGAGCTCACTCTTCAGTTTATCAGCAACTGCCTGTACATGAATAATAGCTATATCAGCCGTGCCTACAAGAAGGTTACAGGCATTACTGTTACAGACGCCATAGCTATTTACAGAGTGTCAAAAGCTAAAGAATTGCTGGCCAACACCCACAAGAAGATTTATGAGGTGGCCCAGGAAGTTGGCTTTAATGACGCGGCATATTTTACAAACGTGTTCTATAAATATACCCATATTAGCCCAAGTGATTACAGGCAAAGTCAAGGCAAAATATTACAAGAAAAGGTAAAGCCCTTCTATTAATAGAGCGCAAGGTTTGTTTTATATTTTAATCATCATCAAACAAACCTAATTCAGGAGGGTACGAAATGAAAAGAAAGTTATTGAGACTTCTTGCAATGGGACTTGTTGCTACATCAACTCTTTCATTAGTTGCATGTGGATCTGCAAGTACTGATTCAGGAGAAGGAAACGCTAAAAGCGAAAAAGAGGCCTCAGAAGGGGATGACCCAATTGAGATTTCCTACGCAACATTCATGGTAGGAAGTCATGCGTCAGCAGAGGCTGAGACAGAAGTAATTGAAGCCTTCAACAGAAAATACGAAGGTAAGATCAAGGTAGTTGTTGAAGAGCTTCCAAGTGATGATGCTTTCGTTGACAAGATGAAGACACTTGCTTCTTCAAAATCATTGCCAGACGTTGTAATCGGTAAGAATGGTATCAGAGAGCTTGCTATTGAAAATGGTCAGGCTGTAAATTTAAAGCCATATCTTGAAGAAGATCCAGAGTGGATGAAGTACGTTGGTGAAGATGCCATGAATTACAACATGGAAGACGACGGTTCAGTTTACTCTATTTCAAATCAGAGACAGGTGGTAGGTTATTTCTACAACAAGGAAATGTTTGAGGATGCAGGCATCACACCAGCAAAGACATGGGATGAGTGGATGTCAAACAATGAGAAGCTTGCTGCAAAGGGCTACACACCTCTTGCACTTATGACAGGTGAGAATGCCTGGACAACAAACCTTTGGTTAGCAGCTTACATCGGAACTCATGGCGAAGAGGGTAACAAGTTCATGAACACAACTTACCCAGATACATACAACACAGATGCTGTTGTAGAAGGCCTTGATTTGATGAAGGAGTGCTTACAGAAGTACACAACTCCAGACGCCATTGGTGCAATTTATGCAAACGCTGCAAACAACTTTGAGCAGGGAAATGTAGCTATGATTGCAAATGGTCCATGGATGTGCCCAGACTTTACTGACACTACAAAGTCTGCAGAAGGTTTTGAGGACAAGGTAGGCGTTGCTCTTTATCCAGAGGATGGACTTATCACTCAGTACGAGGTGGGTTATATTCTTTGTACAAATGGCAAGTCAGAGGAAGAGCAGCAGGCAGCTTTAGAGTTCTTAAAGTTTAAGACAGGCTTGCTTGCACAGGCAATTTTCCTTGAAAAGGGTGGTGTTCTTCCACTTACAGACAATGTGGAAATCACTGACGCATATAAGGCTGAAAATCCAATTCTCGCTGAGTTACTTGAGATTGCAGGAGACGCTAAGTACACATTTGGTAATTTAGATAACAACGCACATGAGAGTGTAATCGACGAGTTTGCAGTCAGATACCCTGAGCTTGCATATGACGAGATTACAGCAGAGGATTTTGCAACCTATTTAACAGAAGCCTCAAAGGCAAGTAAATAAAATCGAAATACAGGAACATTTCTGATTTTCATATAGCACAAGCAAAATTAGAGTAATAATACTTCAATTATTGCTTGTGCTATTTTTTTACCAAAAATAGGGGATTTTAGCCCGATTTTTGGTGGAAACAACCCTTATTCGTATCTCAAATTTTGTTCCTAAAAGGAGAAAAATCATGAAGCATAATAAAAAATGGATAGTTCTCTTTCTGGCACCAGGAGTACTGATTTTCACATACATTTTTTTGACATCCATCGTAGTGCTGGTGGGAACATCTTTTACAGATTGGGCCATTGGAAAGGACATGTCATTTGTCGGTCTAAAGAACTATATAAAACTATTTACAGAAGATAAAACATATTTGGAGAGTATTAAAAATACAATAATCTGGATTCTTTTACAATCCACAATTCACGTGACAATCGGCGTGACTGTTGCACTTATTTTATCTAAGAAAAAATGGTATTCATCGCCAGTCAGAACAATATTTTTTATACCAAACATTATTTCAAGTGCAGCACTTGGTATGTTATTCCTTTGCGTTATGAATCCACAGTTTGGACTTGTAAATTCCTTGATTTCAAAAATTACAGGGGCTACCTATTCTCAAAACTGGTTTATGGATCCTCGCACAGCATTTCTATCGGTTACTCTTACCTGGCTTCCATATGCAGGCCTGGTGACCATTCTTGTAATGGCAGAAATGTCTTCGATTTCAGAGGATATTTATGAGGCGGCAAGAATTGATGGTGCCACACCATTTCAGATAGATATGCACATTGTTTTACCGCTTATGAGAAATATCATTGGTACTTCCACAGTTCTTGCGGCTACATCAATGCTTCAGAAGCTGGACATCATTATGATGACAACCTCTGGCGGACCAGGAAGCAAGACCATGAATATGCCAATGTATCTATATAAAACTGTATTCACCAACAATGATTACGGTTTGGCGAACACCCAGGGTGTACTGCTTATAATCCTTGGCGTAGTAGTATTAAAGCTTATCCGTCGCATATTCAAGATGGATGCTGAGGATTAGGAAGGAGGACATTAGATGAAAGCATTACAAAAAACATTAATAGGTTTATTTCTCACAATAATAATTGTGATTTCCGTAGTCCCATTTTTATGGGTCCTGTTTTCTTCCTTCAAGACCAATAGTGAAATCCTGTCTGCAGGGATGGGATTTCCTACTGGTATGCATATTTCCAATTACGTGACAGCTTTTAATCTGGCACCAATTGTTACATTTTATAAGAACAGCATTTTAGTAGCTGTATTTGCTACAGTAGTTAATCTTTTTGTTTGTTCTATGGCAGCTTATGTTGTTGTGCGCTGCAATTTTAAGGCCAAGGGCATTGTTACACTTATGTTTTCACTGGGACTAATAATCCCAGGGGCAGCACTCATCCAACCTCTATACACCATTTTAAACGATAGTCATTTATATAACTCACTTACGGGACTAGTGCTAGTGTATACAGCCCTTGGAATGCCAACAACATTTTACATAATGGTAAGCTACATAAAGACTATTCCGTATACTTTGGAAGAGGCAGCATACATAGATGGAAGTGGATTTTTTAGAACCTTCCTTCAGATTGTTTTGCCAATAACAAGACCAGCATTTGCAACTGCAGGCGTAATCCAGTTTTTGCTGGCATGGAACGAGTTCCAATTTGCTCTCACTTTAACAGGTAGCACAGAAAAGCGTACTCTTCCAATTGCTCTTTACTATTTCAAGAGTGCATTTGCCAGCGATTATGGAGCAATGTTTGCAGCTACAGTTGTGGTGGCGATTCCAAGTATTATCGCATTTATAGTATTGCAGAAGCAGGTTATAGCAGGTCTTGCAGCAGGGTCTGTAAAGGGCTAGATAGGAGTAGAAATGTTTGTTATGAAGGGGAACGAGTATGACATCAATTGGTGTCTTACTGAAGATACATATAATCCAGAAAAGTCAAAGTATTATGAGGGGCTTTTCACACAGGGAAATGGCTACATAGATGTTAGAGGTAGCTACGAGGAAGGACTTCTTTGTGTGCAGCAGGATAGGGAATATGAGAGAAAGCCTGCAAATGTCACCCTTGAAAAGCACGTAAAAGAGCAGAGTAATTGGGGTACTTATATTCCTGGAATAGTGGGAAGGCATCCTCATTTGATGACAGAAATTATAAACCTTCCATTCTTTTTTGAAACAGGGCTTTGCATAAATGGTGAAACCCTAGATATGAATGAATGTAAGATTGAAAATTATAAAAGATGGTTAGACATGAGAGATGGTAGCCTTAGTAGAACTTTTACTTGGCACACTAAGTCAGGGCAGACAGTTAATCTAGAGTATTTTAGGTTTATCTCTAAGGAAAAAGAGCATTTAGCTATTTCTCAAGTGAAGATATCAATGGTCTCAGGTTTGGCAGAATTATCCTTTTGTGGTGGAGTAAATGTTGGAGTTAGAACCAATGGCTTTAATCATTTTGTAGGAAAGGAAATTTCCTCTCTAGACAAGGATTCTGTACAAGTGTCGGTAGATACCAATGGGGGAAATACAGTAGTTATTCAATCTAAACTGTTGTCCAATAGAAAGGTAGCAACCTTAAGTCTGGGAGATGGAAAGCGCGGATTTACAACTGGCACTTTGGAATTGGATGAGGGCGAAGAGCTGGTTATTCAAAGAATAATTGCAATGGCAACGGATAGAGATTTGGATGGTAGAGAGCCAGTTGAGATTTGCCAAGATGCAATTGAGTACGCCTTAGAAACTGGATGTGACGAGGTTTTAAATCGTCATCAGAAATGTTGGGAGTCTTATTGGGATAGATCTGATGTAGTTATCCAGGGGGATGATAAAGTACAGAAGGCTCTTCGCATGTCCATTTATCACCTGCTTAGAGCAGATAATGATAGGGATGATAGAGTTGCTATTTGTGCAAAGGGGTATGCTGGTGCTGCTTATTTTGGAAGATATTTTTGGGATACAGAGATTAGTCTTCTACCATTTTTTATCTATACCAATCCTGAGGCTGCAAAGAAGCTTTTGATGTTTAGATACAATACCCTTGAGGGGGCAAAAAGAAATGCTAAGGCTTATGGCTACAAGGGGGCTAGATATCCATGGGAATCATCTGTGACAGGGGATGAAGAATGTGCAAACTGGCAATATGCTGACCATG
>JAEEGJ010014975.1_pt1 | contig 18232 bp, 15 predicted proteins | sample 8958761 | NCBI WGS metagenome assembly JAEEGJ01 (sample SAMN16246546, study PRJNA631951) | gut metagenome | biome: gut microbiome; feature: rumen; material: RS-attached | host: Bos | place: Iran: Karaj | collected 2018-10
CAACAGGTCTTTCTGTTGCAACACTCGCAAAAGCAGCCGAAGCCGGTGCTGATGTTCTTGATACTGTTATTTCTTCAATGGCTATGGGTACATCACATTCACCGACTGAAACAGTTGTTGAAATGTTCAAGGGTACTCCGTACGACACAGGTCTTGATATTAAGTCACTTCTTGACATTGCCGCATACTTCCGCGAAGTACGCAAAAAGTACGCTAAGTTTGAATCAAGCTTCCTCGGTGCAGATACACGTATCCTTGCTTCTCAGGTACCGGGCGGAATGCTCTCCAACCTCGAAAACCAGCTTAAGGAACAGGGCGCTTCAGACAAGATTGACGATGTTCTTAAAGAAATCCAGGTTGTTCAGGCTGACTGCGGTTACATTCCTCTTGTAACACCTACATCACAGATTGTCGGTACACAGGCTGTATTCAATGTATTGTTCGGCCGCTACAACAAACTTACACAGGAAACACGCGACCTTTTGGTAGGCAAGTACGGTGCAACACCTGCAAAACCGAACGCTGACCTTGTAAAGAAAGCTCTTGAACAGAACAAGATGGATAAGGTTGTAACATGCCGTCCTGCAGACCTTATTCCTATGGAATGGGACAAAATGGTTGCCGAAGCAAAAGAAAACGGCGGTAATGGTTCTGACGAAGACGTTCTCACATACGCAATGTTCCCGAAAGTAGCTCCTAAGTTCTTTAAGGAAAGAGCAAACGGTCCTGTAAAGTCAGAATCTTTTGCAGTTGCAAAATCTTCCGCATCAGGCAACGGCGGTTCATATTCAGTAAACGTAAACGGAACAAGCTACAATGTAACAACTGGTCCTGCCGGTGATACAATGAGCGTAAATGTTAACGGTACAGCATACAATGTAACATTCGGCGCAGCCGGTGCTGCTCCTGCAGTTGCCGCAGCCGGTTCAACAGGCGGAGCAGACATTAAGGCTCCTGTTGCCGGTACAGTATTGAAGATTATCGCTCAGAACGGTACAAACGTTAAATCCGGTGAAACCGTTATGATGATTGAATCAATGAAGATGGAACTCGAAGTAAAAGCTACCGGAAACGGTCCTGTTCAGTGGTCTGTTTCACAGGGTGCAGCAATTACAGCCGGTCAGGTTCTTGGAACAATCGGCGGTGGTGCTGCTGCTCCAGCTCCTGCGGCTCCCGCTGCTTCAGCCGCTGCTCCTGCAGCTCCTGTTTCTAACGGTGGAACAGCTGTTAATGCTCCTGTTGCAGGAACATTCCTCAAGGCTGTTGTTGCAGAAGGTGCTTCTGTAACTGCCGGTCAGACAATCATCATGATTGAATCAATGAAAATGGAACTTGAAGTAAAAGCAACAGCTGCAGGTTCTGTTCACTTCCTTGCATCAGCCGGTTCTGCAATCACAGCAGGTCAGGCACTTGCAGAGATTAAATAAGGTAACGGAGTTAATAATGCTTGGTCAAAAAAATAAACTAAATAAGCAGATATTTTCTGCAATGCTTATAATCATGGCAATTGCAGTAGTATTTTCTTCTGTATCATCGGTTTTTGCACAGAACAGTGCGGAAGTTCGTGAGCATCCTTCCTTGAGGACAATGAATTCAGCAATCATCAAGGGATCTGAAAAAATCCCGATGATTAAGCCTCTGGAATTCTTGAAGAGCCTCTGGCAGAACACCGGTATTAATCAGATGATTAACGGTGAAGTTAAGGCCGAAGAGGAAGAAGAAGTAGAAAGCGCAGTTGTTTTTGCCGAATCAGCTCCAGGCTGGCAGAAGCTTATAATGATTGCTGTAGGTTTTCTTATCATTTACCTTGCTGTAGGTAAAGGATTTGAACCTCTCCTTCTTATTCCGATCGGATTTGGTGTTGTTCTTGTAAACATCCCGGGTGCCGGAATGGGACAGGGACCTGACGGAATGCTGCACATCATTTACAAAGCAGGTGTTGGTAACGAATTCTTCCCGATGCTTATCTTTATGGGTATTGGTGCAATGACAGACTTTGGTCCTCTTATTGCTAACCCAAAGATGGCTCTTCTCGGTGGTGCAGCCCAGCTCGGTGTTTTTGCCACATTGCTCGGTGTTGCTGTTATGAACCTTATCCCTGGTGTTGAATACAACATGATGCAGGCTTGTGCAATCGCAATTATTGGTGGTGCTGACGGTCCTACTTCAATCTACGTTGCAGGAAAGCTTGCTCCTGAGATGATGGCTGTTACGGCTGTTGCCGCATACTCATACATGGCACTTGTTCCAATGATTCAGCCACCGTTGATGAAGCTCCTCACAACTGAAAAAGAACGCAAAATCAAGATGGATCAGCTCCGCTACGTTTCTAAAACAGAAAAGGTTATGTTCCCGATTGTTCTTTTGTGCCTCACAATTCTGCTTTTGCCACCGGCAGCTCCGCTTATCGGTATGCTCGCATTCGGTAACTTTATCAAGCAGGTTGGTATTGTAGAACGCCTTTCCAAGACACTTGAAAACGAAATGATGAACATCGTTTCAATTCTTCTTTCTCTTGGTGTTGGTGCACAGATGACTCCTGAAAAAATCTTTAACCCAAGTTCTGTAGGTGTTATCGCTCTTGGTCTTCTTGCATTTGCAATCGCAACATGCGGTGGTCTTTTGATGGCAAAACTGATGAACCTCTTCCTCAAGAAAAAGATTAATCCTCTTATCGGTTCTGCAGGTGTTTCCGCCGTTCCAATGGCAGCACGTGTTTCCAACAAGGTTGGTCTTGAATACGACCCGAGTAACTTCCTTCTCATGCATGCCATGGGACCGAACGTATCCGGTGTTATCGGTACAGCTGTTGCCGCAGGTGTATTCATCGCAACTTATGCAAAATAAACCATTAAGCCTGACGGCTTAAAACAAAAACCGCTGCTAAAAAGGCAGCGGTTTTTTTGTTTTATCATTAATCTCTGGTGATATTTCTGAGCCAGCCCTTCTTTTTGTAATGCCGGATGACGAAAGGTATTTTTTCAAATTCATCAAGATACAAAATGAAATAAACCCAAAGAGGCGGTAATTTGAAAACAAAAGCTGCCAATAATCCCAACGGGACAGAAACACACCACATGTTTATTATATCAGCAATGAATCCAAATCTGGAATCGCCTCCCGCGCGGAAAATACCGCAGATTAGTACTGTATTTATTGAAGCACCGATAATCGAATACGAATTTATAAAGAGAATTATGTTGCGGTAATGAGCTGCTGTTGCGTTGAGGTTGGCAATCAGAGGAAGAATGGGGTACAGACAGATAATCAGAATTGCACCAAGAATGCCTGAGAAAATTGTTACCCGCGCCAGGCGAGAAGCGTTCCGCTCTGCCAGTTGCATATCGCCTGCGCCCATGTTTTTGCCGAGTACAATAGCGCCTCCATATGCCATGCCGAAACAAAGCACTGTGCCCAGTTGCCGCACTGTGTTTACAACGGAATTTGCTGCTACAATATCCTCACCCAAGTGTCCCATAATTACTGAGTACATTGAAAAAGCCGCGCCCCATACCAGCTCATTGCCGACTGCCGGCAGTGAATATTTGAAAAAATCTCTTGTAAGCAGGCTGTTCCTTCTGAACATGCAGAGTACCGAAAAGCGGACATCGTTCTGACACCGTGCGTATATAAGGCAGATGAGCATCTCGATGAACCGTGCTATTGAAGTAGCGATTCCAACACCGAGGATTCCCATCTTTGGTACGCCGAACAAGCCGAAAATGAACACTGCGTTTAACCCGATATTGAGAAAAAGACTGGTTGTAGACGTAATTGTTACGATTTTTACGCGTTCAATACTTTTGAATCCCGCCTGAAACATCTGTGAAAAAGAAAGACAGACGTAAGAAACGCTCACGGCTCGCAGATAACGGCAACCTTCTGCTATGAGAGCCTCATCTTTTGTAAAAATGAGCATCAAAATGCGCGGGTAAAACGCGGCAACAAGTGCTACGATAAACTCCACAGAACAGCAGATTCTAAGACCTATTCCGAGAAGTGTTTTAATTGATTCTGTATCCTTTTTGCCCCAGTATTGTGCTCCGAGCATTATCAAACCGGACGAAAGTCCTGTTGAAACCATAAAAAGAATAAATGCAATGTTGCCTGCAAGAGCCGAAGCCGCTATTGCTGTCTGCCCGATATATCCGAGCATGATAACGTCTGCCGAATTAACTGCGGCGGAAATGAGGTTTTGTATTGCCATAGGCTGCACAACGTTGCGCAGGTCTTTGTAAAATGATTTTGCTTCTTCTGTCATGGTTCGCACACTATAGCATATATATGGAAGAAAAAGTACTTATACACTTTTTTTAGGGTATCTGCCGCAGCCGCGTTCTTCGGGGCAGGTTTTTGTTTCTTCGCATTTTGCGTGGAACAGCATATTGACGAGTGTTTCCCATTCTGGAGAATACGCGCGCAAAGCATTGCACACATCCAAGAACAGTTTGCGGTATTCGTGATACGCTCTGCTGCACATGCGCTGGCGAGACATATCCATCAAGTTTCGCAGGTTGTGTTTGCAGACAATCCGGGTTTCCATGCCGAGTGGGAGGGCGAGAGCGCAGTCTTCCTTGGGAATCCCAGCCTCCATCAGCTTTGCATAAGCAGAGCGAATTTGTTCCATACAGTCTTCATATATTGTCTTTGCTTCAGGGTTTTGCGCAACGGAAGGCGGTGTGATGTAGGCAAAGTTTTTTGCATTTACATACCGAGTTGATGATTGCAGGCGGGTAGGGGCACCGCCAATGTGTGTGTACCATTCACGTATTACACGTGCCGAATAGCCGTCAAGAACCATATACACATCGGGAAATTCCAATGTGCGCCCGTGGTTTGATTTTATGCAGTTTAGAGCGCGGGTTATGTTTGCTTCATCGTTGTCTGTTGCGGATCCCCAACAGACACCAGCCATTTCGCCTATCATACGGATTGGTTTTTTTGTTGTATGTTCAAGAATTGTTACACTTCCCATTTTTTATTTCCTTTCGTATCATCAAAAAAAAGTGCCTTAAAGCTGGTTTAAGACACTTTTCGTTTTTCGCATTATTACAACTATACTTTGAACTGATCAATCTGAGAACTGATATTGTCTATGGTACTCATCAGTTTTGGAGTAATCTCACCAAGTTCGTTGCCTGTTCTGTTAATTCTGTCGGCACCTTCGGTTATGAGGCTCATGTTGTTTTTCATGTTATTTGTCGCTTCCTGAAGATTCTTTATTTCATCAAGAATAGACTGGTTTCCTATCGACATTTCACGGCTTGCGGAACGTACTTCTGAAGTATTATTGTTCATTGTATACAGAGCGTCAAAAATCTGCTTTGAACCGGAAGTCTGTTCATCCATTGCATTTTTAATTTGCAGGACCATTTCGTTTGTTGAATTGATAAGACTTGAAACCGTGCGGAATGCGTCCATAGATTCGATTGAGGCCTGAACTACTTCTGTAATGGAGTTCATTATTTCGTTGAGCTGTTCATTAATCTTGTTTGATTCCTGCGATGAACTTTCAGAAAGCTTTTTAATTTCATCTGCGACAACACTGAAACCGCGTCCTGCATCACCTGCATGTGCAGCCTCAATCGCCGCGTTCATAGCAAGCAGGTTTGTTTGTGACGCAATTGTGGCGATTACGGTGTTAGCACCCTGCAAAGCTTCAGACTGGCTTTCGATGTCCTTAATCTTTTGGCTTACAATTTCCTGTTTTTCAACACCTGTATCCGTGTTGTCAAGGAGTTGTTCAAAAGAGTCTGCCATTATATCTATGGATTTATTTACGGAAGAAATGTTTCCTATCATCTGTTCAACAGCGGCTGATGCCTGTGTAACACCTGACGCCTGTGTTTCAATCATTCTTTCGAGTGACTGAATGTTTGCGGAAATTTCTGTTACTGATGAGGCGGTAAGATTAACACTGTCTCCCTGCGTTACAATCTGTACCTGCATGTCTTCGATATTTGAGAACAAAGATGCGATTGACTCCGTTGTGGAAGAAGCATTTCTATGCATATCGTTTCCTACCATCGTAAGCTTTTCTTTTGATTCCTTTATATCGGAAATAATATTCTGAAGTTTTTCTTCAAACTGGTTAAAGCCTTTAACAACTGAACCAATCTCATCGTTTGATTTGATTGAAATGCGCTTTGTTAAGTCGGCGCTTCCTGTGGCTATCTCACTGATTGCGTCTTTTACATCTTTGAGAGGTTTTATGGCTCTTGAAATAACAAAACTTATGATTATTGCGGCGATTATCGTGATAATTGCAATATAAACGATTATAGCGTTTCTCATTTCGTTTACATCTGCCTGAAAGTCACTGTAAGGAATTGAGTTTATCGCTACCCATTCTGTTTCAGGAACTTTTGCAAAAGCCATGACGTATTTTTCGCCGTTCTTACGATACTTTATAAGACCGCTTTCCTCATACTTAATCCTTTCCAGTTCTCTTGAGTAGTCAGGATCATCATTCTTTTCCGCATTTGCAAATATGTTTTCGGTTGTGAATTCTTCCATGGGAAGGTCTTCGGCAAGCAAACTTTCCGCAGCAATTATAGTTCCTTTTGAATGGAGTTCTGCAAAGGCTTCGCCTTCGCCTCCGGGACCGTCCTGGAGAGTGACCAGGAATGAAGGTCTGTTGTCGCCGGCTTTGTGGCTGACCGATAGATTACTTGGTTTTAAACCTTCAATAACACAGAAAAGGACGTTGATAATGTTATGATTGTCATCAAATACTGGTACTGAGTAGAAAATGGCGGGTGCACTCGTTACTTTGTTTATGAACGGGTCTGTTACGAATCTTTTTCCGGTCTTAAAGGGTTGTTTAAAATACTGGCGTTCTGTGAACGGAATCTGTCTTACGCCGTTGTTGATCCATGCAATACCGTTTGTATCGAGGATACATACGTCAATATAGTCCTTGTCCAGGCTCATGGCACCATAAATTGTATGTGTTTTTTCGAGAAGAGAAATGTTGGGATTACGAATTTCAGGCAGAGCGGCCAGGGTTTCGAGCATTTTGAATTCACGGTCATTGGATGCCTTTATTGCATCTGCTGTAGCACGAACTGATTCTGCCAGAGCCTTTATCATTTCTGTTTCAAGGCTGTTTTTTGCAGTTCTTATTGCAATAAGACCTATGCTTGAAAATGTGATAACCATTATAAGTAATGTTATTAAACCGATTTTTAAACGAATACTTTTCATTTTCCCACTCTCTCTATGGTAATTTTTTTTACTTAGTTTATTATAACTGCAAAGTTTTAATTTATCAACATTAAAATGGTGAAGATGGCGATTTGTTATATGGTCGCTGTATAAAACCGTTTAATAGTTTATACTTTATCAAAACCCATTAACATGATATGCTTTGTACATGATAACAGATGTACTAATTCTTGCAGGCGGATTCGGTGAACGGCTTTGGCCTGCATCAAGTCCCGAAAAACCCAAACAGTTTATGGAGCTGAACGGGAATCTTTCTTTTTTACAGAACAGTATTCGCAGGGCGCTTGCGCTCGAAATCCCGGGTAAAATACTTATAATAACCCGTAAAGACATAGAAAATGAATGTACATTACAATGCAAAAGGCTTGCTGCATCTGAGAATGCCGCAAATGCAAAAAAGATACTTAATGATTGTGTTGTTATTGCTGAACCAGCCGGCAGGCATACGGCAGCAGCCATAATGACCGGTATATGTTTTATACAGAAATTATTTGAAAACCAAAAAAGGACCTTCCTTGTCCTTACAAGTGATCATGCCATATCACCGGTGGAAAATTTTGTTTCGGACTGCAAAAAAGCAGCTGTTGCAGCTGAAAAAGGCAAGTTTGTCTGCTTTGCGATTCCTCCTGAAAATCCTTCGGTTGAATACGGTTATATAAAAATAGATGAACCGGTTTCGGGATGTGATTCTGCTTTTGTTATCAGTCACTTTAAGGAAAAACCCGATTTACAAACTGCCAAGGAATATCTGGCGAGTGGCAAATACTTTTGGAACAGCGGAATGTTTGCTTTTGATGCTGATGATTTTATTTGCGAAATGAAAAACTGTACAAAAGAAGTTTACGACAGTTTTGTTCCAGTTTTTTCGGGTAAAAAACCAATTGTAACAAAGTTGAATGATATAGAAGTCATTAAAGACTGGCCCGAATTTCTCAAAGTATATGATACTGTCCCCAAAATTGCAGTAGATAAGGCTGTAGGCGAAAAAACGGCCCATGCCTGTGCCGTTACGACTACATTCAGCTGGACGGACATAGGAAACTGGGATGTATTCAGCAAGATATGCACGGATCCTGTCAATGCAAAAGTTGTACAGAAAAAGTGTTCGGATAATTTTGTATATTCTGATATTCCTGTCGTCTTGTGTGGTGTCAGCGATTTGATTGTAGTCGCAAAGAACGGCGAGCTCCTTATTATGAAAAAAGGCTCTTCTGATCTTGTGAGGGAAGCTTCACGGGAGATGAAATAAGGTCAAAGTTGTTTAGGTTAAATAAGTATGAATGTAGAAGCGTTAAAAGAAAAAGCAAAAAACAATTTCACCAGCGGTATGAACTGTTCTCAGTCTGTTCTGCTGGCTTTTGTTGATGAACTTGGAGAATCAAAAACCGGTATAAGCCGTGAAACGGCACTTAAACTTTCTTCCTCATTCGGTGGAGGTATGGGACGTTTGCGTGAAGTGTGCGGGGCTGTTAGTGGTATGTTTATGGTTGCCGGATTGTTAATAGGATACGATTTGAAGTCCGAGCCGGATGCAAAAGCAAAGCACTATGAGTTGATACAAACGATGGCAAAGCGGTTTGTTGAAAAAAACGGTTCCATTATTTGCAGAACTCTACTGGGGCTTGATAATGGAACAAAGGATTTTAAACCTGACAATCCTGTACCGGAGACAAGAACAGAAGCCTACTATAAAAAACGTCCGTGTGCGGAACTTGTTGCAGATGCTGCTGAGATCGCGGCGGAATTACTGCTCGTTTAAGTCCTGTTTGCCAAAGAATGGTTTTATATTAATATTCTGCTCGACCGGATTTATACCGGTTTCCATAAAGATTTGTTCTTGTGTCATACCTGTCATTGTCATTTGGATGGCTTTGTTATAGTTATTCATATGATTGTCAAAACCATTATTCTGATTATTAAAATCATTCATAAAAACCTCTCTCTAAAAAAAAGTTTACAAAACAATCAGTTGTTCCCTGCTTTTTCAAAGTACTCTTTTGTAACGCCACAAATAGGGCAGACCCAGTTGTTCGGCACATCCACAAAAGCGGTTCCCTGTTCAATACCGTTTTCAGGATCTCCATCCTGTTGATTGTATACATATCCGCAGACTGTACAGACATAACTTTCCATAAAATACCACCTTTTATTGTTCAAGCAGCTTTTGCAGCTGGGCTTGAAGTCCTGTGTATTCAGGATTGGTCGGATTTAAGGCAATTACTTGCTTTAAATAATACTGTGCTTTTCGATAGTCTTTTTTGTCATAATAATACTTGTACAAAGCGAAAAGCGAGTCCTGATTGCGCGGATTGTTTGTAAGGCTCGAACGAAGATCGTTCAATCTGACGGCAGAATCTTTTGCAAGAAGGCTCTTAAGATAGTATAAATCACTTTTTGATTTTTGGCTTGCATCTGGTAATAATTTTTCTATTAAAGAAGCTGCTTCGGATGTGCTGTTTGTTGATATAAGCACTTTTATGTAAAGTCTCTGGATATCTTCATCATCGGGTTTTGATTTATAAAGTGCCTGTGCTGTGTCTTTTGCCTCTGTTTTTTTACCGGCCCCGAGGCATGCTTCTGTTTTTAGTATAAGCGAACTGTCTTCTCGTGAAATTGAAAGCAGTTTTTCAGCCCTTTCGCAGGCAGTCTGCCATTGTTTGTTTTTTATAGCTTCCTGAACAAGAATTTTGTGTGCCTGCACATTTGTACTGTCTTTTTCCAGAATTTTGGATGCTAGTTGAGATGCACTTGAATTGGCAATTTTACTGCCGGATGTAGAGGCAATATCTGCTGCCAGAATCATAAGATCGGTGCTATCCGGGAATTTTGTCAGTCCTTCGTTTATGGTTTGTATGGCTGCAGTTTCGTTTCTGTTCCATTCGCGGGAAAGTCTTGTGCGCAGAATATAATAGTTTTCATTGAGCTCAGCGTTCTTTGCTGCGGCATCAAGAGAAGTTGAGGCTTTGAGATATTCTTCCTGTTCCAAAAAGATTCTTGCACGCATCATTAAGAATTTACTGTCTGTGGAATCTGCCTGAAGAACCTGATTTATGTATGGTTCTGCCAATGTCCATTCTTTCATGGCAAATGATGATTCTGCACAAAGCTTTATTACAATGAGATTATTTGGGTTTTTAAGATGGACTTTTACCGCTGTGTTGTATGCATCCTTTGCTTTGTCAAATTTAAGCAGACTTTTTACATATGGTTCCGCAATTACTATCGAATCGCTCTGGAGTTTGAACGCAGCCTCAAACTGTTCAAGAGCGAGGGTTAATTTCCCTTCGCGTTCAAAAAGGATTCCCAAAAGATAATGCGCCACAAGTGATTGATTGTTGAGTTTTACAGCCTGCAGAAGGGCGTTTTCGGACTCAGGGTAAAAATTGTTTACGGTTGGTGCTGTTAATAGAATAAGTGACGGTAGTACAAGCGATAAAAAATCACCGTCTTTTGCTGCACCAAATGCATATGCACCGGCTTTTGCCGATTCTATTGCACTTACATAAACTGAGTCTTTTGTTGTCTTGGGCGGCTCCCAAGATACCCTTTCATTTGGAAAAACTATTGAATACAATGAATCAGCTATATAAAAAAGAATGTTTTCGTAATCAGTTGCTTTTGTCCCAATCTGTTTAACCCTGGAAACAGCGGAACGGAGTGAAGCCGGTGTTCCTTTTTCTATTTCTGCGAGAATCTGAGCATCAGTTGAAGATGTCTTTGAATTTTTTTTTGGCAACGATGTTTCTTTTGCTATTTTATCAGCTTTTACGAGTATAATATTTGATAACTGAGAATGTTGAAAATCTGCTGTTCTTTCTGTTCCTTCCGGAAAGGGCTTTTCATATTCCAAGCCGGACAATGTATTTGCCGGATTTGGGAAAAATATATGTAAAAGTGATATACAGAAAGATAAAATGCAACACCGTTGCGTTTTACTCATCTAAGAAATATCCTCGTATTCGTCAAAATCATCGTTTTGTTGTGCCTGAACATTGTTTGTATGTTGGCTGTAAAAGAACAATACAATCATTCCAATACCAAACAGGACAAACAGCACCGGCCACCAGGCTGCTGCGGCTTCTCTCAGAGAAACTTTAACAATATCCAGCGAGAACAGGAGAAAGAAAAAACCCATACCTACAAGCACAATCGACGGTACAAAAAAGACCGGAAGGATACGTTTGTATCGGTAAAACCCCGCTGGTATAAGGGACAGTCCTGATAATATAACAACAAAAGGCCATATCTGATACAAGGAAAATGATAAAATATTTGAATCAACCAAAAAAAGAAGAAATCCAAATAAGATACAAAGAATTCCTGCAAATATTGTCCAACTTTTTTGAATGGCAATAAGACCAAAATAAAGGACAAGTGCTCCGACTATAATTATAAAGACAGAACGCATATAGTGAAAGGTAAACTGAAAATCAGCTGCGGAAACTGCAAGTTTCAATGCTCCGGCCAGAATACTTATAAAACCGGCAGCCAATATGGTTTTCTGAAATTTAGTCAGATGCATTTTAGGGCTTTTTTCAGTTTTATTCATAAGTATTCTCCGTTGTTATTTATATAATTCAGAATAGGGAACAATATCATAACCTGCAGAAACAAGCATTGTTATTAGTTCTTCAACATAATCATACAAGTAATCGTTTCGTTTTCCGCCTGAGATTCCCGTATTGATGGAAATTACAGAACCGTTCTTAAGCTTTTTACTGATCCATTCTATCATCTCGGAAGCCGTTCTGTATCCCTTGGGAATGGATGAAGTGTCTTCTATTGTTATCCAATCAGGTGGTGCAATGTCTTCTTTTACACAGGTGTAGCCTGCTTTTTCACCTGCTTCTTCGGTAATTGCATTTGAAATATAATGCGGCAGATGCCAAAGTAATGACAAATCTTGTCCGGTAAGTGCAAAAAAAGTGTCTTCGTTTTTTGCAAGGCCATTTGAAATGAAGTCTTCTGTAAGATTATATGAAGAACCGAGAAAATCTGCGTTTGTAAAAAACATGGAACCGCACTGATGTCCTGATGATGCTATTTCCTGTACAGCGTTGGGAAATCGTGCCATAAATTCGCCGTTTATAAAGAAAGTTGCTTTTGTATTCTTTTTTGCAAGTGCTGTTAAAATCTGCGTTATTCCGTCTGCATTGTCCAGAGCTTCAAAACAAAGGGATACTTTAGGCTTGTTTTTTATCCATGCGCCAGGGTTTTCGCTGCCGGGTTCTTTCAACAAGGCTCTCGTATGCGATTTTTCGTTGATAGAACGAACATAAATAGCGTTTTTATAGTAACCGTTTTTGCTTGAATCCAGGTAAACTCTGAGTTGATTGTTTTGTACAGCTCTGTTACGTTGCATGGTTTCTGACGATATCCGCCACATTCCGTTTGTTTTGTTGTAGTTAAAAATTTTTCCGCTTGCTTCTGCTAGAATATCCTGTCCGTTGTTACCCCAGGCAAAGTTTTCGGCAGCGGAAAGTACAAGAACATGTTGGACTTTTGTTGATATGTTCCAGCTGCGGATTGTCTCAAATCCTCCGACAAAAAGATTTTGACTGTCTGCCCAAAGATATTTATTTACTTTTTCATCTGCATATTGGTCTATAAGTTCCCATTTATCTGCAGAATAAACGCAAATACCCTCATTACTGTTGAATGAAAGCTTTGTTTTGTCCGGTGAAATTGCCGGATCAAAAGCATCAGATGGAATTTCTATGGATGTAATGTGATATTGAATCTTACCGTTTTCCTGAGCAGAGCCCTTCATTCTGAATGCGAGAGAACTATTTTTACCCTGTATGAGTCGCTCGACCCAGATTATTGGCAGGTCTTCGGCGGTAAAAAAGGCTTTTACGTCGGTCACTTGTTCAGGGAGATTTACAAATGGTATTACAAACGCATTCTGCCCGTTGTTTGAAGTTGAAAGATCATACATCCAGATATTGGATTTGTTATGAACAAAAAGGACAGCAGTTGCTGTCTTATTCAGCCAGAAAGCATCATTTGAACTGTTGAAATCCAGAGGAAGCTGACCTATTTTTTTGCCGCTGCCTGTAATCTCGGAATAAAGGGAACGGGTATATAGTTCATTACGTGGAACAGAATAAAGGTCTTTACCTTTAACAATTACAAGTTGTTCTGCAGAAGGCCAGTAAACACTGTTTATTGTGCCTGTAGCGAGTGTCCGATATTTATCATCAATCCGTGTTTTGCCAAAAAACATTTCAGGAGCGGCAAAAAGAAGTTTACCGTCTTTTTCATATACAAAAACAGAAGAATCCGGCGACCATCTGACCGGAACACTGTTTGACTTGAATATTATATCATCTGCAATTGAAGTTTTTATGCCGTTTATTTCATCAATAAGCATAAGCTCTGCTGTTGCAGGTCCGGTTTTGCGCAAGTACAAGGTCCAGTTCCCGTCTGGACTTACGGAAAGTTCCGACGGCGGATAATACGAAAGTGGTGTAGCCGAGTCAAAAATTGAGCTTTGCGTTGTCCATCGTAATGTGTTCCCTTCGGCAGTGAACCTTGCGGATCCGAACCAGTTCCGTATTTGAAGTGTTTTACCGTTGTGAAGTATTTCCAGTTTTTCGGGGAAACATGTAAGAATATTGGTTTTGCCGGTATCGACCGAAGCGGAAAACAGAGCCTTGTAATCTGGATTCCATTGTTCGGTGCTCTGTACTGAGAAAAGCAGGTTGTTTTTTGCGTTTAAGTCAAGAGATGAAAAAACTATGGAAGCATGGAGCTGGAAAAAGAATGCGGAAAAAATAACTAAAAGAAATGCCGTTTTTTTCATTTTAAACTATTCTCCTCTTCCTGAAATGAACCGTGAAAGATCTTTTTCCAGTTTGTCCAATGAATATTCAAGACGGCAGAATTTTATATCCGAAACATTTTCTCCGATAAATGCCGCTTCCTGATAAAGTATATCCTCTTCTTCATTGTCCTGTACTGTTTCATGATTTTTCATCATTGAACCGCACCATGGACAATAAACAAACTGATTATTTACGGTTCTTCCGCAGTCATAACAAATTATCATACTTTCCATTATTTTAACACCTCAAAAGGATTTATAAGTTTTCCATTTTTATAAACTGAAAAATGCAGATGTGGACCGGTTGAATAGCCGGTGTTGCCCAGTAAGCCGATTTTTGTTCCCTGTGTAACAACCTGACCTTTTTTAACTGTTGCGGCATAAAGATGTGCGTATAGTGTCTGGTAGCCGTTATCATGAGTGATTATTACATAATTTCCGTAAACAGGAGAATAAGAGCATACAGAGACTTTTCCGTCGGCAGAAGCCTTAACGGCAGTTTTAAGCGGAGCTGCCATGTCAATTCCTGTATGGTAAGATTTGACACCTGTAAATGGATCCGGTCTGTTTCCGAATTTGGATGTAAGTCTCCAGGAAACAGTAAGAGGCGAAACAAACAATTCGCCGAGAGCTTTTTTCAGCTCGTTGGTGGAGAGTTTTGCTCCCGGAATAAACAATTGTTCGCCTTCTGTCAGTGTACTGGTTGCCAAATCATTTACATCGAGAAGTTTTTCCATCGTTATTTCAAATTTAGTACTGATTGTTTCCAAAGTGTCGTTTTTCTGAACTGTATAAAACATTCCGTCCATTGAAGGAATAATCAATTTTTGTCCGGCTTGCAGACGTTTAACATTTGTTATGTTGTTTACGGCAATTAGGGTTGAAATGTTTCTGAGGCCGACTTTTTTTGTTATTGAAGTGATGTTGTCATTGGGCTTTACAAAGTATGAATCCAAAGAAACAGGTTCTGTAAACAACACAGGCAGAACTGTGTCGTTATTTATTATATTACCGTTTTCATCAAAGCTCTCGCCGGCATTGCGTGATAAAACAAAATTTCGCATCGATTCATCAAGTAATGCAATGTCTCTTTCTGCCGTTATTCCTAATTCAGCTGCAGAGCATATTGAATCCACTATTTTGGAATATGTTGCGGCACCTGCCAGAATACAAAGTACAGCTGTTGCTACCGCCACGATTGTAATCGCTATTTTTTTGTAATCAATTGAAATTGTTTCTGCTATTGAAGTCGTAAATGCAGATAGATCAAATTCTTTTTTTTGAGGAACTGCAGCTGTTGTCTGTGCTGATAAAAAATCATTTGCATAGGATGACGTGTAAGTATAATAGGAATGTCTGTACTTTTCGCCTGAAATTGCTACACGAGCCTTTTTTTTAGTATTTGAGTGTGCAGGTTTTACTACCTGGTTCTGCGGTTCAAAAAAAGAGAAAATTTCCATATGAACTATATCGACATAGATTTGTACAATTATTAGAATGTTATACAGTTATGAGGCGAAATTTTCTTTGTATTCTTATAGGACTTTCTGTCGGAATTCTGCTGAAAATATTTGTTTTTGACATAAAAAAAGTTGAAGGTGTTTCGATGGAACCGTGCTTAAAACAAGGTTCATATATAGTAGAAAATAAACTGGCCTACGGATTGGTAAAACCGTCCGGTACTTCTTTTTTTGTAAAGTGGGCTTCACCTGAAAAAAACGATATTGTTCTTTATTACTACAATAATCACACTGTTGTAAAACGGTGTGTTGCGGTCGAAAATGAAAAGCTGGAAATTTATGAAGATTCGGGATATAGTTTAAGAGTGGGAGAAAAAGAAATTCCGTTGACAGAAGAGCAGTATCACCGAATCAGAAATTCAGAGTATGTACCGGAAGGTATGATTCTTGCAGTCGGTGATAATTATGAGGAATCTGTGGATTCAAGAGATTATGGTTTTGTTTCTGTCAGGAATATAACGGGTAAAGTTTTATGGAAATGAACGGCTTTTATTCAAAAGGGAGGATAATAACTTTTGCTGTAATAATAGGAGTTATGATCTTTGCCATTCTGATTTCTTATGGAATGCTCATGTTAAAGCCGGCTCCACAGGTAATTCCTTCTGTCGTAACACGCGAGCGGGGTTCTATTCTTGACCGTAACGGAAAAATTCTTGCTATCCAAACGACTGTTTACAATCTCTCGGTCACACCATCTGCCGTTAAGAATGTGGACAATATGGCCGCTGTTCTTAGTCCCATAATCGGTATTTCTGCCGAAAAGATTGCTGATCAGATTAAAAATGCTTCCAAAGATTTTATATATCTCAAGAAAAGGATAAACCAGGCTGAACACGATGAAATCCAAAATGCCGTACAAAGCTATGAGTTGTATGGTCTTCGTATGGAAAAAACAGTTTCTCGTAATTATCCTGAAAATTCCCTTGCAGCGCAACTTATAGGTTTTATGGGTGATGACGGCGAGGGATTATCCGGTATTGAACTTCAGTGCCAAAAAATCCTTGCTCCGCCGGAAGATATTACAAAAGTTAATACATACGGCAATAATGTGCTGCTTACAATAGACAGCAATCTGCAGTTTAAGCTTGAACAGATTGCAGGTGCTGCAATGGAAGATACGCAGGCTGAAAGTATGATGTTGATTGCTGCAGAGGCGAAAACCGGCGAAATCCTTTCATATATAAGCCTGCCTGCTCCAAATCTTAACTATTACCGATCATCTTCAGATGAAGAGCGCATGGATCGTCCTGCAATGTATGCGTACGAACCCGGTTCTGTATTCAAAATATTTTCGGTTGCGTCTTTTTTGGATGCAGGTGTTATTACTCCTGATGAAACTTTCCTTTGTGACGGTGTTTTTGAAATAAAAACTTCCAACGGTGAGCATATCCGTATGACTTGTCTTGAACATCATGGCCTTTTGACAGCGAGAGGGGCTTTGCAATATTCGTGCAATGATGCGCTGGCACAGATGAGTCAGAAAATTAACTCTGAGTATTTTTTACAACAGCTTAGGGATTTTGGTTTTGGCTCAAAAACAGGTATTGAACTCCCGGGTGAAACAAAGGGGTCTGTGAAAAAAACGACGGACAAGCTTTGGTCAGCCCGCTCAAAGCCAACTATTTCAATCGGTCAGGAAATAAGTGTTTCCGCATTACAGATGGTTCAGGCTGCAACTGCCATTGCCAATGGCGGAAAACCTGTACAGCTGACAGTTGTTTCAAAAATAGCGGATAAAAACGGGAAAATACTTTACCAGCATCAGCCTGTAGAAAAAGATCAGGTGATTTCAAAAAAAACAGCGGATTATATTTTAAGCTGCATGGAAACAACCGCTGTCGCAGGTACAGGAAGCCGGGCCAACATTGGTGACGTTGCAATCGGTGTAAAAACCGGTACAGCCCAGATGCTCGATTCTGAAAAAGGCGGTTATAGTGATACTGACTTTTTGTCAAACTGTGTTGCGGTTTTCCCTGTGGAAGATCCCGAGATTATACTTTATATCGTTATAACTAAAGCAAAAGGTGAAACCTACGCCGGAAGAATCGTTGCTCCTGTAATCAATCAGGCTGCTAATGCAATAATTGATTATCTTGGGTTACAAAGAAACAATGCAGTTTCTCTGCGCCATAGCGGTAAAATAGAAATACCGACTGAAAAGCCTCTCGTTATAGAAAAGGTTGTTCCTGATTTTACTGGTTATCCCAAGAGAATGCTTACAAGTCTGCTTGATCGGAAAGATTTGAATATTATTATAAAAGGTGACGGCTGGGTTGTTTCGCAGAATCCTCCTCCAGGAACACCCGTCAGGGAGGACATGGTTATTGAACTCACTCTTGAATAAAAACCTTGAATGTCTTAAAGAGCGTTTCCCCCAGCTGTTGTCGACTTTTTCTGATGCTGTATTAAACTGTACAAATTATGCTGCTGCCGCAAGTATTGAAATAATTGAAAGCCGGAGTGGTGTGCCTTCCGCTTTATTCAACGGTCTTGCGCTGCATTCAAAATATAATCCTGTTCAGGAAGCAGAACGCCTTATCGCCACAGACGAAATAAAAACAAAAAGTACCTGCTGTTTTTTTGGCTTTGGTCTTGGTTATGCGCCTCTTGCATTTGCCGCAGCTTATCCTGAAAAGACACTGGTTTTGGTTGAACCTAA
>JAEEGJ010014979.1_pt1 | contig 18227 bp, 17 predicted proteins | sample 8958761 | NCBI WGS metagenome assembly JAEEGJ01 (sample SAMN16246546, study PRJNA631951) | gut metagenome | biome: gut microbiome; feature: rumen; material: RS-attached | host: Bos | place: Iran: Karaj | collected 2018-10
CACCCGCATGGCCCTGGGACCGGAAGCCTGTGATTTCTCCTTTATGGTTCCTGTATAAATCGATGGTAATCATCTTCGTTAAGCCGGGATTTTTCCCTGCTGATTAGCCCTGGATACCGCTGATTTTAACAGCAGTGTATGGCTGACGATGACCAGCGCGTTTGCGATAGTTGACTTTGGCTCTGTATTTGAAGACCAGAACCTTTTCGCCTTTGCCCTGATCTTCTACGGTAGCGGTAACTTTTGCGCCGTCGATGAACGGTTTGCCTACGGTTACTTCGCCATCGTTGACGATAGCCAGAACTTCATCAAATACGACTTCAGCACCTTTTTCAGCGTTCAGCTTTTCTACGTTCAGAACGTCGCCTTCTGCTACTTTGTACTGTTTGCCGCCGGTTTTGATAATTGCGTACATGCATTGCACCTCCCTCTTCATGGACTCGCCAATTACGGTACGCCACTCTTTTTACTGCGATACTGCGTGTCTGTTGCGCTGCGTTTTGCTGCGCGGCTGTGCGTTTCACATCGCGCCGTGGCGGTTTACGGAACCTTCTTGCGCGGTTGGGGCCGGACAGAATCGTCCAGACTGAAATATGATATCACAAAGATGCAGCGATGTCAACTTGTAATTATTACTTACATATAGAGCAGGTTTTTCCTGCAGCTTTCCGATGGTGAAGCGTTAGATCGTATAAAACCAGGTCGCACTCTGGTCCAAATCCTTGGCTTCGGCATCCGGCCTGCCTTTGCTGCTAATGTGCAGTTCCTGGCTCTTGATGCTCACATTGGATCCCGGGGGCACGGACATGGTGATAAAGGTGTTACCGCCGATGACAGAGTCGTGACCGATAACGGTTTCACCGCCCAAAATCGAAGCACCGGAATAAATAGTAACGTTGTCTTCAATAGTGGGATGACGCTTTTTGCTGCGCAGATTCTGCCCCCCCCGGGTGGACAGCGCGCCGATAGTAACGCCCTGGTAGACTTTCACGTTGTCGCCGATGACGGTGGTTTCGCCTACTACGATGCCGGTGCCGTGATCGATAAAAAAGAAACGGCCGATGGTGGCGCCGGGATGGATATCGATACCGGTTTTGCCGTGGGCATACTCTGACATGATGCGGGGCAGCATAGGCACTCCTAAATCGTAGAACTCGTGCGCCAGCCGAAATACCATGATAGCGTACATGCCGGGATAGCAGAAAATAATTTCATCCTTATTAAAAGCGGCAGGATCCCCGTCGAATTCCGCCTGCACGGAAGTCTCCACCAGGTCACGGATTTTTGGTATGCGGGACAGAAACTCCATGGCGATTTCCTGGGCCCTCTCCATGCCGGTGCGGTAATCGGCGTTGCTGTATTCCGGCAGATAACGCAGGTACATGGAAATCTGCTTGGTCAGGTTGAAGAGCACGTCTTCTATCAGGGTCTGCAGATTATTCTCCGCCGTATAAAAATGATAATTCTTGTTGCGGTAATACCCAGGAAACAAAATCTTCTGCAGTTTGTCCAGAATATCGACCACAACATCCATGTCCGGGCTGGTGAACGCGTTCATCTTGTCGATGGTGCGGCCCTGTCCGTAGTCTTTTAGTATATCCGCCGTCAGTTTTTTTATCTTCGGTTCAATGTTTTTCATGGAAGCCTCCCGAAAAGCCCTAATCTTTTATAATGATTGATTTATATTATACTTATTTATTATATCAGAGAAGAACTGACAAAAGCAAGAAAGCCCCAGTCACAGACCGGGGCCGGTTGATCTATATGGCGGAGAGGGTGGGATTCGAACCCACGGAGGCTCGCACCTCGCTGGTTTTCAAGACCAGAGCCTTAAACCACTCGACCACCTCTCCGTGATGTACAGCAAAGATTATAATAAAATTTTAAAAATCTGTCAACTGCCGGGTTGGAAACGCTTTCATGGCGCTACGCTTATTCAAATGTTTTCGTCCCTGCGTTCAAAATTCATCATAATCTTTTGTCTACTTCTTTCAGCACAATTGCCAGAATTGCTTCTCCTTCAGAGAGGTGACCCGCAAGCATTCGTTCCGCTTCGTCACGCGCAGCCTTCTCTTTTACGCCGCCCAAATTAATACGCACGTTATAAGCCGCCACCTGCTGGCAGGCACGGGCCAGCAGAGCCGAAGCCGAACCGTCCGTTACCATCATCCTGTTTCCTTCACTCACGGTAGTATATGCCAGTTTTATGATCCGGACACAGGCGCCCGTCACTTTTAATGAAGAATCTACTGCTGTCTTGCTGGCCTCTTCAATAGCCTGTTTCCGGGCTTCCGCTTCTTCCGTTGTTGTGTTCGGTAATTTATAGGCCTGCAGTACCTGGGAATACATGTCCGCATCTTCCTGTGCCATGTCCAGCATTTCCGCCTGAAGGGTACCGGCCTCTGCAATGATCTCCTGCATCCGGTCTTCCACAGCGGCATATTTTTTCTTGCCTACAGTCATATGGGCCGACATACCTGCCAATGCCGCCGCCATAGCCCCGCAGATGGCAGCAGCGCTGCCGCCTCCCGGCATGGGTTTAGCGGAGTTGAGGTCCTGCACAAAAGATTCTATTTGTTGTTTCGCAAACACGGTATCCATTCTGTCCTCCTTCCTGCCATTACAGCCCTGACAGCCCGGCATGTTTCCTGCTGGGTTCAGCTTTGTTCCTGCCCCATCCCTTCCTGTTCCATAAAACGGTGCACCTGCACCACCGCAGCGTAACCGTCCAGGGGTTCCGGCGGTGTTTGCAGCCCCAGGGGAATCAGGCGGCGCAACCCATGGGGCGGATACAGCTGCCAATACAAGGCTTTGGCTTCTTCCGTTGAGTATTTTTCATCCACGATATAAACCGGATAACCCGGCAGCGCTTTTTCAACCCATTGCTTATGCGCTTCACTGCCGGTACCGTTTCCAAGCACAACAGCTTTCAGTATTTTCCGCAGACCCCAAGTGTTTCTCACCTGCAACCTGTCATATAAAAACTGCAACAGGGTATCGGAAAAATTACGGGTACGCATCACCTGCACTGCAAGGATATGTCCCGTTTCTTCTACCAACGCCACGCCGGTCTTATCCCGGCCCGGGTCGATGCCCAGATAAAATTGCAACGTCGTTTCCGCCTTTTTTGCCATAAGGCTGTCTCATTCTTCCTTCCCGGAAACCTTTTCCAGTTTCAGCCGCAGTTCCACAGGTCCGGCAGTGGTGATATTTCCGTCAGCAAAGGCTGTAAGGCGTATCCTGCCACCCATTCGCTGCATTTTGGTTACGGTATCCACCATGGTGACCGCATTTATGTTTCCTACCTTTCCCGTCATGGGGTCCGGCATAACGCCTGCTTTTACGGAAATCTGGTTGACTTCCTGCAGGAACAGCATAAATGCCTGGTCCGGAGTTGCTTTCTTATCATCCATATCTACGACTTTCTGGTGGATTTTTGTCCCGTCTTTATAAACCAGTTTGTTAGGTATGACTTCCAGACCACAGAGAACAGGCTGCCCCACTACCGTATTGGCCAGAGAACGGACCCTCACCAGCACGTTGTTGCCTTTTGCTTTCCCCAACAGTTTCAGCAGGCGGTCATATTCTTCCCGATGGGTCCAGACAATTTCAGCCTTGGAAGAAGGGTCCAGACCAATCCGGTTCATGGCTGCCGTATTGGCGCTTCCCATCAGCCAGCTCATCTGATTGCGGTTTTCCTCTTCGGTGCCGGTATGAATAATGCCTGCGAACACCACTTCCCCGCTGCGATACATCATCTGCCCGCCGCGCATGAACGCAAGGCCCTGCTGCAATGCCTCCGTTTCTTCCTGCAAATCTTTTATTTCTTCATTCAGTTTGTCCCTTGCTTCGGTAAGAGACTTCACTTCATTTTTAGCATTAACCAGCGCCCCCTGCGTAACCTCATACTGTCCCCGCGCTTCGTTCAGGCTGTTATTGGCAGCAAGCAGGTTCTTTTCTGCCGCGGTTTTCGCTGCATCGGCCTCCCGTATTTTTGCGTCCAGAGCTACAATGGCCGCATTTTTATCTTTTAATGCATCCATTGCCTTATCATACTCTTTTTCTGCCGCATTTTTCTCCGATGTGAGCCGAAACAGTTCTTTCTGTAGTTTTTCCATGCCGAACAATGCTGTACGCGCACTTTCAGACGATATGGCCAGGATGCCGACGGAAAACAGGGAAATCAGTACGCCGGACAGTACGGTCAGCAACACAGAGGTATCATGAGGGCGCAGACCAAACACGCTCAGTTTCTTTTTTCCGATTTTACTTCCCAGCTTATCTGCAATATAGGCGATGAGACCACCCATCACTGCCAGCAAAAACATCAGCCTTATACCAAACATGTACAATTCCTTTCCTTAAATGGTTTTAAACTTACTTTCTTCATGAAAAAAAAATCTGCATGAAGAAAGCTAAACAGGTTTTTATAACAATAGTAAAGTTTGATCTGACATCCAGAGGCCCTGTATCAATAGTCCGCTCTCTTCAGCATAAAGACACCGACGATAAAGCAGACGATGTTAGGCAGCATAGCCGCCAGCAGCGGAGGAATGACCCCTCCTTTTCCCAAACCGGTGGCAAAGGCCATAATTCCGTAGTACATAAAGATGACGATTACGCTGATACCCATGCCGATAGAAGAACCACTACGCTGCCGCTGGGTTCCCAGAGGCGCTCCCAGTAGCGCGAACACAAAGCTGGCAAGAGGGATTGCAAAGCGCATATAAATTTCAGTCCATAAATCAGATGTGGGCAGCTTCTGCCGCTCTAAAACCTTGACATAGCCCCGCAGTTCCCCCAGTGTCATTTCGTTTATACTCTTCTGTTCCCAGTTGATTTCCCTAGGTGTTATGTTCAGGGGAATCACCTGTTTGCTAAAAGCTGCCCTTCCAGTGATACCATCCTGGTCATCCACGGTAAAAACGTTCCCATCCTCCAACACCCAGGAATCATTTTCCCAGATAGCCTTTTTAGCGGTCTGTACGCGAATCAGCTTTTCATCTTTAAACTCTTCAATGGTAATATTGCTCATGACTCCCGTACTTTCATCAAAGGTCCGGGCATAAGTGATGCGCTGGGTATCCCCGCTGAGGGTCTTGATTACTACGTGATCCTGTGTTTTAGGTTTTATATTACCGCGGATTTCCACAGCCAGAATCCGTTTGGCTTCATGTTTGGAAGGAGGTACCACTTTTTCCGCCCAGATGACAGAGAACAGGCTGACCACAAAACCAACAACGATGACTGGCGCTACGATCCGGTAATAGCTGACACCGCCGGATTTCATAGCTACAATCTCGCTGTTTCCGGAAAGCTTGCCGAAAGCCATCAGCGTTGCCAGTAACACCGACATGGGAAATGTATAGTTGACAATTTCCGGAAGACTGTAAAGAAACAACCGGGCCACCGTCGAAATCGGCGCCCCATATGTCGTGATGTACTGTACAATTTTGAAAAGCATGCTGCTGGCAATAAAAATTGTAGAAAAAGAGGCTACCCCGAAAACAAAAGGATACAGCAATTCTTTCAGCACATATTTGTCCAATAACCGTAAATGCATTGCTATCCCCCTACATCTTAAAGTTCTCACCCAGATAATACTTTCTCGCAACCGGATCGTTGGCAATGCTTTCGCTGTCGCCATGGAGCAACACCTCTCCGCTTGCCAGGATATAGGCTTTGTCAACAATGCTGAGAGTTTCCCGCACATTATGATCGGTAATTAATATCCCGATGCCCCGCTTTGCCAGATGGGCGATCATGCTCTGAATGTCTGCCACTGCGATGGGATCAATTCCCGCAAAAGGTTCGTCCAACAGTATAAAAGCCGGATCCGTGGCCAGGGAACGGGCAATCTCCACACGCCTCCGTTCACCTCCGGAAAGCGCTGTTCCCACACTGTTCCGGATATGGCCAATGTCGAATTCTTCAAGAAGGTCTTCCATTTTTTTTAGTTGATCTTCTTGGGATAAAGAGGTCGTCTCCAGAATCGACATGAGGTTTTCTTCTACTGTCATTTTCCGGAAGATAGACGCTTCCTGCGGAAGATAGCCGATACCCAGCCGGGCCCGCTGGTACATGGAGAGCTGGCTGATATCTTTCCCATCCAGGGTCACCGTACCGGAGTCAGGCTTTGCAATTCCTACGACCATATAAAAGGTTGTTGTTTTCCCCGCTCCATTGGGACCCAGCAACCCAACAATGGTCCCCTGCTCCACCTGCAGGCTTACATTGTTCACCACTTTCCGCTGCGCGTAAATCTTTACCAGATTCTTTGTCTCGATAATCAAGCTTTTTTATCCTCCGTGTGGGATGATTCATTTTGTACCACGTCTTCGCCGTTCCCCCGTGCAAGAACTTTTTCATTACCGGGTGCATTTTTGTCTGCCGCCGGTTGCGGATAGTAGACAATACATACATTACCGTTGGCCTGCATCCTGCTGTCCGAACCGGACAGATTGGTAACGCGCAGTTTATTGCCGGTAACTGTGTTGCCGTCCTGGGTAATTTTTGCGTTGCCAATAAGTTCTATGTAGCCTGTCTCGTGACTGTCATAGACTGCCCGGTCACCGGAGCCAGTCATTTTTTTCCCACTGTTCGCCATATTTACACCGCCGGTAGCATTGACTCTCCCGGTGCTTATGTCGTACACAATTTTGCCAGCAGTCAGCCAGCTTCCGTCCGCAGAAGAAAGCCGAGCGGAACCGCCCAGCGTTTCCGCAAATTTTCTGTCATTGTGGAAATCGACACGGGGAGCCTGTAAAGATTTATCACCTTTGGTGAGAACTGCATCTCCCACGGCAGAAACAAAGTCCGGTGTATACAGGACCAGTTCCTGACTACGCAGTTGATTATCTTCTTTGTTCGCAATGACACCGCCAAAGAGGTGACCAGTACGCTCTTTGCTATTGAAGGTTGCGCCGCCTTCCGCTACCGCAGTGCCGTCATCATACTGAATCGTGGTCCTGCCGGCAGCGGTACCGTTACCGCTTGCCATATCATATTCAATTTCAGTGGCATCCACGCTGTATTTTGCATCCGAAGCCGGAGCTGCCAGAACTGCGTTACATTGTAGCATCAACATCATGCAGCCTGCCAGTACGGCAAGTATCAACTTACTTTTCTTCATAATAACCGCCTCTTTCTATATGAGCTTTTTCCCGCAGTTTAAAGTGCTCCAATTTACTGGAGGTTATGACGTTCTCTGCCGTAGCCAGCATATCACCCTTGATAATCCTTACAGAACCGGCAGCTGTTAAAACGTCTTTCTGCTGGTCCCATTCAATTTTATCCGCTTTAATAAAACCGCCGTTTTTCCAACGGGCCGTAACACCCTGCGTCAATGCGAACTGGTTGCTTTTAACTTTGACCTCTGCCGCCGCTGACGTTACGTGCACTTCGTCCCCGTTAGTGAGATAAACAGTACCTTCCAGGTTTTTCGCAAGGATCACGTCATCGGTCTTCTGAACAGCTTCCCCTACTTTCAGTTCCCAAAGCTTCTTTCCGTTGGCTTCCCTGTTCAGTGTCGTATTATAAACCGCTGCTTTCGCTGTACTTGTATCTGCCTGTTTTGTCCTGTCTGTCGGTTCCGGAACCGTGCTACCCCAGAACAACCAGGCAAACACCAGGAATAAAGCCCCCAAACCGGCAGCAACAGCCAGTATCGTGTTTTTATTTTTCACTGCTATCCTGCTCCTTTGCCATAACTTCTTCATAGGGAGTATTCCAACGATGCTGGAACCACAGCCAGTTATCCGGATATTTTTTGACGATTTTTTCTACAGACTGCGTCATTTTTAAAGTAAGGTTATAATCATCAGCTTCCTTGTTACCGGTATCTTCATAGTAAAAAGGTTCTTCTACAATTACCTGATGTCCGTACCCGTCCGGTTTACGCACTATGTAAATCGGAATGCAGGGTGCTTTAAACTTACGGGCAAAGTAAGCCGGGCCAGTCGGCGTTGAGGCCATCTTCCCCAGAAACGGAACAAAGATGCCGCCATGGCCGCCGTCCTGGTCCGCAATGAGCCCCAGCATGCGTCCTTTTTTCATGGCCCGGGCACAGCCAAGAATCTCACTGCTGCCACGTGCAAAGATTTCCTGACCCACACCTCTGCGCAACTCATTCATGAAATCGGAATATACTCTGTTAGGTTGCGGTTTTTCTACTGCACTGAGAGGAAACCCATTCAAGGCCAACGCAGCGCCCAGCCATTCCCAGTTATCAATATGACAGGCCAGCATTACCACGCCCTTTTTCTTCTGCAGGGTCTCCCATAAAATTTCAGGATGGTCAAAGGTGACCAGCCCCCTGATATTATCTTTGTTCAACGCGGGCATATAAAGCATTTCCATGACGGAAATGCCCAAATTGACAAATAACCGTTTAATTGTTCTGTTCGCTTCATATTTTGAATAACCCAGACGTTCCCGGATGGTTTCTTCCGCACGGACCCGTTGTTTCTTGGCTATATGCCAATACAGGTGCCCCAGACCAGTACCAATCTTCACCAGCAGTTTGTACGGTGTATGAGAAGCAATCCAACTCAGCGTTTTCAGTAACGCATATAACATTTATTGTCGATCCCCTTTTCCTTCTTCTGTGTATTCTTCCAAAATAGCCGCCCAAAAGCCCCGAGCTTTCAGGATCAGTTCAAGCAAATCCCGTACAGCCCCCTGCCCGCCGTTATGAGGTGCTATATAGGAAACACGCTGTCTGACATCTTCTGCTGCATCTGCCGGTGCTGCCGGCAGACCCGCGGTAATGAGAGCCGGCAAATCGTTGAGGTCGTCTCCCATAAAGGCAATCTCTTCCAAGGATAAATTATATTTATCAGCCAATACCAGAAGCGCCTTTTTTTTGGCAGAAATTCCGCTCATTACGTCTTCCGCAATGCCCAGTTCTTCCGCGCGCCGCTGTACGATGGGTCCTTTTCGCCCGGTGATGACGGCTACACGCAAACCATGTCGCCTGGCAGCGGTAATGCCCAGCCCGTCTTTGGCATTGAACCTCTTGAACAGCTCTCCCTCTCCGCCGATATTGATGCTCCCGTCAGTGAGAGTGCCGTCCATGTCCAGGGCAACGAGTTTTATCTTTTTCGCTTTTTCTATAAGTGAATCCAGAGGTAACATTAATAACTCCTGTTTATCCATCTGATGATGTTGAGTACAAGTTTTATCCCGAAAGGGCTTGCCCCATCGGAGAGCCTTAGGCGGCGAAAGCGAATCTGAATGCCGCCGTAGCTCGACGGGGGAGGGAGGGATAAAACCGAGCGTTATACTACACCCTGCCGTACCAAATCCGTCATATGCAGCAACCCGATCACATGCCGGTCCTCATCAAGAACAGGCAGTACCGTAATGGGCTTAGGTTTATGGCTCTCCATAATGTGCAAAGCCTGTGCCGCCAGTTTTTCCTGTGTAATAAACTTGGGATTCTTTGTCATCAGCTCAGTGACAGGTCGTTTCAGGAAGTCAACACCTTTGGACAGGCCCCGTCGGATGTCGCCGTCAGTAAGGAGCCCAATCATAATCTTGTTTTCGTCAACTACGGAAACAGCGCCCAGCCCCTTGTCGGTAATAATAAACAAAGCTTCCGTTACGGTAGCGCTTCCCTTCACCACCGGGTTCCCGCTGCCACTGTGCATGATATCCCCTACCGTCAGCAGAAGCTTCCGACCCAGGCTGCCGCCGGGGTGGAATACAGCAAACTGATTCGAGGTAAAATGATGTTTCCCCATGAGTGCCATGGCCAGCGCGTCACCGAAAGCCAAGGCTGCGGTAGTGCTGGAAGTGGGGGCCAGCCCCAGGGGGCAGGCTTCTTTTTTCACGCCCACATTCAGGACAACGTCTGCGTTTTTCGCCAGGGTGGAATCGGTATTGCCTACCATGGCGATGAGCTTCGCCCCGATCCGCCGGATGGAGGGCAGTATGTTCAACACTTCCCCGGTTTCGCCGCTATTAGACATGGCTATAATCACGTCATCCGCCGTTACCATGCCCAGGTCCCCGTGTATTCCTTCCGCAGGGTGCAGATAAAAGGAGGGGGTGCCAGTGCTGGCAAGGGTAGCGGAAATCTTGTGAGCGATGATACCGGATTTTCCCATCCCGGTCATGATGACGCGGCCCTCACAGGCCAGGATCATATCCACCGCTGCGTCAAAATGCTCGTCAACACGGGGAATCAGATCCAGAATGGCTTCTGCTTCCATTTGCAGCACTTTCTGGGCATCCGTCTCCAGTTCGTTCATGGTTCATCGTATCCTTTCAACTCTCTTATTTTCGAGTAATCTTGTCTATGGCCAGCACGTCTTTCAGCAATGCTTCCAGCCGGTCCAGACGCACCATGTTGGGACCGTCGCTCAGGGCCTTGGAAGGATCGTCATGCACCTCCAGGAACAGGGCGTCAATGCCAATCGCCGCCGCTGCCCTAGCCATATGAGGTACATACTGGCTCTGACCGCCGCTGCTGGTTCCCTGCCCTCCGGGAATCTGCACGCTGTGGGTAGCGTCCATTACCACGGGATAACCCAGCTCACGCATGATGGCCAAGCCTCGCATATCGGTTACCAGTGTGTTGTAACCGAAACTGGAACCGCGTTCTGTCAGGAGAATATTCTGATTCCCCGCCGCTTCAATTTTGGCGATGACATTCTTCATATCCCAGGGCGCCAGAAACTGGCCCTTCTTCACATTGACGCAACGGCCGGTCTTCGCTATGGCGCAGACCAGGTCGGTCTGGCGGCATAAAAAGGCCGGAATCTGCATTACGTCCAGCACTTCTGCTGCTTTTTCTACCTGGATGGTTTCGTGCACGTCACTGATGACAGGCACGCCTAATTCCTTTTTAATGCCGGCCAACTGTTTCAGCCCCTCTTCCAGTCCGGGTCCCCGGAAGGAAGTGTGGGAAGACCGGTTGGCCTTGTCATAGGACGCCTTGAATACGTACGGCATGCCTAATTTTTTACAGATCTGTTTTACTTCCTGCCCGATGGCAAGACTGTGTTCGTAGCCTTCCAGCACACAGGGACCGGCGAACAGCAGCATGGGCTGCCCTGGTCCTACTTTATAAGGTCCTACATTAACGATATGCATTATTTTCCTCCCAATAATCTGTTTACCGCGTCCAGATCCTCCTGGGTATCCACGCCGATGCCCCGGAAATCACTTTCCAATACTTTAATCTTATAACCGTTTTCCAGCACACGTAGCTGTTCCAGGCTTTCCACCTGTTCCAGGGGTGTGGAGGCCATGGCCGCATACCGCATGAGGAATGTTCTTGTGTAGGCGTAGATGCCTACGTGTTTGTACACTTTAAACAATTCCGTTTTGTTACGGGGATATGGAATCAGGCTGCGGGAGAAGTACAGGGCGTAACCGTTCTTATCCGTTATTACCTTCACCGCAGAAGGATCGCTGTACTCGCTTTCCTGCATCAGAGTCTTCATGGTTGCCATCTGCAGTTCAGGTTCCGCCTGAAAAGCTTCTGCCAGCCGGTCTATGATTTCCGGCGGAATCATGGGTTCGTCTCCCTGCACATTAACGATGACATCCACGTCCGGATATTTTTCCGCCACTTCCGCCAGACGGCTGGTGCCGTTGGGGTGGTCTTCCCAGGTCATGCAGGCGCAGCCCCCAAAGGCAAGCACGGTATCATATACCCGTTTGTCATCCGTTGCCACGATGACCTCTGCCGGCATCTTTGCTTTTTTCGCCTGTTCATACACGCGCTGGATCATGGGTTTGCCCGCAATCAGCTTCAGCGGTTTGCCTGGCAGTCGGGTCGAGGCATACCGGGCCGGGATCACACAGATTACTTTCATGAAAGCATCTCCTTTGCTGGTACTATGTATTCTAAAACAGGTTGGTTGACGTTTTACCCTCTTATGTGCTTAAAACTTCTTTAGTTTCAGGCACTTCATTTTTCTTCTTTGCTTTTTTCAACACGGTTTCCACCGTTTCTTTCAATTTTCTGTCAAAGATTTCTTCATTCCGGGTAATCATGATGTCCATGTTCATGACGTACAGCGGAATGTCCCGGTTAAAGTAAATGAATTCCGTGGGAATCTTTACCGCGTCTTTACCTGTAGTAATTAAAGCGTCAGCTTTCAGTGTGCTGGCCCGCTCTGCGATATACTGCATTTCCAGCATACCGTAATCATGGTGGTCCGGGTAACGAATGGCTTCCAGAATCTCCAGATTACAGCCGGAAACATTCTGCTCAAAGGAGGAAGGGTTGCCGATAGCGGAGAACACCATGACCTTCTTGCCTTTTAATTCTTCCAGGGGCAGAGGATTCTGTTGAATACCCTTGTACCAGTCTGCAATCTCCACAAACTCTTTGGCGTGATGGATGCTTTCCACGATTGGAGCTTCCGTATTGTACTGCCTGATATTCTCCGCCAGGCTGGTCCGGGTCAGCTGAGAACTCTGGTCAGACTTGGTAAACAGGAACATGTCCGCCCGATTCAGATGGCTTAGGGGCTCACGCAGAATACCCCGGGGCAACAGGTTACCATTGCCGAACAGGTTAAGGGTGTCCACCAGCACGATGTCCAGATCCCGGTTCAGCTGCCAATGCTGATAACCGTCGTCCATAATTATGACCTCGGCATGGAGGTTATCCACTGCGTAACTGCCGGTCACGTCGCGATTCTTGCCGATGACTACTGGAATCCCGGGCATCATCTTGGCCATCAGGTAGGCTTCATCACCAGCCTCGTAGCTGGTCATAAAAATCTTCTTTCCGTCAGATACCACACCCAGGGGTTTATCCCAGTGGGAACGGTAACCACGGTTTAGAATCACCACGCGGTAACCCATATTCTTAACCATCATGGCTACCCGCTGAGCGGTAGGCGTTTTGCCGGTGCCACCTACGGTAATATTGCCGATGGAGATGACGCAGCAGTCCAGTTCCCGCCTTGACAGGATGCCTGCTTCATACAGCCACAGGTTCACCCTGGCGCCGAAACCGTAAACATAGGACAGACCGCGCAGAAGCCCCAACAGGATAAAAGCATACCAGGGGCGTTCCGGGGCATGGGCAATGTGGAAGATGTACTGGATAATGGCGGCGCCGTGTTTCAGACCTCCGCCGCCGGCATCGTTAAAGTTACGAGTATTGACAGGATAATCCTTCGTATAGGCATGTGGAACAGAAGCTTTATCCAACAGGTCTGTAAGGTAGTGCATAGTATTGAAAGCAGCGCCCCGGTTTTCCCGGATGACCTGCATGGATGCATCCCCCATCTTTTTACGCAGGGAACTGTCTTCCGTAATTTTCAGGAATTCTTTTGTCAGGCCGCTGGCATCCTGTACCGTATGTAAAGCGCCCGCTTTGGTCAACAGAGAGTAGGAGTCTTTGAAATTCTCCATGCTGGGTCCTACAAGGATAGGTTTGGCATGGGCTGCCGGTTCCAGCACATTGTGACCGCCGTACCCCTTTTTCAAACTGCCGCCCACGAAAACGATATCGCCAACCGCGTAAATACGGCCCAGTTCACCAATGGTGTCAATAATCAGAACAGGATACTCCGGTCGGAACCCGCTCATAGTTTTCAATTTGGAACGCAAGCCGGCCTGGTAACCGAATTTATTGCACAGCTTCCTTATCTCGTCCACCCGGTCGGTCTTACGGGGGGCTATGACAAGCCTTGCTTTGGGATGCTGTTTGCACAATTCGGCAAAAGCGGTCAGCAAGGTTTGTTCTTCCGGTGAATGAGTAGAACCTGCCACAATGACCGGGAATGAATCTTCCGTCAATCCCAGTTCTGTTTTATAGTTTGCCAGATCTTCCGGCGTCACTTCCGCATAGGTCTGGTCAAACTTCGTATTGCCGGTTACAAAAATTTTTTTGGGATCCGCACCTAAATGGGTAATGTAATTGGCGTCAATACTGGATTGCATACAGAAGCGGCTCACAGTCCGCAGCATGTCGCGCCAGATGCTGAACAGATACTGATAGGTCTTAACAGACCTTTCGGAAATACGGCCATTGACCATCATCACAGGAATGTTTCTGTCCCGGATGGCCCGCAGGAAGTTAGGCCATAATTCTGTTTCTACCGGCAGAAAGATGCCGGGGTGTACACGGCGTACGACGGATTGCGCCACCCATGGCAAATCCAACGGGAAAAAGATATAACCATCTGCTTCCGGTATAATCTGTTTCGCCATATTGTAACCAGCTACGGTAAAAGCAGAAACCAGCACTTTCCGCTCCGGCATGATTTTTTTGATTTCTTTTACAATCGGGCTTGTTGCTACAATTTCGCCTACCGACGCACCGTGGATCCAAATGCAGTCAGTATTCATCACATTCGCAATCTCTTCCCGGCGAATCAACCCCATGCTCTGCCGAAACCTGCCGCTGAAGCCCTTTTCCGTAATCAGACGGTAAATATAGAACGGCAGTATCAGGACAAAAAACACCAACAGGCCTAAAAAGTTATAAAGAATATACATCATAAGTTCTGATCAGCTCTCTTCCTCGTTGGTCCGGTACTGAATCTGATACAGGTGTGCATATAACCCATTCTTTGCCATCAATTCTTCATGGGTGCCCGCTTCCGCCACTTTTCCTTTATCCAGCACTATAATCCGGTCGGCATTCTTTATGGTAGACAGGCGGTGGGCAATGATGATGGATGTACGCCCTACCATGAGACGATTAAGGGCTTCCTGAACCACCCGTTCGCTCTCTGTATCCAATGCGGATGTAGCTTCATCCAGCACCAGGATACGCGGATCTTTCAGGATGGCTCTGGCAATAGCAATGCGCTGCCGCTGTCCGCCGGAAATGTTCACGCCCCGGTCTCCCAGCATGGTATTATAGCCTTCCGGCAGTTCCATGATGAAATCGTGGGCATTGGCGGCTTTGGCAGCTGCCTCGATTTCCTCTTTTGTGGCATCCAGCCGTCCATATAAAATATTATCATAAACCGAACCGTTGAACAGAATGGTCTCCTGAGGAACGATTCCTACCTGGTTCCGCAGGGAATCCAGTGTAACGTGTTTGATATCCGTTTCGTCAATTCGGATTGTACCCGAGTCACAATCGTAAAACCGGGGAAGCAGACTGGCAACGGTTGACTTGCCAGCTCCGGACGGCCCTACCAGACCTACAGCCTGGCCCGGTTTCACCTCAAAGGAAAGATTGTGGAGGATCTCATCCCCTTCGTTGTAAGAGAATGTTACATGTTCAAAACGGACACTACCGATTACTGCCGGAAGTTCCCTGGCATCCGGCAGGTCTTTTACCTCTTCCGGAAGATCCAACACACCAAAAACACGCTGTGCCGCTGCCAGGGCCCGCTGAATATTTCCCGTGGTACGGGTAATACGCTTGATAGGGTTGGAAATATTGACTGCATAAGCCAGGAAAGCCACCAGAGAACCGGCCGTGGTTTCACCCTCAATAACGTTGTTACCGCCAAACCAGAGAATCATGGTCACACCCAGGGCTGCCACAAATTCAATGGTAGGTGTAAGGGTAGCCATGTATTTTGCATTTTTGAGATTCGCTCTCAGATTCGCCTCGTTTTCTCTCAGAAAACGGTCAATCTCATATTGTTCTCTTACAAAAGATTTGACAACCCGGGCAGAAGAAACTGTTTCCTGCAAAACGGAAGTGATCTCTGCCGTAGCTTCCTGGATCATTCCGCCGGAACGGCGTATCTTTTTGCCGAAGAAATTCATAAAGTACAGAACAACCGGGAAAGTCAGAATCGTGAAAAGGGTAAGTTTCCAGTCCAGATAGGTCATAGCGCAGACAGAACCTACCAAAATGATGCTTTCCGTTACCAGTTCAATCGTGTTATCTACCATGGCACCCTGCAGGGCACTAACATCATTGGTCACGTAGCTCATGATGGTACCCGTCTTATTTTTATCATAAAAAGACATTGACAAGCGCTGCAGTTTGCGGAACACCTCACTGCGGATATCAATAATGACGTGCTGCCCCACATAACTCATAAGGTAATTCTGCCCGTACAGGAAAACTCCCCGCAGGAAAAAAATCACCACGATGCTGGCTGAAATCATGTTCAGCATGTAATAGTCTTTTGCATTCAGCACCTTGTCAATCATATCCCTGAAGATCCAGGGAAGGTACAGGTTGCCCCCTGCCGCCAGCATGGTACATAAAAGCGCTAAAAACAATATATGGACATATGGTTTGATATAACTTAAGATACGCTTATATAAAATCATCTGAACTCCTTACATGTTATTATTCAACTTTACCGAACAGGAAATGCTCTTCTGGGTTCTGCCGGGCCATGCGCAGCACCAGTTCCGCCACCCGTTTTACAGCACCGGGCGCTCCCAGCTTTTCTTTAACTTCCTGTAAATCTTTCTGCAACAGTTCATAACGTTTCGGCTCCAGCAGTTCCAACGCTGTGCCCGCAATCTTTTCCGGTATGCAGTCATCCTGCAGCAGTTCCGGTTCGATCAGTCTTCCCGCCACAATGTTGGGCAGGCCTATGTGGGGAATTTCCACCACCTGTTTGGCAATCCAGAAGCTGATTGGAGACGCTTTGTACAATATTTCGCAGCCCAGACCGCACAACGCCGCTTCCAGTGTCACCGTGCCGCTGGTAGCAATGGCAAGATCCGCCACGCTCATTACGTCGTAATTATGCCCTTCCGTCAGTTTTATATCCAGACCTGCCTGTTTAACAGGAGCTTCCAGCATTTCCCTGGCAATGGTCACCGCCCGGGGCATGGCGATGTCAATATCCGGGCGCATCTGTTTTAAAATCTTTGCCGCCGCCAGCATATCTGGCAACAAACGTTGTATCTCCATGGTACGGCTGCCGGGCATCAGCAGGACCAGGGGATGCCCGGCCCGTTTTCCCGCCAGCTGTTCTGCTTCGGTACGGGGCAGCGACGGTTTTACCGTGTCCACCAGAGGATGACCAACAAACTCAATATCAGCGCCGTAGGATTTATAAAGATCGTATTCAAAAGGAAAAATGGACGCAATCTTATCCACGACCTTAACAACACCGGCAGCCCGGCTGGGACGCCAGGCCCAGGCAGAAGGGGCGATAAAGGAGACCACTTTGATTCCCCGTTCTTTTGCCAGCTTCGCCAGCCGCATGTTGAACCCCGGATAATCAATGGTAAGCAACACGTCCGGCCGACGGCAGTCCATTAGTTCGATAAACGCGCTGCGCAGCTTCCAGATATCTGGAAGCCGCTTCAGTACTTCCACAAAGCCCATGACACTATGGTCTTTGATATCGAACAGCACCTCCCCGCCTGCTTCCCGCAGGCAGTCACCGCCCATACCAAAGATTTCCGCTTCCGGTTCTAGTTGTTTAATGGCACGGGTCACAGAGCCGGCATGAAGGTCACCGGATGCTTCTCCCGCAGAAATCAATATCCTGCTCATATTCCCTCTGATTAAATCTATCTTATTTACTGACAGACTTTCTCATTTTAGTTATACTAAATCATCTTATTATAACACAAAAAGACAGCTGAATAAACCTTTCAGCTGTCCTTTCTGCAAATATTTCATGAATTATTCTATAATTCGCTCTCTGCCGCGGACACAATGGTTATGCCTTTTTCGTCAGCCATGGCCAAGGTGCGTTTGCGGTCCACCAGCAAGGTTCTGCCAGCTTCTATTACGATGCCGGTAGCCCCCGCATGGACCATGGACATCAGCGTGGTGGTTCCCACGCTAGGCATATCAAAACGGTTATCCTGGGCAGGCTTGGCTGTTTTAGCCACGATTACACCGCCCTTGCCGAGAAAACCTCCCCGCAAAATACAAGCATCGGTTCCCTCAATTGCTTCCAGCGCCATGACCGCCTGATTCTTTACCACTACCGTCTGCCCGATGTCCAGACGCCCCAGTTCCTTGGCCATCCGGAAACCGAACTGCATATCTTTCCATTCCTGTTCCGTCGGTTTCCGTTTCGTCAGCACACCCGGCTCCGGCAACAGCGGCCGGACCAGCACTGTCTGGTCCATCACATGCATGCCGGCATCTTCGATGAGTTTTACAATGGCGTTCATAATGGTATCATCCTTCCGGTCGGGAAGGGATGCCAGTACCCTGATGGTGGTCAGGTCCGGGATTACGACCCCGGTTTTATATAATACTTCTTTCGTGACCTTGCCAATCATGGTTACGTTCTTTACATCATTCTGTTTCAGTGTCCGGAGGATTTTTCCCACCTTGCCCACATTGATGGTATAAAACACAT
>JAEEGJ010014980.1_pt1 | contig 18226 bp, 21 predicted proteins | sample 8958761 | NCBI WGS metagenome assembly JAEEGJ01 (sample SAMN16246546, study PRJNA631951) | gut metagenome | biome: gut microbiome; feature: rumen; material: RS-attached | host: Bos | place: Iran: Karaj | collected 2018-10
TCGGATAGTTTTTTTATTATCTCTACTTCCTGATCCAATACTTCCAAGTCATGTTCGTCTATAGGCTGAACCAACAAGAATTCAGCATTGGAATCTTTGTATAGACGGCATTCCCTCCCTGATATGTTAACTACTGTACCTTTCATTGATGTGCTGACCTCGTGTTTATTTCATACTCACTAACAATTTTTGTCTAGCATTTCAACACACTTGTCACGGGCTGCACTCTCACTGCCAAGCCAACTGAGACAGACATCTAGGCTTGGGAAAGTCTGGATAGTAACGGACTTTTGGGTGTCACCATCTACAGGATTCCAATAGAACACAGTGCCTGAAAGTTCAACAGTCCCGTCATCACCAAGCCTTGCATATAAGTTCATGCAGTCAAATAGATAGTCCTCGTTGGAGGCCGCAGGATAATTAGGACTGACCACACAGGTAGTTCTGCCATCCCTTTTGCATTCTTCCAGTTTTGTCCGTAATGAGGAAATCTGCATCCTACAGCACATTTCCATATTGAATAGCCAAAGATTACCGTGTCCCATATTAGTGATTTAATTGTTCTGCGCCATATCATTCAGTCTTTAAACTCCCAGAATCCCGTACCAGTTTCTGGGTCAAACTTCCTACCGATAGCCCCACCAATCGTAGGACGTAACTCTATCTCGGCTGTATAGAGAACCGTTGTAGCTTTCAGATGTCCCCCTGCCATACCATGCTGATCTTGCTTTTTGAATGAAAATAGAGCATGGGTATGGTGGAATAGTTGACCATTATCGTCTCTAACAACATTACCATTGAGTGATACAAGTTCAAGCATACCTTCTAAATGCTCTGTCTCAAAGCTGCCAGTCTCAGGGATGAACACTTGGAGCTCCGCGCTCTGACAGCCACCAATACCAGAGAAAACCGCAGATGGTATGGATTCCTTTTCACAGATTTCGAGAAGGGTGCTGATTATTTCGTCCCCGCGATCCATACGGACATAGTAGTTATCGCCAATCTTTCTGTATTCCATAATCACCCAAGTTTTGACATAAACCGCTCCCTGTCAACTATAAATCTCAGATGTGTACCTTCTCCAAGCAATGTTTCACCAGAATAAGCAGCCACCTTAAACTCTATCTTCTTGCCGTCAACTTTGCTTACTTCGGCTGAAGCAGCCACCTTGTCACCAATCTTAGAAGGTCTGAGGTGTGAAGATTCTATATGACCACCAACAGTCGTACATCCTTCTGGCAGTTCATCAGCAACAGCAAGCATAGCTGCGTTCTCCATCAATGCCATCATAGCTGGGGTAGCAAGTACAGGCATATCTCCGGACCCCATCTGAATAGCGGTCAACCCTTCACTTACTGTCAGTTCGCTTGTATGTTTCAGTCCTATTTCCAGCATATCACTCAATAACAGTCATTCTCATTTCAATGTCATCCACAGGTCTGTCAGCGCGTCCAGTAGCAGTGCCTTGTATCAAGCCAACCACGTCAAGACCTTCTTCTACTTCACCAAATACAGTGTATTGACCGTCAAGATGCGGTGTACCGCCAACAGTAGAGTATATCTTCAACTGGTCATCGGTTAATCCTGATTTCCCCACTTTGCTTTCTGCTTCAGCAGCTAGTTTATCTTGCAATTCCTGTAGCCCGGCACGATTTCTTTCACGGCGCATCTGCATGATTTCATCACGATGTTCTGCTGCAAGTTCATTGAATACAGCCTGAACCTTCTGCATCCTCAACTGCTTGGAGAACTGACGAAGCTGACTTTCATTATACACCTGGCCCCAGACAATATAAAACTGAGAGCCACTACTACGACGCTCTGGATTCACTTCGTCGCCTTGTCTCGCAGCAGCCAAAGCACCACGTTTATGGAAGAGTCCGTCCTTGATTTCTGCCTCTAGTGTATAGTCCGGACCTCCTACACCAAGCATCTTTCCTGCAGGTGCACCCTTAGAATCAGGATCACCACCCTGAATCATAAAGTCCTTTATCACTCGATGGAACAGTGTGCCATCGTAATAACCCTCCTTTGCCAGTTTGAGGAAGTTGTCACGATGGATGGGAGTCTCATCATAAAGGCGGACTACAATGTCGCCAAGCATTGTTTGAATCTTTACTTTCATATCCTATTAGTTTTCACAGTTATGTGCCATAATTCTCTTAAAGTATTGTAATGTTGGCTGCAAAGATACGAATAATAAAGGGAAAATGAGTACCTTTGCAGTGTGTTTTAATAGAATTTGTGAAATGGATTTCTTACCGAAAGACCCTGCAATATTGGTTTCAAGCGTCAACATGCTTCTGAGGGATGAAGAGTTTGACACGTTGGAATCGTTGTGCTATAATTTTGGAACAGAGCCAAAGGATATAAAAGATTACTTATACGGACATGGATTCGTTTACAGCGACAAGCAAAAACAGTTCCGTCCGATAGGCTATGACAAAAACAAATGATAACGAAAGACAGTATAGAGACAGCTTACAGTTTCCTGCATCAGAAACAGAGGATCTATGTTCATTCGACGCTTGACTGGCAGAAAGATGACATTGAGATTGCCATTGCCTCGTTTGCAGATGAAATGAACCAGGAACTACTTGATATTATTTCTGGTGGCAGGGCTGACTTCCTAAGAGACCACAAAAGGTTTAAAGAGGACATCACCAAGGCTGTTCTTTCTTTGGAAAGCGTTCTTGAAGGCCGAGCGGAGATACTGGATAATATGCTATAACAATGACAATTATAGAAGTCAGTCATAGTATTCAATTTGCAGTTCCTGGCTGACATCAAACTCACGGTCATCATCATAGAAATAAACCAATTGGAGGCCACGATACACTGATGGAACCTTCAGGACTTCCAACAGATACCACTTGGGCTTACCGAAGTCATACGATGAGCGATCAAGAACGATTCTGTTCGATGTATAATCGAAATGATAGTAGCCACCACCTAAACATGAATCACCTGGCTTCAACAGGTCTTTATGTTGATTAACCATGCCAAGGCGAAAATAGCCATCCATTGTTATTATAAACTTCGGTAATGTCATATCTAAAAAATAGCTTTATAATATGTTTCAGTCCAACTTCCAACATATTATTCAATAACTATCATTCTCATTTCGATGTCATCAACAGGTCTATCAGCACGTCCAGTAGCAGATCCTTGAATCATTTCAACCACGTCGAGGCCTTCTTCTACCTCACCAAATACAGTGTATTGGCCGTCAAGATGGGGTGTACCGCCAATAGTAGAGTATATCTTCAACTGGTCATCGGTTAATCCTGATTTTCCCACTTTGTTTTCTGCTTCAGCACCAAGTTTATCTTGAAGTTCCTGAAGACCCTCACGATTCCTGTCACGACGCATCTGCATAATCTCAGCACGATGTTCAGCAGCTAACGAATTAAACGTATCTTGAACTTTCTGCATTCTCAACTGCTTGGAGAACTGACGAAGCTGACCTTCATTATACACCTGGCCCCAGACAATATAAAATTGAGACCCGCTACTACGACGCTCTGGATTCACCTCGTCACCCTGTCTCGCAGCAGCCAAAGCACCACGTTTATGGAAGAGTCCGTCCTTGATTTCTGCCTCAAGCGTATAGTCCGGACCTCCTACACCAAGCATCTTTCCAGCAGGTGCGCCCTTAGAATCAGGATCACCACCCTGAATCATAAAGTCCTTTATCACTCGATGGAACAGAGTGCCGTCATAATAGCCCTCCTTTGCCAGTTTGAGGAAATTGTCACGATGGATGGGAGTCTCATCATATAGGCGAACTACAATGTCGCCAAGCATTGTTTGAATCTTTACTTTCATTTTTCAGCCTTAATTCATAAAGTATTGGAAATTCTTGGAGCAGCGAGAACCAACATGGTTGCATGATTGGTCGAGTCGTGACAAGAATCAACATTTGTTAATTGTGAGTGCAAAAGTACAAAAAAGTGGGGAATTATCCATACCTTTGTCAATAGTTTTAATAAGTTTTGTGAAATGGATTTCTTACCGAAAGACCCTGCAATACTAGAGATACGCAAGGCTGAACGCCAAGATGTACCGTTGCTGCTGGAGTTCATCAAGGGCATAGCCCGATATGCAAAGATGGAGGACGAGGTGATTGCCTCGCCGGATGTTCTGGAGCGAGAAATGTTCGACGAGCACAGGGCAGAGGCAGTTTTCGCTGTCGTGGACGGGCGAGAGGTTGGCTTCGCGCTCTACTTCTACAACTTCTCAACATTCATCGGACATTCAGGACTGTATCTGGAGGACTTGTTTGTTTGGCCAGAAGATCGAGGCAAAGGCTACGGAAAGGCCTTGCTACTGCATCTGGCCAAGATAGCACGAGAGCACCATTGCGGAAGAATGGAGTGGATGAGTCTCGACTGGAATAAGCCCAGCAATGACTTCTATCGCTCACTCGGTGCCGTTCCTATAGACGATTGTACGGTGTATCGACTGGATGTTACTGCATTAGAACGATTATCGAAATGAGTATGATTCAAAAGCATTGTTATGAGTGTGGAACAGCACTGACAGAACGAGAATTAGAGGGTGAGGGTATAGTGCCTTACTGTCCTCAGTGCCAACAGTACCGTTTTCCGATGTACAATGTGGCCGTGAGTATGGTGGTCATCAATGAGCAGACGGGACAGATTCTGCTTATCCGTCAGTATGGGAAACCGCATTTCATCCTTGTGGCTGGCTATGTCAATCGTGGCGAACAATTGGAACATGCGGTTTGCCGTGAAGTGAAGGAAGAGACTGGAATGACTGTCGCCCACCTGAGGTTTAATCGCACCAGCTTTTTTGAGCCGTCAAACACATTGATGTGCAACTTCACTGCATTCGTTGCAGATGCCAGCGAGTTCAACCCAAATAGTGAAATCGACTCTTACCAGTGGTTCAACCCGGACGATGCGCGCAAGAATATCAAGAAGAACAGTCTTGCAGCTGCTTTTCTAAACGCCTTTCTTGACAAATAGAAAGAAAAAAGAACTATGCAGATAATAATAGCTTCCGCAAAGATTATGAACGTTTCGAATAAGCGAGAACAGAGCAAACCGTTTGTTCTGTCTAGCGTGAGAAACGTGGGATGATTGAATCTAAAAGTAAAGGCAACCTATCTGTTTATCAGATACATACTTTAACATCTCCTAGGATAGTTTAGGATTAGTCAATTTTAGAACTCTCCGAGTTTTGGATGAGATTTGGGTCTGATTTTGGGTAACGGAGAAATAGAAAATCCGCATAACTTATTGATAATCAACTAGTTACGCGGATTTATCAGCGGAGAGAGAGGGATTCGAACCCCCGGTGCCTCTCAGCACGGTAGTTTTCAAGACTACTGTAATCGACCACTCTACCATCTCTCCAGTGCTTCGATTTTCCTGAAAGCGGGTGCAAAGGTACGAGTTTTTTTGGAATTAACCAAATTTTATAGCGATTTTTTGCATAAAAGAATGAAAAATCGTACCTTTGCAGCGTGATTTACCCGAATAACTTCGAGCACAAGCTCGGTTTCGATGAAATCCGGAGGCTGTTGAAAGAGCGTTGCTTCAGCACTTTGGGGAAAGAGAAAGTCGACGAAATGACCTTCTCAACTGATTGTGATGAGGTCAACGAACGTCTGACACAGGTGAGGGAGTTCCGTAGGCTGAAGGAGGAGAAAGACGACTTCCCCATGCAGTACTTCTTCGACGTGCGCGAGTCGGTGACACGTATCCGCATGGAGGGCACCCATCTGGAAGAAGACGAGGTGTGGGATCTCAGACGCTCGCTCGAGACAATTGCCAACATCGTCAGATATCTGGAACGCGACGCTGAGGAAACGGCCAGCGGCGAGTTGACCTACCCCTACCCTGCCCTGCATCGCTTGGCAGAGGGCGTGACAACCTTCCCAGCCATGATCCGTCGCATCGACTCTATCCTCGACAAATTTGGCAAGATTAAGGACTCAGCCTCGATGACGCTGGCCTCCATCCGTCACGAATTGGAAAAGACACAGGGCAGTATCTCGCGTACCTTATATACTATACTGCACGCAGCCCAAAAGGACGGACTCGTGGAGAAAGACGCTGCCCCAACGATGCGCGACGGACGACTGGTATTACCTGTAGCCCCCTCGGTGAAACGTCGCATCAATGGTATCGTCCATGATGAGTCGGCCACAGGTAAGACGGTATTTATCGAACCTGCCGAAGTAGTGGAGGCCAACAACAAGGTGCGCCAGTTGGAAGCTGAGGAGAGGCGCGAGATTATCCGCATCCTCACCGTATTTACCGACGAGGTGCGCCCATACGTGAAAGAGATTCTCGACTCCTACCAGTTCTTGGCACAGATCGACTTCATCCAGGCCAAGAGTGAATGGGCGACATTGACGAAGGCCTTTGAACCAGTGGTTCAGGACAAGCCCCACATTGATTGGATTCGGGCAATACACCCCTTGCTGCAGCTCTCACTAGAGAAACAAGGCAAGAGTGTGGTACCCCTCGACATCACCTTGACTCTCGACAAGCGCATTCTGATCATCAGTGGTCCTAATGCAGGCGGAAAGTCTGTTTGTCTGAAGACTGTAGGACTGCTACAATACATGCTCCAGTGCGGCCTGCCCATCCCCATCGGCGATCGCAGCACCACAGGACTCTTCAAGCATATCCTCATCGACATCGGCGATGAACAGAGCATCGAGAACGACCTCTCGACCTACTCAAGCCACCTGATGAATATGAAACAGATGATGAAGCAGTCGAATGCCGAGAGCCTGTTGCTTATTGATGAGTTCGGTAGTGGAACGGAGCCTACCATCGGAGGCGCCATTGCAGAGGCGATGCTGAAACAGTTCTGGAAGAAAGAGACCTTTGGCGTGATCACCACCCACTACCAGAACCTGAAGCACTTCGCTGAGGATCATCCAGGCGTAGTGAACGGCGCGATGCTCTACGACCGTCATGAGATGCAAGCCCTCTTCCAGTTGGCCATCGGACAGCCTGGCTCTTCGTTCGCTATCGAGATAGCCCGTAAGACGGGCATCCCCGAGGAGGTCATCAAAGACGCTTCTGACATCGTGGGCTCAGACTATATCCAGAGCGACAAGTACCTGCAGGACATCGTGCGCGACAAGCGATACTGGGAGGGTAAGCGCCAGACCATCCACCAGCATGAGAAATCGCTCGAAGGCCATATCCAGCGCTATGAGAGCAACCTCGAAGAGATTGAGCGTGAGCGCAAGCAGATCCTGAAGCGTGCCCAGCAGCAGGCTGACGAGCTGCTGGCAGAGGCTAACCGCAAGATTGAGAACGCCATCCGCGAGATTCGCGAGGCTCAGGCTGAGAAGGAGCGCACACGCCAGATACGCGAGGAGCTGCAGGAGTTCCGCGAAGAGGTGACCAGCGACGACCAGCAGGGACTGATGAGTGAGGAGGATTTCGCCAAGAAACTGCGCCAGATGGAAGAGCGCAAGGCGCGCAAAGCCAAGCGAAAGGCTGAGAAAGGCGAGCAGGAGCGCGCAGCCAGCGAGAAACTGGCAGCCCACGCCAAGACCTCGTCGGAGCCACAGAACCGTGAACTGCAGAAGGGCGACACCGTCCGCATCAAGGGTCTCGACACTGTCGGCAAGATTGAGAGCATCAATGGCAAGCAGGCCACCGTCATCTTTGGCGACGTAAAGACCAAGATGAAGCTTGAGCAGTTGGAATATGCCAACCCATCGAAGACAGCCAAGCCCACATCGATGAAGCACGCAGACCTGGCTGTGAAGACTTCCAAGATTACACGCGCCACGATGGAGGACCATCGCCAGAACTTCCATCAAGACCTCGACGTAAGAGGTATGCGAGGCGACGAGGCCCTCAACGCCGTGATGCATTTCCTCGATGATTCGATCCTCGTAGGCATGAGCCGCGTGCGCATTCTGCATGGCACAGGTACAGGCGTCTTGCGACAGTTGATACGTCAATATCTGGGCACCGTTCCCAACGTCAGTCACTTCCGCGACGAGCATGTCCAGTTTGGTGGAGCAGGCATCACAGTAGTCGATTTAGACTAAGTTTTTCACCCCAAAAAAGGCAGAAAAACTGCATTTCACATCCCTTGACATAAATCAGTGTTCGCACACAGTTTTCTTAAAAAAGCCAAAAATATTTGGCTAACTCATTGATAATCCGTAACTTTGCACCCGAAATTGATTAAACGCCCGTAGTGACGTGGTTCTCACGACGTGAAGTCGTCCTCTTATATTCGAAAATCTAAAGGATAATGCGGTTCTTTTTAAAGCAAAACGACTTGTGAAGGTCAGACGCTTGCTACGAGGAATCGCCTAAAGTATAGAGAAATGAGTCAAAAAATTAAAAAAGCATGTTTAAGCCTGATGGCTCTGATGCTATTTACTACTGTCACGGTGGCAGGAAACAATGCAACTAAGAGCACTAAAACATCAGGTTTTAACTGGAATCCAGTGATGGATGCAATTATTCAAGTAGAAAGTGGAGGCAACGCTAAGGCTGTGAGTGGAAACTCAGTCGGTGTCATGCAGATTACTCCTATTCTTGTGAAGGAATGCAATGAGATCCTTAAAAAGTGGAACAAGAAGTTGCGCTATACGCTAGCCGACAGATACAGCCTGGAGAAATCCAAGGAGATGTTCCTGCTTATTCAGTCGTTTCATAACCCGGAGAACAGTGTTGAAAAAGCTATCCGCGCCTGGAACGGAGGACCGAATTATAGTGTCCGTGCTACGAACAGGTATTACAAGAAGGTTATGAACAAAATGAAGTAGATTATCTATTTCTAGATCTATACAAATCCGATTGTCAAGAAACAGACTTGGCGATCGGATTTAATTTTTGCCGCAGATACAAAAACACAAAAAAATGCAAGCCATTTAAGCTTGCATCCCTCTTTAGTTGCGGAGGCAGGATTCGAACGTGCGACCTCCAGGTTATGAGCCTGGCGAGCTACCAACTGCTCCACTCCGCGATGTTATTTTTCCTGATTTCTCAGGGCTTTTCTCGAAAAGCGCTGCAAAGGTACGCATAATTTTTGAATTAGCCAAATAATTACCCGATTTTTTTGCATTTTAATCATTTTTGCAACTTTTCTGCCCTTTTTTCTTGCGTATTTCAAAGATTTGTTTTAATTTTGCACACTGTTAGTGCTGTGTGCAATATTTATAATCATCAGGAGGAAGCATTTATGTCCATATCCAAAACTAGACAAAAGCTCGTAGACGTAGCGCGACAGTTGTTCGCCAAAAACGGACTGGAGAATACGACGATGAACGACATCGCCCTGCAGTCAGGTAAAGGTCGACGCACACTCTACACCTATTTTAAATCAAAAGAAGAGATCTACTACGCGGTGATCGAAAGCGAGTTGGAACGCCTCTCCGACAAGCTCGACGAGGTGGCAGCCCGAAAGATACGCCCACAGGACAAGATCATCGAGCTCATCTACACCCATCTGAGCATGATCCGCGAAACGGTGGTGCGCAACGGTAACCTGCGCGCTGAGTTCTTCCGTAACATCTGGATGGTAGAGAAGGTGCGCAAGCACTTCGACGACGCTGAAATCGAGCTCTTCCGCAAGGTGTATACTGAGGGCAAGGAGGATGGTGAGTTCGACATCGACAATATCGAGCTCGTGGCCGATATCACCCACTATTGTATCAAGGGCCTCGAAGTACCTTATATATATGGGCGCATCGCGCACGGCATGAAAGAGGAGGACACCAAGCCCCAGGTGGCCAAGGTGGTCTATGGTGCGCTGGGTAAATTTAGGAGATAATTTAAATACTTAATAATATTTTTAGAAGATTATGGGATTATTAGAAGGTAAGACAGCGCTGATTACAGGTGCTGCACGCGGTATCGGAAAAGCTATCGCACTGAAGTTCGCCGCTGAAGGCGCAAACATCGCATTCACCGACCTCGAGGTAAACCTCGACACAGAGAAAGAGATCGCAGCCCTAGGCGTTAAGGCCAAGAGCTATGCATCCAACGCAGCCGACTTCGCTCAGACTGAGGAAGTGGTGAAGGCCGTGAAGGAGGAGTTTGGCTCTATCGACATTCTGGTGAACAATGCTGGTATCACGAAAGACGGTCTGATGCTCCGTATGACTGAGCAGCAGTGGGACGCCGTGATTGCCGTCAACCTCAAGTCGGCCTTCAACTTCATCCACGCCTGCGTGCCCGTCATGATGCGTCAGCGTGGTGGTTCAATCATCAATATGGCCTCTGTCGTTGGTGTTCATGGTAACGCTGGTCAGGCTAACTATGCAGCCTCAAAGGCTGGTCTGATTGCGCTCGCCAAGAGTATCGGACAGGAGATGGGGCCCAAGGGCATTCGTGCCAACGCCATCGCTCCTGGCTTCATCGAGACAGCTATGACCGCAGCACTTCCCGACGAGGTTCGCGAGCAGTGGAAGCAGAAGATTCCTCTCCGTCGTGGTGGTCAGGTCGAGGATATCGCCAACGTGGCTACGTTCCTCGCATCCGACATGTCGAGCTACGTCAGCGGACAGGTCATCCAGGTCGATGGTGGTATGAACATGTAAGAAGTGAAAAGTCAAAAGTGATGGATGTAGTTTACGAGGATAATCACATCATCATCGTTAACAAACAGAGTGGGGAGATCGTGCAGGGCGACAAGACTGGCGATCGCCCCCTCTCTGATATTGTGAAAGACTATATCAAGGAGAAGTACGCCAAGCCTGGCGAAGTGTTCCTGGGAGTGGTTCATCGTCTGGATCGCCCTGTATCAGGACTCGTCGTCTTTGCGCGCACCTCGAAGGCACTCACACGGCTCAACAAGATGTTTGCCGAGGGCGAGGTACATAAGACCTATTGGGCGATTGTGCGTAACACCCCTCGCGCCAGCGAGGGGGTGTTAGAGCACTGGCTCGTACGCAATGAGAAGCAGAACAAATCATACGCCTACGACCGCGAGCGCCCCAATTCGAAGAAGGCCATCCTGAAATATCGCACGATAGCCCACGGCGACAACTACACCCTGCTCGAAGTACAGCTGATGACAGGCCGTCACCACCAGATACGCTGCCAGCTCGCAGCGATGGGCTGCCCCATCAAGGGCGACCTCAAATACGGTGCCCCGCGCTCAAATCCCGATGGCTCCATCTCGCTCCTTTCGCGTCGTGTGGAGTTCATCCACCCTGTGTCCAAACAGACGATCACCGTCGAGGCTCCCCTACCCGATGACCCTCTGTGGCAAGCACTTGGAAATGCAATATTGACCTGAATCAAATAAAATCTGTGTTCGCACACAAACATCAGATTTCCCTTGCTTAGTAAGCCAGAAAGTCGTACCTTTGCATCGCAAAACAGAAAAGAATGGTTATTATAAAAGCATAGGAGATTTAAGTCATGATTACACTAATGGAAATGGGAGCCATGCTCGTAGCAGGAACAGTGTTCAGCGCCTGGATGGCAAAGCACGACAACCTGGAGGTCCGCTAAGGCCCTCTTTTTTTTGCCCCCTGCCCAAGCAGAATTAACTGTCACAACTGTCACACGACTCCTCTCGTCAGGCCTCACCCTTAGGGATGTTGAAGGGCGGCACGATGTCAGGCGCGTTCTTGTTGGGGATGCAGATAGGTCCGAACTCATTCTCATACCGCATGATATTCTCCTGCAGCGCAGCCAGCAGCCGCTTGGCGTGCTCAGGCGCCAGTATCACACGACTCCTCACCTGAGCCTTAGGCAGCCCAGGCATCACGCGCGCAAAGTCCACGATGAAGTCACTGCTCGAGTGCGTGATAATCGCAAAGTTGGCATACTCTCCCATCGCCACCTCCTGTGGCAGCTCCAGCTGCAGCTGCCCGTCATTCCTTCTGTTATTCTTCTCGTCCATAGTTACAACATTTCATAAAGAATAAAAAAACTCATTCTACAGAGATAAGTTCTCGTCCTATTTTGTGAAGTCCCTCAACTATGCGTCTGCGCTGTTCAGGACGAGGGCGTTTCAGCCCATTAGCGTAGTGACTGAGCAAATGCTGATTGATTCCTGAGGCGCGGCTGATAGCCGCCAACGAAAGGAAAGGTTCGTATGCCCGCAAAAGCGATATGGCATCCAGGAACCTGTACTCAAATTCATAGTCCCCGTCCACGAGCCACCGAGGAACATCATCGCCGTCGGCAACCATTCCATCGACGTGGAACTCGAGGCTTTCTTTGGCTTCTTTCTGAAGTTCGGCGAATGTGTCTGCAGTAAACACGACTGCACCAGGGACATTCTCGCCCAGTGATGCAGAGAAATTCTTCTCGCACCATGATACGTCCACTCTAATCTTCTCCATAATTGTAGCTTTAGTTTATTTGATGTTTTGTCGATTGTTACTATCGGGGTGGCACTGGCGGCAAGTGCTTATTTCCAACCTGCCTGATGCCATATGCTGTTGAGGTTCCTCTGGTCCATCTCCTTGTTCATCGGACCGTTTACGGTAACCTTCCCCGGTTTAGAGGGGTGCTTGAACTGACGATGATCCCCTTTTGTGGCATACAGGTACCATCCGTCGTCTTCAAGCATCTTGATGACCTGCTTCGTTTTATATGCCTTCATATATATTCAGCTCTAATTCACACCGCAAAGGTAACAAAATTAATACCGCCAGCCAAACAATTGAGCAGAAAAGTATTCGATTTAATACTTTTTAATAATCTTTGCCAGCAAAAAAGCAAAATCAGGACCCGCCACGATGTGCGCGAGTCCTGATTTGATTTGATAGGATAAGGAGAATTGCCGTTATGCAACTGGAGTCAGTGTGCAATTCTCGCCCGGTGAGGTGCTGAAGGAGATTATAAAGTATCGAGAGAAAAATTGAAGAATATTTGGAACTTTCAAGTTTTCTTCCTATCTTTGCCATCGATATGTAATCGATAATCACAAAAGGTTATGCAGGAAGAAGTGAAAGATTTACACAACCTCGTTTGTAAGTACTACGCCCAGAAAATCGATGAAGAAATGGATCGCCTTTGGGATGAAGGCCTGTGGGACAATGAGAAGAACGAGGCTGTTCTCAAGGAGCATCTTCGCACTCCTTACAAACGGTCATGATCAACAAAAGAATTATCCTCGATACGTAATAACCGTCACCAACAAAATAACGGGATAATCGATGAATACTTGGAACATTCAAGGGCGTTTAGTCGGCTACGATCGGTGGCTTTGTCGGCTACGATCGGCGGTTAGGGCGGCTACGGTTGTAGAGGGTTGCGAGATTGTTTGTTACTGATTTATTCTTACATCGAGACGAATGATTGGAAACTCGAAAAATGAGCTGGTCAGAGGTGAAATTTTCGCGATAGTTAGGGCGCAAAAATTCCCTAGTAAGGGAACGATTGTTGGATAGGCAGGGGGCGGAATACTACTATTTTATCGGAGGATGGCAGTTGTTGAAAAATATCTACATGATGTTTTTCGATAAGAGACGCTTATTCCGCAACAAGAAACGCTTATGGCACAAGAAACGGGCGCGGGGTACAAATTGTTGCCGTGTTGCAATGTTGCATAAGCACTCTCCCACCACTCTGACATAATAACTAATAGGTTATAATTTCTCATTATGATAAACAGAATATATTCTTTATAGTATTATACTCCTTATGGCAACATTGCAACGGCAACATGGCAACACAGGCCGAGCAAAAAAATCGCTTGATAAGCATCCGTGTTCCAATAAAAATCACTATCTTTGCAGACGAAAATCAAAAACAGCGGCAAATATGAGAAAAGAAATCGAATCCCTCGAGGAACTCAACACACTGTTGGGAGAGGACTCGTTCGACATGAACTTCTGGAGAGCCAGGAACGGGCTGGAACAACTGGCCTGGCATCTGCTGGCACACCACTGCTTCGACCCTGCCGTCTTAAAAGAAGGTACGCGCGAGAAAGTAGAGGTTGAGAGAGACGCAGATGAGGTATCGCTCCAAAACTATATAGGTGAGATGAAGGCGCGCTACAACGACTTCTACACTGCCGACAATCAGGAGCTGAGGGAATGGCTGACAACCACCCCGCTTGAGAACATCGCCGCCTATACGACCTATTTCGTGAGGAGAAACGAGATCGACAGGGTGTCCAACTGCTACGATGCGGCTCAGGACCACTATGCCGACCACTGGAAGACCTTCAGCGATTTTGAACGTGGTGATATCAGCGGACGCGAATTCGTCGAGACATTCTATCAGCAAGTCGACGAACTGAATGCCCATGTCGCAGAAGGCAAGCAACTGGGGCTGACGATGGACGAGATCGTGCTTCACGACGCCATGTGGGGCCTGCTGCCATCGGCCTTCGACCCCGACCTGACCGTGCTGGCTCAGGAGATACAGAAGGAAGCCCTGCGGCAACTGCCCTCCCACCCTTACATCTGGAGCGACAAGGGCAAGCAAGCCTATGCGCCCAAGATGCTGAGATACGCCGCAAACAAGCTTGAAGAGAAGGGATTCGACATCGGATTCAGCAAGCATCAGTACACCATCGAGCAGGGCTATCTGCTGGATTACTTCTCGCAACTCTACTGGCGCGAGGCTGACGCCAGACCCGAAGAATAACAATGGAATGCATGACAGACGCACCATACTCAGAAGCACGAAGCAGGACACCTCACCTCAACGAGGAGGACATCCGCAAGCTCTTCGACATCACAGAGCTGCGCAAGACGCTCTATGCCCTCCTGAAGGAGTCGCTGAGCTCAACATGGCAGAACGCCCAGGAGCTCTTCGATCTCAAGGCAGAGGGACGGGCAGAATGGGTCTTTGCCTCAAGGCTACTCTCCTGCTACAAGACCTCCGTCCCTCAGATCAACTACCTGCTGGAATCGACACCTCCCGAACTGAGGCTCACGGAGCTCACTCAGGAACGCGACGAACTGATCAGCAGGCTGGCGGGCACGATGGCAGGCATGAGGTGGATGAAGCACATGCGAGTGGCCGACGGATGGCGATTCATGGCCGTCCATCTTTTCGGCCAGCAGAGCCGCATCAGCCAAGACGACATTCAGGAACTGTTCACGACCATCGACCAGATAGCCATCCTGACGGACGTGATCCGTGGGCGCGGCAGACTTTACGGCATCGACTTCAAGGCCATCAACGACGAACAGGTAGAAGCATTCAAGGAATACTGTCGCGACACTTCCAAGGCGCGCGCCATTCTCGATGAGCTCCACAAGGATACCGACGGGAAAGACGCCCCCAAACGTTCCTGCAGAGCCATCCGTGCGGCTATCACTGCCGGACTCTTTTATAACCGTCCGACATACGAGTGGTTCAAGCAGGAATTCGGAGAACTGTGCAAAATCGACAGTACGAGTTACTACGATTATACCAAAGAAGACTGCGACAAGTATGATAAGGACACGCTTTTCGGAGAGCTGGTAAAGAAGTTCCGAAAATTCACCTGACAGCGTCCGAATTTCCATCCTTTCGGACGGGCTTCAACAGATTTTCGGACACACGCCACTCCCCGTTCGGACTAATTCGGACTATTAAAAATCGCTTTTCTATTTTTACTAATTTTGCAGTGCGTAAAGGCGGTAAAACGAGGGCATAGTGCCTGGGCTACCGACTGGAGCGCTGCAAAAAACATGGTAAATTTAATTTCTATTCAAAACGGAAGCAAGATGGCCAGAGCCATCACTTCCAAACAAGAGTATTTTAACCTGCGTAACTCAGCTGAGAACCGCAGCAACTTGAACCTTGTCCGTATGGGCAATGAGGATGCCAAAGGCAGACTCGTACAGTTCGCCTACAACGATCTGATGCCCGACGGGGTTGTAAAGGGTTGCCAGCATCCCAGTCGGATGTTCGCCTACGATGTGGACTGTCAGAGCCGTGAGGAGTCCGACCGCATTGCCAGCCGCCTGCTGGAGATGAAGGAGCAGATCGGTCTGCTTGAGATCAGCCGCTCTGCCCGCTACGGTCTCCACCTTATTCTATTAAGGGAGAAGGGCAAGACGGTGCTCGAGAATCAAGTCCGTGTGTCGATGCTGACGAAGACTGAGATGGACACTGGTGCTCACGATCTGGGGCGCGTCATGTTCACGACCACAGCCGATGCCGACGAGCTGCTGTATCTGGACGACCGCCTCTTCGACGAGCCGTTGAGCATCGAGGAGAGCGAGGCAGAGTACCAAGTGCTGAAGCATCGCGAGGCGAACGGACTTGAGGAGGTTCCTGCTGGGGCCAAGAAGGCCAACAAGCACTATCGCCCTTGGGAGGATGCAAGTACTCTGAGCGCTGCCAGCTCTGCCCAGCAACGACAGGCTCCATCTGCCGACGACACCCCTCAGACCGCCAAGGTCAGTTGTCTGAAAGCCTTCGACCTCTGTATGGAAGAGGCTGGGCTGACGGAACGTGCCCTGCAGATCGAGGGTGTGCGCCACAACTCGCTGCTGAGCATCTTCTCCGTAGGAGCCTGCAGGCTGATGCCCATCGGACAGATGAAAGCCGTCGTGAAGGTTCGGATGCCGGAGTATGCCGAAGAACAGGACTGCCAGCAGCTGATTCAGGACTTCTATCAGAACTATACTGAGATGAACAAGCCCCTGAACAAACGTCTCCGCGAGATTCATGCCGAGGTGTATGGTGGAGAGACAGAGTATGTCGAGACGGAGAGCGAAGAGGCCAAGGCGTCGCATCAGCGTCGGAAGCTGATAGCCCGGTTACTCCCTTCAGGTCTGCGCGAGCCCGTGATGGCAGCTCCGAAAGATCAGCAGATGAATGTTCTCTGTGCCATCATGCCCATCGCTGCGGCCTATGCCGACCAAGTGGAGATCATGTATGCCGATGAGAAGAAGCAGTATCTCGGACTCATGTCGCTCATCATCAGCCGTCAGGCTGGTGGTAAGTCTGGATGCAAAGAGGCAGTGGAATGCTGGATGAAGATCCTGAAGGAAGAGTCGAAAGCCTTCCGTGATCAGGAAGATGCCGTCAAGTTGAAGAACAAGTGCCGTAAGTCCAATGAGCGTGCTCAGGAGCTGCCGAAGTATCCCATTCGCAAAGTGCCCATCACCATCTCGTGCTCAACGCTGCTGAAACGATTCAAGAATGCTCCCGGGCGATGTTTGTATTCGTTTTGCGAAGAGCTCGACACGCTCTTGAAGACCAACTCTGCTGGCAATTGGTCGGCAAAGTACGATATCTACCGTTACTCATTCGACCGCGCGGAATGGGGGCAGGACTTCAATAGCGACCAGGCAGAGTCGGGCGATGTAGACGTCATCTACAACTGGACCATCTTTGGCACCTATGGCTCGTTCAGGAAATGTTTCCAGCGCGAGAATGCCGAGAATGGTTTGGGAGGCCGCGTGCTGATATCGGAACTGCCCGACACCCGATTCACCAAGATGCCCAAGTATCGCCCGCTGACAGCCGATGAGCAGGAGTCTATTCAGCAGGCGGCTCAGAAACTCGGTCAGATGAGCGGTTATGTCGATACGCCACGCCTTCGCAGGGCCATTGAGAAATGGACTGAAGAGAAGCTTTTGCTGGGGCTGAAGAACATGGATGAAGTCATGGACAACTTCCGTCGCCGATCAGCAGTCATCGCCTTCCGCTGTGCAGTAATCTTCCACCTGTTGTCGGGCGAGGAGCGTGAATCGAAAGCCTGTGTCGATTTCATGCTGATGATGGCCGACTACTGTCTGGAGACTCAGACGCGCATGCTTGGCGATATGATCTCAAGTCAGCAGGCCAACAACGAGCCTATCGTCAAGTCGATTAGCAACCAGGTTGCCTATGACCGTCTGCCCAAGGTGTTTACGATGGACGACCTGCGACTTGCCAAAGGTACGAATATCGAGGAATCATCCTATCGAAGCATCATCTGTAAGTGGAAGAAATATAAAATCATTGAGGATGTTCCCCGCGAGGAATCAGGCAGCGATAAGCGTCCACGATGGCGTAAATTGGTCGCATGAGCGTTGCCATGTTGCCATGTTGCCATGTTGCATAAGCAGATCCCCACAATTGCGACCGACCCGCTAAGAGTTTTTTCAGATTTTCCGTCGAAAATGATACATCTTTCGAAGAAAATGTGTATATTTGCAGGCGTAATGGGAAGGAAACTTCGGAAATGGGTGCTTGCCGCAGGGCTCTGGGCCGTGAGTTCGCTCACGGCGCAGGCCCTTCGGGCTGCAACGGGCGAAGACCTGCCCAAGCAGGGCACAGTCCGCGAGGAGCAGGGCTTCAAACTGCAGAAGGAG
>JAEEGJ010014981.1_pt1 | contig 18223 bp, 10 predicted proteins | sample 8958761 | NCBI WGS metagenome assembly JAEEGJ01 (sample SAMN16246546, study PRJNA631951) | gut metagenome | biome: gut microbiome; feature: rumen; material: RS-attached | host: Bos | place: Iran: Karaj | collected 2018-10
CTTAACAGGAATGAGCTCATCAACCTTAAGTGCATCTCTGCCGGCGTTCTCAATACGACTGAAGCCCCAGTCAGCTGCCTTGTCGATGAATTCCTTCTTACCAAGCTGTTCATAAGAACCTGAGTACACATTCTTCTGAACTCTGTCTATCTTCAGATAATACTGAGACTTGCTTTCGTCAAGTCCTGAAGGCTTAAATGTGATAGTCTGATCCTCACCGGCCTTGTCAAGAAGGTTCTTTCTGTTGGAAGTAACCTTTACCTTGCCTGTACCGGGCTTGGTTTTATTTGTTACATAGTATGTCTTTGATGTCTTATCAAGCTTATTCTTAACTGTAATTGTAGCGACACCATTCTTGTTGTTAGGCTTTACATTCAGGTAGTATACGGATGCATTCTTGTATACACCATATGCTGTATACTTTCCACCATCCATATTTCTTTCAACTACTGGCTTCTGAAGCTTTCCGCCCTTAACTGTGATAGTAAAGTTCTTTGCCTCACCGTCAGGATCGTTGAAGTTGGATCTGGTCCAGATACCCTCTTTAGAGTTTGCAGGGTTGTAGATCATAAGTCTGAGACCTACAAAATCAGCTTCTGTTCCGTAGTAAACTACTTCACCCTGAGCTTCGCCCTTGTATCTGTCTTCTCCCATGTTGCTGGAGCCGTTCTTGTAGTTGATAACCTTTTCATCCTCATCGAGGATCTCAAGACCAAACTTAGGTCCTTCATACTCGATAGCTATTGTTGCATCAAGCTTCTTCTGAAGACTTCCGTTCAGTGTTGTAGCTGTGATTTTCTTGCTGTCCTTAGCATGCTTGTAAGTAAAGGTTCCGTCTTTTGCAAGATTGAAGCCTTTGCTCTTAACAGGCTTAAACTCAAGACCAATATTGAAGTTATCAATACTGCTATAAGCAAGTGAATCGATAGGAACATACTCATGAGCTACGCCATCAGCAGCAGCTATCTGATTTCTGCTTGAATCCTTGTCAACAACAACTCTGATGTCTTTTGCAGCATCAAGTTCTGTTGACTTAAGTGTGATCTTGTTCTTGTCGCCATAGGTACCAAGTACTCTGTATGCGTTAAGACCATTATCATTTTCGTGTGAATCAAGTGCGTCAATGACTATAAGCTTTGCACCCTTATACTCATCGTTGCTTACAACCTGGAACTCACTGTTATAGTAGCTGTAGATCTTTGAATCCTTATAATCAGCTGCCTTAACCTTGATACGATACCAGGTCTCGCTGTCGCCTGTGCCGCTAACCTTTATTGTGCCATTCTTGGCAATGCTAAAGGAAGGACCGCCCTGTCCGTCATACGGAAGCCAGAGACCGTCTTTACCTGATCTCCAGCAGGTTTCCTGTTTTCCATTATCAGCAACTGCATCAACCTTGAAGTACTCAACCTGAGCATTTGCCCAATCAAGTTTCTTTGTTGCAGGTGCTGTAACACATGTGTCTGCCTTATTATAAGCAAAGTCATAAAGGTCTGTGCCGCCAAGAGTATCATTGATCTTCTCCATTGTGAAGATCTCTTTATTCAATTCATTAAATGTCGGCTTAACCTTTAATGTTGTTGTGCTGCCTGAAGGAACATAAACCTTATTCTTGAGATTAAGATTTATTGTCTGTATGCCCTGCTTTACAGTAAGATTAAATCTTGCTGTTGCCCAGTATGTGGAATTAGGAGCCTTTGTCCTTACTTCCATCGTATACTTGCCTGCACGGCAATTACCAAGCTCATCATAATCTACAGAAAGATAAAGCTTTCCGTCCCTTACTTCTGCTTTGATCCAACCTTCGTCTGTATAAACTCTGGTTCCGGTTGTGCCTACCTGCGCTAACTGAACAACTCTGTCACGATCAAGAGTCTCTGATACCAGTTCCTTTTCAGGAAGAGTCACATCGCAGACATACAGATCCTGCTGACCTGTATAGATAGTAGCAGACTTCTTTGAAAGCTTAAGCTTTGTTGCATAGTACTCTGTCTTTGTCTTTACTGTGAACCACTGATCATCGGGAGCTAATGTTGTTGAGAATACAGTAGCCTTGGTGATAGCAGAATCATCAGCTGCATTGGCAGGGTTAATGTTTGTGCTCTCGCCCGTCTGTACCAGCTGGAGAGTAAACTTATACTCCTGTGCAGCCTTCAGGCCTGATACAAGAACTGATGTTACAGGTACACGACGGCCATTCTCATCAAGTTCATAACTACCGTTATTAAGCTTATAGTAGTTGAAGTACTGAGTATTGTATCCGGTGTCAGATACATCACCCTTTATTGAAACCTTCCAGTAAACACGACCAACAACTGTCTCATCAACCTTGAAACCAAGCTCCTCAGGAGTGGGAACTACGATCGAAAGCTGATCACCTGTTGTGGTTGCCTTAAGCTTATCAGCATTAAGAGCAAGTGTCTTACCGTTCATTTCAGGAGGTGCGATAGTAACCTTAATGTTGCCGACCGTAACACCGTTTGCGTTCATTGAAACGCTTGTTTCCTGTGTCTTGTAAGAAGCATCTGTTGTAGGATATGTGAGAATCTGAGCCTTTCCGTTATTCTCATATATCTTGTCTACTCTTGTGTATTTTGTTGTTCCATATTCATTGGTCTTTCCGTCGATCTTAAGAGGATCATACTTAAGAGCCACGGTCTCAGGATCAACAATTGCAGGAGTCTTTACATTGCAGCTTGAAACTGTATCAACCTTGGTTGTAAGGCTGTACTGAGTATCTGCTGCAGTTAAAGTTGTGATCTTTATTGATCCATCAGGGAAGAATTCCGTATTACCCTTATCAAGCTTGTACTGATATGTAAGAGTCTTTCCGGCGTCAACCTGATCGATGAATACTGTTGCAAGGCCAAGATGATCACTGAAGATATCCTTGCCCTGTGTCATGCCGCCTGAAAGTGAAGCGGGTATTTCTGCGGCACTTGTAAATGCCTGTCCAAATCCGTTAAAGTACTGGATCTTGTACTCTGTTCCTGCAGGTATTCCGCTGATGCTTCCACCGTTTGTTACAAACTGTGAATACTCACCTTCAGAACCGGCTGCAAGCGATACCTTAAAGTAAGGCTGCATAAATCCGTAATACTCTGCATCTTCTTTTCCGTTAGCTACGCTGAAAGATGCAAGAGGTGTTATTGCAAACTCCTCAGGCTTGGTCGAATACTTTCCAAACTGCTCTGCATCAGCAAAGCCCTTAAGTACCAGACCACTCTCAGACTTAGCTTCTACAGTATAAGAACCTGTAAAGCCTTCTATTCTATAGAAGGATCCATTAAGACCTTCGTTTTCGTAGACATACGGATCTGTAAGTCTTACCTTCTGACCATTCTCAACAGTCCAGAATGTGAGCTTCACATCACCATAGGTTGTGAATGTCTGACCGGGGATATGTCTGAATAACTTAAGAACATACATATCGAATGATCTCTCAATTGACCAGCCATTTCCAAGACCTATGTTTTCAAAAACAAAGTTTCCGTCATCGTCTACGATGTAAGGAACTCTAACACCATTTTTATAAAGTGCCAGCTCATTTACCTTTGTATCTATCCTCTTTACAACGAGGTCATAAACAGGATGCTGAGGATCCTTAGTTCTGTCCCAGCTTACTGATGCATATCTTGCATAGTCACCGCTGAGTGTGAATTCAACCTTTGAATCCTTGTCATCATGCTTACGAAGGTAAATATCGTTGCGTCCGAATACATTCAGAGCATCTTCATTGAAGATAGAAATTCCGTAGAACTTCTCTTCAAGGTTCTGGGAAGGAATCTGTGAGAATCCAAAGTCAGCACTGATGTTCATTGTGCCGCCTTCCCATACTTCACTTACCTTTAACGGATAAGGTCCATTAGCAAGATCATATCTGATCACCTTCTCCTCATCCACTGCAGCATGAGGCTCTACGATATTCAGATGATCGATCTCCTTATCATCATACTTGAACATCATATAGTGAGTAATAGCATAGCCGCCAATGTTGAACGGTGTCATGCTTACTACAAAGTTGTTCTTATCAACCTTTGTAACTTCAATATTACCACCGTCGATGGTGATATCTTCGATAGTACCATCTGTCTTGATCTTGAAGCTCTTTACTGCTTCTACTTCCCTGTAATACTCTGTAGAGATATTGATAGTATTGCTGGTTGCCCTAAATATATCTGCTTCATCGTCATAAACACCGGTAATACCTGTAAGAACATATCCGGGATCAGGGATAACAATAAAGTTAAATGCAGCATCCGTAGTTGTATACGAATTCTGCTCGATCTTGTCATTGTAAAGGTGATCGCCCTGCTCATCTGTATAGATAGCTACATGATCAAGATCGCCTGTAAATGTATATGTCTGTGACTGATCTGCCACTTTCTTAACATAGATATATACATTGTTTACAGCACCATCTGTTGTATCAAAGCTGCTGCCTGCAATATTGGGAACTGTATAAACATTCTCATCAGCATCCCAATAAGTTCCATTTGATGTCAGATCAGCATCAAAATCTTCAGCATAAAGCTTTGAAATATCATAGTCTTCATCATCAAGAACGAATGCAATCTTCTGGCCTGATGTGAATCCGTATGTTGTTCCCAGCTTATACTCGCCAATAAATGAATAATCATTCTGGCCATATCTGCCTTCTGTTACTCTGTAAACACTTATAGACTTAGCAGCTTCAGCATCCATGCTGGGTGCCATTGCAAAGTTGATGCTTACGTTTGAAGCATTGTCCTTTGCAGTAACTACAGTTACCTCTGCATCGCTTGTAAGGTTTTTAACTACATATTGTCCGTTATTATCAAGTTCAGCATTTTTAACGGATACGATCTTGTAACCGGGATTAAGCACAACTACAAAATGTGCGTCAGCCTTATCAGCAATGCCCTTGCGGGTATAGAATCTTTCTTTTCCGTTAACTGTCTCTGCATAAGCAGCAGAACCGGTATAAACAGTTCTAACACCATCATCTACATTAACCTTAAGTGCATGTACTGCAGACACTCTGTTAACAGTTATGCCTAAAGCCTTGTCTGTCATACCCTTTGTGGATGCAGACTTGAACTCAAGACTGTAGATGTCGTCGCCTAAAGCGATAAACTCTGTGTTCTTACGTACAACATCAGCATCTGAATTCTCTGATACTGAATAATATACATCACCAACAAGATTTACTTCTTCAGGCTTTGATGCAAGTGTAGCAAGCTCAGCAGAGAAGTGCTGTCCGTCATCATTAAACATACGGACATAAATCTTCTCACCTGCAGAAAGTGTCCAATTAATTCTATTGGCTGTTACATCATATACAAACTTCTTACTGCCTGTTGTACCTTCTCTTGCGGCTACTTCATACATATCGCCTCTGAGAAGTTCAGGATCGTTTGATACGTATACTGCATCATTATTGTAATCGAATCCGGTAAACGCATATTTTGCATCAAACTCAGGAGCTTCCTTGAGCCAGATGTCGATCACATATTCTTTGCTCTCACCGGAACCCTTTGTCTCGGTATATGTGTAACTTTCATCAAGATCATCAAGCTCAATAGACTCAAGGTTCTTTTCATCTGTCTTAACTTTTTTAGCCCCGGTGAAAAGATTAGCCTCATTCTTAACAGCCCACTTGTAATAAGCATGATCGGTAGCAGAAGCATTGAAAGAAATGCCGTACTGATCGATCTCAAAGCTGTTAACAGTGAATGCGCTCAGCTGACCACCTGCAGGGATCTCTGCAAGTTTTGTAAGAGTGCCGTCAAGCTTTGTCTTATACTGGAATGCAATGGGAACTGTTCCTGCATTGTGTACATTGAAGGTGTAGAAAGGCGCCTTCTGTGCATCACCTACAGTAAAATCACCAAGGTTATTTGAACCTGAGAAATGATAGATATAGTACTTCTGATCCTTACTTTCTTCAACATATCCGGCAGGTACGGTGTACGCACTAAGATCACTCTGGAATCCGCTTACTCTCAGCCAGAACTCTCTGTCGGAATCAGCAAACTTCAATTCCGTCTTGCCGCCAACCGTATACCATACAGGCTGATACCTGGGCACATCATGACCGTTTGCATCCTTGATTGTTGCAGTAGGATCAGCATATGCAACTTCAAACTTTATGTTGTCATCTGATGAGCCGTTACCAAGATTGATCTTTGCAACACTCGGAGCTTCATCAGCAGCATAATAGAAATTACGCTGATTGTTCTGAGCAGGATTTTTCTGGCCATATAAATATATACGTGACTTGGAGAAATCCCAATAGCCATAATTTGAATCTACAAAGAAATACTTGTCAGCCTCATATTTAAATCCATCTACATAGAAGAGACCGGTAAAACCGTTTTCAGAGATAGACTTTCTGTATGCAGCGTTTACAGAAACGGCATACTCAAGCCAATAATACCCTGTTCCATTTACCGGAACACCGAAGGTAGTTGTATCCTTCTCATCTCTCTTATTAACAATTACAGCATCGGACTTTGCGTCTGTAAGCTGTGTGCCGGCAGTGATACCATTCTGTGACATGGACTCAAAAGCTGCCTTTGCATCGTCGTTCGATCCGAAGTTAAAGTAGAGGAAATAGGTATCCCAATCGGGATCACTACCGTAGGCATCATATGCCTCCTCGGCCTTCACCTCTTCTTTGGCCTCTTTGTCAGCATCTGCTTCATCAGTTTCTTCAACTGTTTCGGCTTCAACTGCTTCAGTAGGCTCTGCTGCTTCAGTTGCTTCAACTTCAACAGCTTCTGTTGCTGTAGCTTCTGTTACGACAGCTTCGGTAGCTTCAACAGCTTCCGTTGCAGCGGCTTCAGTAGCGACAGCCTCAGTTGCGGCGGTTGTTTCTTCAGTAGCAGTAGCTTCTACAGCAGTTGCCTCTGTGGGCTCAGCTGCGAAAACTGCGACAGGAAGATCCGCTGCTATCATTGATACTGATAACAGTCCGACCAGCGCGCGCCTGAGTAGATCCTTCAGTTTCGCTTTCATCTGTTTCTCCTTTCCCTTTTTTGGATAGCAAATTAAGCCGGGTATCCCGGCAATCGTAAGATAGTGTATCACAACTCGTACAACTATGGCAAGGCACATTTAACAAATTTGTAACAAATTGGACACACAATACTGTAATTCCTCAGCTCACGCTTTTATTGCATTTGTACTTATTTTGATACAATCCGTATTTTTTTGAAAGTTTTATGTAAATGTATTAAAATCAGTACAGTATTACTTCATATTATTAATACGAAAGGGGATCATCATGGAATCGATCAAAAAGTACATCGCCGAGTTCATCGGCACCTGCGTGCTGGTTTTCATCGGCTGCGGAACAGCAATGCTTGTAGGATGCAGCTCAGAGGGATCGGGCTATGCGCTCACCGCGCTGGCTTTCGGCCTCTCTATAGTAGGAGTCGCCTATTCTATCGGCAACATCTCAGGGGCACATGTTAACCCTGCGGTTTCACTTGCCGTATTCATGACAGGCGGCATCAGCGCAAAGGAATTTGTCGGCTACTGCGTATCACAGGTACTCGGAGCCTTTGCCGGAAGCGGACTTTTGGCCATCATCTTTGAGGCCGGCATGGTTACCGACCAGACAGGAGGCTTTGGTGCCAACGGCCTGGATGGCGTGAGCGGCAGCATTGTTGCAGGATTCATCGTTGAACTGGTGCTTACTTTCATTTTCGTGCTGTGCATTCTGGGTGTCACATCAAAGAAATTTGCTCACGGCTCATTCGGTGGCCTTATCATTGGTCTGACACTTACACTCGTTCACATCCTTGGCATCGGCCTTACAGGAACATCGGTCAATCCGGCAAGAAGCATCGCTCCGGCGGTCTTTGCAGCCCTCTTTAGCGGCACTATGGACCCGCTCATCTCACTCTGGATCTTTATCGTAGCTCCTCTTGCAGGTGCGGCATGTGCAGCATGCGTTCACAAGTACCTGACAGCTGAGAAATAATAACGATCAATACAGTATTAAACCGGCGAATTCTTCGCGGGAGTAAAATAAAGGCCACGGGGCATCCCGTGGTCTTTATTTTTCATACATCTATTCAAAACCGCTTTACAACTCTCCCAATTTATTAAGATAAGCTTCTATAACTATCTTCCTGGAGAAGTTCTTTATCGTCCGCTTCCTTCCAAGCCGTCCCATCCTCTCACGTTCTTCATTGCTCATGGAAAGAAAACTTTCTATGGCAGCAACCAGCTCATTCACATTCCCGCCGTGATACATAAGGCCCGTGACGCCATCCTTTAAGGTCTCGCGGCATCCCGGATTGTCCGTGGTTATGACCGGCCTTCCGCTGGAAGCATTCTCAAGCAGCACATTGCTCATGCCCTCGCCATAGGTGGATGGATGGATCAGCGCATGGGAGCGGGCTATCATCGGCCGCACATCCTTAAGGCTTCCTCTATAATAAACTACGCCTTCTTTCCCAAGCTCTTCCAGTTCTTTTTCGTAATGAGCTTCCGTAGGTTCAACGAAGCCCATCATATTAAACTCAGTCTCGGGATGCCTTGCATGTATTATCTTTGCCGCTTCTATATAATCATCCACCCCCTTATCGTGCAGGATGCGGCCCACATAGTTAAATACGATCTTTCCATCCTCCGGATAAGGAAGATAAGAGAAACGTTCAGTATTTACACCGCTGCCGGGGATAAGCACATAATCTCTGCCCCGCACAGGCCTGCTGCCGCCATACACGCCATACAGAAAATAATTTATGGCATTCTTTTTTCCAAAGCCCTTTTTCCCGGTTACCATGCCGCTCTTAAGAGCCAGCTTCATGTTAGTTGAGTTCTGGAACATCATGCAGTCGGACTGCCTGTAGGCAAATTTGAAAATTGTCATGATGAGCTTCTGCTTAAACCCGCTTTCATTCAGCACCGAACCAAACCCGGTCACATTGTTGATCACAGGGATGCCCAGCATATGCGCCGCGATGCTTCCATATACATTGGGTTTTGCGGTATAGGCTAACACTGCCGCCGGGCGGTGCTTTTTAAACAGCTGCAGATAATGAAAGAAAAGCTTCAGGTCGGCCTTCACATCCGTGCCGCGCCTGTCGATAGGCGGATCATCATAGAGATAGTCGATGTCTGTAAGAAGCTCAAACTTCTCACCGTAAGGACAGGATATCAGCATCTGATAACCGTTATCTATCAGTGCTTCTATCAATTCTTTACGGAAGCAGAACACATCATCATCGTTGTTTGTAAGAAGTGCGATAAGACTCATTTTATTTCCTCAATTTATTTCAATACCGCCTCCGCAGTCTTAAACATTATCTTCATATCATTCATAAGGCTGAATTCTTCAATAGACTTTAAGTTATATTTCATTTTTTCAGGAAGCACCTTCCTTACGTATGCCTCTCCGGGATCTTCCTCGCCTGAGAGAAGCTTTTCTTCATCCTTAAAAGCAATGCTTGTTTCGGATGTGATGCCTGCAGGGAGCAGAAGAGTCGCACGCATCTCTTTTGTATATTTCCTTACATATTCGGGAACCTCGGGACGTGTTCCCACAAAACTCATGCTTCCGTCAAGCACATCAAAAAGCTGAGGCAGTTCATCAAGCCTGTATTTTCGGAGAACCCTTCCGATACCTGTGATGCGCGCATCGCCGCTTACGGTTACAAGGCTTCCTTTGTTACCCTCTGTCATGGTGCGGAACTTGTGTATCCTAAAGATACGTCCGTAACGAGTGACACGCTTTTGCCTGAAGAATACAGGACCCTTTGAATCAAGCTTTATGAGCACTGCTATCACAAGCATAGGAATGGCAAGTATTATAAGCAATAAAAAAGCCATGGCCTTATCAAGGAAGAACTTAAACTTCAGTTCTTTATCCCTTTTTTTCAGTATGTCGTAATAATAGCGGACCTCATCACATTTGAGGCCGGCAGGCATCTCAGACCAGCTTCTCATAACACTCACAGATATATCTCACATCATCATCGGAAAGTTTTGTGTGTAACGGCAGGGTTATCTCATTCTCATACATATGATATGCATTGGGAAAATCCTTTATATCAAAGCCAAGTTTTTTATATGCGCTCATCATGGGAAGAGGCTTGTAATGCACGTTGCAGGGCACGCCTGCTTCAGCCATCTTTACGATGATCTCACGGCGCTTTTCATCATCCGCACCCGGAACTCGTGTGAGATAAAGATGCCCGCTTGATACACGGCTGTCGGTATAATGATCCAGATGCCACAGGCCTTTCCTGTCACACATTTCATCGTATATTTTTATCATTTCCATCCTTCGCTTTAAAAGCCCGGGATAGCGCTTAAGCTGCACAAGACCTATCGCAGCGCTTATATCAGTCATATTGCATTTGTAATAAGGCTCGATGATATCATATTCCCAGGCACCAAGCTTAGTCTTTGCAAGTGCATCCTTTGACTGGCCGTGAAGACTTAAGAGCTGATACATGTGATATATCTCTTCGTTATCCACGCCGGGGATATCTCTCCAGACAGAAGCGCCGCCTTCACCTGTCGTAAAATTCTTTACGGCATGGAAGGAATAGGATGTGAAGTCGGCAAGCTCACCGACCATCCTGCCATCTGCTGATGCACCAAGGGCATGAGCCCCGTCAGCCATTATCATCACGCGGCCAAATGAATTCTGTATCTTACGTCCAAGCTCTGTATTGCCGGATGCCCTGAAGCAGTCACGCTTCTTTTCAACTATTTCATAAAGTCTTTTGTAATCGCAGGGAATTCCGCCCAGATCGACGGGAACGATGGCTTTGGTCTTTTCGTTTATCATGGCCTCAAGCGCATCGTAATCCGGTTCAAGACAGTCTTTCTGCACATCCACAAATCGCACCGTGGCGCCCACATGTATGACAGCGGATGCCGATGCGGTGTATGTATATGCGGGCACGATCACTTCGTCGCCCTCGCCTATGCCTGCGATGCGGAGATTCAGTTCCTCGGAAGCGGTCGCAGAATTTAAGCATACACACTTTGAAGTGTGAACATACTCAGCTATCAGCTTCTCCAGCTCCTTTGTGCGGGGACCGGTAGTGATCCAGCCTGAGCGCAGCGCCTCTCCGACTGCTTCTATCTCTTCCTCAGTAATATCAGGCGGACTGAATATTATCTTTCTTTCGTTATTTTTCAAACTTGTACCTCCATGAAGAGAAATGTATCAACATTTCTTTCAATCAAACCTCCGGGCTGTAGGTCTTTACCACAGCAGCAACCTTTGCACGTATATCCTTATCACCTGCATATGCTGCTTCCATAAGATCCTCCAGCTGAGTTATAAACTTATCGCTGTCAAATGCGATGGGATTGCCTATATGTATCAGCTTATTGTTCGTAGTCTTTAAGCCTTCCTCTGCCATGAGCTTTTCTTCAAACATCTTCTCGCCCGGACGCAGGCCTGTGTAGACTATCTTTATATCTTCATCAGGTTTCAGTCCCGAAAGCCTTATAAGATTTCTGGCAAGAGTATCTATTTTTACAGGGCTTCCCATATCAAGCACAAATATCTCGCCGCCCTTTGCATATGTTCCCGCCTGCAGCACAAGAGATACCGCTTCGGGAATGGTCATGAAATATCTGATTATATCGGGATGAGTGACAGTCACAGGGCCGCCCTCTCTTATCTGATCCTTAAAGAGCGGCACCACGGAACCGTTGCTACCAAGTACGTTTCCAAAACGTACCGCAACAAACTCTGTCTTTATCTTTTCAGGTGAGCTGCTTTCTTTTATTTCACCAACATCACCATGCACTGCCATGGGAGGGATCTCTCCTGCCTTACCGGCCTTAACTTTTGCATCAAAGGTCTGGATGACCATTTCACACAGACGCTTGCTCGCACCCATTATATTTGTGGGATTGACCGCCTTATCTGTACTGATAAGGACAAAGCGTCTGCAGCCGTGATGCATTGCAGCATAGGCTGTCTTGTAGGTTCCCACAGCATTATTCTTGATCGCTTCCTCGGGTGAATCTTCCATAAGAGGAACATGCTTATGTGCTGCCGCATGATAAACTATCTCAGGCCTGTACTGCGAGAACACTTCCTCAAGCCTTGCGGTATCACGTACAGAGCCAATGAGCACTGTCAGTTTCAGATCAGGATGCAGGCGCTTAAGTTCCTGCTGTATGTCATAAGCATTGTTCTCATAGATATCAAATATGATGAGTTCTTTAGGTGAGTGCTTGGCGATCTGCCTGCAAAGCTCGGAACCTATGGAACCGCCACCGCCGGTGACCATGATGACTTTGTCGGAAAGATATTCGTATATCTCTGTCAGATCGACACGTATAGGCTCGCGTCCGAGCAGATCCTCGATAGAAACATTTTTCAGATCCGCAACGGAGATATTGTTTTCATCTACAAGCTTGTAAACATCTCTGAGGAGCTTCAGCTCGCAGTCCGTTTCCTTGCATATATTCAATATGTCTCGCTTTTCCTCGGCAGTAGCAGAAGGAATAGCGATATAGATCTTTTCACATTTGTATTTCTTTGCAGCGGTGAGTATCTCATCTCTGCCACCTTCGATAGGCACGCCGTCGATAGAACGTTTCCACTTGTTCTCGTCATCATCGATTATGCAGACAACTCTTTCTCTTGTCTGACCGATGCGGTTCACTTCCCTGATGATCGCGCGGCCCGCAGCACCTGCACCAATAAGAAGCACCGGAGCGAGTTCTTCCGTATACTGTGTCTTTGCACCTTTGAACAGAAGCATGAAGCGGTACGAGAAACGCGCCGCCAACGTGAACAGAAACTGGAAGATGATGCCGACTATATAATACGAATACGGCATTCGTATGTAATACATCTTCGGAAGGAAGAGTGATATCTCTATTCCTATGCAATGGATCACAAAGGTAATGCCTGTTGCGAGCACGATGCGCTCGAGCTCCATAAAGCTCGCAAAACGCCAGACTCCGCGGTAAAGACCACAGAACCAGAATATTATCAGGCACAGTATCGCATATATGGGAATGAACTGAATGAACGGATGCCAGTAATCCTCTTCTATCGCATCAAGGCGGCAGTCAGAACGCAGCCAGAGTGCGGCGAAAAAAGCGAGCATCACTGTGATCGCGTCATAGAAAGCAAGGACAATAGCTACAGCCTGCCAATGTTTGAATTTTGTCTGCTTATGTATCTCGGGCATGATCACTCAAAGGGCTTTGCTTCTTCGCCTGCATGGCAGATCATTTCCTGGCTTCTGATATTTACCTTGGCACCCGCAGGCACGGACTTGGTGATAAAGCAGTTGCCGCCTATGACAGCCCCCTTTCCTATCACTGTCTCGCCTCCGAGTATTGAAGCTCCGGAATAAATAGTTACATTATCTTCGATCGTCGGGTGACGCTTCTTGTTATTTAACGACCTGCCGCCTCTGGTAGAAAGTGCGCCAAGTGTAACACCCTGATATATCTTTACATTATCGCCTATCACCGTGGTCTCACCGACAACGATACCGGTTCCGTGATCGATAAAGAAATACTTTCCTATCTTTGCACCGGGATTGATATCTATACCGGTCTCAGAGTGTGCATGCTCTGTCATGATGCGCGGGATAAGAGGCACACCCAGCTCGTAAAGCTCATGCGCCACGCGATTTACAAATATCGCATAAAGGCCGGGATACGAAAAGATTATCTCGTCCTTATAGAATGCCGCAGGATCACCGTCAAAGAAAGCCTGCACATCGGTCTCTATGTATTCTCTGATCTTCGGAATCTTTTCAAGAAACGCAAATGCTATATCCTCAGCCTTAGCATGTCTTTCTTCCGGAGATGCTTCTTTGAATCTGTCATAATACTGAAGAACTATCTCGATCTGCTTTATCAGATGGAAAAGGATATCCTCGACCTGCATGGTGATATCGTTCCTGACGGTATAAACCTTGAATGCAGGGTTCTTAAAGAAGCCCGGAAAAACGACTCTCTTCAGCTTTGCAAGTATATCGATTATCTCTTCCCTGTTAGGATGGTCGATAGTACATACACTGTCTATATCCTTCCCGCAGGAATAATCATTCATATATGAATCAACCAGCGTATTTATACGCGCTGCCATCTTTTCATCTGCAAAGCCTTTGTTTGTCGTAAAACTCTTTTCTTCCATGACGCACCTTTCCGTCTGTTATCTATGCATAATCGTTGTAGATTGTACCACTTCGGGGCTTTTACCGCAAACGAGGACGAGCTTTTTAAACGCTCATCTGTGTTATAATTAGCTAAAACTTCCTACACCGGCAGCCGGGTTTTCCGGTGGAACCGTTCGCCAAGCAGTTCTTGCGAAAATGCCCAAAACTACGGTATATTTCCGGAACCGCTCACACGCCACATCCATGTGGCGTTGTTCGCTCGGCCCGCCATCCGTGGCGGGCCGTTCCTGGAAAATGTATGCATTTTCGAGAACTGCTAAGGCTCACTTTAACACTGGAAAACCCGGCTGCCGGTGTAGGAAGTTTAATATACTTAATATTAAAACGACATTTAAAACAGCTTTGAAATTATTCAAAAATGACATTTAAAACGGCTTTAATTATTCAAAAATGACATTTAAAACGGCTCTGAAAATATTCAAAAATGACATTCAAAACGGCTCTGAAAAATTTCACATTTGACATGGCTGCAGGTGGTGCCGTGCGTCACATGTTTGAATCCGGCATGGATTTTGCACAGATCACGCACAGGCTTGATTTTCCCGTGCCCGAAAGCGCCGTGACAGAAGAGATATGGCGTTATCTCAAAGAGACCAAAACCGTAACAGAGGAAGGCGAGGATACAAAGCCTTATGAGATAGTTAAAGAAACAGGCCCTTACGGGCGCACCTCATTCAGGCGCGTTCCCGTGGCCTCCGTTTCGGACAATGCCGAATATGTTACTGTTTCATTTGGAAAGATGAAATATAAAGACCTTAAAAGATTTGAAGACGGACTCTCCGGCCTGTCACAGGCCGATAAAGACTATTGCCTTAAGCTTCCATGGCCTTTAAAAGATGTGAAGCATTTAAAAAACGAACGGATAGTCAGAATATTAGAAACTCTTCGGTGTGGGAAGTTTTAGTCATTAATAAATCTTCCAACTTCCTCCCAGGCACTGACCGCCTCGGGGAAAAGATAAAGCCCCATCTGGAAAATATGGAACATCCCCGGATACACATGAGTGCGTACATCAACGCCTTCTTTCTTTGCTTCTTCAGCAAAGTCCACGGTATCGGAAAGCAACATCTCTCTGTCGCCTACCTGCATGAGAATGGGAGGTAATCCTTTTTTATCGGCAAATATCGGAGAGATGCACGGATTCGCCGGATCATCATCCCTGTAATAACCATCCTTAAAGACAAGCGTATCCTTTGACCCGCCAAATACCGGATCATTATTAAAATTCTCTTTATACGATACCCCGCTCTTTGTAAGATCGGTCCATGCACTCATGGTGATCATCTTTGAAGGAAGAGGCATATGCTTATCACGTAAGAAAGCAGCAAGTGCGAGTGCCAGTCCGCCGCCTGCCGAATCACCTGCAAATATTATATTTTCAGGCTCATGATCCTTAAGCAGCCATTCATATGCATCAAGCGCATCTTCAAAAGCTGCGGGAAATGGATCATCCGGCGCAGTCCTGTAATCAGGCGTCAGCACATCAGCACCGCCGAAAAGCATGGAATATATCACCGCCGTGTCGCGGTAGAGATTGTGCATGGGAAGATAATATCCGCCTCCATGAAGCTGGAGGACTGCCGCGTTCTCTGAATGACGCGGCCTTACGGTTTCTTTAAGGACCTTCAGCATCTCCTCCAGATGTCCTGTTCCGTCACCCGGAAGAATGCCCGAACCCTTTTTAAGGCACAGAAGATCAGCGCTGCATTCACCCAGATCCACAGTTGATACAAGGTGATATGCAGGACATTTCCATTCAGGTTCACGGTTGTAAAGTTTGGAGCGGCGTACAGGGTCTTTGGCGGCATGCAGGTTGTTTGTGATCATCGCTGTAAATGCCGCAGCCCTTGCACGCAGGCTGGTAACTTCTTCAGACATGAAAGCGCCTCTTTAATTCTGTTGATATCTTGGCCTGCCCGAAAATAACGGTAGCAAGGATATAGATACCGGTAACCGCAATGCATATCATTGCCACAAGCTTATGTTCCAAGTGGCCTGCAATAAAGAAACCTGCAAGCGCAATGCTGCACACGCCCATAAGTATCAGCAGGAGCAGATAGCTGTGCCATCTGCTTCGGTTCATCATCATCAAAAGGAAAACAAAACCATCGCCTAAAAGTATGATACCGGGTATGGCCCATTGCAAAGCCCAACCGTAATTCCCGGTGAGCATATCCACTGCATATACAAGAGCCGCAGTTGAGAAGATCTGAAGCGCGACTTTTGCCGCAAAGCCGGAATCATTCTTAAGCCAGTAGTAAAGCATGATATATGCATACGCTTCTCCGGCTATGGCAATAAATGACCACTTGATAGTGGGCGTGACTGTATAGTTCACTATAAGCATAGCCACTGCTGCAAGTATCAGAACAAAAAGCGCGATGCGAAGGACTATCTTTACCGCACGGTACTTTTTCTTTGCATCGGGATATGGCGCCACTGCACCGAATTCCTTTGTCACACGTGCCTCATCCTCTGCACTTAAGTCTTCAGGCACACAGTGACACAAAGGGCATGTCTCATTGCCGTCATAAAGCACAGCCTGACACTGCGGGCACATCTTCATATGCTTTATCTCAGGCTCGATATTTTCGTGCTTTGTTTTCTTCTCTGATTTTTTCTCAGTTTTATTCAACCCCATACTCCATTGGTCTCTATCGCTGCATTCACGCCCTCTTTTCTTAAGCATGAATAAAATCTTTTTATTATTGATATGTCTGCAAGAACCGTAGTGAAGGTAAGTACCATCATATCCTTATAGCTTAAGATAGCACCCTTCATATTCTGTCCCTTCGACATGGAGAGCATCGCATTAAAGCGTTCCACATAGGGTTCATAAGGTTCGCGCAGCTCTATCTTTCCGACATTGGTCATCGTTGATGTGGTGCCATATGCGGTAGATTCATAAACACTTCTTATCGCAAAGTTCTTTATAAAGAGAGGTATCGGACGCAGGAGCTTATTTGCTTCGTTCGATACATTATATGAAAGTATGTTATCAAGATTTTCCTTATTGGTCTGCTTCTTCAGTGTTTCGGCAATACCAAGCAGCACTTCCTCATATGTATATTCTTCCTTCTCAGGCTTGAATTCGGCCGAGATCATAACGAAGAAATTCTTCATCGTATGAGACTCATAGTATGAGCGCAGATCCACAGGCACGCAGCAGTTTATTGGGATATCCGACGGCGCACCTTTCAGATACTCTCGGTACATGGCGTACACATATGTACCCACAAGAAACTGATTGAGAGTGATGCCGTATTTCTTTGCGGCAGCCTTCACCTCGGCCAGCTTGAAATATCCGTGCACAACACCCATCTCGCCCTTTGGAAGCTTCTCACCTTTTAATGTGACAGCCTTCTTTGACTTATAGGCAGTGTCATGACTTACGCTGCGGCGGAAGTTTTTCATATAGCTGTCTTCCTTATCAAGAAAGACACCGGGAGAAAGACAGTCCTTCTCAACCTTTGCAAGCTCCGGATGCTTAAGTCTCAGATACTGATAGAGGAGCTCCTTCAGAAATACAAGACCACCGAAGCCATCAGTAAGCGCATGGAATACCTCAAGGTTTATGCGCTTCTTATAATATGTCACGCGGAACAGATACTGATTGTTCCGGCTCTTATTTATATATGCTCCCGGAAAATCATTCTCTTCATTTACCTGAGGCGGCTTTTTATCGTTCTCTTCAAAGTAATACCAGAACACGCCCGTGCGCAGGCGCATCCGGAAACTTAAAAACTGCGCAAGAACCTTATCCTGTGCCTCCTTCAAAAGTGCAGGATCGACATCCTCGGTAAGTATCGCCGAAAGTCTGTAAACATTGCTCATTCCTTCCGTTGCTATGACCGGAAAGAGGAGTGCTGTATTATCAAGTTTTTCCCATGCAGGACTCTTCTTCATACTATGTAACCTTTAATAATCTATGTAGTGCTAACTTCCTCACACCGGCAGTATTATCCGGCAGTGGAATCGTTCGCCAATCAGTTCTAACGAAAATGCGGGAGCCTATGAGATACTTCCGAAACCGCTCACACGCCACATCCATG
>JAEEGJ010014982.1_pt1 | contig 18221 bp, 15 predicted proteins | sample 8958761 | NCBI WGS metagenome assembly JAEEGJ01 (sample SAMN16246546, study PRJNA631951) | gut metagenome | biome: gut microbiome; feature: rumen; material: RS-attached | host: Bos | place: Iran: Karaj | collected 2018-10
TCGTACGAGCGTCACTATACAAAAAAGGAAGGCTTGAACAGTAACGATTATAACTTCGTTCACGTCAGCGACGGACAGCTGTACCTTGGTCTTGATCCAAATGATTCTAAGGTGGGTGACGTCCGCATCAATTTCGAAAAGGTGGCGCCTGCCAGTGAGGTAACCGTAGTGGCCGTCGTCGATGGTGACGGCTTCAAACCCTTTAAGGCCAAGAATGGCTATACGTTAGAAAAGCTGGTGATGGGCAGGAAGGACATGAATCAGTTCTTCGAAAACGAGCAGGAAACCAACACCTTTAATACTTGGGCGTATCGCATACTGGGCATCGTGATGGTCATTGGAGCCCTGAAACTCATCTTCGGCTTCGTCGTGACACTCACCAGGATTGTACCCTTCCTGTCAACCATCGTAGGGTGGGGCGTAGGCGTGATCTGCACTGTCTTAGGCGTCGTATGGTCGTTGTTAGTCATCGCCGTCGCCTGGCTGTTCTATCGTCCTATCGTGGGTATTGCGTTGTTAGCGATAGTTGGTGTCCTCGTCTGGATATTCGCCTTAGGTGGTAAGAAAAAGCTGAAGCAGCTTGCAGTTAATCAACAACAAATAAAATGAGATTATGAGAAAAAGTATCTTGATTGTATCGGCCTTGATGCTGCTTGTGGCATGTGGAGGCAAGAAAACAAGCGGTGACGATGCAGCTGTTGCCGACTCAACGGACGCAAAGGCAACAGCCGTTACCGACTCTGTGGAAACCGTTGCCGACGAGGCGACTGACGAGGACGACGCCATCGACGAACTGGTGTTTGCTCCAGACCTTAAGAACGACAAACCCCTGAACCTGTCGGACGTTAAGGACGATGTGGAAAAGTATATCCCGTATTGGAACGAGGATGACGTCTATCAGGAGGACGAAGAAGAGGGCGAGATACGCTACAATCTGAATCTGGGCTATGACCGCCCGCTGCAGAATCTGTTCCAACCCCTGCCCGGTACGCCTGCCAATAAGAAGGAGGTGGGCCGTGTCATTCTCATCGACCTGAACGGCGACAAGCATACCGATGCGCTTGTCTGCCTGGGTCGCTATGGCGTGAACAAGGACTTGTACTATGATGCCTATCTGTGGGATAAGGACTATTGCTTCTTCACCCTCGTCGAGAACTTCCGCGAAATCCCCAATCCTGGAATCGACAAGAAAACCTCAAACATCACCAGCCACATCGGCTCTGACCGCGAGATATGGCTCTGGAAGGGAAAGGACAAGACCAAGATTGAGAAAAGGGTGGAAACTAGAGAACGTAATTGACCACGCTCGATGGACAGAACAAGAAAATTGCTGGGGGTTGAAAGACCTTCAGCATTTTTTTTGCAGAATCTATTATGTAGTAATAAGGCTGTGGAAGGAAAATTTTTCTCGATTTCTTTTAAACTTTCCACAGCGTTGTGAGTCAAAGAAACAGACAACAGAAAACAAAAAACAACAAAAAAAATAAAAAAAGAAAGGAAACAAATTATGAAGAAGATTGCTTTAACATTCGTAGCATTGATGATGATGACCATCAGTTATGCAGAGACAGAAAACCGCCATGCAGTAGCAAACGTACAGGAGACAGGTCTGAACTTCGACCTCCGCAGACTGGCAGTAACATTGAATCTGAATGAAGACCAGATGGACGCAGTAAAAATCATCAGTGAGAATTTGAACAACGAGTTGACATCGGCAGCCACAGCACACTGGTTTGAGCGCCACGCACTCGTACAGAAGGCTATCAGAAAGGACGCACGCCACATGCGCAACGTGCTGAACGAGGAGCAGTACGAGACATACATGAAGCTTCTGAGAACCACTCTGATGAATAATAGGTTTATGAGGTAAGAATCCAGTAAGGTAAAAGAAAAGAGCTGAGGGTTACAAACCTTCAGCTCTTTCCTTTGTTGGTAGGGACACCCGGGCTCGAACCGGGGACCTCTGCAATGTGACTGCAGCGCTCTAAACCAACTGGGCTATGCCCCTAACTTGTGTTAAGCGGATGCAAAGGTACACAAAATTATTGAAAACAGCAAGGATTTTCAAAAAAAAGTTGTAACTTTGCAGCCAAAATAAAAATAAGGTAAAAAATAAATAAGGTAATAATGGCACAAGAAGATGTTTTTAAGAAGATCGTGAGTCACTGTAAGGAGTATGGTTTCGTGTTTCCCTCAAGTGAGATTTACGATGGTTTAGGTGCCGTTTATGACTACGGTCAGAACGGTGTTGAGTTGAAGAATAATATTAAGCAGTACTGGTGGAAGGCTATGACGATGCTGCACGAGAATATCGTGGGTATTGACAGCGCCATCTTTATGCACCCCACAATATGGAAGGCTTCGGGTCACGTTGATGCTTTCAATGATCCCTTGATTGACAACCGCGATTCTAAGAAGCGCTATCGTGCTGACGTACTGATTGAGGATCAGATTGCCAAGTACGACGAGAAGATTCAGAAGGAAGTTGAGAAGGCTCGCAAACGCTTTGGTGACTCGTTCGACGAAGCTAAATACTTGGAGACTTCTGAGCGTGTGAAGGAGACCAAGGAGAAGCGCGACAATCTGCACGCCCGCTACGCTGCAGCTATGCAGGGACCTGACCTTGAGGCTCTGAAGCAGATTATTCTCGATGAGGAGATAGTATGTCCTATCAGCGGTACTCGCAACTGGACGGACGTTCGTCAGTTCAACCTGATGTTCTCTACCGAGATGGGTGCTTCTGCCGATGCTTCTATGAAGATCTACCTGCGTCCTGAGACTGCTCAGGGTATCTTCGTGAACTATCTGAACGTACAGAAGACTGGTCGTATGAAGATTCCTTTCGGAATCGCCCAGATTGGTAAGGCTTTCCGCAATGAGATTGTGGCCCGTCAGTTTATCTTCCGTATGCGCGAGTTCGAGCAGATGGAGATGCAGTTCTTTGTACAGCCTGGTACAGAGTTGGAGTGGTTCCCCAAGTGGAAGGAAACCCGTATGAAGTGGCACCAGGCCTTAGGCTTCGGTGCTGAGAACTATCGTTTCCACGATCACGACAAACTGGCTCACTATGCCAATGCAGCTACCGATATTGAGTTTAAGATGCCATTCGGCTTCAAGGAGGTGGAGGGTATTCACTCTCGTACCAACTTCGACCTCTCGCAGCATGAGAAATATTCTGGTAAGTCAATCAAGTACTTTGATCCTCAGACTAACGAGAGCTACACCCCGTATGTCATTGAGACTTCAATTGGTGTTGATCGTATGTTCTTGAGCATTATGTGTCACGCCTATGAGGAGGAGAAACTGGAGAATGGCGAGACCCGCGTGGTACTGAAGTTGCCCGCAGCTTTGGCTCCAATTAAGTGTGCTGTAATGCCTCTGGTGAAGAAGGATGGTCTGCCTGAGAAAGCTCGCGAGATTATCGACCAGTTGAAGTTCCACTTCAATTGCCAGTACGATGAGAAGGATTCTATCGGTAAGCGCTATCGTCGTCAGGACGCTATTGGTACACCGTACTGTGTCACAGTTGACCACGACACCCTGAATGATGGTTGTGTAACCCTGCGTTTCCGTGACACCATGGAGCAGGAGCGTGTGAAGATAAGTGACCTGAATTCTATCATCGAGGACAAGGTTAGCATCGCCAGCCTTTTGAAGAAATTGCAATAATGAGAGAATAAGAAAATGAGAAATTGTTTTTTCAATAAGTTGGGGAAGGGAACGAAAATGATGAGAATGTTTCTCATTTTCTCATTTTCTCAATGTCTCATTTCCTTAACCTCATGCAGTGAGGAGGACGATACTGTTCAGGAGTATGATAACTGGCAGGCCAAGAACGAAGCTTATTTCGAAGAGCAGTATCAGCAACATCTGGCAGCCAGCAATGCTACGTGCTTTGTGCTGAAAAGCTATACGAAAGGCGACACTGTGAAAGTGAGCAATCTGCCCCACACTCAGTGTATCTTAGTCGATGTATTGCCCAGCGATTTCATTGCGAAGGGCGACAAGACAACAATGCCTCTCTTTACGGATGATGTGTCGATTCACTATAGTGGCAACCTGTTGCCATCGCCTACATATCCTTCTGGCTATCCGTTTGATTCCAGCTACTACGGCTCATTCCAGTTAGATGTTGCTGAACCTGACGTCATGTCAGTATATGGTGTCATTGTTGGTTTCTCGACAGCTCTGCAACACATGCATCGTGGCGACCATTGGCGCGTAACGATACCTTATCAGTTAGGCTATGGAGTATCAGACTACAACAGCATTCCTGGCTACAGCACGTTGATATTCGATATCAGATTGGTAGACTTTGAAAAAGGCTCAGGTAATGGATAAAAGAAAACTACGGGAACAACGCCCGTAGTTTTTTTATTCTTTAACTTCCTTAACTTCTCTAACTTCTTCTTCCATATCCTTTCGTGACTTCGATTTCGTTACCAGCCAAACACCACTGAACACGAGAACGACAGCCAACGCGTGAGTGGGTTTCAGAATACCGATGCCCATGAGTAGGGTGGCGGCTACAGAGACTACGGGCTGTACGTAGTTGTAAACGCTGACGACTGTAGGACGCAACGTACGCTGGCCAATCATTGTCAAGATGTATCCAAAGAATGTGCCTACACATACGACATAGGCCACCTCCCACCATGTACTTGTTGGAATCGGTTTTGCCAATACACCGCTGACATGATAGAACGTAAATGGTAACAACATCAGTGTAGCCCATGAAAACATGTACTTGTTGATAGTAAACACGTTGTAGCGACGAATCAAGGGATTGAACAGCGACAGGTAGAGGGCAAACGAGAACTGGGCGAATAAGCACAGCAAGTCGCCACGAATGTCGCCCACTTTGTCGCTGGCAGCAGCTGCTGACGTCAGGATGAGTATCAAGGCACCGCTACAGCCCATGAGCACACCCAGCGCTTTCTTGCCAGTGATGGGCTCCTTAAGAATAAGGGCAGAGAGAATCATGGCAAAGATTGGCATTGACGTGGTGACGATAGAGGCGTTGATAGGCGATGTGATGCTGAGGCCTACCGTATAGCAGCACTGGTTGCAGAGCAGTCCGAAGATGGCTGCTCCGATGAACATCAGCTTGTCCTTACGGGGAACATGCTCCTTGGGGGCAAATAGGGAGGCTATCAAGAACAGCAGGCAGGCGCCAACAACGCGGAAGGTGACCATCGTGATGCCATCGAATCCATGCGTCATGGCATCCTTTCCCACTGGTGCCATCAGTCCCCAGCCGGCACAGGCACCAAACATACTAAGGTGCGCTATCAGCGCTTTATTGTCTTTCATGGCTGCAAAGGTACAAATTTTTCACTTTTCACTTTTCACTTTTCACTTTTTTTTGTATCTTTGCACCAAAACTTACGACTATGAAGTATGCAGACTATATCAAGCAGATAGAAATTGACTCGCTGTGGAGTGGTAAAAAACACATTCTGTGGACGCTTGACCCACAGGTAAACATCCTCAGTGGTATCAATGGTGTAGGAAAAAGTACGATTTTAAATAAGGTGTTCAAGAGCGTCAATACTAATGGCGACCTGATTAACCATCTGTTGAAAGGCGTACATATCACTGCTGAGCCAGAGGATGCTACGCATGTGCGTTTTGACATTATCCGTTCGTTGGACTCGCCCATGTTGGATAACGAGACGTTGAATATGGTGGATTCGCGCATCACGTCGGCTCTTGACTTCCAACTCTATCATCTGCAGCGCAAGTATCTGGACTATCAGGTGAACATAGGTAATCGCATTATCTCTGAACTGCAAAAGGGTAACGCTGATGCTGCCCAACACCTGTCGCAGCCTAAGTCGCGTTTTCAGGACATGGTTGACGAACTATTTGACGAGACCGGTAAGAAAATAATAAGAACGGAAAACGAGATACGCTTCTCGCAGATCGGCGAGACGCTGGTGCCCTACCAATTGTCGAGTGGTGAGAAACAGATGCTGGCCATCCTGTTGACAGTGTTAGTAGAAGATCAGCAGCCATATATTCTTTTCATGGACGAACCTGAGGTCAGCCTGCATATCGAGTGGCAGAAGAGGCTCATCGACTTGATAGTTGAATTGAACCCGCATGTGCAGATTATCCTTACTACGCATTCGCCTGCAGTCATTATGAATGGCTGGGTGGATCGTGTGACGGAAGTGAGCGATATTGAAGTGAAAAACGAAAAGTGAAGAGTGCTACCGTTTTTGAATAGGGAATTATGCCAAGTAGTCTGAAAGATAGTCTTAACTCACATTATTTTGAGGCGGCGAATGCGCTGACCTCGAAAAAGGCACGGCGTCGCATCGTGGCGTATGTTGAGAGCTACGATGACGTCTATTTCTGGCGTACGGTGCTCACACGTTTTGAAGATGACACACGCTATTTCGAGGTCATGCTGCCTTCACATAAGAAGCTGGAACGAGGCAAGAAGGCTGTGCTGATGAACTTTATTGAGAAACCGTCAGCTAACAACCGTCAGTCATCAGACATCTTAGGTCCAGACATGATAGCCTGTGTTGATGCTGACTACGACTATATGTTACAGGGCGCTACGGCTCAGTCGCATAAGGTCATAGGAAGTCCCTACGTGTTTCATACTTATGCCTATGCCATCGAGAACCTGCAGTGCTATGCTCCGTCGTTGCACGACACGTGTGTGGCTATCACGCTGAACGACCACCGTATCTTTGATTTCGACGACTATATGCGCCAGTACTCCGAGGCCGTATTCCCATTGTTCATCTGGTCGGTATGGGCCTATAGGACAGGCAATCACAACCGTTTCTCGCTGACGGACTTCAATCGCGTAGCAGATCCTGGAGGCTTTAGCATCTTCGACCCACAGCCCTCGATAGACCATCTGCGGAGGAAGGTTAATACCAAAGTGCATCAGTTGCAGCACGAATTTCCTAACAATAAGGAGGCCTATCTGCAGACGAAGGAACAAATCAAGGCGTTGGGCGTCACACCACAGACGACCTATCTCTATATTCAAGGCCATCACTTGTTTGATACTGTTATCGTACCTATATTAAATAAGGTCTGCAATCGCCTGCGTCAGGAACGTCAGGATGAGATTACCCGCATGGCACGTCACCATACACAACGCACAAACGAGATGTCGTGTTACGAGCATTCGCTACAGGATATCCGTCAGATGTTACGAAAGAATACGGGCTATGAGCGCTCTTCACAGTATCAGTTGATTCAGCGCGATATAGAGCAATACTTGTCAACTGTCTTTCCAGAAGGTACGGGTAAATAGTACCAGTACGGACATGATTTCCAAACGTCCTACCAACATTAGGCATGTACACGTCCACTTGATGTAGACGGGTAGTTCTCCCCACGTCAGTGTCGGACCTATTTCCAATGACAAATCAGGACCAACATTGCTGACACAACTCAGAGCGATAACGATAGACTTGGTGATGTCAATATCAGCCACCAGCATGACAGTCGTAGCAAGCAGAATAATGACAATGTTGATGGCAAAAAAAGCCAGAAGGGCTGTCAGCTTCTGCTGGGGTACGGGCTGCTGGTCAATTTTGACAGGCAGTACAGCATTGGGATGTAAAATCTTGCGGAACTCGTTGCGTAGTACCTTGAAAACCATGACGCCACGAACACATTTGAAACCACCCGTAGTAGAGCCAGAGCAGGCACCAATGAACATCAGACAGCCAAGTATCACCCACGTGATGTGAGGCCAACGGGCTGCATCATCATTAAAGAGTCCTGTTGTGGTGCAGAAAGATACAACTTGGAACAAGGCACTGCGGAACGCATGCTCCATGCCATAGCCATTGCGTGTCATCAGCAGATAGCCAATCCATAGGGTAGCGCCTACTACGATACCTATATACATCTTAAACTCACTGCTTTTGAACAGCATGCGCCAACGCCCCTTGAACAGCACGAAATAGAGTAGGGTGAAGTTGATGCCAGCTAGGAATTGGAACAAGATGCTGACATAGTCGATAGTTGGCGAATCGAAGTAGGCGGTGGTGTCGTTATGGGTACAGAATCCACCTGTTGCCGTTGTTGACATCGAGTAGTTGATGCTGTCGAACCAATCCATGCCAGCAGCATAGTAGCTCAGCAGACAGGCAATGGTCAGTGCCAGATATACACTCCAAATCCATTTGGCTGTTGTTGACAGACGTGGATGCATTTTTTCACGCATAGGACCCGTAGCTTCGGCAGCAAACACCTTCACGCTACCACCACCCACCATGGACGGAAGGATGGCAATAGTGAAGAACACAATTCCTAAAGCGCCAATCCATTGCGTCTGCGAGCGCCAGAACAAAATGCCGTGAGGTAGCGCTTCAACATCGGTAATCAGCGTAGCACCTGTTGTCGAGAAACCTGACATGGTCTCAAAGTAGGCATCTGTAAAATTGGTGATATAGCCACCAATCAGGTATGGTACCATGCCAAGCAGCGAGAATACGGTCCAAGTCAAGGTAACAAGCAGATAGGAGTCGCGACGACTCAAGTTGTTGTCGGCATTGCGTCCCATATATTTTAGGACTAACCCACAACAGCAAGTAAAGATGGTGGATATAAGAAAGGACATGACATCGTCCTCCTGATAGCCTAGGGCAATGCCTGCGCAAATGGCTTGCAATGTTCCTAAGAGAAACAGCAGCGAACCTAAGATTTTGTATATTAGCGCAGTGTTCAGCATCTTTAGACTCTAATTCTCTCAACTATTTAAAGAACTTTTCCAGTTTCTTCAGATTCTGTTCGTGGCAGAACACCATGACGGAGTCGCCAGGCAGAATCTGTGTGTTGCCATTTACCAGAATGCCTTGTCCGTCACGTACCAGTCCGCCAATGGTCACACCAAAGGGCAGGCCTAAATCCTTAACCAGTTTGCGAGTGACCTTTGAACCTTCAGAAGCAATGAATTCTGCTACATCGGAATCGACCATCATCAGGCTTCTGACATTGCTTACGTCACCATCGAGCATCATCTGATAGATATGGCTGGCTGCAACATTCTTCTTATTGATAATGGTTCCGATGTCCAGACTCTCAGCCATTTCTACGTAGTCCAGATTCTCAACCATCGCCACAGTCTTTCGTACACCCAAACGCTTGGCAGTCAGGCAGGCCAGAATGTTGGTCTCGGCATTATCTGTCAGTGCCACGAAGGCTTGTGTGGTCTGGATGCCTTCCTCCTGCAAAAGTCCTAAGTCGCGTCCGTCACCATGAATCACCATTGTATCAACATCGTTCAAAAGTTCATTCAGGCGTTCACAGCGGGCTTCATCGTTCTCAATAATCTTCAGATTCATGTAGTCGGGAGCTGTCAGTGCCACGCGTACAGCCGTCTTGCCGCCACCCATAATGATGACGTTCTTGACGTCGGCATAGTGTTCCTTGCCACAAATCTGTCGCACATAGTTGATATACTCGCGGGTAGTCATCAGGTAGGCCAAGTCGTTGACCTTCAACTCATCGTTACCACTAGGAATCAGTGTCTCGCCTTCTCGCTTGATAGCCACCACATGATAGGGGTCGTCAGGTCCACACAAGTTCTTTAGCGGTTGGTTCAGTATCTGACAGGTGTCGCGCAATTTGATGCCTAACATGACCAATGCACCACCATGTACATCCCAACGCTGACGTACCCACGACATCTTCAGGCCGTTCACAATATCATGAGCTGCCAGTACTTCGGGGTAGATAAGGGAATTAATGCCCATCTCGGCAAAGAAGGGCTTCAGATTTGGTGCCAGATATTCGTAGTTGTCAATACGTGCTACTGTCTTTTTAGCACCCAGTCCGTGCGCAATAGTACAGGCGTTCATGTTGCGGCTCTCGTCAGGCGTGACGCCTACAAAAAGGTCGGCTTTCTCGACACCAGCCTCTTTCAGGACACGGATACTGGTAGGCGAACCTTGCAGGGTCATGATGTCGAATTTGCCGTCCAGCCCGCCTAAACGCTCTGCACTCTCGTCAATCAGCACGCAGTCCATGTGGTCTTTTGACAACAGACGTGCCAGATAAGTTCCTACGGCTCCTGCACCGCCAATGATAATCTTCATTGTATTATTGTCTTCTTGATGCCCTCTTCGTCTATACCAACAATGTGCTGCAGTTCTTTGACCGTTCCATGCTCAATAAAAGAGTCTGGCAACCCCAATCGTTGTATCTCTGGTGAATAGCCGTGATCGTTCATCCACTCTAATACTGCCGATCCTAATCCCCCCTTTATGACACCGTTCTCAACGGTAATGACACGTTTAAACTTGCGTCCCACTTCATCGAGAATACTCTCGTCGATAGGTTTCAGGAATCGCATATCGTAATGGGCCACACTCACGCTGTCACCGATTTCTGCAATTGCCCTTGTGACATTGTTGCCTATCGGACCAATGCTCAGCACTGCCACATCAGTACCGTCCTTCATTTTACGACCTGTACCAACCTTTACTTCCTCAAATGGGCAACGCCAGTCTTGCAACTCACCACCACCACGTGGATAGCGGATAACAAACGGTCCCTTATCTGGTAACTGTGCGGTATACATGAGACGACGTAACTCATGTTCGTCCATGGGTGAACATATCGTAAGGTTTGGAACTGGCCTAAGTGCAGCCAAGTCGAATGCACCGTGATGTGTAGGCCCGTCTTCGCCCACTAATCCAGCACGGTCAAAACAGAACACTACGTTCAGATTCAGCAGTGCCACATCGTGTATGATATGGTCAAATGCACGCTGTGCAAACGCACTGTAAATATTGCAGAATGGCAGCAGACCGTCCTTGGCCATACCACCACTAAAGGTTACGGCATGTCCCTCGGCAATACCCACGTCGAACGTTCTTTCGGGCATTTCTTTCATCATGATGTTCATTGAGCATCCACTAGGCATAGCAGGTGTTACACCTACTATTTTTGGGTTTTGTTTAGCCAACTCAAGCAGTGTGTGTCCAAACACGTCCTGATATTTCTGAGGCTTCGTAGGGTCTTCGTCAACGATTCGCTCGCCTGTGTCAGGATTGAATTTCCCTGGTGCGTGCCATGTCGTCACGTCCTTCTCAGCTGGTGCATAGCCATGCCCCTTCTGGGTATGCAGGTGTAGTAGCCTCGGACCTTTCATGTCCTTGATAGCGCTCATTATACGTACCAATTCCTTGACGTCGTGACCGTCGAAAGGTCCGAAGTAACGGATGTTCATACCATCGAAGATGTTCTGTTGGTGAGCAATGGCACTCTTGATGGCGTTTGACAAACGCTGTATGCCATTCTTGCGGTCATCGTTCATCAGCCCCTTTTTGTGCAACCATCGCGTCATCTTGAACTTGATGGCATTATAGCTTCTGTGTGTGTTCAGCCCCAACAGGTATTTCTGCATGCCCCCTACGCTGCGGTCTATCGACATGTCGTTGTCGTTCAGGATAATCAGCAGATTGTTAGGACTCGACGATACGTTGTTCAGTCCCTCAAAGGCCAGACCACCACTTAGTGCACCGTCGCCAATAACAGCCACGACGTGGCGGTCATGTTTCCCTTCCAGCTCAGCTGCTACAGCCATGCCAAGTGCTGCCGACACAGAGTTGCTGGCGTGTCCGCAGGCAAAGGTGTCGTATTCGCTTTCAAAAGGAGAGGGGAAGGGGCGGATGCCACCCAATTTTCTATTTGTAAAAAACTGCTCGCGACGCCCTGTCAGAATCTTATGGCCATAGGCCTGGTGACCTACGTCCCACACGATTCTGTCTTCAGGCGTGTTATAGACGTAGTGGAGAGCAACGGTAATCTCTGCCACGCCTAAGCTTGATGCCAGATGTCCAGGGTTGACACTCAATTCCTGAACAATGTCTTCGCGCAGTTCCTGACATACTTGTGGCAGCTCATCCACTGACAAGCGTCGCAGGTCTTCAGGGTATTTTATTTTCTCTAAGAGTTTCACATTAATGCTGTTTAGACTGCAAAGGTACGAATTAGCGAGAACATAACAAAAGAAATCTTTCTTTTTTTGTCAAGCGTCAGTACTTTCGCTGAATTATTCAGCAAAGGTACGAATTAGTGAGCAAACTTCCAAATCTTTTTTAACCTTTTTCTTAAGAGAAAATAATTTCTATTAAATACTTGCATATTACATATTTTCTTCATACTTTTGCAAAAAGTTATTTACTACAGCCCGAATGAAATATATATCACTACCAGAGAAATCCCAACAGGAACGGCCCCGAAAGCTGTCCTTTTATCTGGCTATGGAGGAATATGTGGCTCGCTATGTGTCTGAGGATGAGTGCTTTTTTATGTGGCAGGTGGAACCAAGTGTGATATTTGGGCGTAACCAACTGATAGAAAACGAGGTGAATCTTGACTTTTGTAAGAAACATGGCATCCAGATGTACCGTAGAAAGAGTGGGGGAGGCTGTGTGTATGCTGACAAACGTAATGTCATGTTCTCGTATATCACCAGCGAGGAGCAGGTGGGCTTTACCTTCAATCGTTATATCAATATGGTTGTAACGGTGTTACAACGTTTGGGTGTCGACGCCTCTGCCTCCGGACGTAACGATGTGATGATTGGCGATCGTAAGGTAAGTGGCAATGCTTTCTACCATCTGCCTGGACGTAGCATTGTGCATGGTACTATGCTCTACGATACTGATATGGTAAATATGGTTGGTGCCATAACGCCCAGCGATGCCAAATTGCTGTCGAAGGGTGTGGCCAGTGTCTATCAGCGTGTGGCGCTGCTGAAGGACTATACCAAGTTGTCACTTGAGGAGTTTATGATTTATGTGCGCCAAACTCTTTGTGACGACGACCTGATGCTGACGAATGAGCAGGTCAAGGCGATAGGACAGATGGAGAAAGAGTATCTTTCAGACGAGTTTATCTACGGTAAGAATCCTCGCTACACGCTCATCAAACGCAGACGTATTGAACATGTCGGTGATCTTGAAGCCCGTATCGAAGTAAAGAATGGTATCATCAAGAGCGTCAATCTGATGGGCGACTATTTCCTTGTAGGCGATTTGGATAAGGGGCTGTTACAGAAACTGATTGACGTGCCGTTAGAGTATGTGGCGTTGCGACGGGTATTACCCGATCGTATCGACAATATCATTATGAACTTGATGACTGAAGATTTTATTCTGTTACTCACTGAATAGCATTAATTCTCTAAATTATAAGAATTCTAAACTAAAAATATGGAAAACAAAAAGACCTGTCTCTATGACAAACACGTGGCCCTGGGAGCATTGATGTCGCCATTCGGCGGTTTCGACATGCCCATTCAGTATTCTGGTATCGTGGACGAGCATCAAGCCGTACGCACAGCCTGTGGCGTTTTCGATGTCAGTCACATGGGCGAAGTGCTGATTACCGGCCGTGACGCTGAACGCTACGTTAATCACATCTTTACGAATAATGTAGTGGGCATGCCCAATGGAAAAATTCTCTATGGTATGATGTGCTACGAGGATGGTGGCGTAGTGGACGACCTGCTGGTGTACAAAGTGGGCGACCAGCGTTTCTTCTTAGTCATCAATGCTGCCAACATCGATAAGGACTGGGCCTGGATACAGGAACAGGCTAAAGGATACGATGTGCAATTGGAACACCAGAGCGATATGTATGGTGAATTGGCTGTTCAGGGACCTGACTCTGAGCAGGTGATGAAGGATGTACTGGGTATAGATGGTTCTGACCTGACGTTCTACACATTCAAGGAAATAGGTAATGTGATAGTCTCACGTACCGGCTATACTGGCGAGGATGGCTTCGAAATATATGCTACACCTATTTATATTAATAAGTGCTGGGACAAACTGATGGCGTCAGGGCGTTGTAAGCCCTGTGGCTTGGGTTGCCGAGATACCTTGCGCTTCGAGGTAGGACTGCCTCTCTATGGCGATGAGCTCTCGGCAGACATCACGCCTATCATGGCAGGCTTAGGCATCTTTGTGAAGTTAGATAAGGATGAGTTCATTGGCAAGGAGGCACTTGCCAAACAGAAAGCCGATGGACCTGCCAAGAAGATTGTGGGTATAGAGCTGGCCGATAAGGCAATACCACGTCACGGTTATACGGTATTGAATATGGAAGGTGAGCCTATCGGTGAAGTAACTACGGGTTATCATACCATCTCTACCGATAAGAGTGTTTGCATGGCTCTTATCGATACGCCTTATGCCAAGTTAGATACCGAGGTGCAGATTCAGATTCGCAAAAAGGTATTCTCAGGCAAAGTAGTCAAGAAACAATTTTATCATAAAAACTATAAAAAATAATTACTATGGCAAAAGTATTAGAGGGACTCTACTATAGTGAGTCGCACGAGTATGTACGTGTTGAAGGTGATTTCGGTTTCATTGGTATTACAGATTATGCCCAGAATGCTTTGGGCAATGTGGTGTATGTCGATATGCCCGAAGTGGACGATGAGGTGTCTGCTGGCGAAGAGTTTGGCGCTGTTGAGAGTGTCAAGGCAGCCAGCGACCTGATGTCGCCAGTCACTGGTGTTGTTGTCGAGGTTAATGAGGCTTTGGACGACCAGCCGGAACTCGTCAATCAGGATGCTTACGAAAACTGGATTATCAAGGTGAAAATCAGTGATAAAAGTGAGCTTGATGATTTGATGGATGCCAAGGCATACGCCGCATTCTGCGAAAAGTAATGTTTAATCTTTAATGTCTAATCTTTAATGTTTAAATATTTTCCGCATACTCAGGACGATCTGAAAGCTATGCTCGAAAAAGTGGGCGTCGATTCTCTCGACGCCTTATACAGTCAGATACCTGAGAGCATCCGTTTCCGTAGGGACTATAAGATTCCCTCAGAGATGAGCGAAATGGAGGTGCGTCAGCTCTTCGAGAAACTCGGTTCTCTGAATAAACAGTTGACGTGCTTTGCCGGTATGGGTGTCTATGACCACTATACGCCGTCCGTTATTCCGCAACTGTTGCAGCGTTCTGAGTTCCTGACCTCTTACACGCCTTATCAGGCTGAGATTTCGCAGGGTACGCTCCATTATATCTTTGAGTATCAGTCCATGATGGCTGAACTGACGGGTATGGACATTTCGAATGCTTCCATGTACGATGGCACTACCGCTGCTGCCGAGGCGATGATGATGGCGGTGGCTGCCAGTAAGAAGGCGCGTCGTGTGTTGATAGCTGGTACGATGAGTCCGCTGACAGTCAAGGTAATGACCCGTTACGCCCATCATCAGGGCATTGAACTCTTTGCTTTGCATATTAAGGATGGTGTGACCGATTTGGAGGAACTCAAGGCAGAGTTGGCCAAGGGTGATGTGGCAGGTATGATGGTGCAACAACCCAATGCTTTTGGCATCGTAGAAGACTATACCGGTTTTGCTGAGGCTTGTCATGAGAAGAAGGCACTCTTCATGATGAATTGTGTTGCAGCTGACCTTGCCGTATTGAAGACACCAGGCGAGTGGGGTGCTGATATCGCCGTTGGCGATGGCCAGTCGTTGGGCATTCCCATGCAGTTTGGTGGCCCTTATGTTGGCTATATGTGTTGCACGGAGAAACTGATTCGTAAGATGCCGGGTCGTATTGTTGGCATGACAAAGGATAATCGCGACCAGCGTGCCTTTGTGCTGACGTTGCAGGCTCGCGAACAGCATATCCGTCGTCAGAAGGCGACTTCGAACATCTGTTCAAATCAATCGTTGATGGCACTCTTTGCGACCATCTATTGTTCGCTGATGGGTAAGCAAGGACTGAAGGAGGCGGCACAGCTGTCATACGCTGGTGCCCACTATCTCTGGGATGAACTCAAAAAAACGGGACGTTTCCATCTGGTATTCGACCAGCCTTTCTTCAATGAGTTCTATGTGAATTACGATGGCGATATTGAAACCCTCTACCAGCGTTTCATCGATGCAGGAATCTTAGGTGGTGTCAGGATGGAGAACGGGCTTATCATTGCCGTTACCGAGAAGCGTACGAAAGAAGAAATTGATAACTTCGTAAAGATTGCAGCCTTATGAATAATAAATTATATGGTAATTTGATTTTCGAACTATCGAAAGAGGGCCGTAAAGGCTACAGTCTGCCCAAGAACAATTTTGGCCATTACGAGATACCTGCTTCTATGTGTCGTGCAGAGGATGCTGCACTGCCTGAGTGCGACGAACTGACGGTGGTTCGCCACTATACCAATCTCTCGAACAATAACTTCGGTGTCGATACGGGCTTCTATCCCCTTGGCTCATGTACCATGAAGTACAATCCCAAACTCAACGAGGAGATGGCAGCCCTGCCACAGTTTCAGAACCTGCATCCCCTACAGCCTGCCGACACAGCAAAAGGTGCGTTGGCTTTGGAAAAACTTCTAGAGCAGTCGCTTTGTGAACTGACGGGGCTGGCTCATTTTACCTTTAAGCCTTATGCTGGAGCGCATGGCGAACTCACAGGTCTGATGACGATTGATAACTATCATCAGTCACGTGGCGATATGGCCCGTAAAAAGGTCATCGTACCTGATAGCGCACACGGCACGAACCCCGCTTCGGCAGCAGTCTGCGGTTTGGAGATTATCGAGGTGAAGTCATTGACTAATGGAACGGTGGATTTCGACGACCTAAGACGTCTCGTTACTGAGCAGGGTGCGGAGATTGCTGCTATGATGATGACCAATCCAAACACGCTTGGTCTCTTCGAGACGCGTATTCCTGAGATTGCCAAGTTAATTCACGATGCTGGTGGCTTGATGTACTACGACGGTGCCAACTTAAATCCTATGCTGGGTGCTTGCCGCCCTGGCGATATGGGCTTCGACGTCATGCATATCAATCTGCACAAGACCTTCTCTACGCCTCATGGCGGTGGTGGTCCTGGCAGTGGTCCCGTAGGTGTTCGTGAGGGCTTGCAGGAATGTTTCCCTACAGTGTCGCCCTATCACGGCAACTTTGGCGTGATGATGCGTGCCTATGCCTATATTCTCTCGCTGGGTCGCGAACATGTCAAGGAGGTGGGTCCGCTGGCTGTACTCAATGCCAACTATATCAAGGAATCGTTGAAGGATGTCTATGAACTGCCCATCGACACAATCTGCTGTCACGAGTTCGTGTTCGACGGTCTGAAGGATAAATCTACTGGCGTTACGACGATGGATGTAGCCAAACGTCTGCTCGACTACGGCTATCATGCTCCTACCATCTATTTCCCCTTGCTCTTCCACGAGAGTCTCATGATTGAGCCTACGGAGAATGAATCGAAGGAAACCCTCGATGGCTTTATCGCCGTGATGCGCCAGATTGCCGAAGAGGCCAAGAATAATCCCGATGTGGTAAAGACAGCTCCTCACACGACACCTATTGGACGTGTGGACGATGTGCTGGCTGCGAAACATCCAGTGACAACGTATCGTCAGCTGTTAGCAGAGTAATCATAATTTCTAATTACTAATTACTAATTTCTAATTATGAATACTGACCTTATCATCATAGGTGCAGGCCCTGGCGGGTACCGCGCCGCTGAATATGCAGCCAAACAAGGCTTGAAGGTTACCATTTTCGAAGGTGACGAAGTGGGTGGCACGTGTCTGAATGTGGGTTGTATTCCTACGAAGACCTATGTCCACAGCGCTACCTTTGCTGAGGCTCGTGAACGTATGGCAACCGTCATTCCGCAGCTCCGTGCTGGTGTCGAGGGCATTCTCTCGTATCCCAACATCACCCTCGTCCGTGAGAAAGCTGTCTTTGGCAAGACTCCCCTCCTTTTGGAGGGGGTGGGGAAGGTCCCTATCATCATTGCCACGGGCTCCGAAACAAAATGGTTGCCCATCAAGGGCCTCGACGACCCTCGTGTGGTTGATAGTACGGGGCTTCTGAACCTCGACAATCTTCCTAAACGCCTCGCTATTATCGGTGCTGGTGTCATTGGCATGGAGTTTGCCAGCGTGTTCCATCGCTTTGGCTCTGAGGTAACAGTCATTGAATACCTGAAGGAGTGCTTGCCAGCCCTCGACTGCGACATAGCCAAGCGCCTGCGCAAGTATCTTGAAAAACAGGGCATTACTTTCAAAATGAAGACGGCTGTTGAGAATATTGCCGATATTGATGCCGACGTCATCCTGATGGCTACGGGTCGTAGACCACGTACCGAAGGCTTGAATCTCGAAGCCCTTGGTGTTACTCTTACGCCCCAAGGTGCCATCCCTGTCGATGATAATTATCAATTGTCAATTCTCAA
>JAEEGJ010014985.1_pt1 | contig 18219 bp, 16 predicted proteins | sample 8958761 | NCBI WGS metagenome assembly JAEEGJ01 (sample SAMN16246546, study PRJNA631951) | gut metagenome | biome: gut microbiome; feature: rumen; material: RS-attached | host: Bos | place: Iran: Karaj | collected 2018-10
CAGGAGAATTTTACGAGAAGAAAAAGGCCAAATTGAGGTTGAAAAAGTATTCTAAAACTCGCTAAAGATTGATGGAAAGAGGCCAAAAATCTAGCACCAGCATATCTGTAGCCGCGATTTCGGTGGAAATTCTAGAATAGACCACCCTCATTGAATTTTTCAACCTAGAAAATCACCCAGCAGGTAAGAAAAAGCCATCTCAATAAGGGAAACACCTGAAAACAAGGAAACTCTATTTTTTTAAAATTTTTATTTAAAGGACCTAAGGAAGAGTATTCTTTTTCTCGCAAAAAATAAAAAGCAATACACACCTCGCAAAAATAGACTACTTTGGAATTATTAAACTCGCCAAATAGTAATACGGGACTCGTTTAATTACAGCAAGTGAAGACAATAAACGCTCTAAAAGACAATCAGTTACAAAGGTGACAAAAATAAACCTTAAGACATTAATAAGTTATATCGAAATAGAATAAAACAATGGACCAAAGCAGAAAGAAGAGCCCTGGAAGGCCCTCCAGAGCCGGAAGACTCAAAAGTATTCTAAAACTCGCAAAAGAGAGAGCTTGATTATAGAACTCGCGTAAATTCATTCTCCCGGGATTCCAAAACTCCCAATAGTTCTTCCCCGCCTCGTCTAATTCTCAAATTGAAACGTTACAAAACATTAATATTCAATGAGATAGTAAAACAATAAACAATCCTCTTACACATTAATACGTTATGTCAATAAAGAAATAAGACAAAAGCCCTGAGGATGAGGGAAATCCATCCCCTAACAGCACTCCCCTGCTCCCCTAGGGACCCTGGATCCGCTCCTGCCCTGGCAGCGCTGCGACCCCTCCATCACCATGAACTGGCAATCATGAGGACTGTATTCAAGTATTCTATTTCTCGCAAAATCATCTTTACGACCAGGTTGAATTCTTATACCAACAGGTATTCTTTTTCTCGGCAAATATCCCCTTCTTCGGGATTCTTAAACTCGCGTTAATCAAATCTTTAGCTTTGTAACACATTGATATAGAGCAAAATACATTTTTTCCAATTTCCTCTTGCCCGAAGCTTTAGGAGGCATTCTATTTCTCGCAAAAATAGTTGAATTCTTCTTCACCAAGTTATATATTTTTATATAAATATATTTTGCTATATAAATATTTTTCTATATCTTTGTATGTACAAAAGACTTAAGAACAATGGGATACACAGTATGTTTTGCCAATAATAAGGGTGGTGTCGGAAAGACGACCACCTCTGTGGCCATCGGCCAGGCGTGGGCGCGCATGAAGAAGAAGGTCCTGTTCGTGGACTTGGACTCCCAGGCCAACCTTACCTCCATGGTCTCCCCTCTCGGACCGGAAGAGCACAAGCTGACCATCAGGGACGCATTCATTGACAAGAACAACCTGGGAATAGAGCATGTTGATGAGTACACCGACCTCATCCCCTCAGAGCTCTCCCTTTCCAACTTCGACCGTGACACGGCTGCAGTTACCGGTAGGGAGTACCTCCTGGTGGACCTCCTGAAACCTATCAAGAAGAACTACGATTTTATCGTGATCGACTGCCCCCCTGCCCTGGGCCTGATAACCTACAATGCGCTCATTGCCTCCGATCACCTCGTGATGGTGGCGACTCCCGATGGCCTGGCCTATTCCGGAATGGTCATGGTAGCTAATCTCTACGCAGATGTTCGCTCCAGTGCGCGTATGAACCAGAACCTCCAGCTCACCGGTGTTGTCATTACCAAGTACGAGAGGAACAAACTCAGTGACATGTATGTCCAGAAGGTAAAGGACGAACTGGGCGCTGCATTCATCGAGCCCATTATCAGCAAAGCAACCAAGATCACCCAGGCCGGTTCCTTCGGTCAGAGCATTTATGATTACGATCCTGACGGTAAGGCCACCAAGCAGTACATCGAGGTTGCCCAGAAACTCGCCCTGCGTATCATGGACGAAGGATAATTATAGAAATATATATTTATATAAATATAGATTATGGCAAAGAAAGTAGACCCCTTCGATAAGTTCCGTGAGGCCACGCTGGGTGGTGGAAATGCCCTTGGAGTAGCTCTGAGCGGCGGTTCAGAGTCTCGCATCAAGCATGAGGTGGAAGCCCCCTCCCCTACCCCGGCCAAAAAGGTGTCCAAGAATGCCAACCGGACACTGAAGAGCTTCCACATTGATAACGAGCTCTTCAAGAAATTGGGACAGATTAAATATGAAATGGGAATATCCTATGATGAGCTCTATAATGAAGCCATCCAGGATCTCCTGGTAAAATACGGGAAGATCTAATAGACCTCTCCCCTACCCTATTATAATGGCGCCGCTCTTGTAGTGGCGCCAAATTTATATATCTATAGAAAAATATATTTATAGATAACTTGTATATTGCCCGGCTAATCAATCATTTACAAAATGTATTTCTATATAAATATAAAGATATAAATATATTTTTATAGACATCTTTTATACCTTTACTCTTCGGATGCTTTTCTCTCTGTCTTATACCCTCCCGGGTCGCTCACTTATATGAAGAAGATTCGGCAGCGTGTTCTGTCGTTTTTAAGGGGCATTTTATCCTGAAAACATTATTTATATATGTATATAAAAATATAAATATTACAATATATAAATATATATATTACGTCTACAATATGCCGTTCTACAGTAGTACAGTCAGTATTACTATGAATCTTTTATATATTTATAGAAACATATAAATATATATGTATATAAATATATAAATTCCTGAATGCGTGGGACTGTCTGCTTTTTTCAGAAAAATATGTACATTTGTAAAGCTGATAGCCAAATATGACGACAGAGTACCTGGACATACTGCGAGAATGGCAAACGAAAGTGCTTAAACCCTGTGTTTATGAGCACGTGGACGCGCTGTTCCCTGCCTATCAGTTCCGCAGGATGAACCCGGGTGGCCCCAAGGATCACTGGGCTTCCCGTTACAAGATGGATAAGACCATCCCGAAGAATAAGATAGCCGCGAAGACGGTCATTTACCAATCTGAGATGCATTTTCGTGAGCAGGGAGAGTGGAGCGGCAGCTCAATCGGTATTCTGGACTTCTACATGAAGGAAAACGGGATACGCAGCCTGTATGAGGCCTGTCAGGCTCTGGATGCGCGTTTTGGCCTGAATATGCCCAGGAAAGACAGTCCTGATATAGTTGCCAAGGTTCAGAAAAGAGCACGGAAAGACGCGCTCCTGGAGGACTTGATGGGGTATTTTGCCTGGAACCTGGAGAATAACTCTTCCGATAAGGCGCAGAAGACGCGGAGTTATCTTGCCAAGGAGCGTGGCTTCACCAAGGAGCAGATAAGCCGGCTTAACCTAGGCTTTGTGCCTGACTGGGGCACCGTGATGCGGTTTATCACCCAGAGAAAGGGATATACCATCGAAGAGCTGGAGGCAGCCTGTGAGGTTAGGAATGCAGAAGGAAAAACGACGGTTGGAAAAACCCACACGCTAGCAATTCCTTATGAGTGTGCGGGTGTACTCAAAGGCTTTATATTCAGAAAGATAGAAAACAAAGAGGGCCCTAAATATATTGCATCCCAGGAGCTTGACAGAAAGTCTGCTTTTTTCAATATTACGGCTGATCCGGACCCGAAGGATATCGTTGTCGTGGAAGGGGAGTTCGACGCCTTGAAGGCCACGGCAGAGGGTATTGAGAACGTGGTCGCCATCGGCGGCGCCGAGATAGCGGGGGAGAGAAGAAGCCAGGTCGAGGACGCCCTTTCGCGACGTGGTGTCAAGAAGATTATCCTGTGCCTGGATTTGGATGCGGAGAAGGATGATCCTTCAAAGGCAAAGACCCAGCAGAGGCATGAACACGTCATGCGGAGCATCCATACCATAAAAGACGTCGATTTTGACTTCGAAGAAATCTATGTAGCCTCCTTCCCGGAGCCTTCCGACCCGGACGAATATATCCGTAGCTATGGAGTCGAAGCATTCAAGAATCTTCTTAAGGATGCTGTTCCTTATTGGCGATATCTATTTGATTATATGAGCAATAGATAGCATTATTCTTTGCTATCTATTTATATATATTTATATATTTCTATAAAAATATATTATTCTTCAAGGCTTTTCACGCTCTCAGGAACAGCCGGCATGGCGCCCTCTTGGGTGCAGACGTAAGCGGATACCGTTACGGCTGTCTGGTGGGCTTCCTCTATGCTCTTCCCGTTCAGGAATGAACCGATGAACGCTCCCGTGAAGGCGTCTCCCGCGCCCACGGCGCTTCGTACCTTCACCTTCGGTGTCCCCTTGAAGGAGTGGCCCTCCTTCCATAGGACAGCGCTTCCATTAACGCCCTTCGTGAGGATAACCATCCTTAATCCGTAGGACTTCATAAGCCTGCGGCAGAGGACCTCTTCGCCGGCCAGCTGGTAGCCGAGAAGCCCTGTGATGACGGTCAGCTCTTCCTCATTGAGCTTCAGGATATCGGCCCTTCTGAGGCTTTCCTTGATGATGGATTTATTGAAGTATCTTTGGCGGAGGTTAATGTCGCAGATCCTCAGGCAGTCCTCGGGGCAGCTGTCCAGGAAGCACCGGATGGACTGGCGGGACTCCCGTCCCCACTGGGCCAGAGAACCGAAACAGACGGCTTTGGTCCGTGAGGCAATGTCCCTGAGCTCGTCCGTGAAGGGAATATGGCTCCAGGCGCAGCGCGTATGGATGGTGTAGACGGGAGCGTTGGGGTTGGTGATAACCGCATCCACCGTGCCGGTAGGATAGGGGACCCTCTCCAGGTGGTAGGGGAGCGAATGGTGCTCCAGTTCAGAAATGATATCATTCCCGTCCCGGTCGTAGCCGATGGCGCTCACAACCAGGCCCTCGTGCCCGAACTGCGAGACATGATATGCAAAATTGGCCGGGGCTCCGCCAAGGTTCTTACCGTTTCGGACGGGTTTGCCGTCCCTTTGCATCTTATCCCATAGGACTTCTCCGAGGCCTACTACAAAGTGTGTGTCTTTATCCATAACCGTCGGTTCTATTCATCAGTCTTGGGTTTTCTTACCCGGTGGGGTATCACTTCCGGGAGAACCATGGATAGCTCCATGAATCCCGCGTACTCGTCCCCGTCATACCAGGGGCACTGGAAGATGAGTTTCTTTACGCCTTCCTTTTCGACGGTATAGACGTTCGTCCTGGGGTTCTCCAGCATATCGGCAAGCAGGCTCCGTGCCGGCTCGGGGTGACAGTCCAGAACGTTATGCCCGATAAGCTCTTCCCTTCCGGGTTTCAAGAAAGTACGGCGGGATTTCCCGTTCATGTCCAGGATGGTCCCGTCCTTTCCGCAAATGGTTACCGCCACGTCGGCACCCTCGAAGTAATCGCGTTTCATGGTATTATATGAGATAGTGAATAAACAGGATGATGAGCCCCGGTTTCAGGACCAGCGGGAACAGGAACCCGTACAGGGCTCCCCAGAAGTGTGCCGAGTGGCCGATGTTGTCCATGTGTTTCTTTGTAGCCCACCAGCAGTACAGGAGATATAGCGGCGCGAAGATGACACCGGGAATAGGGAAGGGGATAGGGAAGATGTAGATACCCATCTCCGGCTCGAAGAGGATTGAGGCGAATAAGATGGCAGAAACGGCCCCAGAAGCCCCGACGGCATTGTACCCTATATCATCCTTATATTTGACGAGATCGGCGATTGAAGAGACCGCCAGGGCCGAAACATACAGGCCGATATAGAGGATGATACCGGTGGTTTCTCCGAAGAGAGCTCCGAAGTACTGTTCGGTAACCCTCCCGAAGCAGTACAGGGTGAGCATGTTGAAAAGGAGATGTGCCCAGCCCCCATGGACGAGTCCGTAGGAGAAGAGCCGATACCACTGCTTCCTGTGCCAGGTGGAGTACGCGTTGAACATCATGCGCTCGTAGGGGAGTGTCCCCGTGAAGCAGAGGATACTCACAAGAGAGGTCAGCGCTATGATGATGAGCGTAACCATCTTTAGAATTCTATTTTGCCGCCCTCTTCCTTCATCTTTTCGTACTTTGCCCTGTTAAGACGGAAAAGCGAAGCAATGCGACCCCTCCGGCCGCGTTTCTTGCCGGTGGTGACGAATTCTTCCATAGGCATGGATGAAAACGCGACATACTTCTCCATGCCGCGGTCCTCCATCTCCGCCATCATAGGGGGAGCACCGCAAGGAGCGGCACATTCGAACATATCCTCACCGGATTCTATCGCCTGATTATCATCCGCCTCTTCCAGGATACCGGACGCGAGAATCTTTCGCTGGAAGTTACGGCGGTCAAACTTGACCCCGAGGATGGCTTCATACAGGCGCTGGAGCTCGGGGATGGAGAACTCTTCATCCAAGAGGTTGAACCCCACAGGCTCGAAGTGGATATCCCGGCGAAGCTGCTCCATGGCTGCCTCGAAGATCTTCTCATGGTCGAAGGCGAGGGGAGGGAGGTCGTCTACAGGAAACCATGCCGCTTCGTCCGCATCATCGCCTCCAACGACGGAGGACGGTTTCACGAGGGCGTAGTAGGCAATCGTTATGACCCTCTCCCTGGGGTCACGGTCCACATCTGAGAACACGCCCAGCTCGACAATAGCGGCGGGCTCCAGGGCAGTTTCCTCGCGCAGCTCCCTCAGGGCCCCCTCCATGGCGGTCTCCTTCATCTGCAGGAACCCTCCGGGAAACGCCCAGAGGCCCTTGTAGGGCTCTCCGCCTCGGCGTACCAGGAGTACCTTCAAGGCTCCGTCCTCCCAGGTGAAAATAACGCAGTCGGTGGTGACCCCCATGTGTTCGTACTTGTACTGATAGGGGAATTCGGCTCCGGGAACAAATGTGTAGTTCTTACCCATAACAGAAACAAAGATATGCCAATTTGTTTCAAAAAACAAAATATTGTGTCAAAAGTACACGAAAAATTTGGACGAATGAAAATAACTCTTTATATTTGCGTCAAAATGACACGAAATATATTTATATATGGTGTCGCATCAGCAAGAAGAATAACACTAAAGGAGGAATCATTATGGAAAACAGCATCGAGAAAACCAAAGTCTACAACGTCATCATCATGGACCGCAGCGGTTCCATGTGGGATATCCAGAAGAGCGCCATCATGGGCTATAACGAAGTACTCGGGGGAGTGAAGGCCGCAAAGTCCAAGTTCTCCGACACCCAGGAGCAGATGATCACCCTCGTGCTGTTCGACAGCGCATCCATCGATAACGTCTACTGGAACGCCGACCCGGACACGGCCGCCATCCTCACGGAAGAGACCTACGTCCCCGGGGCGTGCACTCCGCTCTACGACGCCATGGGTAAGACCCTCACGCGCCTGGAGAAGGAGCTGAGGGGGGATAAGAACCACACGGTCGTTGTGACCATCATCACGGACGGCTACGAGAACGATTCACATGAGTACACCCTTCCCGCCATCCGCTCCCTCGTAGAGCACTTGAAGGGACAGGGATGGTCCTTCGCCTATATGGGAACCGACCATGATGTGGAGAGTGTGACCGTTTCCCTTTCCATCACGAACGTTGTTAAGTTCGAAAAGACCGAAGCCGAGACGGTCCGTACCTTCAAGAAGGAGCGCCGCGCGCGTGAGCGTTATATGGAGAGAATGGAAGCCTTTAACCTGGCGGCCCCTTGCTCCACTGCGGAGGAACGCGTCCACTTCCAGAAGGGCATTGCCGCCGACTACTACGAGACGGAGCCGGACCTGAATCCGGCCTATGCCGACCGGATCACCCCGGTGAAAGTCAAGAGGCTTGCGCCGAATGAGGTCTTTGTCTTCGGCTCATCTGTGGACGGCAGCCACAAGGGGGGAGCGGCCCTGACGGCCGTCCGTAAGTTCGGCGCCCAGATCGGCGTGTCGAACGGCCCCACCGGACAGAGCTATGCCATCCCGACGACAGGTGGCAGCGTCACCCCTGCTGAGATCCAGGAGGCCATCGCGCATTTCCTGTGCTATGCCCAGGCGCATCCCGACCAGACCTTCCTCGTGACTGAGATTGGCTGCGGTCATGCCGGCTTTACCCCGGAGGTCATGAGCCGATATATGGACGGCGGGATCGGTATTCCCAATATCCACTACCCGCTTTCCTTCTGGCTGGAGTATGAGAAAAGGGGGCAATGCTGAAAAAAAAAGAAGTCGGGCAAGGTATATCCCCCCGACACGAGCAAATGAGTTGTAAGGTCCCCCTACCGAAAGCGGTAGCCCATATACTGCCACTCCGCTTTAGATGCTGGGACAAATTTAACCAAAATAACTGAACTTGATTCATTAGCCTAGTAAAAATAGGAAGGAAGCGGTTATTTTGCGAACATACAATTCGTTTTAATATTCTAATTTTGTAAATTGAAAAGAAGACACGAGATGTTAGGAGCTATCATAGGAGATACGGTGGGCTCACACTACGAGTTCAACAACACGAAGGACTACAACTTCGAGATATTTGCCAGGCCCAGCAGTTATACGGACGATTCGGTCATGACGATGGCCGTCGCCCACTGGCTGCTCAGCGACCCTCAGCATAGCTATCAGGGGCTGGAGGACGCCATGGTGGAGTTCGGGGAGAAGTTCCCCTGCCCGATGGGTGACTACGGCGGGCTCTTCTACCAGTGGCTCTTTGCACCGGAGGGCGAATGGCGCGACTGTGGGACTCCGTATGAATCCCTCACCGGCCGCCGTCCCTACGGGTCCTGGGGGAACGGCTCTGCCATGCGGGTGAGTGCCGTGGGGTGGTTCTTCGACTCCCTGGAGAAGACCCTCGAGGTGGCCGGGAAGTCCGCTGCCATCACGCACAACCACCCGGAAGGCATCAAGGGTGCCCAGGCAACGGCGGCAGCTATCTACCTGGCCCGGACGGGAAAGACAAAGGAGGAAATCCGGGAATACATCTCGTCACAGTTCGGGTATGACCTCAGCAAGAGCTGGGAGTACTGGCACCCCATCTACAGGTGGGAGTCCAGCTGCCAGGGGACGGTTCCCCAGGCCATCATCGCCTTCCTGGATTCGGACAGCTTCGAGGACGCCATCCGAAAGGCCGTCTCTCTGGGAGGGGATTCAGACACGCTTGCCTGCATCACCGGGGGGATCGCCGAGGCCTACTACAAGGAGATCCCTGCCTATATGGTGGAGAGGACCACGGAGCAGTTCCCCGAGGTCTTCAACAAGCTTCTCTCCGCCCTTCGGGAGAGGACCCCGTATGGAGAACTGATACATTAAAGAATGATAACACCATAACCAAACACCAATAGCCTATGCCCGTAGAAAGAAACTGGACCCCGCAGGATCCCAAGGAGGCTTTCTTCCCTATTGCGGAGCGCCCCGCGTTCTGGATGAATCCAGACGGTAAGAACTATTACATTCCAGGCCAGAAGGTTCTGGTGGATGCTGAGCGGAACCGCCCCCTGAGTGTCGTTTCCCAGAACTACAAGGTCATTACGAACGAGAGAGCCTACCAGATGGCCGACGTCATTGTCCAGGGTGTGTTTAATGGCAGGACCCTCGGGGACTTCCAGTGCTACAACCTGATGATGCCTTCGACGCGCTCCTTCTGCCGGATGGACTTCATCATTCCCAACAGTGGTTTTTCCGCCTTCGGGAAAAGTACGGAGAGCTATACCCCGTTCGTGAGGATCTCCAACAGCTACAACCGGATGCTGGTTCTCCGCTATGAGATCGGCTTCTGCCGGTGGATATGCCTCAATGGTTGTATCTTCGGCGCGAAGAGCTATACCGCGACGTTCGTGCATTCGCTCCAGAAGAAGCAGCGCACTATCGAAGAGGCTATCGCCGAGGCCCGCCGTACCATCGGCTCCATCGACAAGATCTGGGAGATCATCGAGAAGAAGCTCACGACCCTATCTTCCATCCCCGTTCGCTTCGAGCTGGCCCTTCCGGTCTTTTGCGAGGTGTTCGGCATCCCGGATATAGACAGGAAGGACGTCTCCTTCTCTCTGGCGCAGAAATGCGCAGCCAGGGCTGAGCGCTTCCTGGAGCAGGCGAAGTCTTACTACGCAGAACACGGCCCGACGGCCTATGCGCTTTTCAATGCCCTCACCGACTACGCTTCCTTCCCTGAGGGGCAGGAATCCGGATCGAGCACCCTCGTGCACGGTTATCAGAGGAAGGTGGGGAACTGGGCCGACGAGCTCACGCAGCTTGCGCACCAGACGGGCTTCCAGTTCGAGAGCACAATCAGCGATGAGGCCAAAGCCGCGGCGAAGTCTCTCAAGAAGTTCATCACCGAGGGCGAAACTGTCCTGGTCCTTAGGTAGATGCGGACATATCGGAGAAGTGGAACCCTAGCTTAGGGCTCCACTTCTTTCATTTATGGATGAGAACCGTCAGAGCCCCTTGGGCCCTTTCCTAGGCTTGTCGCTGGGAAGGAAGCCGACATATTCCTCTTCCGGTATCCTGGTGTCCTTCCCGCCGGTATGGCTTTTCACATGCAGCGCGCCCTCTTTCCAGATGATGGGGAAGGGCCTTTCGAGGCTTTCTACCCTCTCGGCCAGCGTCGGGTGAGAGTACTCGAAGCGTACGACGATCGGGTGGGGCGTCAGGTTGGAGAGGGCCTGGGCGGACATTTTTTTCAAGGCACTGGCCTCACTCGCCCCGCATCCGTGATGGAACGCAAAATCATCTGCTTGTCTCTCGTGCTTTCTAGAGACCGCGTTGTCGGCAAGTCCCTGGATGAGGCCGATGGGGGAGAGCAGCATCAGGAAGACCTGGACATTGATCCAGAAGGATGGTTCCGTGCAGCCTGCCGCCGCGGCGATGACCGGGCTGTTGATAATAAGGGAGACAAGCCAGAAGAGGATGAGGCTCTCCACGAGACTGGAGCTCATCATTTTCCAGAGGTGAAGGCGCTTGTAGTGGCCGATCTCATGGGCGAGGACACCGACGATCTCGTCGCTGGTTAGCTGCTCAATGAGCGTATCAAAGAGAACGACCCGCTTTTTCTTCCCGAATCCCGTAAAGTAGGCATTCGCCTTGGTGGTGCGCTTGCTCTCATCCATCACGTAGATATTCTCCAGCTGGAAGCCGGCCATCTTCGCAAAGGCCTCGATGGAGTCACGGAGCGGGCCCTCTTCCAGGGGCTTCTGCTTGTTGAAAAGGGGAACGATGATCTCCGAGGCGAAGTACTGGACCCCAAGCGTTACCAGCGAGAAGGCGGCAAAGCTGATGAGCCAGAACCAGTCCGGACTCAGGGTGTAGATCCAGGTGGCCAGGCACAGGAGACCGCCGTTAATGACAGCATTCAGGAGGAAGTTCTTGATCGTATCCCCGGCAAAGAGCTTTGGGGTGGACTTGTTGAAGCCATAACGCTGCTCAATGGAGAAGGTCGAATATATATCAAAGGGAAGCGAGACCAGGAAATCGACGACAAAGAAAAAGCCGAAGAAAAGCAGTGAGCGAAGGACATAACTCCCGGTCATGCCCCTCACCACGCCGTCCAGCCAGGCAAAGCCGCCGAAGGCGAAGAAGGCGAGGGAGATCACCAGGGAGATGGAAGAGGTGATAAACCCAATCTTCCGGTTCTCGCTGGCGTAGGCCTGCTGCTTACGATACTTCTCGTCGTCATAGAGCCCTTCCAGGACCTTGGGGACAGGCCACGTGGAGGCCTTGGCGTTAAGGATGGTCAGCCAGAGCCCGATGGCGAAATCGGCCACGATGAAGGCGATGATCGCCCAGTATAGGAATTGTGACAGGGCCATTCGTCGGGTGTTAAGGGTTAAAGCAAATAATCCAGGATGGCCTTCCAGTCGGGAAAGCGTTCGCCCCCCAGCTGGATCCACTCTCCCTCGAAGGCGTCCGCCCCGTGATTCGGGCGGTCGTCAATGAGGTAATCCCCCTTGCAGAGCTCCTTGTGGTGGGAGAGGATGAGGCGCTTGTAGAAAACATCCGGGAACCACTTCTGGACAAAACGCAGCTTGTCGGCCCATGCGGAGGGGTTCTTCCAGGGGGCCGTCGAGAGGATATACACCTCGTACTTCTGTGAAAGCGCCGTCACGGCCTCGACGGCTCCGGGCATGGGGTCCATCAGGCCGAAGATGCCGGGGACGTCATCCAGGTGCCCCTCGTATTCGTTCGCAAACTCCATGGGGAGCCTGCGGATACCCGAGGCGAAGTCCACCAGAACCCCGTCCATGTCAAAGTATAATGTCTTCTTCTTTTCCATACAGGTGCAAAGGTACAAGTAATTCTTGCCAAATAGTGTCAAAAAATAGAAAAAACCATCCCCGTTGCCCGGGCTTGCAGATGCTCTCTTTCGGAAATGCCTCCGGGGATGGTTAGAAACCCTCCTGCCGCACCGCGGTCCAATTCCGCGGAAGACAGCAGGGGGGAACTCTTGTTACGAATGCCGCGGCTTTCTGCCCGTCAGGGAAGAAAACCCGCATGCAAGGAATAACCGCCAGGTGAACGGCCTGAGCGCCCGGTCTTGCGATTCAGAGGGACGGAGTTCTTCCTTCCGGTGCAAAAGAAATACTAGAAGGTGCAACCTATTTGCGCAGCACAGAAATGGTTTACGTATTCAGCTGCTCCTTAAGGTTGGCGATGTTGCGCAAGTCATTGTCGAAGATAGTCGAGAAGGCTTTATGCGCAGCCGTGAAATCCTCATAGGAGTAACATTCCCGTGTATGGGCTGATTTATTCCGATGGTAGGCGTAGTCGGCGATACGGGAAAGGAAGGCTTCATCACTGAACTGTCCGAACGAGTAATCGGGGTGGTCTTTTTTCATCTGCCGGATGGCAAGGGCAGCTTGACCGATACTGAGAAGTTCAACGCTGAATTTCCCGTCAGGATTCTTTTTCCCCTTACGGTTGAGACAGATGGTCCCTTTCTCGTTCCGTAATACCTGGAGCGCATCGTGCGTCTTGTCCCAGATCCGATAATACGTGGGCATCTGAACCCCGGCGTTCTTCCGCGAGAGCTGAACGATGGACGCGTTGATTTCCTCTTCCATGATATGCCCCATGTAGAGCCCCAGCGGTGCTAAACCATACCCCGGGGAAGGAATGAAACTCGGATAGTCGCCGCCTTCATAGGAGGCTGTTTGCATGAGGAAGGGAACCAGATTGTTATAGCAGGCCATGTTTCTTTGCGAAACCGACGTAAGGTATGATGCATACTCGTCCGGAATCAGAAAGCGGTCAGAGAAGGAACCCCTTTTGGGCTCATCGATGGAATGGTGGTGATAGGAAACATACGAATCGGTCTGTGGCCAGTCCGGGCTGACAGAAGGGAAGGGTATCTCAGGCTTGGCAGTAGGCTCCACGGTTTGGAGGGTCAGCGCCAGGTAATCCGAGTAGCGTTTCAGCGAAGCCTCATGATTCTCTTCCGGGGCGGATTTCGCCTTGTAGGATAGCTCCTGAAGGGTGTTGTGGACCCACTGCTCAGCATTTCTTCGGACGTCTCCCCACGCCTGTTTATACTCTCCGGTGTTGTAGAGCAGGCTGTCTACCGCCCTGATATCCGCGATGTTTTTCCCGATGGAGTTCCCGTCCTCTGTCTTCTCAATACAGACAGAGCCAAAGCGGGATAGGAACATCTTAACATCTAGGTCTGTGACGGAGAACCGAAGAGGGCGGAGAGTCGCAAACGCCCCGATAGCGTCCATCTTATCTACGAGGTCGTTCTCGTTGACAGGGATAATGGCATAATGGTCGGAACTCAGACTGTCTGTCAGCATGAGACAAGGGCTCTCCGGGAGGCCAAAGCGTTCCCGGAGGGCGGAGATCATCCTGCCTTCGTCGGTGGAGAACCCTTCGGAAAGTCCCTGCAGAGAGTCCATCCGATACCCATGATCCTGCTTCCATTGCAGGGGAGGCTCTATGAAGGTGATGAAGGCAAAGTATTTCCCGGTAGAGATATCCAGATTCGCGAAGTTCTGCGTCATGGCCTCTTTCACGGCACGGTCTTTCGGACCGGCTACGAGGATGGCAACCAGCCTATAGCGGTCGAATCGTCTTTCTTCCGGCTCCCGTTCACACAGGCGGGAAAGCTGTTGTAAGGATGATAGCGGATAACCCATGGGACCTTTCTTAATGATAACTCCTTCCGAAAGTTAGTAACAAATCCCCAAACTGCCAAATCCATAGGAAAGGGAAGAGGTCGTCAGACCCCTTCCCGAAGAGCGCGGAGCTTACGCTCCAGCGGCTCACCGAGGCTGCTGCCTGGGTAGCGCCGGAGGAAGATCTCCGCAAGGACAAGAACGACCTCGGCCTCGTCGCAGAAGCCCACGAATCCATTCAGGCGCTCTTCCTCTGCAACCAGAAGGACCGGTCTGCCGTTTGGCTGCAGGGGGACGAACTGCCGCTTGAACGCGATGGCCTGCTCAACCCAGCCATTATAGGGATCCTCCCAGGCAAAGGACGTCCTGTCGTGGAAGATGAGGTGCTCCAGGTCGTGGCGGAACTCATCCGCTGGCATCTCCAGGAGGGAGAGCGTGTAGCTTCGGCTGCCGATATGGAGGGTCAGCATGTCCGCCTCGTCGAGGGAAGCAACGAAACTCTCCACGGGAAGCGACAGATCGAGGCCCGTCCAGTCCTCCTGGTTGGGGGAATTCTGGATCTCCCCGACGGCAAGGCTGATGCGGCGCCGGGCGTCCACAAGGCTCTCGGTGACCCAGTGCCCCAGATCCAGGATCTCATAGGCGGTATCGCGCCCGTCGATGAGCTGGAACTGGTAGAGTGCCCGGAGGGCTTCGTAGTACGTCTTGATGTACTCCACCCTGTCGAAGGAAAGTGCAAGGGTGCTTCCGTCGACGCCCTCCAGCTCCCACTTGTAAGAGAGGACGTTCCAGGGATCGTCGCGGATGATGAGCTTCTTAAAGGGGAGCGGTAGCAGCACGCAGCCATCCAGGTAGTCCCGGAAGAAGATGTTAGTGAACCTTCCGCCGGAGCTGAGGGTCTTCGCAAGGACTTCGGGGTTGACCAGGAAGTCATTCGCGCCGAGGGAGAACCAGAGGCCCCATTTGCGGTTGACACCACCCTGACGGAAAGCGAGGGTGAAGTGAGTGGGATAGAACGGATAATTAGCTTGCATATACAAAACGATTAAAAGGTTAATAAATACCCAGGCACTGGACCTGGAGGACGCGAAGAATGAGGAACTGGTCGGGCGGACCCGGGATGTTCTCTTATTTATCATTCTCACAAGATATAGAATGATAAATAAGAGAATATATATTGGTGTTCAATAATATATTTATGACAATACTTTATGATACAATAAGTTATTATTGATACAACAAGCATTATTGTACAATAAGATATATTATTGACAACAAAACGCGCGCGCGAGGGGTAATATCCTTTCATTCTTCATCTGATACAAACACCGATGACTCCAAAATGCTGAAACATAAGATTGCCAAGAAATTTTTCGCGAACATTCAGTTCGTTTATATGGGTTACCTTTGCATCACAAAGCTCATGGGAAAGATTGACGATATTTGTCAAAGAGGGGGACGAAATTTGCAACACTAAAACAGATAACTTATGGAAGGAAAACATTTACTTAGACTGATAGCGGTAATTCTCCTGGTGGGGGCATCACTCATCTCGTGCAAGAAGGCTCCGGTTATCGATACACGTTTTGACTCACTTTTCCGCAAGACGGACTATTTCGTGAGAATGCTTGACACGACGTACGACCACTACGATGCTTTCGGGAAGTACGCTGAGGACAGTTCCGACGGAAAATATACCGTCACCCCGATTGGCCGCTTGATCGTGGTGAAGAAAAAGACATACAACACAGACGCAAGCTACAAGGAGATTGCGACTGCCCTCAGTGCTCACTACCTGGGGGACCGGAGGGTCAATAAGTGCTTCGAGAACGAGAGCGGGACTGTGACTATTGACTGCAGGAAGTAGAACCAATAAGCAAAAGACTGAAAGGATATGAATACGCTGATTTTGATGTGGAACCCCGCGATTTCCTCAGTGACTAATCGCGATTACAAGAGCGTATTCCGTGACCAGGTTGTCGCGGATTTCAACTGGAGTGTCTGGGAGTGGAAGAATACCCATGCAGGGGACCGTTTCTTCTTGGTACGTGTAGGTGAAGAGGGGCAGCATGGTAAGGGCAACGGCATTGTCATGTCAGGGTATATCAACTCAGAGCCCTATCGCGGGACCGACTGGTCCGGGAAGGGCCGCGAGGTGTACTACGTGGATCTCCAGCCGGAATTCATGTTCGACACCGAGAAGGTGACGACCCTCACGGATGACGTCCTCATGCAGGCCATTCCGGGGTTCGACTGGACTGGGGGACACTCTGGGAGGGTGCTTTCCAAGAAGGATGCTCAGCTGCTGGAAGACCGCTGGGCCCAGGCTATCTGGGGACTGGATGGCGTCCTTCATGACGGCCATAAGTGGTCTGTAGCCCGTGAAGAGTTCCGTAAGTCAAGATTGGTGGTCCTCTTTAATGCCCACTTCCTCGGCGAGAACCATTCAATCCAGGCGGAGTTCTACGGGGGTAGGCTGGACGTGTACAGCTTTGTTGACACGCTCTATACGGAGGACGACAAGTACCTTCCCGAAGTCCCGGAGACCTTGCCCTGGGATGACGTGGAGGACTACAGGATTCGCCTGAGTGACCTCCGCCGGGCCTTTGGCGTGGAGGACGATAATGGCGTGGCCAGGGCCCTCTGTCAACAGTTCATGGGCCCCGACGCGAAGAAGCTGCTCTTGGAGTTCGCCCGGAAGAGCGGGTGTAAGGTCTCAGAGAGTATTATTCTGATAGATTAAGTAATGAGGCGTCCGGCATCTCCCGTAAGGGAGGTGCCGGAAATCTGCAAATAAGAAGACAACCATTTATTGAAGAAAGCGGTATAACAATACCTTAAGCGGTTTATTAGTAGAGCCCAGCCTTAGCTGGGTTATTCTTTTATTGTCGAATTAAGTTGAAACACATGGAATAGTTTAGGCAATTGTGTGTTTGATATGAATCAATAATACCGATAATAATGAAAAAAATCATAAATTTGGGGAAAATAAAAACAAAGCAACAATGAACCGAAACCAGATAATTAATTTGATAGGAAGTCAGTACCTAGAGACAAATATTGAGAATTCAGAGTATAGTTATGTGAAGGCAGCAGGTTCAAAAAGAAGGCTTAGGGCTTGTTTGGGAAGAGAGGTGCCAGAGCATTATAAACTCGATATTCGAATGAAATGCGAAGATGTCGTGGTATTGATTGAAACGAAACCGGTTTTTGTAGAATCAGATCAACTTCAACTTAAGGATTATTACGATGAGGAAGTAGCCCTCTTCGGCTCAAATAAAGTTATTTGTATTCTGGCAAATACAAATAACGACGACATTAAGGTTTGGCAAGGTGATATTGTAGAAGCAAATGTTCTTTCTGGGGAGAATGTGTTGCAGCCAATGAGCCATTATGTGTCTTTGTTTCAGGTTATTCAGATAAACGATAGGGAGAGAGTTCTAAAGAATACCTTTGATTTAAATATTCTGCTTCATAAAATGGATATTGGGGAACCAACTAGAAGTCAATTTGTTGGGACCTGTCTGTTATACATTAAGGAGTTCATCAAACAATTAGGCGCTGCAAGGGTAGATAGAAATCTTATAGATACCTGTAAGTCACATTGGCAACTCATTCAAGATATACGTGGAGAAATTGAAACAACATTAGATCGTCTTTTGTCAGGTTCTAGAAATAAGGACCTAAAAATAAAGCTATTAAAAAAGAACGTCTTAGATGATCAGAAAGTAAAAAAGCTTTCTAAGGGCAACTGGATAACTGTTCTATCAACAATACTCAAGAATATTTATCAGTATATAGATGCTGATAGTTCGGAGGGCCAAGATATTCTGAATCTATTTTTTATTGCTTTCAATAAGTATACGGGGAAGGCAGATAAAAATCAAGCATTTACCCCAGATCATATTACTGATTTCATGACGAGAATTGCAGAAGTGAATCGTACATCAGTAGTATTAGATCCCACATGTGGAAGTGGATCTTTTTTGGTCCAGGCTATGGTTAAAGAATTAGCCGATTGTAGTCGTGGTACGACGGATTTAGAATGTTCACGATTGAAAGAGATAGTGACGGGGGAGCATATTTATGGTATTGAGAATGAAGAGAAAGCATTTGGCTTGTCAACGACAAATATGCTCATTCATGGGGATGGAAAGTCTAACATTGAGTTTGCAAGTTGTTTTAAA
>JAEEGJ010014986.1_pt1 | contig 18218 bp, 13 predicted proteins | sample 8958761 | NCBI WGS metagenome assembly JAEEGJ01 (sample SAMN16246546, study PRJNA631951) | gut metagenome | biome: gut microbiome; feature: rumen; material: RS-attached | host: Bos | place: Iran: Karaj | collected 2018-10
AATTTTTGGGAAAAATTTCAAACAAAGTCTGCTTTTTACACATGGGCGGGATTGACCTTTGAAATGCTTGCGTTTGAACACGTTGAGCTTATAAAAAAAACACTTGGCATTTCGGGGATTCTTTCGACGGAATATCCTTGCCGGATTGTTGGAGCGGATTCAAAAAACACGCAGATTGATATGGTCATTGACCGTGAAGACCGGACGGTCAACATCTGCGAAATGAAATTCAGTGAAAGCGAATATGCTATTGATTCCGATGAAGAAATTACGCTGCGTAATCGGCTCGCAGCTTATCGCAAAACGATGAAACGCAAACGGTTGTCTCTGCAACTTACTTATGTGACGACATTTGGTGTGGCAAAAAATAAGCATTCGGGTATTGTCAACAATCAAGTGAAATTGGATGATTTGTTTGGGTGAGATGATTGTAAAAAAATATTTTTAGTACAAGTACCATTCCCATTTGAGGGTGCAATTTTTGTTTTCGTAGTCGGAAGCGTAAATAACTTCGTTGTCTTTTAATCTTTTTCCGACGTTGTATTGATAATAGTAGTAATCTGAAGAGTAATCGTCGTTGATTAAATCATCGATGTCGATGACGCGAGGCCTTACACTAATTGTATCCGTAAACATTGGAACTGTTGCTGTATAGCTGACACGCCCACTCCATTCTCCTACATTTGTTTCTTTGAGTAAGTCGGTTGTCTTGGTGGATGTCTTTTTTCCGTTGCTGTCAATAAAGTTTAGTTCAAAGAATATGCGAGGATCGCCGTCCGTGTAATTTTTGTTGTTAAGAATGTTATCCCAATCTGGTGTGATCTGTTTAAAGTAGGTCAGCGTGATTTTCATGTTCTTGCTTTCTGTAAGGTAATTGAATGCTGATGAACTTGAATTTTTCTTCGACGAACTAGAATAGTAGCTGGAGGAAGAATATTTTCGTGAAGAGCTGGATTTTGCAGACGAACTAGAATAGTAGTAGCCCGTGTAGCTGGAGGAGGAATATTTTTTAGAAGAACTGGATTGCTTGCATTGATAACCGTAATTGGTACAGCACCAAGAATCGGAATAATTGCTGGTGCCGTAGTAGCAGTCTTCTTCTTGTTTTTCTTTTTGCTTCCGTTGTTCTTTTTCGTTGATGTTATCTTGCACGGAAGACGTTGGGCTTTCGTCGGCGCAAGCGAATAAAATAAGCGATGCGAAAATAAGTGAATAAAGTTTAATGGACATATAAACTCCTTTAGAATGCGGCTTCGAACTTTAGACGCCAACTGGAACCGTATTCGTATGCTTCGTGGAAACTGCCGTCATAAATACAGAAACTTCCCAAATACCATTGGAATTCAAATGAAAAATGACGGCTTATTTCTAGACCAGCGCCCAACAGAGGAACGAATTCCCATTCGTCGATAGCTGCAGCTCCATCTCCAGAATCATCTATCCAGCTGTAATGATGTCCGACTTCAAGGTCAATCCAGTGATAAATAGGTTTGCGAATGTGAAAACTTGTACTGATAAATGGTGAAACAGGTAATGGACCTAAAGGAATGCCGAAGCGGAAGCCCAAGGGAATTTCTGCCATTAGAGTGCTGAATTTTATCCACAAATATTCCCCGTTATATTCTGCTAAACGATAAATTGCATTGAATCCAAGGTTGAATGAAACCACCTTATTGAAATAGGTTCTAAAAAGGAAACCAAGGTCTATGCCGAAATCATAATCTTTCGGTGCTCCATGAAACCAAATGTCATAGAAATCTCTGCTTTCTGGAAATTCAAAAGCGAGAGAAAACCCAATGTAAGAGCTTCCGTCTTTACTTGTTTTTTCGCTTTTGTACGAACTGCTGGGATCGACTTCGTGGAAAACTCTTTTGTCTTGATTTTGTTTACTGAACGCCGTTTCTGATGTTTCTTTGTCGCTGCTTTCTTGCAAATCAGAAGTTTGTGCGGAGTCCGTCGGTTTTTCTTCGATTGTAGCAACAGTTTCTTGCTCTTTTTCCTTGGATGCAATCTCTGCTTTTTGAATGTCTAAGGCGACCATTTCTTTGTTGGCAAATATGACGGTGAACGCTTGTGCCGAATCCCCGGTTGCTTGGTCCTGTATTTGCTTAGCCAGCAATTTTGCATTTTCGATACGCTGGACTTTGCTCTCGAATTCGGCGACGCTATCGGCCTTGGCTTGTTCTTCGAGTTGCTTCTTGTTGATGGCGTAATCAATGCACTTGCAGGATTGCTCGATTTTCTTGCAGAACTTGTCCTTGAATTTGGGCTTCTTCGCTTTCAGCATCTTGTCCGTGACGGGACAATCTCCGCAAAAACCGGTGCACTCTTCTGTCATTGGCGGGAGTGGTTCAATGCGAGTCATCGAAGATTGGCTTTGCGCTATTTTTGCATCGTAAAGCGCTTGTGCGTCTTCGGGAATGGGCTGGTTCTCGTTTTGGATTTTTTTGAAAACTCTGTTCTCGAAAACAACTTTGCGGGTGCAAATTTTGTTTTCGCATGCTTGCTGCAACTCAAGAGAAAGCTTGTCTATGCTTGTTGCAACTTCGGTTTCTCTTGCGGACTTGGCTGCGTTGATGCTATCGAGGAGTGCTGCACATTGGCAATGTTCTTCGACTTTTTTGCAGGTTTGGTCTTTTTTCTTGCCCACGCACGGTGTGCAAAGTTCGATGCACATGTTTTGTGCAAAAAGCGAAACGGTCAACAGCAAAAATAAAACCACTGTCGCCTTAATGGTCTTTTTCATGGAATGCCCTTTGATGTGAAAATTATTCGTAATAACCGTAACGGAATCCCTGACGAATCATGCAGTTTTTTACGGTTTTGTCTTTCTCGGCAGGAGTCTCAAGTTTTTGCATGGAAACGTCGTATTCGCACTGGGCGTAAGCGTTTTCCGCATCGTACTGGGATACTCCGGGCTTGACCCAACCTGCACGCGGTTCGGTCATGGCGCAACCTGCGACATAGATTGCTGATGCAATGATTGCGAAAAGAAAAGCTTTTTTCATTTTAACTCCTTGATTATGGGCCTGCTCCGCTGAATTCAAGGAGTTTAAAAAAGGCGTGGTGTTGCCCGTCGTTTGCTTACTAACTGAAGGCTCGGCAAAGCCATAACGCATAAACAAACAACAACAACCCACGCCCCTAAAGGGACGTGAGCAGCTTACTTCTATTCTCTGCGTTGTGAATTTTGCCGATTTACAGTTAAGAGAACAGTCGTAAAAGCTCAAAAAAATCCGGTCGCAAGTTACCCTGCTATGTATCACAAATATAAGAATATGGTTGTATTTGTTCAAGGCGGATTTTTCGTATTGTTGCTTGTGTTTATGCGGAATTAAAACATAATCCTCCAAAAATTGTACTCTTGAATGTTTTTTGCTAAATAACTAATCGTCACTGAGGTCTGCAAAGCATTCGAAGTCGCCGTAATCGTCTTCGACTAAGTGGAAAAATCTTTCCATCTCGTTTACCGTGTTTCGCGTTAGCCACGTTCCGTAGCGGCTCTTTATCGATAAATATATATTCTAGCAACTGTCAAATTTTGTCTTTTTCAAGAAAAATTGACGCTGCTAGATTTGGATGCAAGTAAGGAAGGCGAAATTACGTTTTTTTATCAAGTTCTTGCATCAAGTTCTGGGTTTCGATAAGGATGGCGATGATCTTGCGGTAGTGCGAGATGTCGTCGTAGGTAAGGGTGCGGTTTTTGCGGTCCTTGAGCCACTTCTGGGCGGGTTGGTAACCGCCGATGTAGAAGTTCCAGGCTAGTTCAGGAACATTACCGAAATACTGATTCTTATTGATGAAAACCTTGCCGTAATTGTCATTCCCGGCTTGACCGTGAATCTCCTTTTCATAACGAGTTTCATTTACGACATTGTCGCCTTCGATGTCGAAGGAGGTCGCCTGCGGTGGGATTTCTTCCATCAGGTGCAATTTGCGGAGTTTGTTGCCAATGGAAACAATGCGTTCGAATTCTTCTTTGTTTTCGGGATAAGGAATACGCGGAAAATCGATTTTCAGGAATTCCTTGTATTTTTCGCGATAGGACGGAGTATGGAGAACGCCGTAGATGTAATCAAAAATCTGTTCAGGAGTTGTAATATGCGAATTGTCATTCTGAGCGTAGTTCCCTGAGCTTGCCGAAGGGAACGGAGTCGAAGAATCTAGGCATGCGTCGATCTTGTGCCAAATTTTTTCGTCTAGGTTGGGCTTGCGAGTTTCGCCGAGTTGTTCCTCACCATCTGTTGGATAAAGGTAAAGCGGGAAAACATTGGCGTTATCTTTTGGAGAAATAATTGTTTTATCAGTAATATTTTTAAGTACATGAGATAAAAAATCCCCGAGCGCTAAGGTCGGGGAAAATGAGAATTTTGCTTAAAGTTCCTATTACAACTTATTTTTGATATTGGTCTTAGTAACAATCTGCTCTTTTGCAAAATATTCCGGTTTTTTCTTGTCCTCGGATTCTCCATCTATACCTTCCAACAAGTCGTCAAGTTCTTGTTCACAGACTTTGCCATGAAAGCCCCTTGTGTCAGCTATTATATTTCCATTTTCGTCAATTTCTATTTCAATGTTAAATTCTTTCATTTTGAATATCCTCCATATCGCTGATAAGATCTAAAGTGGGAAAACCACTAATGTTTATATCTCCATTTTCCGTCACATCTATTTCGACATCGGTGTTGTTAAATTCCCAAGATTCTTGGCTTTTGGGATTATGCCATACCTTTTGATTATTATTGGGTTTAGAGCAATCGAACCGACCGTAAACAAGCGTGTCTGCAAGATTCAGTAGTTTTTTCTGTTCCTCTGTTTTCAATTCATCCAGTTCAAATCCTGTAAAAATATGAATAGTCAAATCTGTTTTTTCTTTTATCTCTTTTGCCAATAAAAATAGATCGTTCGCTTGTAAGAACGGTTCTCCGCCACTAAACGTTACTCCAGTTATATTTGATTCCTTTAATATTATGCTGAATAAATTTTGAACAGAAAATAAATTCTTTGTTTCGAAAGACCATGTGTCGGGATTCCCGCATCCAGGACAATGAAAATTGCACCCTTGCACCCAGATGACAAATCGCCTGCCAATGCCATTAACATAATTGCCTTTTTCTATGTGACTCACATTGATCATTATGCTTCTCTTCGTTGCAGGATGAGTTTGACCTTGTTGTTCTCGACAATTTTTTTCTTTATGACATACCCTTTTTTTACTGCATTGGCGGTAATCCGGTCAAGTCGTTCTTGGCGGTATTTTTGTATTTCTGGTTCAACCTTTTTGGTTTCTTCCTGTTGTTGAATTATTTCGTTTTTATTGGTTTGCTGTTGCTTTTCCAGCTCTAAGAGCTGCCTTAAGATTTCTTCTTGGTTGGACACAAGTCTTTTTTCTTCTTCGAGCTTTGCTCTTTCCTCTTCAAGTCGAATACGCTCTTCTTCAAGTTTACGTTGTTTTTCCTCTAATAGTGCACGGTATTCATTCTCAACGAATTGGATACTACTTTCCAAAGTCGGAGCGAGGTATCCGTTTGTTCGGCCCATGAAATGGTGATTTTCTATTCCGATGCTGGGATGTTTTTTCAAGACTTCCTGTGCTAACAGGAGGTCGGTGATGAAAATCTTCCCCTTTATGATTCGTTTCAAGCTCATATTATACCTTCGCTACAACTTTATAGTTTTTCCCTGTATAACGATTTACCAGTTCATTGGCTAGCTCTAAATCCTTGTCGTCGGAAATTTCAAGATAGAAAGTGTCTCTAGTTTCGAAGAGTTCTCCAACTTCGGGAAGTAGAAAGTCGGGTTTCTTGATTCTTGTGTAGTTATTCTTTGTACTTTCAAAACTTTTTTGCGTTTCACTTTCGTTGAACACGCGTTTTCCAATCGCTTCAATATCGCCTTCGATATTCTTGATATCTCGATCTAATTGATTAATTGCGTTTTCAAGGGAGCGTTTTTCTCCTTCAAGGCGACTTTTTTGTTTTGAATCCTGATTTTTTGGCACATAATCCCGTAATTCCTCTTCTAGGGCTGCAAGAGCCTTTTCTTTAGCGCCCTTATCAAAATTTTTCTCATCCTTTTTTTCGGATTTTTCCTTGTCTTTAGTGCGCTTTTCAAAATCTTCCAATTGTTTTTTTATAGCTGCGATACTGTTCTGGATTTCACTTTTTTTAGTGGAATCGTTATTCTTGGGATTAAAATCTACAAGTTCCTTGTCTAATTTCGCAATTCGAGATTTTTTTTGTGTTTTATCATTTTCTTTTTGCTGCTTGTTTTGGTTTTTCTTGTTAATGTCATCTCGGTTTTTAATTTCAAATTCTACCCTTTTTATGCCAACTTTTAAATTGATTAGTTGACGAACCCAATTTCCTTCGCTGTCGGGGTTCCATTTGTCTATAATGTTTTCAATTTCAGTTATAGGCATGGTTCTAAACTCAGCCTTTTCCTCTTTTTTTATAGACTCTATATTCTGGGATATTTCACGGTTCAAGCCAGGAGCTTCTTTAATACAATCTTTATTTTTTAAATCTTCTAATTCCGCTTTAATTCTCTTGACATTATTGTCATGTCCATTTTTTAGGTGCTCATATTGATTGTATATGGTGGCCTTGTCCGCATTTTTTGGTTTACTTGGTGGTTGAACGATGTACTCAAAACAAGTTTCCATTGCATACGGTTCGCACTCCATATCGCTTTCAGGAGGTTCCTTGCTATCCATCTCTTCAATGGTATCGACTATATAGGGCTTTGCCAGTTTCTTTTTTATAGAATCTTGCTTTGTAATCGGATTCCAGTCATTCTTGTCAAAGTCAATGAATGATTTTGGAACTTTCGCTAGTGGGCCGTAAGCCTCTTTCCATGTATTGACCGGACCTTCGAAATCAATAATGTCTAGGATGAAATTCCCTATTTTCCATTTTTTCTCGTTTTTGAACAAGGGATTTTTGATCTGGTTTGAAAGAATTTGGATGATATCGTTTTTTTCTTCCCTTTCGCTATTCAGACGGGGTTTGTATCTAGCGTCTTGAGGGTAATAAGATTCTATCGCTTCGAACGGAGCGTCTAGTGATTCTGAAATGTTTATGGTTTGGCGAGACGTAGCAGGAATAGAGAATGGAGATTCTTTGCACGATCTAGTATTTTTCAAAATATGTTCTTGCTCATCACTATTCCAGAAACTATATGTAAACCAATAGAACAAATCCTTAACATGGTCATCCGAAAATGTGATGCAGGTATTCCTATCGATATTATCTAGAGGATTGATGAATAGGAAAGCGATTTTATTATCAATAATGATAAAGTCATTCTGTAGGGCCTTATTGCTTCTGAACAAGGCAGGATTTTTGTCATCAAACCAGGCAAGTGATTTTGAGCAAACCTTGAAATCTCGGAAAATCCCGTAAACCCGGATTCGGTCATGTATTTTTTTCAGGAGGGGTACTCTGATGGAATCCTCAACATTTGATGTCGATGCGATGCATATCGTTTGTTCCGCTTCGTTGATTGCCGAAAGCAAATCGCCAGAAAAATCCTTTGTACGGGAATCCTTGCTGCATGCAAAATAATGCAGTTGCTTTTGAGAGTTGTCGACAACTTTTTCTTTGGTTATAGCTTTAATTACTGCCATATTTACTTGCTCCATTCCCTGATTTCGGACGGAAGTTTATCTATGTCAATCGGGTTTATATTAATCTGTTGCTTTATTTCAATGTGATCGTTCTTTACCCAAATTTCATTGGGACTAATTCCTATAGTAAATGCGGAGCCATCTAGAATCCAATAGCGATCATGGGGAATCTGTCGTTTTTCCCGAATTTCAAAATGGACATTGTATTGATTTTCAAAGTCTTTAATTTCTCTTCGTTGATTTTCTGATCGATTACCGTCATCTCGGAGAGAAATAATTTGAACACTTTGTGGCGAATTGTCTAGGCTTTCAAATATTTTCTTTAACGTCTTTATAGCATGGAATGTATTTGCGTATGGGTCTACGATAACAATGGCCTGCGCTTTTTTCAAAGCGTTCCAATTGTCCAGAATGTCCTGTATGTCAGCATTATCATTAGCAGGAATGTTGATAGAGCCGGTAGAGCGGCGAATGGTTTTTGCATCGGAATATGGATTCAAGTCCGTCGCCGCTTGCAGCAGCCAGTATTCTTCCTGTATTGGTTGATACCGCTCAATGAGATCACTATAATTGAAAGGCTTTATTTGTTTTTTGTATTCTTCCCGTTGAAGCACGGCTTTATCTCTTAGAATTTCATCCCATTTAAATTTTAGCTCATCTTCAGAAAGGTATCCGTTGACTTTGAGGGTTCTATTGAAGATTTCGTTATACCAGGAAGATACTTGAGAACCAATGGGCAAAACATCTACATTTTTGTAAGATGCATTAAACTTGCCCCAATTCGTGTCAATTGATTCGCTAAATGATGCCGAGAAACTTTCAATTACATTTCCAGAATTGGGAATTTTCTGAGCCTTTTCAAAGGGCAACCTCAAGTAGAACTGTCCTTCTTCAGCTATCAATTCGTCATTAAACAATTTGCGGAATGGCATTTTTTCCGCCATCTCAAAAATATTGTTCTGAATTCGTAAAATCCAGTTATCATCGCTATCATTGATTTCTATTGAAATTTGTTCTTCTCTTTCTTCAATTTTTCTAAGAATTGGAGAATCTATCCTGTAAATGGAACATACGGCAGATTCTGCTCGCATCTTGCCTTGGGCTTCTTGTATTGCATTCAATAAACCTGATTCAGAATACTCACTACCGCCGCTTTCCTGAACATACCGGTCCATTTTTATCGGAAGCCTGTTATACGGGGTTTCATTGTCGGTTGCGATATACTTTAAAACATAGTCCCCGTACTCGCCGACAAGAGGTTGCCGCGAGATTGTTCCCTCTTTATCTATAATTCTAAGTCTTTTTAATGTCTTGCAAAATTCAGATACGGCACTTTTTGCAATGCCTTCACGCAAAAGAAGATCGCTCAATTCAGCTTCATTTTGAGAGCCTTTAATGATATCTTTATATGTTTCAAACTTTTGTTCGTCACGAATAGCTACTTCGCCAAGAAAGCGAATGGTTTTGGTGTTGATGTTTTGTTTCAATTCAATTTGCATATTGTCACCTACCCGCTAAATGGTGTACTTCTTTTTGCGAGGTCTCGAAGTTCGTCTGAAAAATGCTGATTCTCAAAAAGAGCCTTGTCTCCAACAATAACCCTTTGATATTTAGCTCGCGTCAAAGCAACATTCATTCGATTCGTATTATCCATAAAACCGATGCCCCTATTCCGGCACATACTGATAAAAACAACATCGGCCTCTCGACCTTGAAATTTATCTACGGTATACAGCTGGATTTCTATATTGTCCTTTTTAAAGTGCGAGATTTTATTTGGCTGGCCGGTATATTTCTGGAGCATTTCTCGAATAAGGCCTTCCTGGGGGCGATAATACGAAAGAATTGCAACATTCCATTTTTCGCCATTTTTGTTTTCGGGCAAATTACTTGGATCTTTGGCCCATTGGATAAAGCTCTCTAATTCTCTTTTGATAACATCACATTCTGTATAGTTTTTGTTGACTTTATTATTTTGCCTCTCTATAATTTTATTGCGTTTTACATCTAGCCAAACAGCGTGTGACGGGTACCTGCCGTAACCCCATTTTCGGTCTATTTCCTGGCCGTCCTTGAGCTCTGCAACACCCCTTTGGGCACCATAAAAATGCTCGCGGGAAAATCTAGAAATATCCGGATGCATACGGTGCTGGTAATCTAGGCGTTCAAATCGGCACTTGAGATCTTCTTCGTCGAACCCCGCCGTTAGTGTCGTCTTGAATTTTTGGGTTTCTTTGTTTCCCAATTGTAGCAGTTCAAGAATCGACGGGAAAAAGATGTGCTCAACATCCTCAATTGTTTCCGATGTTTTATTGTCGTTTTCCGGAATTAGCTTTTGCAAGTCTTGCTCGTAATTCGACTCTTTGAGGTTTCTTCGTTCAAATTTGCGTACGAGTCTCCAGGAGACTTCTTCGGACCAGGAGCGAGACATGAAATTCTTTAGATCGTCTGAATCCTTGAATCTAATTTCATTCTTCTCTTCTCTATCCAGAAGTCTTTGCCTTCGCGAAAAGCCTTCATTGGCGGTGTCTTTGTTTACAAAGGAAACAATATAGTAGGATTCGGGGATAAAGTTTATGGCTATGCTCAGGTTGTTGGCTTCTAGCAGGAGCAACTCATTTACATAAAGGTTTAGCCATGGTATTTCTTTATCCGAATTGTAGTCGAATAGTCTTTTATTTTTTATGTAGGCGATTTTTGAAGGAATCTTGTCAAATCGTTCCGTCTTGTATTTTTTAAAGTCCTCAATGGTGCAGCCGGTAGGGAGTTCCAAGGCTAGCGGGAATGGAATGCATTCTGGATTGTCAAACCCTTTTTTCTTCTTGAACTTTAGCGTGTTCAAGTGGTTGATTATGGCGCATAGCTGCTGAGTCTTTTCGTCAATGCTTTGGGTTAGGTGCGCTTTGAGGTATTCTTTTTCGGTATATGGAGAAAGCTGCTGGACATCTCCAATGATAATCCATTTCTTTGCATATAGTGCGGGGACTATAAATTCCTGGAAGGTCGTTTTGCTGGCTTCATCGATAACCATTACATCGTATAATGGAACAGGAATGCGACGTTCTTCTTTTTTCCATCGGAAGTCGGGATGGTTTTGAATTCCCATGGTTGTTCCGCATACCAAGTTTGATGAATCCAATAAAAAACGTTCGGCTACTTCGCCATCCCAGCCTTTTTCCATGAGCTCTTTTTTCTTGTTATCGATTGAAAAGTCTTTGACAGTTTCGCCAATAGAACTTTCTCGGCCTATGCGTAAAGGGGATACATCGGGATATTCTTTAATTCTTTCAAGAATGTTGTCGATGGCTACATGGGTGGATGCAGTCAGCAGGACTCGTTTTCCTTCCTTGATGAATTGAAGAATCAATTCAAGAATCGCCGTTGTCTTTCCGCTACCAGGAGGCCCTTCAAGAAGCATATAGTCATTCGTACCTAAGGCTCTTTCAACAAAATTGCGTTGTGATTCCGTTCCTTGATATGCGCGATTATTCAAGACAAACCATTTGTCTTCGTCAACTTTTTTGGGGAAATTTTGGGGCCAAATGCTACGATTTTTTTCCTTGAGAAGATCTTTGTTCTCGAAAAGTCTTATGAGATTACGGTGCTCGTTTACTGGTGTCTTTAAAAGCGTCATAATGGCATTTTGTTGTCGTATGAGGTTATTTGTGTCAATAACCATTTTTATGGGGAGGTTCGGATCAAGGCTATTGCCGTTCTTTGAACTTTTTTCTACATAAAGTTGGTGCTCGTCAGGCCTAGACTTTATGACCTTGAAAGAATCTTTTTTTTCGCTCTGATAAATTTCCTGCAACATTTCATTTTCTAAAAAATAATCGCAGGCGGATTTTTCGCCTTCTTCGACATCGTCGTTGTCAAGCAGTTGTATAATTACTCTGTTGCGCCCCTTTTTACTGTTATTATAGGGCTCCAACCTGTATATTTCTCCTTGCTCGTCTACAACTTCAAGACATGCAGGAGTGTCTTCAGAAAAGTATTCGTCGTCTTCTTTTTCAAAATACCATTGTTGGCTATTTTTTTTGAAGAATAGTTTTTCTGGCTTGGGCTTGACAGGAGATATGGAAAGTTCACGGTTGTCTATACGGACAGTTTTTTTTGTTGTGAGAAAAGATCGCTGGGCATCTATGTCGAAAATGATGTTTTGCTCGTTTTCGCGAACGTTACGAACGACATATTTTTTCCCGTCTTGAACGATTTCTGATCCCTTGGCGATTTTGGGAACCATGAACGTAAACTCAATTTTATTGTAATTAAGTATCAGATTTGTCTCTGTTCCCAGTTTTTCTATCGCTTTGTCCCATTCTGAATTGTTTTTTATCGAAAGGATTCTTTTTTTGTCTGGCGATAGGACGGCATCATTTTTAGAAAAGGTGACCATGATATCGTGCGTTTCAAGGATAAGCCTGTTTTTTTCTTCTTTCAATTCATTGTCCGCCATGAACAGAAAAATGGCGGGTTTAATCTGAGACCTTGAAATAGAATAACGGGGGTATTGCCACTCTAGTTTATACGAGTCATTGTTTTTTATGATTTTAAACTTGCATTCGTAATCGGCTTTTTTCTTTTCAGTATCTATTGAGTTTTTTATAAAACTTAAATAAGGTTCAAGTGACACTTTTGCCGCAGTCCCAATGGCATCTCTTTTGCGTTCTAATTCCCTGGGGTTGTCTTGGTTTACAAGGGCTTCAAAATAGAATTTATCAAAGAAGATTCTGCGGGCACGATCGTCTAATGTCCTTTCGGCTTTATTTACCATTCTATTTCTATAATGTGGATTGAACGACATTTAAAATCGCCTTTCTATGCAAAGATATTGTGCCTTTCCTGAATAAGTTTTGGAACCTTGGTATCGGTTTCAATTTTTTCCGTATTGGGCTCCGAAGCCAACTTTGCACGGGCTTTGGCCCATTGACGCAATTTCGTGATCGATTCCTGCATGGTCCTTGATAAGGGCCATGTTCCTTCTATGGCCTGTTCTATATCTTCTTGCTGAGGCTCACGATTCTCGTTGTATGCAATAAACAATGCCTCATTTACCGCTTCCTCAATTTCTGCGCCAGAAAAGCCGATTGTCTTTGAAGCGAGATCCTTAAGATTGAAGCCCGAACATTGGCGACCTTTCTTTTCGATATGGATCTGGAAAATGGCTTCGCGTTCCGATTCGGTCGGCAGGTCCACAAAAAAGATTTCGTCAAAGCGTCCTTTGCGCAACAGTTCTGCGGGTAATTTCTCGATATCGTTCGCCGTAGCAATGACGAATACTTCGCTTTTCTTTTCTTGCATCCATGTAAGCAATGTTCCGAAAACACGTGAGCTTGTCCCGCTATCGCCATTGCTGCCTAAACCGCTGAGACCTTTCTCTATTTCGTCTATCCAGAGAATTGACGGAGAGATAGTCTCTGCAAGAGAAAGCGCTTTGCGTATATTAGACTCGCTTTCGCCCACGACACCAGCAAAAACTTTTCCGAGGTCGAATTTTAGCAGTGGGAAATTCCATTCGTTCGCAATTGTTTTTGCGGTCAGACTCTTTCCGCAACCTGGAATGCCCAGCAACAGTACACCCTTGGGAGTCGGCAAACCATATTTTTTTGCATCATTCGAGAATGCTTTTCCGCGGTTCCGCAACCAATCCTTTAATTTTTCTAGACCGCCGATACTGTTGAGACTGGCATCGGGATGGAAATATTCGAGAATTCCGCTTTTCTTTATGATAGCCTCTTTGGCGGCAACGATTTGCCCAATTTCAGTAGCAAGTATTCGTCCTTTCTCGGCTATAATTTTTCTATAGGTCCACTCGGCTTCGGAACTGCTAAGGCCAATGCTGGCATTGACAATCTCATCAAAATCCTTGGACATGTCTCTTGGTTTATGGTCAAAGTCAAGTTCTTCAATAGATGCCTTAAAGATTTTTTCTAGAACATCTTTACCTGGTAAGGGCAACTCCAGGATAGGGACTTCTTTTTCAAGATCTTTTATCGTTGAAAACGATAGTGTTTGGATGATTAGTGTTTTACGGATTCTGGGGTTTATCCTAACGCATTCGCGGATACGGCGTAAAATCAGGGAGTCTTCAAGTTGTGGGTGAAAATCTTCCAATAAAAGGATTAACTCCTTTTGCTCCGGGTCTTTAAACCAGTCGAGTACTGCGGGTGAGTCTGGATTTTCATCAGAAGCACCAAAAGTTTCGGTGTCGAAGTCCCATTCTTTTCGCCCTTGTGTGGAGCTCCAAACGAAAAATTTTTTGCCTTCTTCTTTGGCAATTTGTATGCAGACCCCCTGAAGACGTTCCCATTCGTAGGTACATATTTGCAGTACGGGGATTCCAGCTTTTATCGTGTTGATGAATTCGTTGTTAAATGACATAGGTTCCTCTAAGCTATTTTAATTTAAATCTCAAAAAAATGAATCGTCCTACCTGTCTGTAAATTTAAGTTTACAAATAGGTAGGAGGTGTGAGTTTAGTCATTCAATCTCATATTAGACGACACTTTCTTTGAGCAAACATCCTTAATCATCGTCGTCATACACGGGGACGTGGCCTATCCAACCACAGTTGGGGCACCATACATTACCTTCAGAATCTGACGAAGCAACCCACCCGTGCCATCTACAAAATTCTAGTTTGACGTGCCGTCTACAAAATTCTCGGTTATTGGATGAAAATCCGATATCATAAAAATCTTCTTTTGTCATAAAACTCCTTTGTTGTGTTGAAAAATTGTTGTTGAGATTAGGTGAGAATCACGCCGGTCTGGATGAGGCTAACTCCGTCAATTCAATAGCAACCTTAATTAGATACACTGCAATTTCGTAACGATAGACCGTCCAAAAATCGGCATCGTAATCGGCATATGCTTGTTTTTCAACTTTGTTGCTTTTGCCGAAATATTCTGCATGCCATTTCATCAAATCAGAATTGCAATAGAGCAGGTTGAAGCAATCTCGCAGCTTGTTATGTATTTCTGTTTTGTCATATTTAATCCAAAACTCCTTGCCGTACTCTTTTAGTTTCTTTCTGTCGGGAATGAGTGAACCATCTTCGGCAAAAACACCGTCTTTGCAATCATCCTTTGGGCTCAAAAAATCTTCCATTAATTTTAAACTGTCGATTAACAAATTGGCATAATACGGATAAGCGTTGATTTGCTGGAATCCGGAATCTTTCATGGCAAACCACTTTAATTGCATATTTCCATGAATCAAGTCATATACAGATGTCAGCAAATCGGGAAAATTATACGGCTTAAGAAGATCTTCTACTTTGGAGAAAACGGCATAATGGGTTGCCATGTTTCTGTCAAAGTAAGCATATTTGTTGTTTTGCAGATGGCGATATTGCTCGCGGTAATACTTGTTGTCGGTGAATCGAGTTGGAACATCTGCCTCCAAGAAAATTTTTACGGTTAGCTTTCTGCATAAAATGAGGTTCCTGAAATTGGGAATTTTTTGCATGAAGTTGTCAATCGTGAATCCAGAATCAATCTTGCTTAGTTCACGATGGCTCTTGTCGTTGCGGTTTTCGCTTTTTTCAGATAAGGTATCCGATTTAAGATTTTCGTATACTTTTGAATGTTCGAGAACAGGGAGTTTCTTTTCCTGTATTTCTTTTATGCTGTTAATTTCGTTGACCAGCCACTTGGTATCTTGTCTAAGGAATTTGGTGAGGTTGAACACCAATAAAATGGAAGACTTTATGTTTTCGTCGGTAGGCTCACAATCTGTAAGTAGAGTGCCGAGCTCGGATTTTAGGCAAATTCTTTGTCCCAGCTGTTTGTACAGTTCAAGGATAGTCTTCTTTCTATGCCATGTACCATCTTTAATCTTTCCCATCAGGGGGGCGAGAGCGTCTCGCTTTTCGTAGTATCCATAGTTGAATTTTGACGAGAGGTCAAATAGGATAAAAAACAGCAACAGCTGCAGTATTTCGAGAGAATCTTTTTTGTAATGACGTTTTTCGATAGGGACTATGCCATTTTCTTTGCAGTATGCATCAGGCTTCGCTTCTTTTTCGTCTTCGAGGAAAATTTTGTCGAAATCATGTTCGTCCAACAGGTGAATCATCCAATAGAGACAAAAGACAAAGCCGGGGCGCTTCTTTAGATAACCGCAACCCTTATCAAAAGACTTCTTTATGTTGTTCGAAAAGTAGAGGGAGTCTGAACTAACGGGGGGAGCAAATAAATAGCCGAAGCATCTTTGAATGAGGTAACCTTCGTCAAGGGTAATGAGGTCGAAGAATCCCAACAGTTGAATCCAGGAATTGAGTTTGTCAATGCCTTCAATGTTGGTATATAAGTCGCCTTCGTAATTCATGTGGTCGCAGCTGTGAACGATATGCCCGCTAACGCCGCCCCAGGTGTCTAAATCGGTTCTCCCGGGTTGTTCCCTTACAAGGAACCAGTAGAAGTTGTCTATCAGGTAATTATCAACATTGGAGAACAACTCGGCCTTGCTGTCAATGTAAGCTGCAAATGCGGCCAAGCGAATGATGGCATCTGTTTCGTGCTCCCATGCTTTATCTACAATAGGTAAGGGTAGCCCCAGTTCTCGGGTATGGAGTAGCTGGTACAGAACGTAGGCGAAATGACCGTCGTCGCATTCGCCGGTTGCGATGAAGTTTTTTAATGCCTTGAGGTTGCTGTCTAGCCATACGGACTTTTCGATCGGGGTTGCCTTGGCGAGTCTTGGACTACAGTCTTTGCTTTCGTAATCGGCGTTGGGGTCGAATTTTTTTACGGCTTCTTTAGCAAGTTCTGTGTATTTTTTTTCGAACTCGCTTATTTTCGGTTCGCTTTTCAATGGACAGACTTTCAATTGCTGTGCCGGGTATTTTTCGCGAAGTTTTCTTGTTTCTTCAAGAGGAACCTGGGCATATTGCCAGTAAATCCAGTCATCCTTAAGCTCTATGCCATTCTTTTTCAAATGCATAATCAAACGACAAATTTTGTCTTTAAACCAGCAGCCTTCTTCGGTAAGGTCATATTGTTGCGTGATGGTGTAAATATGGCAGTAGAAGAAATAGGCTGCGTAATCCCATACGAGGTTGATTGCATCAGCTTTAGTTTCAATTTTATCTTTGTGCTCTTTGAAGAACTGTATTTTTTTCTTGATATATTCTGCGAGGTTGTCAATGTCGCTATATGGGCTTCTGATTCTTTTGGTGTCCATTGCCGTGGAATAGGTTCCAGTTATTTGGAAGGTTATTTCGGAGATATCCATAATTATTTTCCTCAAAAAATGTCTTTTTTTACCATAGACCTACATTCGTAAATCTACTCTTTATTTTTTATCATGCTTGTTGATGCATGAGAAACATGCCGGTAACGGCATCTCAGCAATGGTATTGATTTATGGATTGTCCATTCATGACTCCTGGTTAAGCGTTTGTACTTCTATTCTTTTTATCTCTCGACGAGCCTAAAACACTACAAAGCCCTAATTTACTAGGGGCGTAAGCTGTTTCAGACCCTACACCGAAGAAAAAAGCACAATATCGACGCGGAGTCTTAAAGAATGTACTACGAATATACAAACAAAAATTTTCCCAGTCAAGCCCCTAAGTGAAAAAAAATCATATATTCCCTACTACTATGGACACGGAAAAGAAAATAGCCCTGATTATCGACTGCGACAACGCCAAGGCGGACGCCATCTACGGCATCATGGAGGAACTTTCCAAGTTCGGGGAGACGAGCATCCGCAGGGCGTATGGCAACTGGAAAGGTAGCAACCCCTGGGAAGAGGTTCTGCATCCGTTCGCGATTCAGCCGATACAGCAGTTCCCCTATACGAAGGGGAAGAACGCGACCGACCTCGCGATGACTATTGACGTGATGGAACTCCTGTTCACGGAGAGCATCGACATTTTCGCCATCGTGAGCAGCGATTCGGATTTCACACCGCTTGCCATGAAACTTAGGGCCAAGTCAAAACAGGTCATCGGGTTCGGCGAAGAAAAGACGCCGCAGCCGTTCATCGATTCGTGCAATTCCTTCATCTATATCGACAAGTTCAAGAAACCGACCGATTCGGATGTTACAACCAGCAATATTGAACGACTGGATCGAAATAAACTACGTGGTCGTACAGAAATTATGAACGCCATTCGGCAGGCAATAAACGAGGATGCCGAAGAAAATGGGTGGGCTCTAGCCTCCAAAGTGTCGGCCCAACTAAATCGTCAAATTCGACTAATCCCCAAGAATTTCGGCTACGCCACATGGCCTGCCCTTATCCGCGCCACGGAGTATTTTGAGGAAAGTAAGAATTCCAAGGGACAGTTAGTCTTCCGCATCAAGAAGAAATAGTATTCCATTTCTCGTTCCGCACACTCAACATTGCTAAAACGACCAATTTTTACATCGTTTTAGCAACAAAATGAATAAAAGGTGCTAAAACGATATATTTTTTAATCACTTTAGCACTTTTTTAACAAAAAAATGCTATTTCGGAAGCGACTTTGCATTCAAGATGACGGGAGTCCTTGACGGATCCCTAAAGGATCAACTAGCTGCATTTTCCGACTCCATGGACGATTTCGGTTACGACATGGAAGAAAAGCCCAAGGACTGGA
>JAEEGJ010014987.1_pt1 | contig 18218 bp, 15 predicted proteins | sample 8958761 | NCBI WGS metagenome assembly JAEEGJ01 (sample SAMN16246546, study PRJNA631951) | gut metagenome | biome: gut microbiome; feature: rumen; material: RS-attached | host: Bos | place: Iran: Karaj | collected 2018-10
CGTCGTACTCGGCGACCATGGTGTCGTTCTTCGCGGTTTCGAGTGCCGTGCAGGAACGCTTGTCGAAAATGATGGTGCCGCGGCTGTCGATGGAGAGCATCGGGATGCCGACGGAGTTACGGCAGGGGAACAGTTCCCAGCTGCCCTTCTTCTTGGCGGGAGCGTTGCCGGAGAAAACAACCCTGTTGCCTTCCTTGACCATCGTGTAGGCACCGGGAACGACCTGGAAACCGGTGTTGTTCATGGCGCCCTTGAAGTAGAGCAGGTAGCCTGCGCCGTTGGGCATGAAGCGGAAGGAGGTCGTCTTGAGAGTCTTGGTCGGGGTCACGGCGATGCGCTTGCCCACGGTATCGATTTCGACGTCCGCGTACGGGTTCTTGTCGATCTTAAGGTCCTTGACGGCCTGGTTGGAAAAACGGATAAACCCTCGGATATCCATCTTGATTGTAATTTTGTTTTCCATAATATACACCTCTTGTGAATGATTAATTCGCTCCCTAACAAGTAAATTAATATATAATTTTATGCTTTTTGTCAAGCCCCTTTTAAGACAAGGTTATTTGGAAAAATAATAGTTTTTCTGTAATTTACTGACAAATTTAGACAAAGGAAGCTTGTTTGATGGGGAAGGGCCTAAATGGCTGAAACCCACATAAAATAAGGGCTTGCGGGTGCCTACGGCTGTTCACTTGTTAGGATAGACAACGTTTTACGGAGTGTTTTTTCGCCCCGCTTCAGGGTGTCTAGTTTGTCAAAATCCTTCAAAAACGCGTGATTTTTGACACGATGTTTTTCACGGTCGAAAACGAGTACCTTGCGGTTTTCCGTGATATAGGACAAGTCGGCCGGCATGGCCACTTTTGCACGTACCAAAAATTTGGGGTAAAGGTTCCCGTATTTTCCGTTTATGGCGTCTGCGATGCTCTTGACCGGGTCGATGAGAATGAGCATCTGGCCCTTGCTGGTGTTCTTTGCGGCGAGAATCGCTCCTGTGCCGCGGCCCGCGACAAATGCGGGGGCGCCGCCCCATTCGGTGGCGCATTCCCGGATGGCGCTAGCGTCGGGTTCGAAGGTATCGCCCGAGGGGGTGCCCTTGTTGTTGCCCGAGCCCCTGTAGTTGAACGTGAGGAGCGTTGTTCCTTCCAGTGATTGGACTTCGGCGAGGAACTGGGCCGCATCTTCGTCGGCGTCGGGGTAGTAGAGGAGGACTTTGTCGCCCTTGTTCCCGATGGCCCAGCCTTCGAGAACGGTGCCGTCTGCGGTAGTGCAGGTGATGCCCTTCGCGGTACTTGCGATGGCTTCGCGGGCCTCCTTGTGCGTGATGGCGCGCGGGAAGGCGTTCCTGCGTTCGGTCAGCGCGAGGTAGAACACCATACTCACATATATCACGAGTATGATGCCCGCGATGCGCAGTACCCGCGCGCCCAACCCTAAAGCCTTCTTCTTCAAATCCATGTACCCAAATTTAAAAATAAAAAGGCGCCTTCGGCGCAATAAACATAGAGCAGCTTCCCGTGAGCCGAGAACGGCCGGTATCACCGTGAGCGACAAAGCCCCTGGTATTAACCAGGGGCGAAGGCGACCTTTGGACACTTGGCCTTTAGGCCTTAGTGTACATGGCCACCTTTAGGTGGGAGCGAGTGAGGAACCGGAGGGGCCTCACCCGAAATGACGAACGAGCGGTTATCCGTGAGCCCTAAGCGACCGATATTAATCGGTCGTGTGGGCGAGAGTGAGCGCATACCGGAGACGTCGCACCCGCGTCTAGCGCGAACGGATATCAAAAAGGACCTTCGCTAGGAGTATTAGCGAAGGTCCGAGGGATGGGATTGGGTGTTCTCCAAATATACCCAAATTTTTGGCGAAAGGGTATAGGTAAAAAGCAAAAAGTGTTCTCTAAGTGTTCTTTTTTGCTCTTTTTGCTCGAAAAATGTGAATTTTGCCACTTTTTGCAAAAAAGGGGGTGTTCCCAAGAAATAAATAAATTATCTTTGCTTTTAATGAACGTCTACGCCTATTACAACTATAGGAAGTACCTGCAGGATTACTATGAGTACCGTAAGTCCGTGCAGCGCTACTTCTCTTACAGGTCCTTCGCGAAGAAGGCCGGGTATTCCTCGTCGGGGCTTTACCTCGACCTGATCCGCGGCCGCAAGTCGCTGACCCCGCAGATGCTCCCGAAGTTCATCGCCGCACTCGGCCTGAACGAACGCGAGAGCCGCTACTTCACCTTGATGGTGGATTTTACCCACGCGACCACTCCCGCGTCCAAGCAGCAGATATTCGACCAAATGTCGGCGCTTCTGCCCCGCACGGTCAAGACGCTCACCAAGAACCAGCAGGAGTACTACAGCAAGTGGTACTACGTGGCGGTTCGTGAATCCCTTTCGGTACTCAATATCAACGAAAAGAACATTCAGGAAGTCGCCCTGTTCCTGAACCCTAAGATTACGCTCCCGCAGGCGAAGCAGGCTATCCAGTTGCTGCTCGACCTCGGGCTTATCGACCTTGCCGAAGACGGCTTCTACCGCTCCGTGAACAAGACCATATCGAGCGGGCGCGAAATCGCCCCGATTTTCGGTCACCAGTTCCAGAAGCAGATGATTGACCTTGCGAAAAGCGCCCTGGACCACTACAGCACCGAGCGCAGAAATGTATCTTGTACCACGATGAGTGTCTCGGCCGAGGGGCTCGAACGCATCATCAACAAGATTGACGTTTTCCGTAAGGAAGTTTTGGATATTGTGCGCTCCGACAGCGGTGAAACAATGGTGTGTGAGTTGAACGTTCAGTTTTTCCCTCTCAGCAAGGAGAAGGAATCCAAGTCTGTTAAGGACGGGGAGGACGCGAAATGAAGTACGCTTTGACTTTGGCTGTCGCCTGTAGTGCCCTGTTTTTTGCTTGTTCCGATACCGAGAAACTCTCGGGGACCGCTACCGATACCGAGAACATGCTTACCGCCTCTGCCGTGACGGGTACCGTTACCCGCACCGATGGCGCGCGTGCCCCTGCCGCCGCCGTCCGCATGTCGAAGATCTATTCCGCGAAGGATAAGGCGGTCGTGCCTGAATTTATCGAGGTCAAGACCGATACGCTGGGCGTGTTCGCATTCGATTCCGCGATTGCCGATACGTTCCAGATTGCTGTTATCGACCAGGATGCCGAGGAAATCTCTTACCTGCCGCGCGTGGTTAGCGGTTCCAGGGACCTGGATACCATCAAGCTCGAGAAGGCGGCGTTCTTCGAGAGCGTGATGTACTACGCCGAGCCGGACAGTCCTGCTGTGGCGGTCGGGTCGCACTTCACGGTGTACATGCCCGGCATGCCGTTCGCGCAGAGCGTGTTCGCGGGCGATTCGTTCAAGATGATGATTCCAGCCGGTACGTGGTGGTTTGGGTTCTGCCCGGGCGACCCGCAGATTGTGGCGAAGCTCCAGGACAAGGGTATTGCCGATAGCCTCATCTACCGAGTGTGGAGCATGGATTCCCTCGAGGCAAAGGCGGGCGATACGCTCGATGTGGGGCCGTTTATCTGGAGCACGACCTCCGACGTGGACAGCCTCATGAAGCAGGTCCCCGAAGAGCCCGAAAACCTCAGCAGGATAATGGGTTCTGTCGCCTGCGGTGCGGGGCATCCCTGTGCCGGGGTCGAGGTCATGGCGATTACCGACATCTACGGGTTCGAGTTCGTGGGCGATTCTTCCGAGTTCGTGGCCCAGACCGTGACCGACAGTACGGGCCGTTGGTGGCTGCCTGTGCCCGACAGCGTCCCCTACGATAGTTTCCGCGTGGAATACAGGCTCGGCGATTCCGTGAAGACGAAGATGACGGGCCTGAGCCGCTATGCGAGGTATGCCGAAATCAAGGACCTGGATAACGACACGCTCAACCTGGGCAAGGCGAGCCTTACCCCGCAGTCCGGGCTGATCAGTACGATTGCCCTCGTGATTGACCCGCGCGATTCTACGCAGTCGAGCAACTGCATGGTGAACAGCGTGGTCGTGGGCGCGAAGGGTACGGCGCACTTTGTTCGTACGGTGACTTGTAACTCCTTGAGAATCAAGGATATACCTTCCGGCGAACAGGAGCTGCTCCTCTATTCTGGCGATACGAAGGTCGTTTCGACCCTGCAGGCGGCGGAAACCCCGCTCGATGAATACGTGGTGACTACCTTCGTGAACTTGCCCAAGGGTGACATGCTGGAATGGCAGGGAATGACCTACACCCCGCCGACTTTGCCGAAATCTGTAAAATAATTGGAATTACCCCTTGCACAACTGAAGAATTTTTTCTAAAGTTGTGCCCACACTGAGCTATGGTGTAATGGTAGCACAACAGATTCTGACTCTGTTTGTCTAGGTTCGAATCCTGGTAGCTCAACGAAAACTCTTTGTTCATACCCCTGAGCAGAGAGTTTTTTTTATCTTGAAAATATACAGGTCATTGAATTGCAACCAATAACTATTGACCAATAACTAATGACCAATGACTAACAACTAGTATGGAATTTTTTGACTACTTCACGAACCTGTTTGGCGAACGCTGGCCGGTACTCCTTGAATCCCTGAAGGGGGAGGGGCGCGCGACGGAGTTGCGCTTTGGCGAGGGACTCGAACCGTATTACCTGGACGAAGCGTCCGTGTTTGCCGCCCGCGCCCTCGGGGTTCGCCCCGGCGATAGCGTGCTTGACATGTGCGCCGCTCCCGGTGGCAAGACGCTCGTGATTGCCTCTATGCTTGCGGGGGAAGGTTTTTTACAAAGTAACGACCGCTCTCCGGACCGGAGGTTGCGCCTTTCGCACGTTATCGAGAATTCCCTGCCGGCAGATTGGCGGAAGGTCGTGACCGTCTCGGGTTACGACGGCGTGAAGTTCGGGCTCCACCGCAAGGAGAGTTTCGACAGGATTCTGCTCGATGCCCCCTGTTCTTCGGACAGGCACGTGCTCAATGCGCCGGAACATCTCAAGGTGTGGTCGGTAAAGCGGGTGAAGCGCCTTGCGGTGGAACAGGGCGGGCTTTTGGCATCCGCTATCGATGCCCTGAAACCCGGTGGAACGCTCGTGTATGGCACCTGCGCGCTCTCGCCTATGGAAAACGACGATGTGGTGAAGCGAATCCTGAAAAAGAGGCCCGCGATGCGCGTTGAACCGCTCGAAAGCCTCCCCGAGGGGGCGGACCGCACCGAATGCGGGGTACACATATTGCCCGACAGGTGCAACGGCTGTGGCCCCATATACTGCGCCCGACTCGTGAAGGAATAGCCTTGCCTCCGCGATAAACGTCCCGCTCCCTGCGATAAACATCTCGCGTCCCGCTTCACTAGCAACCAATAACCAATGACTAGTGACTAATAACTAATTACCATTGGTTCCATTTCCCGCTTTTTTATATATCTTTAGGGTATGCAGAAACGAATTAGCCTTTTCGTGTTTTTTGTCGTACTTTGTGCGACGTGTTTTTCCGTACCCTTTGCACAGGATGCCCCAGCGCCTGAGGCCGCTCCGGCCATTGCCCCGGCACCCGCGCCAGCACCCGCTGCTACTCCAGCACACGCTGCTACTCCGGCCCCGAAGGCTGCTGTCGTGAACCCCGCCGATACGGCTACGACCCGCGAGGTGCCTGTCCGCTACTTCCTTGTGGGTGATTCCGTGGAACAGGAAGCCATCTTCGTGAAGATTGAGAAGGATACCGTCTACCTGCGTGCCCCGGACGATGCCGCCCAGAAGGTGCTGGAAGAAATCCGCGAAGAGGAGGCGGTTGCGCTCCAGGAAAGCAACGGCCAGAAGGTCGAGGAAGAGGAAGAATTCGAGGACGACGACAAGCCTGAACCGCAGAAGCCCGCCGAGGTCATCATGACCGACGCGGTGAAAGATTCCCTTGCCGCGAAGACTGATTCCGCCGCCGTCGCCGATTCCATTGCCGCGGCCGAGGCCGCGAAGGCTGCCGAGATTGCCGCTGATGCCGAGGACGACCTCGAGGCGGCTCTCGAGAAAGAGGAAAAGCGCCTCAAGATGGAAGAGGTCGCGAAGGTCGAGGCCGAAATCCGCGAACGTGAAATCCGGGATAGCCTTGCAAACGTGGTCGAGAACCCGTATATCAAGATTTTCAGGCTTGACCTCAAGCGCCTGTACAACCTCGAAGACAAGGTGATGATAGACCTTTCGCTCTCGAACTACGTGGTGCCCGTCGTGAAGGACGAGGAAGAGGAGATGGAACTGTACCCTCCCGGAAAGGCGAACCTGCTCGTGACTTCGAACCCGGAGGCGTGCTCGCTGTTCGTGAACGGGATTGCGCTTATGCAGGTTGCTCCCGACACCATCAAGAACATCAAGCCGGGCAAGTACACGATTTCCGTGATGAAGGTCCTGCGCGACGTGGAATGGTGGGGCACGGCTACCGTGAAGATCAACGCGGATAGCCTGAACAAGGTGGAAATACCGGTGCAGCGCCCCTCCACGAGGATAACGCTCAGCACGAACCCGGAGGCGGTCGAAGTGTACGTGGGCGAGGAACCTACGATAAACCGCTTCCCCGACTACATGACCGACCTCATCGTGGATGACGTGAAGCCGCAACCGCAGATGCAGCTGTTCTTCCGCAAGGTGGGCTACCGCGATACCTCCATTACCACCGAAATCAAGGCGTTCATGCCGAACTTCATCAACGTGGAACTGCAGCCGATAGACGATATCGAGTATATCCAGGGGCAGAGGGAATTCAACCAGAAGCGCAGCGACCGCCGCGTGGGCAAGGTGCTCCTGTGGAGTTCCATTGCGCCTATCCTTGCGGGCGGGGTGCTCTGGTACCTTGCCGAACGCAACTGGAGCGACGCTGCCGACAAGAAGCACGAATACAACCGTTCCGTGTTCGACAGTGAGAAGGCCCAGCGGCTCATCAAGGACAACCACGACCTGAACAAGTCCGGCGACACGAAGGCGGCGGTAGGCATTGGCCTTGGCGTAATCGGTGCGGGTTTACTCGTGGCGGGTGTCGTGTTTGCCTTCTAGCGGGGGCCATGCTATGCGCGGATTGTTGCTGTTTGTCTCGCTTGTAGCGGTGCTTGCCGTGCAGGCCTTTGCGCACCCGCATGTTTTTGCCGATGTCAAGGTGAAGGTCCTCTACGATGCGACCGGCTTTGTTGGTGTCGAAAACCGTTGGTCCTATGACGAAATCTACAGTGCAGCAATGCTTTCGTCCGTCGACAATAACGGCGACGGGAAAATCTCGGCGGATGAACTGCTCCCGCTGCAAACGGCAATCCTTGGCCCTATCGAGAAGAACAACTACTACAACTACGTACAGGCGGGTTCTGACTTCTTGAAGGCCCGGAAAATCAGGAACTTCAAGGCGAGCATGGTCAAGGGCAAGCTTGTGCTTGACTTTGTCGTCGATTTCTCGATGCCTGCAACTGCGGACTGGACTATGCTTGTCGTGGTGGTGGCCGACCCCACGAATTACATACAAATGACAAGCGACATGGAAAACGCGGACGTAGATGCCCCCAAGTCGCTGGAAGTGGAGTACTTTGCAGACGCGCTGGATGGCCTGAGCCTGTTCAAGGCGTTCCGCTCCGAAATAGAGGGGCTTTATTTGAGATTTAAGAAAAAATAGGCCGTAATTGCTTTGCCGTGTGCGTTTCTTCGGCAAAAAATGGTGTTTTGTCCGAAGGCTACGGTTTGTAGGCCTGCTTTCGGAATTGCGTTGCTATATTTTTACAAGAAAAGGAGGAATGATGAACAGTTTTTATAAGGCGCTTTTTCCTATTTCTTTTGCCTGTTGCACGCTGGCGTTCGTTGCCTGCAGCGACGACGGCTCAGATTTTTTGCAGGCCCCGTACGGAAAGGCGGGCCCGGTCGTTCCCGATAGTTCTGATGACGCTTCCAGTTCTTCTGCGAGGGGGGCGAGTTCGTCTTCGCTGGCCTCGAGTTCTTCCGTCGGGTCCAGCAGTTCCCTGATAGAATCTTATGTGAAAGGTTCCTCGTTCAATGCCTTTACGGACAAGCGCGACGGGAACGTTTACCGCGTGGCTGTAATCGGCTCGCAAGTGTGGATGGCCGAAGACCTTCGCTATTATTCCGAAGATTTGCAGTTCGGGCTCCTCTCCGTGTGCATGACTACTGGGAAAAAGGGCGCATGCGACGGAGACAAGAGGCTTTATTCGTTCTATTCTGCAATGGAAGACGACCGTTGCCAGGTTCACGAAAGATGCGAAGGGATTGAATACCCGCATCGCGGAATTTGCCCCGAGGGCTGGCACTTGCCGGAAATCCATGAATGGAAAACGCTATCGTCATACGTGGACGGTAATGCGAACACTCTCCGTGCCCTTGGTGGGTGGCATACGTACAATTTCGGAACGGACGATTACGGTTTCTCGGCTTACCCGACCGGTGAATGGTTTTACCAGGGGACCAAACACGACGAAGTTGCTCGGTATTGGTCTGCGACAGAAACCGGTGGCACCGATCCGGAAAGTGCATACGAATTTTATATCGAAGGCGTTGGCTTGAAAGTCCAAAGCTACCGGAAGGAATACGGGTATGCGGTAAGGTGCGTTGCCGATGCGGGCGAGGTGAAACTCGACAAGTTTGTCGAAGTCCCGACTCCGAGCAGTTCGAGCGTTTTCTCGAGTTCGTCTGAGGAAAGTTCAAGTTCATCCGTGGAAAGTTCCTCTTCTGTGGAATCGTCGTCGAGCGAGGTTTCTTCGTCTTCGTCGGAGGTCTCGTCTTCTTCCGTTTCATCGTCTTCAACGTGGGACCCTTACAGTCACGGCGAAGATTGGAACAGCCTGGAACAGATTACCGATGAGCGCGACGGCAACAAGTACCGCGTTGTGCAGGTAAATGAATTTATTGTCTGGATGGCTGAAAACCTGCGCTACGCGGATTCAACCGCAACGCCTGCGCTTGTGGGGAATACGGCGTGCATTGGCGAACGCGGGGAACGTTGCGAAGAAGGAAACCTCTACACCTACGCCGCTGCCGTGAACGACTTGGAATGTGCAACAAAAGTATGTTTTGAATCGGAAAAACAGGTGCGCGGAATTTGCCCGGAAGGGTGGCGCCTTCCGAAAAAGGCTGATTGGAACTGGCTCGGGTATGCACTTAACGATGGCTCTGTATCCTTTGATGCCGCCGGTATGCTCCCGACCGGGGAACGGAACGGCAATGGCATCGTGAAATACGATGGATATGCCCGTTTCTGGCTTGTTGAGGAGGACGCCGGTAGTTCTGCTTTTGAAGGGTATTACTATGCCGGAGATCGCCTTCTTCAAAAACAATCCTACATGAAATCTTTCGGCTATGCCGTGCGCTGCGTAAAGGATGTGGAATAGCGCGCTAGAATTAGTTGAAATTCCTCACATACGCTGGGTAGGCGGCTCCTCGTTGCTTTATAATAATGTAAATTAAAGTATATGAGAAAAGCCGCCTTTGTTATTTCCCTGTTTTTTGCCTTTTTGCCCGCGCTAGCCCAGGACATAGTCCCGGATTCCGCGCAGGCCGAAACTTCTGTACCGGCGGTAGAGAATGCTGTGCCGGAGGCTGAACCGGCGGAATCTGCTCCGGTTCAGGAATCCCAGGTTGCAGAGGCTCCCGCTGCTGAAACTTCTGCCGTGGAACCCCCGGCGGCACCTGCTGCGGTAAAGGTCACGGAAACGGCCCCGGTTGTGGTAGATTCTGCAAAGCCTGCGAAGAAGGCTGGTCTGCTGGATGCGCTTTTCCCGATAGAACCTGACGAGTCGATATCGAAGGGGCATTTCTATGCGGGCACGACGCTCTCGCTTATCCAGGCGAATACCGAGGACGATGCGCTGAATATTCTCATTGGTGATGTTTATGAGGCTTACGGCTACACGTTCACGGTGGAGGCTTTTGGCGGGTACTTTATCCGCGATGCCATGGCGCTCGGCTTGCGTGCCGGGTATTCGCGCACCTGGTTCGATATCGATTTCTCGCTCATGGAAGACCTTATGGACGTGAAGGAGCGCCGCAAGTACGTGAGCAACGGGTTCTTTGTGCAGCCGCTCCTGAAGAACTACCTGAAGGTTCTGGATTCCCGCATCTTCTACCTGTTCAACGAGACTTCCGTTTCGGTGGAGTATTCGTACGGCATTTCGCAGACGGATGACGGCGAGGACATGAAGAAGACTCGTAACAGGGGATGGACCATCAAGGCGGGGCTTAATCCGGGTATCTGCGTGATGGTGTTGGACCGCTTTGCGTTCGAGACCTCGGTGGGCCTTCTGGGCCTGAGTTCCAGCATTATCGATGTGGAAGAGAACGACGAGACGAACAGCCGTTTTGTGTATAACATCGTGAATTTCACCATAAACCTCCTGGCGCTGGACTTCTCGCTGGTGACGTTCTTCTAGGGGTTTGCTATGCGGTTCGAGATTCACGGGAAAATGAAGTCGCTTATCGCGGGTACGCTGTGCTCGCTGGCGCTTGGCCTGTGGGCTTGTTCCGATGAGGTGGAAACTCCGGTTGCAGCTCCTAACCTGTCCGAACTTTTCGAAAATGTCGATGATGCCGAAATCGATGTGGAGTCGCGCTCGATTGTGCTCCCCGAGGGCACATCGTCCTTCAAGGTCGATAACATCGCGGCTCTTGGCGGCAACAAGTGCTACCTTGCGCTCGACGACGACCCGGTGGATCCCGAAATTGACTGGGATAACCCGGTAAGTACCGGAACGGAACTTGAAATTGGCGAGGAAGGCCTTAGGCTTGTCGTGCTTGACGATGCGAACCGCGTGATTGCCGTCTGGACGGTGAGCTTGCCCGAGGTGGAATCTTCGAGCAGCGTGGCGCCTTCATCGAGCAGCGCCGAACCTAAGTCGTCAAGCGATGCAGAGAAGGTTTCTTCCAGCAGTGAAAAGGTGGAGAGTTCTTCGAGCGAGAAGCCCGCGGAAAGTTCTTCGTCTTCTGTTGCTCCTGCCTCGAGCAGCGAGATTGCTTCGAGTTCGTCGGAGGATGCATCTTCGTCCAGTGAGGTTTCCGAATCCAGTTCTTCCGCAGAATCATCGAGCAGTGAAGAACCCGAATCCTCGAGCAGCGAACGTGAGGAACCGCAACTGCCTGGCTCCGACTTTAGCGCCCGCAACGACTTCTGGGCCACCACGAGCGATGCGATGGCGACGAAGACATCTTCTGCCGCCATAAAGGTTTCTTCTGAGGCGAACCTTGAATTCGATGGCGGTATGGCGACGGTTACAACCCGCGAGGTGGAAGGTTCATTCTTGTTTATTGATGGTAGCTGGAAGATGGCGGGTGGCTTCTACTTTGCTGGATCCTATGCGGGTGAGACTGCGCTGGATATCTACGAGCAGGGTTCTGACGGAGGTACTCCTTCAACGGGCTGTTCCGACATTTCGAAGGACATGACCTTTGGCAAGCCGTTTACGGCACGCCCGACCGCATTCACGGTGAAGTATTCCTACAGCCATGTGGCGAACAAGTCTACGGACTACCCGCAAAAGAGCCTCGTGTACGTGATGCTCGTGGGCAAGAACGGCAAGGTGGTCGCGACCGGCGCCTTCTCGGACGAGGCAAGCGTGGAAATGAAATCCCGTACGGTTGAACTTTCTTACGGCAAGGACCCGTTCGGGCTGCTTTCGGGCGAATATCCCGTCGCCGAAGGCCTTTCGCTCGGGACGGGTGAAGAGGACGTAACCTCGATTCACGTGATGTTCGCTTCTTCGGCGTACGCGCATGTTGTGTGTGGCGGAACGGCCGGCAATTCGGGTAAGTACCGCGGCGGCGAAAATTCGGCGCTCGTGTTGGATGATTTTAAACTGATATACTAGGAGAAAGAAATGAAAATGTTTAAGAATGGACTTTCTCTGAAATGGCTTTTGGCGGCTTTCCTGTGCGCAGCCCTCTTCGGCTGTACTGCCGACTACGATACCTTCGGGCAGTCCGATTACCGCGTGTTCAACGAAATCGCCTTCGAGGAGGGCGAAAGTGGGGCGATGCTCTATGCGGACGAGCACAAGATTGTCGTGAGTCTCGACGAGATTCCCGATAGCCTTGAAACCTGGGACTCCGCGACGATTTCCCTGCTCGATATAAGCTCCATGGCGACGCTCCATCTGGTTGATGGCAAGTTCAAGGAGTTTCCGAGCGATTCCGCTGCACTGGATTCGCTGGCGCAGGAACTCTCGTATGTGAAGGACCGCCTGCACGAGGGCGACAAGGTGCGTATTCCTTCGAGCGGGACGGTTTACCTGATGCTCGTTTCCGAAAGCGGGATCCCTTCGCTGTGGCAGGTCGTGTTTGAAATCCCCGAGAAGAAGGTGAAGTCTTCATCATCGAATAAGGAGTCCGGCGATACGGATGCAAAGTCCAGTTCGTCTTCCGTGAAGGAAGGTTCCAGCAGTTCCAAGACGGGCGATTCTTCTTCGGGCAAGAGCGATGCGTCGAGCAGCAGCAAGGAACCTGCCGGCAGTTCCTCTTCTGTGAAGGGGGATGGTTCGGCCAGCAGCGGCGACGGCAATTCTTCGGCGGGAGGCGACGAGCCTGAATCATCGTCTTCGGTGGCGGTTCCCGCGAATGCCCCGAAACTCCTGAGGCTTATTGCCGGTGCGGGTGAAGTTGAGGCTGAAATCGACCAGGATGCCGGTACGGTGTTCCTGAACATGAACTACAATATTGATTTGGACTTGCGCGACCTCGAAATAAAGGGTCTGGAACTTTCGGACGGCGCTACGGCAAGCGTGAAGGTGGGCGAGTCCTACAACTTTGCGCGCGGATTGAAGGTGACGCTGGAAAACGACGGTGTCGAGCGGACTTACACCGTGAAGGCGGGCTACCAGTATCCGGGTAGCGATTTTAATACCTGGGTTAAGGATGATTTTGGCAACAAGAATGACATTGCCGGTTGGGACAACGGCAATAACTCTGCCATTTCGTCGACCAAGACGCTTACCGTGAACGAGAACGAACAAGTTGTCAAGATGGAATCCATTGATGCGAAGATTCTCGGCATAGGAAAATTCGCTAGCGGTAACATGCTTGTCGCTTATTTCAATCCCAAGGGCGTGGGTACGTTAAACCTGACAAAGTACGATGACGGCAACGAACTTATCGATTTTGGAAGGCCGTTCTATGGAAGGCCCAAGTATGTGGAATTTGACGTGAAGTACGAGGGTAAGGGCGATTCCTGTGACCTGTACGTGATTCTGGAGCACCGTAGCCGCGCAAGCAACGAGGGCAAGAACCAGTATCGCACCTCTAGCGACGTGAATACGATGATTGCCTCTGCCTGGTATCGCGCGACAACGGTCGAGAGCGAGGATGACCCGGACGTGGTCTCCATTACCGATGCGGAGCGCTCGGGTTACAAGACTATTCGCCTTGCGTTTAAGTACGGCGAACCTCACGACAATTCGCCAATCCATAATTCGAGCGTGTTCACCAAGAAACTTTTGAATTCTGCCGGCATCGACAATCATGTTGTCCCGACGGATTCTCCGGATGATTTCGACGTGACGCATATCCGCGTGGTGATGGCCTCCAGTGCACTCGGGAACCTGTACAAGGGCTCTGTCGGGGCGACTCTCTGGGCCGACGAAATGCGCTTGATTTACTGAGCTTGCTAAATTTTGGGCAAAGTTGTATATAAAAAGGAGAACAAATGATTAAACGCATTGCTGTTGTAGCACTGCTCCTTGCCATTTTTGCTGGAGCCCAGGGAAACAACTGGTCGAACTATGGCTCTGACCAGCCCACTGCGTCGTCCGACGATCATGTTTCGACCCAGCCCGCTCAGCCCTCGCCTGAACCCACCCTCCCCAATACCCGCTGGTCTATTTCCATCCATCCCGTATCGTTGCTTGTCTTTACCACCATATTCGGGGTGCCCTGGGTTACATTTACTGTGGAGAACAACCTTTCCTCGAGGTTCTCGCTCTCCTCACGCCCGGAACTGATGTGGGCGAGTTTTGCCGACGGAGATATTTTTGCTTACGGGCTCTACGAGGGGGTGCGGTTCTATTTCAATGAAGGCCACAAGGGTTTTTACGTGTCGCCGCAAATCGGCTACGAGAGCGTTTCTGTTGACTATGATAGCGATTACTACAATCATCGCAGTTCTTCGTCCGGTGAGGCGTCCGCCTTCATTTTTGCCTGCTATCTGGGACTGAAGATCCAGAGCGGACACTTTGTCTCGTTTACGGAAGTTGGATTTGGCTACACGATGATGTCTTCGAACGATATCGACGACGGCGATGCCGACAAGGTCGCGGAATCGGGCTTTGGTATAGACCTCAACTACGCGATAGGCTACGCTTTCTAGTTCGAATTTTCTATTTTAAGGGAAAAAATCGGAGTTTACTATGCCTGCAATTCACCTTACAGCAGAAAATTTTGACAAGGCCATTTCTTCTGGCCAGTTGGTGTTCGTTGATTTCTGGGCGACCTGGTGCCGCCCCTGCATGATGATGGGCCCCATTATCGATGAACTCGCCGACGAATACAACGGCAAGGCCATTATCGCGAAGATGGACGTGGACAGCGATGGCGCGAAGGATATTTGCGCCCGCTTTGGCATCACGAACATCCCGAACATGAAGCTGTTCAAGAACGGCGTGGAAGTCGGGAACGTGGTGGGTGCCGTGCCCAAGGCGACCGTCAAGGCCGTTATTGACAGGAACCTGTAGTTCCATGCTCACAAAACGTTTGATAGTTTGTCTTGACGTCCGTAACCGCAAGGTCACGAAGGGCGTCAAGTTCAAGGGAAATATCGATATCGGCGACCCCGTGGAAATGGGAGCGCAGTACAGTGCTGATGGCGTGGACGAGCTCGTGTTCTACGATATTACCGCGAGCGCCGAGAACCGCCCGTGCGACATGGAGATGATCCGCCAGATTGCAAAGCGCGTGTTTATCCCGTTTGCTGTGGGTGGCGGTATCCGTAACCTCGACGACATGCACGAGGCCCTGTTGGCCGGTGCCGAGAAGGTGAGCGTGAACAGCCTCGCCGTGCTGCACCCCGAAATCATTGCCGACGGCGCGAAGGCGTTTGGACGCCAGTGCGTGGTGCTTGGCATGGACGCGAAGTTCGTGGGCGTTTCGGACAAGTTCAAGAGCGGCTACGAAGTGTATATCCGCGGTGGCCGCCAGGCGATGGGCATCGATGCCGTCGAGTGGGCGAAAAAGGCCGAGGATTTGGGCGTGGGCGAAATCTGCCTGAACGCTATTGATACCGACGGCGTGCGCAACGGGTACGAACTGAACATTACCGACCAGGTGGCGCGTGCAGTGCAGGTGCCGGTGATTGCGAGCGGTGGTGCGGGTACCCCGGCGCATATTGTGGACCTTTTCCGCAAGACCTCCGCCGATGCGGCGCTGGTCGCGTCGATGGTGCACTTTGGCGATTACACGGTTCCCGGAATCAAGAAGGAAATGCTTGCTGCAGGTATCCCCGTGCGCAAGAAGATGAACGGCGAGGTCTAGCGTGAATCCGTCTGTCGCTGTCAAGATTTTCGAGGCGGGCAGGAATGCCGGCGCCGACTTTGTGGAAATTTTTGAGGAAGAAACCCGCAGCTCGGTGCTCGGGCTCAAGGACCGCCATATAGAGACCGCTACGGCGGGTACGGAATACGGTATTGGAATCCGCCTCCTGTACGGTACCGAGGTGCTGTACGGTTTCACGAGCGACGACAGCGAAGATGCTCTTGTAAAGTTGGTGCAGACGCTTGCCTTCGGGCGTATCGCGAAGGCGGGTGCATCGAACGCACCATTTGAGTTGCACCCCGAAAAGCGCGTGAGCGACTTCAACATGGCCGCGTTCAAGGACCCGCGCTTGCTGGGCCAGGCGGTCAAGCAGGATTTCTTGTTCCGTGCCGACAAGGCGGCGCGTAGCGTTTCGGACAAAGTTGCGCAGGTCGGTTCTACGGTGACCGATGTGTGCTCTTCCATCACGATTATGAACAGCGAAGGCCTGAACCTTGTGCTGGACCGTTCCAGGGTGCGCGTGAACGTGACGGTTACTGCAAGCGATGGCTCCGAGAGGCTCACGACGCACGAGGCCCCCGGGGCGCTTGGCGGTTACGAACTGCTGGAAAATTACTCTCCCGAAAAAATCGCGACGGATTGTGCCGAACGCATTGTACGCATGCTTGATGCGGGCTACATTGCAGGCGGCCAGATGCCCGTGGTGATGGGCAACGGGTTTGGTGGCGTGATATTCCACGAGGCCTGCGGGCACCCGCTCGAAACGGAATCCGTGCGCAGGAACGCAAGCCCCTTCTGCGGCAAGATTGGCGAGGCGATTGGCCAGCCGTGCCTTACCGCAATAGACGACGGCACGATGGACGGCGTGTGGGGGAGCCTCAAGTACGATGACGAGGGAATGCCCACGCAGCGTACGACGCTTATTGAAAATGGCATATTGAAGACCTACATGAGTGACCGCGTGGGTGCCGCAGAAGTGGGCATTGCCCGCACGGGTTCGGCTCGCCGCGAAAGCTACAAGTATGCGCCGGTGAGCCGCATGCGCAACACGTTTATTGCCCCCGGTAAAGATACGCTCGATTCCATGATCGCGAGTGTCGATAACGGGCTTTATGCCGCCCGCATGGCAGGCGGTTCCGTGAACCCCGCGACAGGCGAGTTCAACTTCGCTGTCGATGAAGGTTACGTTATCCGTAACGGCAAGATTTGCGAACCGGTGCGCGGCGCGACCCTCATCGGCAAGGGGCACGAGATTATGCCCCGCATCAGCATGGTCGGCAGCGACTTCGAGCAGGCCGCGGGCATTTGCGGAGCCTCTTCGGGCCACATTCCCGTGACAGTGGGCCAGCCGAGCATCAAGGTGGACCAGATTCTCGTCGGCGGCCGGTAATTTCAGAAAAATGGCGTGTGGCAAATAGCGCAGCCTGATAAACTGCGCCGTTTGAAAACTGCGCCGCCTAGCACAAGCCTATATAAACCACAACGGCACCCCGCGAAGGGATGCCGTTGTTGGTGTATGGGATGTTTGGTTTCTGAGTTTAAAGTAGATTTATTCGGGCTCTATGGGGAGTAGGTTGGGCCAAATTCCATTGTAAAGGTTTACAACACCTACAACGTGAAAATGCGCGAAATACGCGAAAAAAAGCGTTTTTTGAGGGGGTAGGGGAGCCGTTAGGGCGATTTAATTATCGTTTGTTACGAAAGGTTTACAATGCGGCGGGGGCGGGGGCGAAATCGCGTTCAAAAAGGACCGTTATTAAAATTCTGCGCGGCCTTCCCAGATCTCCACGACGACTTCGCACATGTCGTCTTTGTCGTCAGTGGATGTTGAACCCGTAATCATATAGATGTAGTTGTTTTTTTGGACACTGGCCAGGGTGCATGTCTTGCTATAAGGAAGGGAACGGCTGATGGTCCCATACTTCTTTTCGGAATTGTAGGTTGCCTTGCCTGCGGTGTAGTTGGGGCCGTGCCCGTCACCCGCATGGGCGTTTTTGCTTACTTGATCTTTCCAGTAATCCATGTCCCAGTTCAGGTAGTACATGACAAATTCTTCGTCACTTACGTCAAAGGGCTTGGTAAAGGTGGAGTCCTTGGCGAAATAGTCCTTTCGTGCGCCGCGGATTGAGATTTTTTTGTCGTCTTTCAGGACGATGAAGGCGGAAAACTCCTGCTCGAGGGAAAATGCGCTGAAACGGATATCCCAGGCCCCGCCAAACTCGTATTTGAAGGGGAGCGGAACGGGGATGAAAACCGTCCTGCTGCTTACATAGGTGCGACCCATGTTGTTGAAGGTGTACTCCTTGACAGAGGGCTCAATTCGACTGGGTTTGAAGCAACTGCAAAGGAGGGCTGCTACAGCGAGTAGGAGAAAAATTTTTTTCATGATGGTAATATAGTTTATTTTAAGCACCACTATCATCTACATAAATGTTTACGGGAAGTCCCTATAAGACCTACTTTCTGAACATATCTTTATTTATGCGGAATTAAACACCCGCGCGTCTTATTTTGAAAAAATGATGCTGAAAAATGCGACGTTTTTGTGTTTTTAGACTAAATTTGGCGTTTTTACCCCGTTGGCACGGGTTTTGCATGTCGGATGGCGGTAAAAATAAAAAAGAGGCAACTATGTCCGATTTTAATAACGATGCAGAAAAGGTGTTGGCCAAGGCGCAGAGCCTGCGTGACCGTTGCTCGCATTCCTACCTGGGTGCGGCACATTTGGCGGTAGGCTTGGTAGAAGGCCCGGATGCCACCTTGAAGAA